>Ga0180438_10009981_pt1 | contig 11705 bp, 9 predicted proteins | sample SS_ome_12_FD_132455 | JGI IMG/M metagenome (GOLD analysis project Ga0180438, IMG submission 132455) | Hypersaline lake sediment archaeal communities from the Salton Sea, California, USA - SS_3_D_2 metaG | ecosystem: Environmental > Aquatic > Non-marine Saline and Alkaline > Hypersaline >...
ACAAGCCATAAGTTGGGCCGATCGAAGTTCCACCAGAACGGCAATCGCGGGATGAAATTCGCCCGTCTAATGAACCGAACCGGCTCCCCCTGATAGAGCGGGGCGAGCAACGGCCAATCACCTGGATCGACGAGGCGAACTGAAACATCCTTTGTCGACTTCCACATGGCCTCGGCCCGAAGGTTACCCGTCAGTAGATGGCTGGAAGGCACGCAGTGCACCCGCCGATACAGCCCCCGGTCTCCCGAGACGATGAGAACCCCTGTCCCCTTCGCCTCCATCTGTTCGAGCAGCATATCGAGAATCGTCCCAGCATACCCCTGGCCTCGATATTCAGGAAGGGTCGCCACACAGCCTATGCTTGCCACGCCAAACCGACATCCGTGGACCGAAACCGTGTCATATACGACTCGGATGTGAGAGAGGACCTTGTCGTTGTCCGCAATCACCCAGGAATTGCGGGCGCTCGTCGGTCGCCTGAGGGCTCGAATCATTTGCTCGTTGCTGTATTTGTGACTCAGACCGAAGATCGAACCGATGAGATCGGCAAGCTGCCCAGCTTCCTGTGGTCGAAGAGAATGGGGTTTCAACACGAAATCGCTCCTCCATACAGCAGGACAAACAGGCGTTTTGACAGGACAAGGTGTACTTCGCCGGACTTCTGTCGCATCCTCGCCGGCGAAGGGGCCGCGGCGAATCAGGGGGAAGTGCTCATGGTACGGATAGCAAGTGCAGTGGAAAGAAGTCTCGCCCTATGAGTGCCCACTCAGAAACACCACGCGATCGCTCGCCACTTATGCCGGACATGAAATCGAATCGTTTGACGATCTCATCACTGCTGCTCACCGTATTCATCATGATTCTGTGGGGCACCAACCCCGTGGCATTGAAGATCTCTCTGCGCGGCTTTCCGCCCATTGGTGCAGCCGGCCTACGTTTCTTGATTGCCGCGACAGGAGTCCTTCTCTGGTGTATGATCGTTGGGATTCGAGTGAAACCTCGACGGGCTGAACTTCCCTGGCTCTTCGCCGTCGGTGGATTTTTCACAGCCCAGATCGCAACCTTCACGCTTGGCGTCCATTGGGGCACGGCGAGTCATTCAGTCGTTCTCCTGCATGCCTATCCCTTCTTCGTCGTCGCGCTGGCGCACTTTTTCGTCCCGGGCGATCGCGCCACGCCGTGGCGTGTCGCAGGGATCGCCGTGGCTTTCGCTGGTATCCTGGCGCTATTCGTTGGCGGATGGGGACGCTGGCAAGGCTCTGAACTCCTCGGCGACTCAGTCCAGTTCTTGAGCGCCTTCATCCTTGGGATGCAGATCGTCTTCACCAAACACGCGGTTTCGCGCATTGCGCCAAGCCGCATCGTTCTCTGGCAGATGGTATTGGGCACGGTCGCATTTATGCTCTACAGCCTCTTTCTCGAAGATCTCACTGCCGCCCGTCCCGACTGCACCAGTGTCCTCGCAATCATCTATCAGGGCGTCGCCATTGGCACGGTCGCTTTCACTATCTGGACTTGGCTGATCCGACATCACGCGGCCAGTCGCATCGCCGTTTTCGGATTCATATCTCCGCTTGTGGGAGTGTTCTTGAGTGCGATGCTTCTCGGAGAACCCATCACCGCGACCTTGCTCGCCAGCGCCGCTCTCGTCGGTGTCGGAATCATCCTCGCCAATCTACGCTAGAATGATGAGACGAGAGGGGTCTAACAGAGAGGGACGAATTCACTCGGCACGAAGCAGCCGCGAGGCTCCTTTTTCAGGTCCGACTGTTGCCGAGGCACTCCAACGGGCTCTTTGGTGAAAAGACCACCTGTCGCCCCAATTGATCGAAAGGCTAAGACTGCGGTGACCGCCACCGGCGAGAAGCCATATGATCTTTTCGTCTACGGCGCCTCGCCCGCGGGCATCGGCGCCGCGGTGACCGCCGCGCGACAAGGGCTGAGCGTGCTGCTGGCTGAGCCCTTGGGTCGTGTGGGCGGGATGGTTGCCAGTGGTCTCTCCCGTACTGATCTGGGTCACCCCAATACTGTGGGAGGAATCTTTCGAGAATTCATGGCCTCGGTCGTGGATCATTACCGCCGAGCGTACGGAGAGGATTCGCCTCAAGTCCAGGATTGCCAGGGTGGCGAACGCTTTGAGCCCCATGTGGCCGAAGCGATTCTCGCGGAAATGCTCCAGAGCGCCGATGTCGAAGTACGTCTCCACCGAACAATCCGCAAAGCCGGAGTGGAGAAGGGAAAACTCCACGAAGTCGTTCTCTCCGCCGAAACCGGAGAAGAGTGCATCTTCGCCAGCACCTTTGTCGACGCCTCTTACGAGGGCGATCTCCTCGCCGCCGCGGGCGCTCCATACCGGACGGGCCGAGAATCCCGCACGGACTATGGTGAAGAATTCGCCGGCCGTCTTTTCTGGGATCCGAAGATTGGTCGAGCAACCGAGCATGGCACTGGCGAAGGAGACGACCGTATCCAAGCGTATTGCTTCCGGCTTGCCGTTACCGATGACCCCGACAACATGCTCCCAATCAACCGCCCGTCCGATTACGATTCCGGCAGCTATGATTTGCTGGCACGATATCTCGCCGCCGCGCAACGTCGGCTCAAAGATATCCTCCTTCTCGGCAAGCTCCCCAACCGCAAATGGGATGTCAACAACTGGGGCTTTTGTTGGCAATCTATGGACTATATTGAAGAGAACCAAGGCTATGCCGAAGGCACTTGGAAGCAACGCCGAATCATCGCCAAAGCGCACTGCCGCTATCAGCAGGGGCTTCTTTATTTTCTCCAGCATGACCCTTCGATACCGCCTGACCTTCAGGCGGAAGTCGCTCGTTTCGGGCTATGTCGGGATGAGTTTGTGGAAGGAGAAGGCTGGCCGGAGCAGCTTTATGTGCGCGAGGCCCGCCGTCTGGTGGGCGAGCATATCTTCACTGAACATGATGCCCGTCGCGATCGGGAAAAACGCGATGTGGTCGCAGTGGGCAGCTATCCCATAGACTCGCACGCCACTCAGTGGTATCGCATCGGTCAGCCTACGCCCGCACCCGAGGGATTCTTCATGCACTCCGTCCGACCGTACCAGATTCCCTACAAGTGCTTACTCCCCAAGGAGCCTGGAAATCTTCTCGTTCCCGTCTGTATGAGCGCCACACACGCTGGCTACGGCACCCTTCGCATGGAACCCGTCATGATGAACCTTGGAATGGTATGCGGCCTGGCGGCCGCGCTGGCATGCGACGATAAGTCCCTTCCTTCAGATATCGACGTAGAAAAGCTCCAGCGACTGCTGGAGCAGAATGGACAAATTCTTAATCTACCGTCGCGCTGAAGTCGCTCAAGCGTCAACGAGCTTGCGGTCTATGGCGTAACGCGCCGCCTGAATACGGCTTGTCACTCCCAGTTTCTCCAACAGATGGGCGACGTGGGTTTTCACCGTCTGTTCGCTGATGGTTAGCTCGCTAGCGATCTCAGCATTCCGCAGTCCCTGCGCAATGAGACGAAGCACCTCGAGCTGCCGTGGGGTTAACCCTACATCCACAGCGGATGTATCGAAGTCGGGCTCCGACGCCTGCGAGAACTCCGCATAGAGCTTCTGCGCCATTTCGGGCTGAATCCACTGAATCCCGCGCAGGACGTCTTTCAATCCCTCCACCATCTCATCTGGCGGCGCAGTCTTCAGCACATATCCGTGAGCTCCCGAACTTGCCGCCTGCGCCAGGTTCTTCGTATTGGGGTAGTTGGCGAGGACGAGGATACGAGATTCTGGATGCCGTTCTAGAAGCTTTGCCAATATATCGCCGATTTGTTCTTCTCCGAGGAATGCATCGAGGAGAATGAGGTCGGGGCACGCTCGATCCGCCAGAGCCAGCCCGTCCTCAATAGACTCTGCCTCGCCGACCCATTCGATCTCTTTCATAACCCCGGCGAGGTACATGCGAAGACCGAGCCGGAAGACCAGCTGATCGTCGATGAGAATCGCTCTGATCTTTCCGGGGTCGCGGCTCTGGGCAGCGTGTTTCGGCTTCGGCATTCCGGCAATCCTGTCAGTGAAACTTGAGCGTAGCAACGCACCAGGACCCGCCCCATCCAAGTCCTGTCACATTCTCTTTTCCACGTTTCACCCACAAGATGTAGTTTCTTCGGGGCATATTCCCTCACTCTCTTAGGCGATTGCATCCTTCCCAGTAGCGAGGTAGCTTTAGAGAGTCAAAAGACGCCAATATTCCATGTGATGAGCCGCTCTGAGGGGAGAATACGATGATCAACGATGTAACTGGCGGCCTTGTTGCCTACTATATCGGAATCGCTATCGTCGCCTTACCCGGTCTCATTGGTGTCATCTTGATCGGTAGGCTATATCGAGCCGCTCTGCGGGACTGCAGGAAGCTCCAAGAAGAGGTCTCGAATGCCGAGCGGGCTACCGGAAGGATTCGCTCCCTGCTCTCAGATCTCGTGGCAACGATGAACCTCAGCCTTGCATCGTGCGCGGCCGAACGCGACGCGCAGGCCCACGAGCAAATCGAACAGATACGGCGCGCGGCCCAGGATGCCATTGACGCACACGGTGAGGGAAAGCGCAACGCCTTCGCCGAACCCGTGAGCCAGCCTGAGGTCTAACCGCGAATTACTTCACTCATTCCTGACTACTTCTGTCCCTGGAGACGGATACTGGAGCGATATCCCCACCTCCATCCCTTCCGCCATCGGATGGCCCGCTCGATTGAGCCCGGCAGTCAAACGTCCGGGGAGCTTCTGCTCTATGATCCCGTGTCTTCCAGGGATGGCTCGCGCCTTCACGCGTACCACCTGAGATGAACTTGGCATGTCTTGCGCCTCAATCGCCGGAGGCGCGACGAAGACGCGAAACTCTTCATCGAAATCCGCGAGAATCCCAGCGACAATCGGAATCACTAGCTTCCCCTGATCTTGCGCCACCGGGATCGTAGCGAAGTATGATACGTAGTCCTCCGTGTAGTTGTTTGCCGTTCTGATGGAACCATTGGGGAAGAAGCAAAGCTGACCCGTTGCGTCACGAATCCGCGTCACTCTCAATCCCACCTCTTCCACCCGGCCGAAAGTTCCGTTGATCTCCACCAGGTCTCCCACTGCGTACTGCCCCTCCATGATTATGAAGAAACCCGACACGACGTCGCGAACGAGATTCTGCGCTCCAAAACCGACCGCCAGCCCCACGACCCCTGCGCCGGCGAGAATCGGCGTCGGATCCAGTCCCATTTGGCGCAAGATCATGATCCCCGCCACGAAGATGATCGCATACTTGAGCACACTTCCCGCCAGCAACACGAGCGTCGTCGCGCGCTGCCGATGCGCTTCCTCATCGATGCGAGCGCCCGCCGCGCAGGCAGCGCCTTGGATCAAGCGGCGTAGCACCATATAGAGCACCCACGACACCACAATGGTGGCCACGACCTTGATCCCTTGAGCCACCACCTTCTCCGCGCTGAACATGCCCTTCAAAGTTTCTAGCCATTCCATCCAATGCTCTCCTTCACCGAGGTCCTCTACTCCGGTCGTTCGTCCTTCCGCGCCTGAATCTCCTCTATCATCTTTTGGTGGTAGGGCCGGAGAAATTCCGGATGTTCCGCGCTCGCCAGCGCATATCGCCTATCGGCGGCCGACATGTCCAGCCGAGCCGTAATCACGCACTCGCTGTTCCAATCCGCCTCCGCCAGCGCCAGCCCGGTGGGGTGCTTGATGAACGATCCGCCCGACGATGACTGTGTCCCCGAGCGATCCTGACCGACCGTGTTCGAGCAGCAGTGGAAGATGGATGTATTGGGACCGGCAGGCTGCGTCGCTCGGCCTGCGCTCCGCTTCCACCACAGCGCCTCGATCGTCTCCGTCGAGGAGGAAAGCTGAAACAGGATTTGCGCCCCCGCCATGGTCGGCAGCCGGTATAGCTCGGGATGCCTTCCATCTCGGCAAATCACCATTGTTGCCTGGAATCCCTTCACCTCGAACAGGGCCAGCTTGTTACCCGGCCGGCAGTAGGTCTGCTCGTCCCGGCCCGCCATCTGAATCTTCGCATACTCGTAGATGATCTCACCTTGGGGGTCGATCACATGGGCCAGATTGAGCAGTTTTTCCTGTTCACCCCGCCGCTGGATCGTCCCGCAGATCACGTACAGCCCAGTCGCGCGCGCTGCCACTTGCACCTGCGCCAACGCGTCCTCGATCTCCGATGGCTCTAGCCCTAAGACGTATGGAAAGTCATATGTCGTCAAGTTCGCCTCTGGGAAGAGCACAACATCGCTTCTCTCCTCGGCGGCAATCTCGATATGCTCCAGCGTTCGCCGCACGTTGCGTTCGAGGCTCTGCGCCCAGTGCTGCTGTGATACCGATACCTGCAGGACGTTGTCTGCATTCATGCCTTCGCTCACTCCCGAACCGTCTCGAGGTGCCGCCGCAGGAATTCCTGCACCTCAACCGGCTGTCCTGACTCCGCGCTCTCTACCGCCGCAAAGAGCAGCGCGTTGCACTGCATATTGTCATCGATCGACGTTTCCATTTTCGATTTTGCTCCTCCCTCTCGCCAATTGAGAAACTGCTCCGTCAGCCATTCGTTCATCCACATCGGCCGCTGAAGCAGAGGCACCCTCTCTACCTCCCACGTTCCCGTATGGCCACCGCGCAGCACAGTCAGCTGCCGGTTGTCGATGATCGCCGTCCCATTTTCGCATTCCGCACGGAAGTACTCGTGCTCCCATCCGTTCAGCGTAGCCGCGTTTGCGAACGCTCCCTCGTATTGACACAGCACTCCGTTCTCCATCTCGACAACCACAAAAGCTGAAGTTTTCCCCGGCATATCGACTCCAGGTGGATTCCATGTGCGGGCAAACACGCGCGCGGCGTTGCTTTGAGACAACGCCCGCAGAATATCGAAGTGATGAACCGACCCGTGAATCAGGAGCACTTCTTCTACCACCCGCTTCATCGGGTATCCCCCAGACCGTCCTCTGCTATCGGTGAAACGGCCGATCACGGCGCCGAGCGCCCCCAATCGACCGCTCTTGACGAGAGACTGAAGACTTTGCTGGTCCTGATCAAACCGGTGACTCATCGTCACCCCCATCTTCCTGCGCGCTTTCTTGACCATCCTATGGATTCGGACGCATCCCTCCATCGTATCGGCCACCGGCTTCTCAGAGAGAATATCGAGCCCGCACCGACATGCCATCTCGACATATTGCTCGCGCTGATCGGGGGGTGTAACGAGGATCACGAAATCTGCATCCACTGTATCGAAGGCTTCCTGCGCGTCCGTGAAACATAAGTCCCGCTCGATTCCATAGCCTTCGACTGCGTTCTTCAGATGCGCTCGCCTCACATCCACCGCAGCCGCCGGCTCCAGCCTTCCCGATCTCACCAATCCCGGCAGGAACTCATAGCACCATTCTCGCCCCCATCCTCCTGTTCCAATCTGGATGAACCGATGCCGTCTCCGCTTGGACATGAAATACTCTCCTCCTCGTCATGTCCCCCTCGCAAATACACTTTTGGCCGGCCTGCACGAGACCTACCCACGCGTGCGACTGTAGTAGTCTACGCTTTGACGGAATCCCCCTTCATCCTGTCGATGCTCCTGATCTTGTGCGCTTGTGCCCGATTCGTAATCTCCACCAGCTATAGAGAATATTGTGTTATCGCAATACCCGCGCGACATCGGTATTCGCCCATTCTAAGGAAACCAGTGTCTGCGAGGAGTAGTATTAGTGGCTGGGTGGAGGCGTTTGACGCGGGCTAGTCAGCGTCAGGCACCCCGAAGGTGAGCAAAAGGGGGGCAAATCGCCGATCGTTTCTCCGCGGAATTTATCCGCTCGACATGAATATGTCGAGCATACGACAAATACAAGGGATTCCGTAGGACAAGAGCGCTATACGGTCAAACGACAGCCGGCATTGAGCATCTCGGAGATCTCGTCGGAAGATGTAGGCTCCTGAATCAGATATCCCTGAACCGCCCAGCAGCCACGCATCCGCAGAAACTCAAGTTGCTCTCGGGTTTCAACGCCTTCTGCCACAGTGCCCAAGTCCAGTGCCCGCGCCATGGCAATGACCGCCTCGACGATAGCCTGATCGTTTATATCCGTTGCAATATCCCGGATGAAGGATTGGTCGATTTTCAACGTGTCCACCGGCAAGCGCTTCAAATTTATCAGCGAGGAGTTACCCAACCCGAAATCATCGAGCGCCAAGCGTACCCCCAAGTCTTTCAACTCGTTGAGGGTGACAATGCTACTGCTCACGTTGCGCATCACCGAACTCTCCGTGATTTCCACCTCCAGCAGTTTCGGCGATACTCCCGACTCCGCCAGCGTCGCCCCAACTGACTGAGCGAGGCCGCTTTGATGAATCTCCTGTGCCGACAGATTCACTGCCACCCACGGTAGCTGGGCGAGTGGGGCCCTTTCCTGCCACCGCCGCACCTGTGCACACGCTTCATTCAGCACCCATCGCCCCATCATCCCGATCAAGCCCGCCTCTTCGCCGAGGGCGAGGAACTCTGATGGCATCAATACACCGAGTTTCGGATGCATCCACCGTACCAGGGCCTCAATCGCAACGATGCGACCCGTCTCGATCTCCACCTGCGGTTGATAATCGAGCACTAACTCTCCTCGCTCTACCGCATGCCAGAGATCATTCTCGAGCTCCAATCGCCTCATTGACTGCTGATCGAGGTCCGGCGAATGCACTACATAGCGATCTCGCCCCTCTCTTTTCGCTTCGTACAAGGCCGAGTCCGCTCGCTGTAGAAGGGCTTTCCCATCTGAGTTTTCTCCGGTTGATACACATACACCAACACTTGATGATATGTGAACCTCATGTCCATCCAGAGAGAACGGCTTCCGAAATGCATCGACGATTCGTTGTGCCACCCATACCGCGCCTTGCGCATCTCTGATACAGGGCAACAGCACCGCAAATTCATCTCCGCCTGTGCGACAAGCTGTGTCCCCCGTTCGCATGCAATGCTTTAGTTTATGCGCAACCTGTCTCAGCAGCTGATCTCCAACTGCATGTCCAAATGTATCGTTCACCATCTTGAAACGATCGAGATCGATGCACATCACCCCAAGCATAGCTCTGCTCCGTTGAGCCTGAGCTAGAGCCATCCCCAAGCGGTCCTCGAATAGCAGTCGGTTTGGAAGACCGGTCACCACATCGTGATATGCACGATGCTTGATGATTCGATCCGCCTCTTCTTTCGCCCGGAGCACCTGGTCGATGCTGCCTGCGAGCTTCGAAACTTCGTCGTCTCCCGTCATCTGAGACCGTACACCCAATCCGCCATCTATTCCAACGCGTCTGACGTTCTCGCTCAATCGCGCCATCCGTGAAAGCACTGCCTGCTCCAGTAGGCCGTGGTGAAATAGCCCCACGAGCAATACTCCCAATAACAGCGCGCCAAATGTGTGTCGCACCGTCCCCAGACCGCGGAGGTAGATATCCCTTGGCATTATCACCCGAAAGAGGAGCGCCGGCTCTTTGTAAATATCCGATAGCGCCACATAGCCCGCAATTTCCTCCTCGCTCAGCGCTATAACTGCTGGTTCATCTACTCCCCCCAGTGTCCCTAGAATCCGCTCTACATCTGGCGGAACATTACCTCCGGTGACGCTGTAGACGTCTAGTGAAAGCTCCAAACGCTCCGAAAGAGACTGCAACTCGTCCGAGTTCAGGAATCTCCCTATCACGAGCGAACCCACCGTCGGCCCATCTCGGTTTATGTCTCGAATGGGAGACCACGACACAAGCGCGGGCCCTTCCCTAAGCCTAAGCAATCCGCCACTGGCAGAATTGGAATCTAAGTGTTCGAGTAGGGGACTGCCAGGCCGGATCAAGTCTCGCATGCTCGCGGGCAGATCTTTGGGCTCACCCGTCTTCAAGTCGCATCCCACAGTGGCAACGATTCGTCCCTCATCATCGACAAGAATCATGAAATTCAGCCTGAGGGGGTTCAGTGTGACTGCGTTTAGATTCTCCTCCGCATACTTTGGCATCTCACCCTGTACGAATCGAGCCGTATCTCCCCACAGCCCCCAGTCCGCCGCCGTCCAGCTCAGCGTGGCCATTTCTCGATGGATCGCATTGATCACTCGGTGGACATTCCTGCGAACCGACTCATCCTCGAGCCGAACGAACCCCCTAATGATAATTTCATTTGCAACCCAGAGAAGCGGTACGAGCAATACAGCAGTCAAGCCCGTGATGATCAACGCCTTCGTGCGGATACTCATCGGACACTCCCCATAGCACTCGAGCCAATTTCCCGGGACCACAGGCTCCCGACATACTCACATCCACAAAGGCCGTAACGAAGCCTCACCCCAGCGACATTCCCCCGGGCACATTGGAACCTATGGTACCCGCGAACCTCACCTTGAGAAGGCTTGATACGAATTGATGCATGTGCCGAAACACTTGGCGATCCAGCGAGCCCGAGAAACCCACTAGCCTATCGCCATTGAGAGCCGCTTGCCGCGCTGCCCTAGATCCACTCATAGGCATCTCGCCGCCCTATGGAAACTTTTAGCTCCACGCCCACATCCGTGGCTTCACGGGGCTGCCTAAAAAACGCGTGAAACCACTTGACACAGTGCGTGGTTGCCGCTATACTGAGCGCCGGATGAGTGAAATCGACTCGCCTCGGCGAGTCTAAATATTTGTCAGGCTAACCCCACCCCAAACCCCACCCCACCACGAGGCGGCAGACTCCCCCGGTCTGCCGCCTCACCTTGATTATTGAAGCTTTCGACAATGAATAGCGCACCTGTTGTTATAGCAACGCGAAAATATCCCCCCTTTTGTAAAGGGAAAAGTCCCTATAATGCGATTTTAGTGACTCCAATTGTGCCCCCGCCAGCGGCCGTCCAGCAGTTGGCGCATCTCGACGGGGTGTGTGGCATAGATTCTTTTCAGGGCAATCGTATCTAAGCCCAGAGGGGACATAAATCGCTCCGGCAGCATCCAGATTGACCTGCAAAAGACGGCGAAGGCGGTAACGGCAGCCACTTCTCGCGAGTTGAGCGCTCCCGTTACCTCGAAAGACCGGGAATTGAGGATTTTGCCCTCCGAGATCAACGAGAAGAGAGCTTTTCAGTCTCAAACTGCCTTCGCCAATTGAGATGCCGTTGGCCTGATGGGCGCACCTAAAGAGATGTAGGGGACTTTTTCGTCAGTCGAGGTAGCCGAGATCGCGAAGACGTTCGATAGGGTCCGTATCCGAAGAAGTAACTGAGGGGGGTGGCGGCTGGGAATGGGTTGGCTCGCGGAATCGCACTGGTTGAGTGGCGAGGCGCTCGGGACGAAACATCTCGGTGAGCACTTGACCACCGAAGTCTTTGGGGACGGGCTGATCGAGGAGATAGAGTATACTGGGGGCGATGTCGATGATCCGGCTGCCGGAGATTTTCGCTGGAGCATTGAGGTCGGGACCGTGTGCGATGAGGATGCCTTCGGGTCTATGGCAGCCGCTCCATTCTTCCGGGATGAAGGTCGATGATCGGGCGGGGGAGGGTCTGCGTTCGATAAAAGAGTCGTCTCGAGCCTCGCCAATCGGCGCAGCCGTGTTGGTGCGAGCGATGTATCCGTCCTCCCATTCGACGATGAGGTCGGGGAGGGATGTGGCGGCCGGTCCGGTGTAGAGCGTTGAGGTTTCATGGACTTCTCGAACGACGGGC
>Ga0180438_10009982_pt1 | contig 11705 bp, 8 predicted proteins | sample SS_ome_12_FD_132455 | JGI IMG/M metagenome (GOLD analysis project Ga0180438, IMG submission 132455) | Hypersaline lake sediment archaeal communities from the Salton Sea, California, USA - SS_3_D_2 metaG | ecosystem: Environmental > Aquatic > Non-marine Saline and Alkaline > Hypersaline >...
ATCATAATGGTTTACTACAGCCTATATATCTAAGCTATTTTTGACTAGTAATTCTTATCCAAAAATAATTAAGAAACCATAAAGAGTGGGATTTTATTCAAATTGTTGATTTAGTCCTGTTTTGAAGAGTATTATTTAGTTACAAGAAAAAATCTTGTTTTGTTTTTATAAACATCGAATATAGTAAAATAATGATAAAAAGGTGTGTGTATGAGTAATTCTGACACAAATAACGCTGTTCAAGGCGTTTCTTGATGCAGCAGAGACAACGGCTTGTTGGCGCGGTTGTAGTTTGAAGATATTGATGTAATTTTTTCTTGTTCGGTATATACTTTTCATTAAAACATAAGTTGTCACTTATCGATTTGTTGCATCTTCGATAGCGTATCAATCTGGCTTAAGTCTCGATTCGCCAAGAATCCAACCTTGACTTCATCAAGTTTTAAGCCATCTCAATCATCTATCGAATCCCAAGAAACCGATAGGTGGCAACTTGGGTTTAAAAAAAGGGGTAATAGTTATGCCGGGTTATAATCACGAAGAAATTGAAAAAAAATGGCAAGCCTATTGGGATGAAAATGGGACTTATTCCTGTGAGGTCGATGAATCTCAACCAAAATATTATGTGCTCGATATGTTTCCATATCCATCTGGAGCAGGGCTGCATATAGGCCATGCTGTTGGGTATACAGCAACAGATATTATTGCCAGATATAAAAAGATGTGTGGCTTTAATGTTCTTCATCCGATGGGATGGGATAGCTTTGGATTGCCAGCGGAAAAGTATGCTGTTCGAACAGGAACTCATCCTACAATTACGACAAAAAAGAATATCAATACCTATCGCAAGCAACTTCGATCAATGGGTTTTTTCTATGATTGGTCTCGGGAGATTGCCACAAGTCATCCTGATTATTACAAATGGACGCAATGGATTTTTACCAAGCTGTATGAAAAGGGTTTAGCTTATGAGGCAGAAGTTGCTGTTAACTTTTGTCCAGCTCTAGGTACAGTTTTAGCAAATGAAGAAGTAGAAGGTGGGCGATCCACAGAAGGTGGCCATGAAGTCGTTCGCATGCCATTAAAACAATGGATGTTGAAAATTACCGCTTATGCTGATCGTTTGTTGCAAGATCTTGATCTGGTGGATTGGCCAGAGTCTATTAAGACATTGCAGAGAAATTGGATTGGGCGAAGTAATGGGGTGACGGTCTCATTTCCTTTAGAAGGATGTAATGAAGAGCTTTCTATTTACACTACGCGTGTTGATACTATTTATGGCGTTACTTTTATGGCGATAGCGCCAGAACATCCTTATGTCGATCTTTTGACAACAGAAGAACATGAAAAAGTTGTTGAAGCTTATGTTCAAGCCTCTCGTGGTAAGAGTGATTTTGAACGAACTGAAGTGCAGCGTGAAAAGACCGGGGTATTTACAGGTGGATATTGCTTAAACCCTATTACTGGCGCAAAAATTCCTGTTTGGGTGGCTGATTATGTCCTTCCCACATATGGAACAGGAGCTGTTATGGCTGTTCCTGCTCATGATCAGCGTGATTATGAATTTGCCAAACAGTACCATCTTCCCATTATAGAAGTTATTCATGGAGAAGAGAGCTGTCTTGAAAAGGAAGCATTTGTTGGAGAGGGCATTCTTGTGAATTGTGCAAGTTCTGAACTTACTGTCGATGGACTTCCTTCAGCCGAGGCAAAAGAACGTATTGCCGATTGGTTAGAAGAACATGATCTAGGTAAGAGAGCTGTACAATATAAGCTTCGTGATTGGCTCTTTTCCAGGCAGCGATATTGGGGAGAACCCATCCCTATTCTACATTTTGAAGATGGTTCACAACGCGTTTTAGATTTAGATGAGCTGCCACTTGTTCCTCCTCAACTTGAGGATTTTACTCCTCCAGGTGATGGTACAAGTGTCCTTGCAAAGGCCGAATCTTGGGTTAATGTGATTGATCCCAAGACTAAGAAATCAGCTCTTCGCGAGACCAATACGATGCCACAATGGGCAGGTTCCTGTTGGTATTACTTGCGTTTTTGCGATCCTCGCAATATTGAGGCGGCTTGGGATGCTAAGAAGGAAAACTATTGGCTTCCAGTAGATATGTATGTGGGTGGTGCTGAGCATGCTGTTCTGCATCTTCTCTATGCTCGTTTTTGGCACAAGGTACTCTATGATTGTGGGCTTGTTTCTCATCTAGAGCCATTTCACTCCTTACGCAATCAGGGGCTTGTTCTCTCACGATCCTTTAAGGACCGACACAATCGATATATTGACCCTGTGGAAGTAGAAGAAGAAAAAGGCGTATATCGTCATAAAAAAACAGGCGAGGTGTTGACAACGCAAGTTGAGAAGATGTCCAAGTCAAAACTCAATGGTGTTCCTCCAGACGATATTATCAATGAATTTGGCGCTGATGCGTTCCGTCTTGCTGTAAGTTTTATAGGGCCTTTAGAGAAAGAGAAGATTTGGAGCAATGATGTCATTCATGGCTGTCGCCGTTTCCTGGAAAGGGCAAATGATCTCATTATGAACGCCAAATTTGGTGAGAATGATTTTGTCACTAAATGCGCTCATAGGCTTGTTGATCGAGCTAAAAATGATCTTGATCATTTGCAGTTTAACACTATTATTGCTCGAATGATGGAATTTATTAATGACATTTCAGGACAAGAAGCCTATCCTAAACAAGCATTAGAGTACTTTGTCCAAATTCTTGCGCTCTTTGCCCCACACCTTGGAGAGGAGATGTGGCGCCATTTAGGCCATACAAAGTCTATCGTTCAAGCACAGTGTCCTGCGGTCGACCCTGCTTTGCTTATTGATGCTGTTGTCACCTATGTTGTGCAAGTAAATGGCAAAGTCCGAGGCCGCCTCGACCTCCCGAGAGATCGCTCAGAAGATGAACTGGTGCAAATTGCCAAGGACCACCCAAATGTTTCCCGCTTCCTCGAGGGCCAGCCAGTGAAAAAGACCATCGTCGTGCCCAACAAGCTCTTGAATTTTGTGGTTTAAAGTGCAAAATCAGTGTTACAAGCTTGCTTTTGTTAGCTTGTAACACTGATAACACTTACTGAAAACGATTTGGGTTATGTTCAATGCTTCCCCTTATGCTTCCACCCCATTCATCATTTTTGTAATCAATCTCTCCATTGATTTCGACTTTAGGACAAGGTGGTTGCATAAGAGGCGGCGGCGGGGCTTCTTCCCTTCGTCGTCTCTTTTTGCGTTTATGGTTTTTTTTATCAACTTTTCTCTAAGACTTTTTCAACACAGCCTGTTTCACCTTGGTTGACAGTAGTAAATGTCTGTTGGGGTGCTTGATAAACGCTTGTGGTGTATTGAAACGGGAAAACGGATCCTTTTTGAGTTGATGGATCGGAAAAATCATATGCATCTACAACCTCTTTTGGGCCCCATATGAAATAATTATTAAAAGAGACTCCTCCTTGTTTCGTAATGAAATCTTTGGGGATTGTCGTCTCTATAGCTAGCTTTAAAGCACAATTTTTGGGCCATAAAGTTTGGATTCGGGGTAGTTCAGTTGATTTGGGATACCTGGTTTCCAATTTTTGGATATCAAGATGTTCACTTGCTTGTAATATGCTGAACATAAATAGGAGGCAAAGGGAAAAAATAGTGCGCATATCATGTTCCTTCTGAAAATGGCTATGGATAGTAGAATTTTTGATTTGAGTATAAATTACAAGGGGAAAGTTAAGTAACCTCTGAATAAGGTCCCTGGAAGAAAATGGGTATCTTTTTTCACAACTTTTCTCCTTGCTCCTCGCCAATAGCGCAAAGGCTATTGACTCGTCGTGCGGAAAAAACTTGAGAAAAAATCTACTCATCTTCTTCTCATGGAACTTATTCAGAGGTTACTTAACAAAGTATCGAGCGTGAAGACTGATGGACAGGCAAAATTTATTTTTAATGGTATGTTTTTTTAAGCTTGCTAGAGAGCCTTTTCTTGAGGTGTTTTATGATCAAGGTTTTTTTTGTTCTTTTAATTTTTTGTGTGGGTTGTTTGAGTTACCGATCTCTTCCACCAAGTTTGATGGCATATCATCTTGATAGCAATGCAAAAAAGATTTTTATAAGTAGTGATATTCTTTGCTTGATTTAAAATGCTTTTTAGCAAACACTGCCGTGATAAGTAGGAAGGCTTTTTAAAGCCATTTCTTTATAACTGTGAGGAGTTGCTATGAAAATTTTAACAACATTTCTTGTGTGTCTTTTACCTTTAGGCTATATGTATGCCAAATCACATCATAAGACTGATAAGAGAGAGCCGGTCGATAAAATTAATGTCTTAGGACTGGCTGAATATAGTGCAGATTCATGGGACATACTTTTTAATCATGTCGTGCATCTTGAGTTGAAAAAAGCTATAGGGACTGTCAAATGGGGAGGAGATGTACCAGTTCCTCAAATGCCATTTTCCTTTTTACTTAATCGTGGAGTTAAATACTCTGTGAAGGTTGGGGCTACAGGCGTATGTGTGGGTTCTTTTAATCTGCAACTAGAAGAGGTCAGTCGGGATGGCACTCAAACGAATGTTTTAAATGTTATTCCCATTATTGATGGTGGATCTGGGTTTTCAAAAGAGGTTGAACTTCCTCTGCAGAATGATTATCCATTTTTTCTTCGTCTAAAGGTTCAACCTTTGTCACAGCCTCCGGTTACAGTGCAAAATCCATATTTTAAACTTGAAATATCATAATAAATTCCTTTCATCAAAATCTACTCAATTGGATTCCTTGGGTAGGTTTTGGTGAAGTTATGTTATTTTATTGAATACACCATTTCTAACATTTTGTGCAGTAGCTTTGCTGAGGGGCGTTTGCTGGGATCTGCATCCAAAAGTTTATAGATGATAGGATCGACGGGGTCTTGTCGATCCTTCCAAAGAGATTCTCTTAGAGATCGAAGTTCACTGAAAAAGTCTTGGCAGGTTTGCTGGAAATTGAGTCGTATGTTTTGTTCGGATTGAATTTCTGAAAAAGGATTGTATCCATGGGTGATAAAAAAAAGACAGACACCAACCATCCACATATCAAGATGGGGCTGAGCTGTATAGTTGGGAGATTTAAAGAGCTCAGGTGGTATGTATCCGGGCGTTCCCCGTAGTTTTATCTGTTCGTTTGTTTCACGAGCAAAGCTGAAATCAGTTATGAGTAATTGGTTCTCTGCACCAAAAAGAAGAAGGTTTTCAGGTTTGATATCAAGATGGCAAACACCTGCTCGTTCGTGCATTACATCCAGAGCAACACAGAGAGAGAGTAGGGCTTGACGAATGATTGCAATACGTTGAGGGGGAGGTTCGACGCATTCTCTAAGTTGAATAAGATAATGGTGTAAATCATATCGACATGTTGGCATTGTGAAGAGTGTTTTATCGTTGAATTTACAAGTTGAAATATTAGCAATATGCGGTACTTGGCATCGCTGTAAGATTTGGAGAATGCAGAGTTCGTGAGTGATTAATGTGTGGAAAATATCTTCTTTTCCTCGTATCGGAAGAAGTTGGACAAATTCTTCTGACGTCTCTTCACCAACCCATAAACAATCTTTTGCGCGTTTATGGTTGCCAGAACCGATTGTACCGATGTGCATCAAAAGTTCGATATTCGGGCCTTCAAGTCTTTTTCTGATATAGGTATTACCTGGAGGCTGTATGTCAGGACGGGCGGCTACGTCGCTTTTGTGCACGGTCTGCCAAACGCCTTGTGGATGCGAAGAGGGATCTGTTAAAGAGTTGATGCAGTATGGAATTATTTTTTTTTCTAACCACCATTGAGCGTGAGTAAGACGTTGAATTTGCTTGAGAGAGCTTGTTCTTTCAACAAGTTCGGTAATAATTTTGCTTAAGGCGGCACTAAGATAGATTTGAGATAATTCGCGTTCTGAAATTCTAATAGTTGTAAAATTTCCAGTTAATTTTTCGACAGAGGAGGGTCGGGGAGGAGGTGGTGATACGCCAATTAAAAATTGTTGAAGATCTGGTGCTGAAACGTATGATGATAAAGACATGATTGTATGTTCCTTTGCTTTAAGAAGTTATACTAGTAAAGCAGGTGATTTTTTAAAAGGAATTAACCACGAGGAGTAATGAGAAATCCAGTCTCATTGTTTTTTTCGATGAGTGTATTTGCTTGCTCTTTTTGCCAATGGGAGATTGTGTACGATGGGTAGACATAGGGTGTTTCATTGTTGAAGATATCAAATCCTTTCATGAATGAAGAAAAAGAAGTAATGCGATTATCATTGTCAATGGTGTCTTCTTTACTTCGCTCATCCTGTTCATCTCTTGGTAAATATTGTGTGGCTCCTGCTACCCAAAATAGAGCGTTTATCACAATGGTTAAGATCTTATGGACGATAGTACTGAGTATTGTCGAAATTGTTGAAATCGCATTGTGAATAGGTTTTGGGGTGATATAAGAGAAAGCACCAAAAATATGTTCGAAAATAGGTGCAATTATCTGCCAAATTTGCCGTATGGTACGAACAATTGCACCAATGATTGGAATATCTTCAATGTTTGGTAGGGCTTTATACAGTACAGTAGGAAAAAAAACTTTGCCATTGAGCGGAATGCCAGCTTTATGGATGACTTCGAGCATATCGCGTGTGCAGTTTTGGCGGCCGTAATTAAATCGGCTGCCAGATCCTCGATTCAAGTTATTAATATGGTTGATAATATCTTTTGCTCGCTCTTTTGTTAGAGGAATCGGGGTGGTTCTTTTTGTGTCACAATTTCTAGGCTCTTCATAGTCTGGAGAGGTGACTTTTGTATTTGCGGTTTTCAAAATACGGAAAGGAATGTTGCTAAAAATATGGTCTTGATCTTGTTTTGACATTTTTGTGCCAAATGAATACATGTTGCCTTCAGGTGTAATGATGCGAGCTGAAGCGTGTTCGAAGAAATGATCGGCAAGATTTTTGCTCCACCAGGCGTCTTCAGGAACATAATTACGTCCTGTTGAAACTATCTGTAAAATATAATCTTTACGTTTTCCTTGATCAATCTCGTCAATTTTCTGCCAAAGTTGTTGTGCTTGTTCAAGCCATCCTTGATAGGTTGCAGGAGTCACCTTTGCAATGGGATGTAACACATCTCTGCTCTGTACAAATCCAAAAGGATGAATGAAGGTCCAATTATCAAATTTTTCTTCCTCTGGAAGATATGTAATAGTATCCTTAATTTCTTCATATGATCGCCACTTTCCATTGACTTTAAAATATGCCTTTCCATCTCTATTTTGGATATCAATATCATTGTCTACAAGATTTTCTCCGGCCATTTTGAACATCTTTATCGTATAGATGAGTTTTGTGTTTATAGCAAATGTCACAGCATCAGGATCACTTTCAACAAGCGCAGGATCAAAGCCTGCTTGTATCCATTTCGATTGTTCAGCAAATCTTTTTGAATATGGGTCGTGTTCAAGAAATTCGTTTAGTTTTTCTAGTTCAGTGTGCAGAGGCGCTATAGAGTCTATAAAGGCTTCTTTTTCTTTGGATGTGGATTGAAGACCAATATTTTCAACCAATGTATTGAGGGCTACTCCTGAAGCCTGAATATCTTTTTTTAATTGAACATAATTTGTATGGTTGTAACTATGAAGTTTAGCCCAGAGACCTTTGATGGAAGTTTGATGTTCTAGAATTTGTTGGTTGGATTGTGCGCAAGGGGCTTCGAATGCAGTGGGGTCAAAATTAAATGGATTATAAGCCGATGATCTTACTCCTGACATATTTTGTTCCTCTCAATAATATGCATTTTGGATATACAATAAATGCCTATTATTAAGCGAAAGTTAAGGGAACGTTTGAATTTTGTGATACCGTATTTCTTTTCCTTGCTCACTAAAAAGAGAGCTAAAAAATGAGACGCCATAATCTTCGGGCATAGAGGTGAAAATTGGAGAAGAATGTTCAAATTGAGGATAGGAAGTGATCTGTTCACAGAATTGCTCTGAGAAGGGAATATCGTCTGTGACAAAGATGAGAGTTCCTTTCGGTTCCAGAATGCGAACAGCTTCTTCAAAAAACGGTGGGGCAATGATCCTGTGTTTGGTATGGCGTTTTTTGGGCCAAGGATCTGGAAAATTGATATAGAGACATGAGATTGAATGGGGGGCAATATAGTGTGTAGAGAGGGTAATGGCATCTCCAAAGACAACGATGAGATTGGAGAGTTTGTGGTTTTTAATTTTTGACCATATTTTTCGCGATCGATCAAAGCGTTTTTCAACAGCTACCCAATTGATATCAGGGTTTTGTTCTGCCTTTTCAGCTATCCATGAGCCATTTCCACTGCAATATTCAATATGGATCGGTGATTTTTTTGGGAAAATGTGTTCCCATCCTTCGAATCGAAAGCTTTCCAGGTCGGCAAAGGTAGGAATATACCACATCTGATCATTGATGATCACTTGGGGTTTGTTTTTTAGAAATGGGGGACAGAGATCTTTTGGTTTAACCATACTATATAAATTGGATTAAAATGAAAATATATGTTAATACATTGTTTCTTTTTTTTATACCGATTATGATTGAAAAATTGGAAGTGTTGATTGTTTGTAAAACCAATTTTTCAGTCATAATCGGTATAAATTCAAAGAGAAGGGAATTTATCCCTTCTCATACTTAATTACTAAGCTTTTTGTCCATAAGATCGATCTCCAGCATCTCCTAGACCAGGGACGATATAGCCCTTATCGTTGAGAATAGGATCTACAGCTGCTGAATACAGATGTGTCTCAGGGTAGGCTTGATGAATTTTTTCAAGACCTTCTTTGGCAGCAATAACACCGGCAACAAATACTTTTTTTGGTTTTTTTGAATGAATCAGTTTGAGAGAGTCGAGAACAGTACCAGCTGTTGCGATCATGGGATCAATTAAAACGACGTATTTGCCTTCTAATGAGGGTAGGAGCTGGGTATGAAAAACTGGTCGAAGTGTTTCATGATCCCTTTGGTAGATTAAAAATCCACCTTCAGCATCCGATAAAATTTGCATAAAACCTTCGAACATAGGAAGACCTGCTCGAAGAACTGTGATAACAACGACAGGCTCTTTTACCAAAGAGTGTGTGGCACTTGTTTGTAAAACGGTTTCAATAGTTTCTTGTTGTTTTGGAAGATCGTTGGCAATAGCGATAGCTAAATGCTCTCCGATCTTTTTAATATGGCGTCTAAATTCAACGCGCGGTGTTTTAGGATCGCGAATTTTGAAAAGATGGTTTTCAAGATCTGGGTTTGTTGGCGTATTATAAAACGCAAATAAGCTGGTAGTGATAAAAGTATAAAAAAAAACCTTAGACAAAACTTTCATAAGAAACCTCAAGAATAGTTTGATAAATGCTAGCCTTGTTTTTGAGAGAGGCTAACTTTTGTAAAACTTATTGAATTTTTTACGCTATTTTTTCAAGGGGTTTTTGGTCATCTCTTCTCAAAAATCACGAAGCTGTCATGCTCATGTATTGGAATATTGAAGAATAACGGCTCTCTAACGTTTCAAATCCAGCTGCAATTTCAGCCGCTTGTAACAAAAGTGGTGGTTCTGAGTCTAAGCAATACATGCTTTTGTGGAATGTTTTGGAGGTTTGTAAAAGAGAGTTGATGGTCATAATTGTTTCAGGAGAGATTGGATGGCGTTTGCTTTGAGTGATGTTTTGGATAGTTTTATCAGCTAGAGGAGGAAGAGAGCTATCTATTGGAAGTCCTTGCAAGGCTGGCCAAATCATATTTTTGACTAAAAAATAGTTTAGAACCTTCACAGAGTTTTTTGTGGTGAATTCAATTTTTTCATCTTGAAATATTTGTTTAAGTTGAGAAGCAAGATATTTGTCTTGTGGAGAAAACGCTGATTGAGCATTTTTCTTGGCTGTATACAGACCAAAGATTCCAAAGCTAATTTGAGCGGTTCCGAATAAAAGAGTACGGTATGTTTTGGTGGCAGTACCAATCGTTAAATTTTTCCCACCTTGAATTAAGGAAGAAAAGGAGCAACCGGTTTGGAGATGGCTCAAATCTCGAGATATTCCTGGAAAAGCGATTTGTTTGACAGCAACATATCCTACAATGCAGAAAGCAGATATTTTGTGTGAACAGAAAGTGTTGGCAACAAAGAATGGTAGTGCTCGGAGTGCTGTTTGAGTAATTGTTGCATAACGCTCTGGAAGTAAGGCATTAATGCTCGTTACCATGGCCTGATCAACTTTTTCTAAAGCGTTGTCAATGGTAAGAGCGCTTTGCTGAAGATAGCGTCCAATGGTTTGGGTGGCTGGTATTAGGAAATTAGGAATAATCAATCTCATAATTTTCGAAGTATTATTGCTAAATTTCTGTTAAGAATGAATAAACTCTGGAAAAAGAGTGTTCAGTTGGTGTATACGTCGATTAAACGAGGTCTAGGATATGCAAGAAAGATATATTGAAGAATGGAAGAAGCCGTTTTTAATAACGCCATCATTTGATGCGTGTACGAGTTATGCGAAATTGTTGCAGCTGAAGCGGGTAGCTCCTAATCTTAACCAGGCAGGTTTTTTGTCTGAAGAGAGAGTTGTTTCTTTAGCTTCATACACCGCTGGTATTTTGCTCTTATATCCTTTTCAGCGGATTGATAGGGATATTATTATTGCTTTGCAAGAGTTAGCTGATGAAAGGCAAGTTGTTGATCAGATGCGAGCTCTATTTTCAGGAAAAAAAGTCAATTGGATTGAAGGGTATGAGAGTGAAAATAGGACGGTGCTTCATCCTGCTTTAAGAGATGTTTTTGATGTACCGGTCTGTCCAGAGCAGCCGGTAAAAGAGGAAGTAGAAACAGAACTCCAGAAGCTTCGTGAGTTTGATGAAGTGGCCAAAGACTATGAAAACCTCATATTAATAGGTATTGGTGGTTCAGAGCTCGGTCCTCACGCCCTTGTCGAGGCTTTAGAACCGTACTATTTACCAGGTAAACGTATTTTTTATGTTTCTAATGTCGACCCTGATGAAATAACGTCAGTACTGCGTCAAGTTGAGCTTTCCAAAACGTTGGTTGCGGTTATTTCTAAGTCAGGAACGACCGTTGAGACTGCAACAAATGAGGCTCGTATTCGAGATACGTTTGAAAGTTCAGGAATATCTGCTCGCAATCATTTTATTGCTGTGACAAGCCCTAAGACTCCTATGGATGATCAGACAAAATATCGTTCGATTTTCTATTTGTTTGACTATATTGGAGGAAGGTATTCATCAACATCTGTTGTTGGTGGTATTCCCATTACCTTTATGGCTGGGGCAAACAAATTCTTTGAATTTTTGGACGGGGCGAACGAGATGGATCGATCAGCTCTTCGCAAGGATATCAGAGATAACCTCCCTCTTTTAATGGCGCTTATTTCTGTGTGGAATCGAAATTTTCTGAACATTCCAACAACAGCTGTCATTCCCTATTCAAAAAGTTTACACCGTTTTCCTGCACATTTGCAGCAGTGTTCTATGGAGTCGAATGGAAAGAGAGTAACTCGTCAAGGAACATTTGTAGAAAAATCAACGGGACCGATCATTTGGGGAGAACCTGGAACTAATGCACAACACTCATTTTTTCAATTGCTTCATCAAGGAACAGATACTGTTGCAGTTGAGTTTATTGGTTTTAAAGAATCGCAATATGGTCAAGATTTTGTTTTTCAAGATA
>Ga0180438_10009983_pt1 | contig 11704 bp, 7 predicted proteins | sample SS_ome_12_FD_132455 | JGI IMG/M metagenome (GOLD analysis project Ga0180438, IMG submission 132455) | Hypersaline lake sediment archaeal communities from the Salton Sea, California, USA - SS_3_D_2 metaG | ecosystem: Environmental > Aquatic > Non-marine Saline and Alkaline > Hypersaline >...
GAAGTCCATCATTTGGAATACGGGAAAAAGAGCGCCGAAACGCTTGTGAAGATCATCGAACCTTACCTGACACCATAGTCGATCTTGAACACAGCCATCACATCCTTCTTGCTTGGTCTTCTGGCGACTACCAGCCCGTGCGTCCTGCCGCTCTATCCTGGCTTCCTGGCGTATTTAAGTGCCCAAAGCAAATTGGAGAAGGAGAGACAGCGATATTTTTTGGGGCTATTTGTACTCGCCGGAGTAATGACCATGATGCTTGCCCTGGGAGGTTTAATCGCCTTGCTGGCGGTACCCACCGCAAGAGTATTGGCTGTTATTATCCCGCTGGCAGATTTATTGATCCTGTTTCTGGGCGTTCTGCTTCTTCTTGACCGCAACCCTTTTAAAAAGCTGCCGTCGATTCAAATCCCAGTTTTGCGCCACCCATTTCTCAATGCTTATGCCTATGGATTGCTCTATGGTCCGATTGCGCTACCTTGTTCTGGGCCGTTGGTGGTTGGTATCTTTGCGATATCCCTGACGACTGGTGAAGCCTTCGGAATTCTATGGTCCTTCGTGTGGTTTGGGCTGGGGTTTGGCCTGCCTCTACTTATCCTTTCGCTGCTCTCTGGGGCTTTACAACATCAATTGACCACTCTGTTTGCCAAGTACAGCCGGGCGATTAATGTCGCAGGGGGGCTGCTGTTGATTGGGATCGCTAGCTACGATTTAAGCAAGAATTGGGAAATGCTGCGGTTATTTTATACGTGAAATGATAAACGGCGCTTCTAATTGTGAAATATGAAACCTGGTACTGTGAAATGGCTGACGTTGACCGGTATTATTTTACTGGTTGGCGCTGTGGGTTTGACCAATTTTTTCAGTTGGTCAAAGATTGAACCGGGAATCCCAAGCCGCACTGGCCAAACCGCTCTCATCGCAGCCAAGCCAACAAACTCCAGTTCAATCAGCCTGAGGCCGGAAACGATCGATCCGGCACAAGGCAAGCCCAACCGTCTCGTCGACGAGAAAAGCCCTTACTTGCTGCAGCATGCTTACGACCTGGTTGACTGGTATCCGTGGGGGGATGAAGCCTTCGAAAAAGCCCGTCAGGAAAATAAGCCCATTTTTTTATCTATTGGCTATTCCACCTGTCATTGGTGTCATGTGATGGGGGAGGAATCCTTTTCCGATCCTGAAGTCGCAGGCTTGATGAATGAAGTATTTATAAACATCATCGTTGACCGTGAGGAAAGACCCGATATCGACAGCATTTATACGAATATCGCAGTATCCATGAACGGAACCAGCGGCTGGCCTTTAAACGTGATGATGACCTCCGATCAAAAACCTTTCTATACCGAAACCTATATTCCTAGAGAAAATCGCTTCGAGCGGATTGGTATGCTTGATTTGATCCCCCAGTTGAAAACTGCCTGGGAGAACCAAAATGATGAACTGCTCGGAATTGCCGAAGAAGTTGCGGTTAAAGTAAACCAGATTGCAAGCACCAGCAGGCGTGGGGATTTGGCGTTGGATCAAGCCCTCCTTGATAAAACGTACCAGCAGCTGGATGCACAATTTGACGCAAAAAACGGCGGCTTTGGGACAGATCCAAAATTCCCAACTCCACACAAATTGCTTTTTCTGCTGCGTTATTGGATGCGGACTGGTAATGAACATGCTCTGGAAATGGTCGAGACCAGCCTGCAAGCCATGCGCCTCGGCGGGGTGTATGACCAGCTCGGCTTTGGTTTTCACCGCTATGCAACCGACGAAGCCTGGCAGCAGCCTCATTTCGAAAAAATGCTTTACGATCAGGCATTACTCGCCATGGTTTACACCGAAGCTTATCAGGTTACCGGCAAACCCGAATACGCTCAAACAGTTCATGAAATCTTCGCCTATGTGCTGCGCGATGTGACCGCTCCATCAGGCGGATTTTATTCGGCAGAGGACGCTGATAGTGATGGTGAAGAAGGTAGTTTCTATCTGTGGACGGTTGATGAAATCTGCACCATCCTCGATGAAGAGGATGCAGATCTGTTTATTAATGCATTCAATATGGCGGAACAGGGGAACTATATTGATCCAATCCAGGCAAAGCCATCCGGAAAGAATATACTTTTCCTGAGCCAGCCAATCAGGACCCTGGCAGCGGACCTGCAGATTCCGGAGGCAGAATTGGTTTCCCGTTTGGATGCAGCCAGACAACAACTTTTCTCAGAACGAGGAATGCGTCTCACATTACATCGCGATGACAAAATTTTAACTGACTGGAATGGTTTTATGATTGCAGCGCTGGCTAAGGCAGGTCAGGTCTTCAACGATCCGGCTTACACGCAGGCTGCTCAGAACGCAGCAGATTTTTTACTGACTGAGATGAAAGCTGAGGATGGGCGATTACTGCACCGTTTTCTTGAGGGTGAGGCTGATCTGTCGGCATACATCGATGACTATGCATTCTTTACCTGGGGTCTGATTGAATTGTACGAGTCCACCTTTGATACACGTTATTTGGAGCAGGCGCTGCACCTTACCGAAGAACTGCGCGCCCACTTTTGGGATGATGAAGACGGTGGTTTTTACTTGACCCCACAGGATGGTGAAGATTTACTCGTTCGCCAAAAGGTCGGCAAAGATAGGGATTTGCCCTCCGGCAATTCGGCGGCGATGCTTAATTTACTTCGACTGAACCGGATGACAGCCGACGCTCAGCTGGAAGACAAAGCAGTGGACATTGTTCAATCCTTTGCCTTGCAAATCGATGGTGTCCCTTCAGATTACAGTCTGATGATGAACGCAGTAGATTTTGGTGTAGGACCATCCTATGAAGTTGTCATTGCTGGTGATCCTTTGGAAGCCGATACGCAGGCGATGTTGTCAGCGCTGAGAGCTGAATTTATTCCAAACAAAGTGGTCCTTCTTCGCCCTCCCGGGGAATCTCCCGAGATCGTCCGGCTGGCGGGATATATCAAGAACTATACCAGCTGGAACGGGCAGGCTACCGCGTATGTTTGCCTGAATTATTACTGCGAGTTACCCACCACCGACATTTCACAAATGCTAGCGCTGCTTGGTAAGAAGTAGAAAAAGCGAGCCTCACAATGAATTAAAGATGTCTCTTGAAATTCACCCTTTATATCAGAACGATCTTTCGGAAACTGGAAACGATTTGCTAAGTGTTAAGTCACTGAAATATAGATGGATATATAACACGCGTCTGTCACCCTGAGGGAAGCGAAGAGTCTAGATTCTTCTGCTCCGCATCAGAGTGACGCTCCATTACATTCGGTATGATTGAGCACGAAGAAAGATTATCGTGCGTAAGGCAGTGGAATCGAGGAAGGCTGGATGGGATTAATGGCATTTTTCCGATATCTAATTGACAATGATATCCTGAACAGCTATAATGTGATCGTTCCCGGGAACGATCACGGAGAGATTTTTTAATAATTATCCGGTTCAGGAAGGTTATCTGGTATGGGTAAAAAGGTGACAATCAAGGATGTCGCCGCAGCAGCAGGGGTGTCTCACCAGACGGTTTCGCGCGTCATGAACGACCGCCCGGATGTAGCCAAGGAAACCCGCCGCCGAGTGCGAAAGGTAATTGCAGACCTGGACTACCAGCCGAGCGACATTGCCCGCAGCCTGAGCCGCCAGCACAGCTATACGCTGGGCGTGGTTACTGCAGGTCTAAAATATATTGGACCCTCGCGAACGCTTAATGGTATTACTGAGAAGGCTGAAGAATTGGGGTATGGATTGCTGCTCAAGGAACTGCCCAGCTTCAATACCAACGACATTAAACCAATCCTCAACTTCCTAAACTCTAGGCAGGTGGACGGCATCATCTGGGCAGTGGCAGAGATCGGGGAGAACCACGAACACCTGCAGCAGCTCCATAAAGATATCTCCACCCCGATGGTCTTCCTGACGATGGGCACTAGAAAGGATATGCTCATTGTGGCGGTCGACAACTACCTGGGAGGATGGATGGCTGCAGAACATTTGCTGGAACAAGGATTCCGTAAAATCGGACATATCAGCGGGCCTCTTGATTGGTGGGAATCGCGCCAGCGAAAATCTGGCTGGCATGATGCTTTGAGCGAAGCTGGAATCCCTGAAGAAGAGCATCATTGCGAAACAGGGGATTGGTCATCAGCGAGCGGGTACGCGGCAATGGCACAAATCCTGAAGAATTTCCCGCAGGTGGATGCTGTTTTTATCGCCAACGACCAGATGGCGCTTGGCGCGCTGCAGCTCACCTGGCAGAAAAATATCAACGTGCCGGAAGATATCGCAGTGGTCGGTTTTGATAACCTGCCCGAATCGCAGTATTTTTGGCCGCCGCTTACCACTGTGCGCCAAAACTTACGCCATCTGGGCGGCAGGGCTGTCAGCGAATTAATCCGTATCATTGAGGCAAACCGTAATGACAATGAGGTACCACCTCAGGTTATTACGCTGCGCCCGGATTTGGTTATACGGGAAAGCTCTATTAAAAAACTTCAACCTGACCTTTAAGTTCATCAAAAGCCGCTCTGTCTGGTGAATCTCTGAGGCGATTAGAAATTGAATCCAATAACAAAACACCCTGGAGGAAATCAAAATGGAAAATCTGAAACAATTTGAAGTGTGGTTTGTCACGGGAAGCCAGCACCTTTATGGTGAGGAAACCCTCAAGCAGGTAGCTGAAGATTCCCGATCTATTGCCCAGGCACTCGATCAATCCGCACAGATTCCTGTTCGGGTAGTATTTATACCAGTATTGACGACACCGGACGCAGTTACACAACTTTGCATGGACGCCAATGCCGCCAAAGACTGTATTGGGCTTATTACCTGGATGCATACCTTTTCGCCCGCTAAGATGTGGATCGCAGGGCTGAACTTGCTGCAAAAACCTTTTGTGCACTTGCATACTCAGTTTAACCGGGATATCCCCTGGTCCCAGATTGATATGGATTTCATGAACCTGAACCAGTCGGCGCATGGCGGCCGTGAATTTGGGTTCATCGGCGCCAGGATGCGTTTGAACCGCAAGGTCATTGTAGGTTTCTGGCAGGAACAATCGGTCCAAAAACAGCTGGATACCTGGCTGCGGGCGGCATGCGCCTGGCATGACACCCAGGGCGCAAAGATCGCTCGATTTGGAGATAACATGCGCGAGGTAGCAGTAACGGAAGGCGACAAAGTCGCAGCCCAGATTCGACTGGGATATTCAGTTAATGGTTATGGCGTCGGTGATCTGGTTGACTTTATCAAACAGGTTACGGATTCCGAAATCGAGGCATTGTTGGCTGAATATGACCAGCGATATAATGTTGCTGAAAACTTGCGACCAGGCGGGGTGCAGCGCGCACAGTTAGGCGAAGCTGCTCGCATCGAGGCTGGAATGAGGCATTTCCTGGAAGCGGGTAACTTTAAAGCTTTCACGACAACATTTGAGGATTTACACGGCTTGCATCAGCTTCCGGGTTTGGCAGTTCAAAGGCTGATGGCGGAGGGGTATGGGTTCGGAGCAGAAGGTGATTGGAAAACAGCGGCCCTGGTGCGGGCGATGAAGGTGATGTCAACCGGTTTAGATGGCGGCACCTCCTTTATGGAAGATTACACTTACCATCTGGAACCTGGAAATAATAAAGTGCTGGGAGCCCATATGCTGGAAATTTGTTCTTCGATCGCGGATGGAACACCGACTTTGGAGATGCATCCCCTGGGCATCGGCGGTAAAGCAGATCCAGCCCGATTGGTCTTCAACGTGCCGGCCGGGCCTGGGGTGAATGCATCGGTAATCGACCTGGGAAACCGCTTCCGAATGCTGGTGAACGCGGTGGACGTCGTTCCGCCAGACGCGCCGCTGCCCAAATTGCCAGTCGCCAGAACTGTTTGGGTGCCTCAACCCAACCTCAAAATCGCCGCAGCTGCCTGGATACTGGCAGGCGGAGCGCACCACACCGGTTTCAGCCAGGTTCTTACATTCGAGCATCTGGAAGACTTCGCCTCTATGGCGGATATCGAATACGTGCTGATTGATGCTGATACGGAGCTGAGTACCTTCAAGAAAGAGCTGAAATGGAATGATATGTATTACCACCTGGCAAAAGGTTTGTAACCAGATTTGGGTATTACGCCAGAACAGCGACGGTAGTTTATGCTTGCGTGAAAAACCAGCGCCGTTCAGGAGAAATTGATCTTGAAGCAGAAAACCATCCATTCGCTGATCATCGAATGATCTGGCGAGTCTTTGGCGAAAACAAATACGATATAAGAAAAAATTGTGAAATAACGACCTCAAATTAAAGGAGATGAACATGGATCGAAAAGATACCCAAAAAGCCATTGAGAACGGAAAGGCCGTGCTTGGCATTGAGTTTGGCTCGACACGCATCAAGGCGGTGTTGATCGGAGAGGATCATGCACCGATCGCTTCTGGCGGTTATGGGTGGGAGAACCGGTACGAAAACGGCATCTGGACATACAACCTCGAAGATGTTTGGGTTGGTTTGAAAGAGAGTTACCGGGAGCTAAGCAGCCAGGTTTCTAAAACCTACAACATCCCGCTCCAGAAAGTTGGCGCCATCGGTTTCAGCGGTATGATGCACGGCTATCTGGCATTTGATAAGGACGGAGATTTACTCGTCCCATTTCGTACATGGCGCAACACCATGACCGAACAGGCTGTAGAGCAACTTTCGGAACTGTTTCAATTCAATATTCCCCAGCGCTGGAGTATTGCCCATCTCTACCAGGCGATTCTTAATCAGGAACCTCATGTTGGTGAAATTCACTATCTAACCACTTTAGCGGGTTATGTCCATTGGATCATGACAGGGGAAAAGGTGCTGGGCGTAGGTGAAGCTTCAGGAATGTTCCCCATAGACAGCACTGCCAATGATTATGATTCGCGCATGCTTGAGCAGTTTAACCAACGAATCAAATCGGAAAACTTCTCGTGGAAGCTCCAGAATATTCTGCCCAAAGTCCTTTCAGCCGGGGATGCCGCTGGTGTTCTTACCGAAGAAGGTGCAAGGCTGATCGATCCCGGAGAAAAGCTGGGTGCGGGTATCCCGCTCTGCCCGCCTGAAGGTGATGCCGGCACAGGCATGGTGGCAACCAACAGCGTTGCAGAGCGAACTGGAAATGTTTCCGCCGGAACATCGGTCTTCGCCATGATTGTTTTGGAAAAGGGGTTGTCGAAGTTATATCCCGAGATCGATATGGTGACGACACCTGCTGGCAAGCCTGTGGCTATGGTACATAGTGCTAACTGTACCTCCGATCTCAATGCATGGGTCGATCTGTTCCAGGAGTTCACGGAGGTGCTTGGTGTTAAGATCGATCAATCTCAGCTTTTTGAGATTCTGTATACACAGGCACTCGTAGGTGAAGCGGATGGCGGTGGGATGCTGGCTTACAATTATTTGTCAGGCGAGCACATTACGCATTTTGAGCAGGGGCGCCCATTGTTCGTTCGCACGCCTGAAAGTCGTTTCACGCTTTCGAACTTCATGCGTGTGCATCTATTCTCTGCGCTCGGTGCATTGAGGATCGGATTGGACATCCTGTTTGAACAGGAGCAGGTGAAAATCGACCAGATCCTCGGTCACGGCGGTTTCTTCAAAACAAAGGATGTCGGCCAGACCATCATGGCAGCTGCGATGGATGTTCCCGTTTCCGTAATGGAGACAGCCGGCGAGGGCGGCGCTTGGGGAATTGCATTGCTTGCATCCTATATGGTCCACAAGGCAGAAAACGAACCCTTGGAAGCCTTTCTATCCACCAAGGTCTTTGTAGGAGGTAAAAGCACCACGATTACGCCCAATCAAGCGGATATCGACGGCTTTAGGACATTCATGGAACGCTACAAAAAGGGACTAGTTATCGAGAGAGCCGCTGTGGATGTGCTGGATTAGATGAGCATCAAGTAGTGGGCTGTAAGTGGCCGTGGTTCTCCTGATTATCTACTCGCCAGTTACCTAGTATTTGGAGAGAAACATGCTCGAAAAAATAAAAGAACAGCTTGTTCAACTTCACCTTGAATTACCCAAAAACAACCTGGTCGTGTGGACTGGCGGGAATATCTCAGTGCGTGACGCGGAAAATCAATTCGTGGTTATCAAAGCCAGCGGGATACGCTACGAGGAGATGTGCCCTGAACATATGGTTGTAATGGATATGTCAGGCAAGGTTATTGAAGGCGATTTCAAGCCTTCATCGGACGTTTACAGCCATCTCTACATCTATAAGCATCGCCCGGATGTGGGTGGAGTCGTCCACACACACTCTCGATACGCCACTGCATTTGCCGCAGTCGGGATGCCGATTCCCTGTGTGCTTACTGCCATGGGAGATGAGTTTGGAGGTGGAATTCCCTGCGGTGGATTTGCTCTGGTTGGTGACGAAGCCATTGGTAAGGTGGTCGTCGAGAGTATTGGTAAATCTCCGGCGGTGCTGCTCAAGAATCATGGAGTGTTCACAGTGGGCAAATCGGGTGAAGAGGCATTGAAAGCTGCCGTGATGGTGGAGGATATCGCACAAACAGTCTGGTTGGCTTTACAGATTGGCCACCCGGACGAGATCCCGCAGGATTTGATAAAGAAGTTAAACGAGCGTTATCAGAATGTGTACGGACAGTGAGACGCGCACACCAGTCCGCCTATACTGGTGGTCTGGAAGAGTAAGTTTTTAATACAATGGTTTGTGTATAAATTCTGGGAAATGATCAGATCATTTCCTGTGCGCTTCCCCGCGCAGTAACTTTTTCATCACCTTAATATCCGTGGTAGGTTTCTGGCAGTAGTAGTTCGCGCACACATAAGCGGTTGCTTTTCCGTCGATGCTGGACATTGATTTCGTGAATTCCGCCAATTCAACGATGGCAGCATGCTGGCTTTCCGGACGCAGCAGGACGACCTTGTTGGGATTAAAATCCCCGCGCAGCGCGGCCAGCATTAACTGCGTATCTTCAGCACCCGGATCGCCAACGATTACGACCTCGTAGGAAGGTCCCAGGGCCAAGTTAAATCCGCTCAGCAGCTGCGGGTAGGCGTGGGGGAAGCGTGTGACCATGCTTGAAAATGCGCGGCTCAACCGGTCAGCTTGCTCTATATAATCCGTGTTTGCCGTTATGCTGCCCAGGCGTAGCAGGTTCAGCATGGCGATAGAATTGCCGGATGGGATGGCCGAGTCATCGATCTTTTTAATCCTGGTTAACAATTCCTCGCCATCATCAGCGGTCTGGAAATAACCACCGCTGGTAACGTCCCAGAAGTGTTCATCCAGCTGGCTCTGCAGTTCGATCGCGCTTGTTAAATAGTGCGCGTCAAAAATGGTCTCATACAACTCCAGCAGTCCCCAGATCAAGAAGGCATAATCGTCGACAGTCCCGCGGATGCCAACCTCTCCGCCCCTGTAACGGTGCAGCAGGCGTCCATTTTCATCACGCATTTCCGAGAGGACGAAGTCGGCCGCTGCTTGGGCTGCCTGTGCGTGTTCCGGTTCGTCAAAAGCCTGGGCGGCTTTGGACAGGGAAGCGATCATCAGACCATTCCAATCGGTCAGCACCTTGTCATCTTTGTAGGGTTTAATGCGTTTCTCCCTTTCGAGGAAAAGCTTTTCACGGATGGGTTCCCAGCGCCCGGCATATTCACCCAATGCTTGAGATAGGTGCGGGATATTACCTTTTGCTTTACCCTCCGTAAAATTACCCGATTCGCTGAGGTTGAATTTGTCGATCACGAAAGCGGCTTCTTCTTCAGGCAGCAGCTCTCGAATTTCGTCTGATGTCCACAGGTAAAACTTGCCCTCAGCACCCTCGCTGTCGGCGTCTTCGGCGGAATAAAACCCGCCTTTGGGATCCCGCATATCGCGCAGCACATAGGCGTATATTTCACGCGCGGTCTTTTCGAATTCGGCTTTACCGGTCGCTAGGTAAGCTTCGCTGTAAGCCATACCGATCATGGCCTGGTCGTACAGCATTTTTTCGAAGTGCGGGGCAAACCATTCCGCATCGGTCGAGTAGCGGTGGAAACCGTACCCTATCTGGTCGTAGATTCCGCCGAAACGCATCGCCCGCAGCGTGGCTTCGACCATGATCAGCGCGTCTTCGTCCCCGCTGCGCATCCAGTAGCGCAGTAAATAGGACAGGTTGTGCGGGGTGGGGAATTTTGGCGCGCTCCCAAATCCGCCGTGCACAGGATCGTATTGGTTCGAAAGTCCCTGGTAGGCGCTCTCTAATAAGGACGCCTGCAGCGCTTCGCCAGCTGAAACCACGGAATATTTTTGCAGTGAAGTTGTGACCTGCTCGGCAGAATCAAGCACTTTCCCTGGGTCCTCCTGCCAGAGCGCCTGGATGCGGGGGATCAATTCCAGCATACCGGTGCGCTGGAAACGGGTGGTCTTGGGGATATAGGTCATGGCAAGGACCGGTTTTTGATCAGGCGTCATGATGATGTTTAACGGCCAGCCCCCGCTTTGGATCATCATGACTGCCACCGTCATGTAAATGCTGTCTATGTCAGGTCTTTCCTCGCGGTCCACTTTGATGGACACGAAGGCTTCGTTCATCAGGGCGGCTACTTCTTCATCTTCAAAGGACTCCTCTTCCATCACATGACACCAGTGGCAGGTGGAATAACCAATTGATAAAAAGATGAGTTTGTTTTCATCACGCGCTTTTTGAAAGGCTTCCTCGTCCCACGGGTACCATTCCACCGGGTTATAGGCGTGCTGTAACAGGTAAGGGCTCTTTTCATGGATCAAGCGGTTGGGGCGGCGACCGGTTTCTGCGGCGGGCTTGGTTTCATAGATGGGCATAGGGTTCTCTGTTTGCTGTGTTGTGGGTGATAAGGCTGGAATAGATGGGTTGGTGGTTGTGGATTCAGCTGTGTTGCAGCCTGCTGCCAGTATTATCAGGCTGACCAGAATCTGTATTGGATTCCTTATTAAGTATTATGATCGGGTGTTGGATACCATGAATATCAGGGGTTTTCGGGTCAAAATTATATAGTTATTATATATTTTTTTGAGAGTGGTTGTGTAAGTTTTGTATAAGACCTGATGAAAAACCCGGAAGCATAGCTTCCGTTCTCCGTAAACCCCGATCCGCTCTACAAAGGCCCAAAAGTGCCCGGTTATGAAGGGCGGCTCAGAAATTTTTGTATTCGAATCTTTCGAGAATATGTGACCGCAGAGATACCCTTGATAATTTACTTCCGGATCATTTAGTGAGCGGCGGTTGGGAGGAATGGACATCGATACGCATCAGGGATTACATCCCGCGCCAACCTTGCTGCCATTGTGCACCCCAGATAGGGATGTACCGCGACGCAGTATTAAAATCTGGTCTACAGGTTGTTGGAAGGACTTCGCCAGAATAATGGTTGTGTGGAGAGCGGAAGCCATACCTCCGCCATTCATTACCTAAAAGGTCGCCAGCGCTTCGGCTTCGGAATCGTAAATCCCCAGGTACATTTCAAGTCCGGTCATCTTTAACACTTCGAAGACTTTATCCGACGGGTTAACCAGCTTCAGGTAGGGAGCGGCGTAACTGCCTGATCGGATCCCTTTTTTAGCGGCATTCTTTTCATCTTCGGATAGACCTGCATGCAGCTGCTTGTAGAGCGCATTCAGCGAACGGACGCCGGCGCTGCTCATAAAAGGCACATCGCTGAAGTCAACCACAAAATTTTGCGCACCATTATCGAGCTCATTTTGC
>Ga0180438_10009984_pt1 | contig 11704 bp, 12 predicted proteins | sample SS_ome_12_FD_132455 | JGI IMG/M metagenome (GOLD analysis project Ga0180438, IMG submission 132455) | Hypersaline lake sediment archaeal communities from the Salton Sea, California, USA - SS_3_D_2 metaG | ecosystem: Environmental > Aquatic > Non-marine Saline and Alkaline > Hypersaline >...
GTCGGAACGTCACGCCGCGTATACATCCGGGCTTGGAACATTTGGTTTGTGCGACGGGCTGATTACGCCCAAGGGCAAGGCCATTCGGGTCGGATCCGTGGTGGCCCGCGTCAGGATCCCGCCCACCGTCCGACCCTACGAAGATCACCACGCCTACTGTTTATTCTATACAGAAGGGGCTTGTGGCCTGTGCATCGACCGTTGTCCTGTCGGGGCGGTTACCGAAGCAGGCCACGATAAAAGAAAATGCCGTGAGCACATCAGACCGGTGTCAGTGGACTACGTGAAATCCCATTACGGTTTTGACGGCTATGGATGCGGGCTTTGCCAAACCGGTGTGCCCTGTGAATCCAAGATCCCCACGATGGGAGATCTGGAGAGAGAATAGACGTTTCCATCCCGTTTCAAAGACGGACTTTTGAAAACCCGGAACGCCCAAGGCTGTCGGGCCGCCTAGCCTTTCAGCTGTATGAACCCCCCTGCCTTTGCGCTTTTTGCAAACCCTTTCCCCTGTTCCAAGAATCTCAACTCCAAGACGTGTCTGAGCCCTGTGGCCGTGAAGGAAGGGTTTTGACCGCAAAAATTTCGTGATTATACCATATCTTGTATCATTTTTTTCTTGACATACAACATATTATGGTATAGATTTAAAAACCGCGTTCTATCATTAATAACTCTTTTTAGAGCGGCTTGGAGCTGTGATGGCCCATCTTCTGCTCATCGACGATGAGGAAGAGATCCTCAAGTCTCTAAGCAAAGGCCTGAGCTATCTGGGTTACAGCGTAAAGGTTGCTCATGATGGAGAGCAGGGCATCAGGGTCTTCGATCAAGGTAATGACTTTGACTGTGTCATTACCGGGATTCGCATGCCGAGGATGAGCGGCAACGCGGTTGCCCGATACATCCGAAATTCACTGAGGCCGCACACGCCGGTGGTGGCCATAACCGGCGCCAGTGAGGATGCCATCGACAAGGAATTTTTCAACTCCTATCTGATAAAGCCGTTTAGGTTGAAGTCCTTGATCGATCTGATTGGAAGCTTAAATAAGTCTCACTGAGCGGTTTGCCTTTTGGACAGAAATTCTTCGACTTTTGGCCGCCAGGGCGTTTTTCACATAGCGTTTTTGTACTGGCGCTCGTTGGGAAAGCAACCATCAGCGTAACAACACAGTGGGCTAATTGAGTCTTTAACGATCAACGAAACCTTTCATTCTAGGCAGGGCGTCACCAGCCCTGCCTTTTTTGATAAATTATATCTAAAAATAATTATAATAGTTGACAAATATTATAATATAGGTATAATTAAATACAATTAGAAATAAAAACACCCTCACATCACGGGAAAGGAAATGGTCTGAGCCCTTCAGCAACAGGAGGAATGGCGTTGGCTACGAAGATGGAGAGAAGAAAGCATGCGCGGGGCACCGTGAGATGGCCCATTACTGTTGTATCGGACCATGGCAATATTCCGGGAGAGGCAAGAAACGTTTCATTTGACGGTATCTATATCCGCTGCGACCAGCCGCTCCGGATCAATGAGAACTTCCGCATGGCCATTACACCACCGAACCAGCACGCCATAGGCGTCACCGGTAGGGTGATATGGTCGGATTTCTATGGTATGGAAGATGACGACACAGCGGTGGGCATGGGCGTGTGCCTGGTCGAAATCTCCGCCAGGGACCGCAAATCATTTCGAAATGCTGTCTCGGTGCACATCCCTCAATAAGGCGTTGGCGAGACATCTGCCTGCTTGCGACCTCCCGCCCCGTTGACTTACGTCTTGGGGAAGAAGTTTTCAAGTTTAACAAAAACCGCCATTTCTCCTCCAACTTTGGAAGGAAGGGGAATGGCGGTTTTCTTTGAAGAGGGAAAGGCCTTCAAACGGTTTCCCCTGAGATAAGTATCTCTTGAAGGATCGTCGCTTACCGCATATAATCCTGCCTAAGCCTGAAGCCCCTTGAACCGAGGAGCCCCATCGCTGTTTCAAAAAGGACGCGTATGTCCTCTTGAGAAGAAAGTATGATCATCAGCGCGAGCCGCCGAACAGATATTCCTGCCTTCTTCACCGATTGGCTGATGAAGCGGCTCAGAGGGGGCTACTGTCTCGTCCCCAATCCCTTGAATCCAAAGCAAGTCTCCTTCGTCTGTCTAAAGCCGGAAGATGTGGATGTGATTGTTTTCTGGACGCGCAATGCCGCCCCGTTGCTGCCTCATTTAAAGGAGTTGGACGACCTCGGCTATCGCTACTATTTCCTGTACACGGTGATGAGCAATCCGCGATCCATAGACCCCAGGTCACCGGCTCTCGGGACTTCTTTGGAAACGCTTAGCCGCCTTGTCGCACATGTTGGTCCCCAAAGGGTCATCTGGCGTTACGATCCCATCCTGTTCACCACGATGACAGGGCCGAGATTCCATGTAAAGACATACGGGCAAATTGCCCGAGCCCTTCGAGGTCTGACAGGGCGTTCGATCATCAGCACAGTCGATCTCTACAGAAAAACGGAGAAGCGGCTGAGGGCACTCAGCGCAGCGGGGGTTGAAGTGATCGATTACACGGATTACAAGGAAGATGAAATGGCCGATTTCATGCGAGCCTTGGCCCATACAGCCCGTGATCATGCCATGAACATCCAGAGCTGCGCGCAAATGCAGGATTTGGAACCCCATGGCATTGCTCGGGGCAAGTGCGTGGACGACGGTTACATTCAGGATGTTTTCGGCATCGAGGTGACGCACAAGAAAGATCCCTCGCAGCGCAAGGCCTGCGGGTGCGTGATCAGCAAAGATATCGGAATGTATGACACTTGCCTCTACGGCTGCGTTTACTGCTATGCGACCCGGAGCCTGGAGATGGCGAAAAAAAATTTCCAGAGCCATGACCCTGATGCACAGATGCTCATTGGTCCCAATGACTTTAAATCATAGTGAATTAGGGTTGTTGCGCCCTGTCAGGCTGCATTCTCTAACGGGTTTCGATTTTGGATGACAGCACTATACACCACCTACTAACAGAGCCCCGTGTGCTGATGGCGCACATCGAGCGAACCCTCCAAGAAAAAAACAGGGATGGACCTGTTTTTCCGAAAGGGGTTGCCTATTCAAACCTCACTTCTGCAGTCCTTTTCCTTCTGGCGAACCGCTGCAATGAGGGGGCATTCTCCTCGCAACCCTGTGTGGTCTTGAACAAACGGTCCATGAGGGTTCGACAGCCTGGGGATCTCTGTTTCCCAGGGGGAAGAATCGATACCCGCTTAGACCCCTTTCTATCCAAAGGGCTGAGACACCCTCTTTCCCCTTTGGCGCGGTGGCCCTACTGGAGAGAGTGGCGTCGTGAGCGGAGGCAAGAGGCTCGGCGCTTGGCCCTTCTTCTTGCTACGAGTCTCAGAGAAAGTCTCGAGGAGATGCGCTTGAACCCTTGGGGTGTGAAGTTTCTGGGACCCATGCCTTCTCAGGACCTGCGTATGTTTCAGAGGGTGCTCTATCCCATGGTGGTGTGGATTAGGCGTCAGACCCGATTTTTCCCCAATTGGGAAGTGGACAAGATCGTCTACATCCCGTTGCGAAACCTGTTGAATGCAGAATCCTATGCCTGCTACAGGCTCCATTTCAAGACATCCCGTGAAAGCCTGAGCACGGGCTTAACCCAGGAGTTCCCTTGCTTTTGCCATGAAAGTGAAGACGGAAAAGAAGTGCTTTGGGGCGTGACCTATCGCATTGTCACGGCGTTCCTGGAACTGGTCTTTGAATTTCGTCCCCCGGATATGACTTTATTGCCAGTTATCCACGGGGCTTTGGATCAAAACTATCTTAACGGCGCCGCTGACACCGCGTCCCGAGGAGGCTAGTACCAGGACACATTTCTCCTTTTTTTCAACCTCTACCGGAGGTGAAACACAGTTTCGTCTTGCATCCGATCTAATAAGCGATGAGCTCAAACCAATAAAAGGCAATCGCGTTCTGACTCCATGGGGATATAGGGACTCTGGCAGATGAACATGAAGAGTCAAGGTTTTCAGAGGATCAGGAAATTTAGGAAAGACGATCTCTCACAAATCGTGGATATTGAGAACCAGGCTTTTCCAAAGACAGCCTACCCAAAGGAATTTCTCCTTCAATACGCAAACCGTGTGCCGGAAGGGTTTGTGGTTCTAGAGGAAGATGGCGATATCCTGGGATACATCATCTTTGATACGGGAGGCCATGTTTACTCGACGGCCGTGAGACCTTCCCATAGGAGAATGGGCTTCGGAGGCATGCTGTTTGCCTATGCTTCTCAAAATGCGGAAGAAAGACTCTGGCTGGAAGTGAGATCAAAAAACGACAGGGCCATAGCTTTTTACAGGAAAATGGGCATGAAAGTGGTGGGAAGAGTCCCGGAGTACTACTCCAATGACGATGCCTTGATCATGGTGCTCGAGGAAAATAGCATGGACACTGATTCCATGGAATGACTCTTTCTCGGAGACGTGGCAGGGCTTAAACTCTAAATCCCGGACTGGAGCTCCATCTGATAAAGACGCGCTTTACACTGGAGAGAGAATGCGGTTGACAGTATGGTGGTCTACAGCTGCAAATTCGTCTTCATGATAGAAAAGGGGGCGAGATGGACGAGACCATGCTGCACGCCTCCATCATAGATGCCCATGCCCATTGCGGGATTCAAGACAGGTCTTTTGATCAGGCCTTCGAAGACTATTTGGCCCACATAAGAGGAAGTGATATTGGAGCCGTCGTGATGTTTCCTCCTGTCATGGAGATCTATGACCGCTATAACCCCAACTTCAAGGATGGCTCTGAGTGGGTGGAAAGACGAAAACAGGCCAACGCGTATCTGCTGTCTCTTGGCCATGAAGCGCTTGAGGTCATTCCGTACTTCTTCATCTGGAATGATTTTGCTGTGGAGCAACTCACCGCGCAACACCGGGGCATCAAGTGGCACCGCCATGCGTCTGAACCGGTTTATCACTACGATGATCCTCGCTGTGTCAAAGCGCTTGAAGAGATCCGCAAAAGAAACATGCCCGTGGTCCTGGAAGAAGAGCTTCAGAACACTGTCCGTTTTATCCGTAAACTGGCTTTGGGCATAAGGGTCATCATTCCCCACCTCGGCGCCTTAAACGGAGGCTATCAGCGCATTGCGAAGTTGGGGTTATGGGAGCTCACGAATGTCTATGCCGACACGGCTCTTGCGTCTTCTTATGAAATCATGGACTATATCGAAACCTATGGCCACGAAAGGCTTCTTTTCGGTTCTGACTTTCCCTTCGGTGATCCTGTGGAAGAAGGCCTTAAAGTGCAGAGGCTTTTAATCTCAGCAGAGAAAAAAGAGGATATACTGGGCGTCAATTTAAAACGTCTCTTGTCGGAAAGCAACAGGGATCAATCGCACCTCTCTCCTTGAAACACGTTGGGCACAGCCGTGGCCGCACCCAGGGGATCCTTAGCTTCAATCAGCCTGTCAGCTGCAGTCCCATGATGATCGGCGCGACAAGGAACATCAAAGAATAGCTTCTGTCAGTTTTGAGGAAAAAAGAAGAGGATTGACTCTTGGGCTTCCGCCCCTTATATTCTTGCCACGAAAAATTTGTAGTATTCTGATTCGTCAAAATACGTATCCATATTTGCGAATCGAAGCACTAAGCGAGGGGTGCATGGAAACGATTCAGGAATGGTTGCCCAGGGTGGCGGCTTACATCGCCGAGTCGAGAATCATAGTGGCCGGGATCATCATGGTTGCATTCCTTATTGCAGCCAAACTGGTTGATCTCTTCTTGGCCCGCGTTGTACTGGCCATTACCCGTAAATCCAAATTCCGCCTGGATGACGTGATTCTTCAGGTGCTGCGCCGCCCCATTTGGGTCAGCGTCATACTTGTGGGCGCACTCGCTGCTGTTCGCTGGGCGAGTCCTCGCCCCCCGTTCACATTCATCCTGGTGGCCGTGCTGGAAACCTTCCTCGTGCTGATTTGGGCACTCGCTTTAAATGTCCTGTTCCGCCGAATTACCGTGGATTGGATCAATCACTGGCGGCAAACCGGGCGTCCCGGTGCGGAGATCATCCGTTTGGGGGGGAATATTGCGCGCATTTTGGTCCTGGTGGGGGCTGTTTTCCTCTTGCTTTCTTATTGGCGCATTAACATTACGCCTTTGCTTGCCTCAGCCGGGATCGCCGGTATTGCCGTGGCCTTGGCCGCCAAGGAGACGCTTTCGAACTTTTTCGGAGGGGTCAGCGTGTTTTTAGACCAGCCATTCCGCACAGGGGACTATATCATACTCGACTCAGGAGAGCGGGGCGAGGTGGTGGATATCGGTTTGCGCAGCACCAGAATTCTAACAAGAGATGATGTCCAGATTACCATTCCTAACGCCATCATCGCCAACACAAAGGTCATCAATGAGAGCGCCCCTGAGCCCCGTTTTCGTGTCAGGGTGAAGGTTGGGGTGGCTTATGGAACCGACGTGGATAAGCTGGAGGAAGTATTGCTGTCCATAGCCCAGAACAACCCTCTTGTTGCGTCCCACCCTGAGCCCAGGGTGCGTTTTCGCGTTTTTGGCGACTCGTCGCTTGATTTTGAACTGCTTTGCTGGGCCCACAAGCCACACGATAAGGGTGCGCTGGTCCATGAATTGAACAAAGAGATTTACAAGTCACTAGATAGGGCCGGTATCACCATCCCCTTCCCGCAAAGGGATGTGCATATCTACCAGCGCCGGGAAGAGCCACCCGGAGAGTGATGCAACCGCAGCCGGTCTGCTTGCGGGTGATTGCAAGGCCCAGGTGAAGGAACCTTTCTTTCACTCGGATTGCTCTGTCCTGCGAACCGAGCATAGAATTCCACTGAGGACGTTCACTGGAAATGCTCGGATGTCCCTGTCGGTCAGGCCGAGGAGAAACCGTAACAGTTCCTCTTACCAGTACCAATCTGAACCGATTCCCACCTCACTGACTACATCCGTTACGCCATTCACCAGACGAGCGACCTCGGGAATGGCATCCAGCACCTTTTCTGACCCCGCTTTCCCGCTGATGATCACCGTGCTGTCGGCGGCGACCACCTTCACATAGGCGGTCTTGGTCCGATCGTCCTTGGCCAGTGAAGCCCAGACCCTGCTGCTCAGGACAAGATTATCAAACGCTTTCTTAGACTCCGGTGTGGACTTGAAGTTATCCAGCTTTGTCATACCGATGATGGTTTCGCAAGCACTTTCTATGTCCATGCGTTCCAGGTTCAGCACCGCATCGTAAAGGGCCGGATCGCCCCACTCGACGCCGTAAAGAAAGCTCGTCCATTTCCTGCGGTCCTTATCCACTTTCTCAATGTAAAGGATAGCTTCATCGCGACCCAAATTCATCCGTTCCATGGCGGCTCTGATCCGGAAGTCCATATTCGCAATCACACGGATACGAATGAGGTGGGAGATACCGCCCAAAAGGAGATGGCCCGCATGTCCATGATAAACAAGATCCCCTTCTTTGGCATGGTCTAAGAGTGCGGCTGTGACGCACTTCAGGTAAGCAATCCGTTTGCCCGGAACCTCCTGCCAGAAATGAGGGGGTTCACCAATGGCTGCAGCGAGGTCTTCTTCAGAAATCCCGTAAATCTTAGCTGCATCCGCAATCACGTCCTCTCGGCTTAAACAGGGATAATCCAATCGCTCTGCCAAACGCTCGGCAAGGGCTTTACCACCACTAAAGGTTCCGCGGGAAATCGTAATTATCGCCATGGCATACCTCCACATTGAATAGGTTGACGGTTACCCCTTCGCTGCCACACTCCAAGGCCAATAAGCAGCAATGGCCAGCCGGTATTCGAAATGGATTTTAGGGAGTATAGTTCTTGTTTGTCAAGCACCAAATAGGGTGCATCCTATTGGAAATAGGTATTTTTTTGGAATCAGGAACTTTCTGCGGAACTTCGAGGTTGCGGAGCGGAAATCCACTGGTGTAAGAAGTAGTGGTCATTTTTTTGGCATGTAAAAGCGGGAGGTTTTTCTCTCAGGCTATGAATCGTTACGCTTTCTTGATGATTGGTTAAGGAAAAGCAAAAGAAGAGGGGAATTGTGACGCATGCGAAAATATCTGGAGCCGACCGCTCTAATTGATGCGAACAATGAATCCATTCGGAAAACGGTTCGCGCCACAACGGCCGGTGAGAAAAATGCCCGCCAGAGGGCGGTGCAGCTATTCTACTTTGTCAGGGATCAGATTGCTTACAACCCCTACGTGCCCAGGCATCTGCCCGAGCACTTCCGGGCCAGTGCGACGTTGGCGAGTGGGCAGGGGTTTTGCATCACAAAAGCGGCGCTCCTTGTGGCCCTGAGCAGAGCCGCAGGCATTCCTGCTCGTCTCGGTTTTGCCGTGATTCGCAACCACCTGATCCCTGCAAAGCTCGCGAGCATGCTCAAAGCGGATATCATTCCGGATCACGGCTACGCGCAGCTTTACTTGGAAGGCTGCTGGGTCAAAGCAACGCCCGCCTTTGACCTCAGCACATGCAGGGAACACCGTATTCGCACAGTCGAGTTCGATGGGGTAAACGACGCCACCTTTCACCGCAGAAATCAGGACGGGGCGCTGCATATCGAATACGTCAAGGAACGCGGTACGTACGCGGATGTGCCCATCCAAGAGATTACAGCTTGGTTGGCTGCGGCGCTCACGCGGGAAGCACAACGGACGATTCTCGGCCGTGAATACTGAATGGGATCAGGCTGGGTGGCGTAGAAAGTTCGGTTTGATATGGAAAGAATTTTAGAGGGCCGCTGACGGAAACGCCATTTGGACAAGCTTCAAGTTGTTGTTCTTCAAGGCCACTGCCTGAAACCACGCCTTTTGCACATCAACACCCAGCCCCGGTATGTTGTATTTTCCATAAGCTGATTTTCAGCGTTCCACTATTTGGTCTGCCAGACTCCCAACGGCGATTCCGAAGTAATCGGATTTGTTCCAAGCCAGGATAGCGCGGAAGTTGTCGTACACGGCGAAGGCCCGGCCTTTTTTTCCGTCGGGCTGCAGGATTGATGCGAGCAAATCCGGGTTCTTTGGCAAATCCTCACCGCCGGCCCGACGTACGCCCAGACTCTGCCACTCGCTTAGGCTTTTCTGGGTCTCCAGCCCGAGCATCGCGGTATCAAGGCTCGGCGGGAGCTTGACTTCCCTGCCCCAGGTGTGACCTCTTGACCAGCCTGATCGGGAGAGATAATTGGCCGCAGAGGCAAAGGCGTCCTCCAGGTCATTCCAGATATCGACGCGCCCATCCTGATTGAAATCTACGCCGAAGTCGTGGAATGCGGAGGGCATAAACTGCAGTTGTCCCATGGCTCCCGCCCAAGACCCCCTCATCTTGCCTAGAGGAACATGACCTTCGTCTGCGATGCGGAGAGCTTGAATCAGTTCTCGGCGAAAGTAACTGCTGCGGCGGCTATCGTAAGCCAAGGTCGCGATGGCTTGGATGACCGGAAACTTACCGGTCACACGGCCAAATTCAGTCTCTATCCCCCAAAGAGAAACGAGAAAGCGCGACTGTACACCGTAACGTTGATAGACGTTCTCTAGCAAGGATGCATAACGGGTCAACTTGTCTCTTCCCCTGACAACCCGACTCTTCCGAACCACCCGACCCAGGTATTGCTCTAAAGTGAGCGTGTATTCAGGCTGGCTCGCGTCCAGCTCGATGACCCGGGCTATGGGTCTGAAGTCTCGAAATGCCCGGTCCAGGGTTTTGGGCGAAATCCCTTGTGCTAACGCCTCCGTCTTGAGATCTGCCAGCCACTGATCCAGGCTCTCCTGCTTTTCCGCCCACAATGGGCTTGCAGCCACGATCACGAGAAGCGCTGCCACAGCAAGGAGCAATAATACAGCGACTTTGGAATGAAACCTTTGTTCTGCAATAGAGCTTCGCTGGCAGGGAAAATCTTGAAGATCAAGGGGGTTAGACTCAGCCCCTTTGCGGTGCGGCAACGGGGCGTTCTCATGGCCGCTCGTTCTGTGCATTTGTCGATATTTTGGTCCCTTACAATCCATGCATGATGCCTTTCATTCGATAGACCAGAGCCCAGGGCTCTTACGGGTGTGTATTTCACCCTTGACAGCCCATGGACTGATTTTCTATTTATACCTCACACTCTTTCCAGCTGTATTTGAGGGAAAAGCGCCTTCTTTTATTTGAGGACCCTATTTGCCAGAAGCCTTGGAGAAAATCAACCACATCCTTTGAGACCATCGGAAAGGGTAAATCAGGCCAATGGAAAACGGTTTGCTTGATCTTTTACACGCCATCTACCGGGAAGTCCAGCCAAACTCACCATGCCAGGTAGTCTCAAGATATCGCTCGCCGTCCATGAATGCAACGTTGCAAAGACAGCTCATGGGGCGGCGTGGGGCATTGCTGGCGTTTAGGATTCCTTCACCTGGAAGGTAACGAGACAAGACCTTGGCGGGGATACACGATTCATTTATTGAGAAACACAAGTCTTTCATGCTGATTCTCAGGAGTGAGCATCAATAACCCTATCATCTCAGGGCTTATCATATGAAAAAAAGAATTCGATGGAATCCCTCTCCTGCCCCGGGAGTGGCTTGTCACAGGCTCTACTGGTCAGTGGGAAAAGCCGTGGACTACGATTCCGATTTTGTCGAACTTATAAGCCATACGGACCTGATCTTGCCCGATGATGTCCCGTCCTTTCCCTTCATTTCAGGTATTGTAGAACTCGGTATCACCGCACTTGATCGAGTTGGAAACGAATCAGACATGACAAAGCGTGCAATCTTTGTTGACTTTGTTCCACCTAAGCCTCACCAGGCATCTCTCCGAAATATCATCCAGTATCCCTATGACATAAGGACATGAATTAAATTGGGCCCATTCTCTTCCCGAGCTTACACCTGATAGATTTCGATAAGCCTACTCTAGATTTGGGAACTCAAGAACCTGGCCTTTGCTTGCATCTAGGATATTTTTGTGTCGGTAATCGGTCGTTGTTGTGCGGGCTCCAACCCTGAAACCGGTCGGAGATCCTCTCAGATCACGATTCTTTTGCGTTTTATTTGGCCTTTTAGGGTGGTAAATGTACAAAGAAATGGCAAAGAAGAGGCCGCTTAGTGAACGATTGTAGGGGAGCCGATTTACTTTACTATTCTCCCCGCCTCGGTTTCTATTTTCATGGGCGCATATTGTTCTAACATAGAAAAACGGCGGTACGTTTTTCGGCTTTCCTATGCTCAATATCGCAATAGGCGGATTTCTTGGCTCTCTATATGCGATATCAAGGAAACATTCCCATCTAACCAAACTGTTCGGTGGATGAGATAAAAAAGTCTGATAATCTAAGGAGAGCACCATGGAGTTGAGTGATAATACAGTTTTTATTACTGGCGGTGCATCTGGTATTGGCTTCGCGCTGGCAAAAGGCTTCTTGGACCTAAAGAATACCGTGATAATATGTGGCCGTAATTCTGACAAATTGAAGCAGGTCAAAGAGCGTTTTCCTGAAATCCATGTGATTCGCTGTGATGTCAGCAATGAAGAGGAAGTTAAACAGGCGTTTGAATTCATAAAAAATACTTTTGGCTCACTAAATCGGTATTAATCCACCGGCTATGCCGGTGAGAATTGAAAAGGTTCTACCGTTTCAGGCGAAAAAATAATAAACGGTCCTCCGAGGAAGGCCCCAAGGGGCAAGGAGGACCGTAATGA
>Ga0180438_10009985_pt1 | contig 11702 bp, 25 predicted proteins | sample SS_ome_12_FD_132455 | JGI IMG/M metagenome (GOLD analysis project Ga0180438, IMG submission 132455) | Hypersaline lake sediment archaeal communities from the Salton Sea, California, USA - SS_3_D_2 metaG | ecosystem: Environmental > Aquatic > Non-marine Saline and Alkaline > Hypersaline >...
AAGCCAGTCTGAGACGCTTGACCCACATTGCTGATCTGAAGCGTCAGCTGATCAAGACCTGCGGATACCTCATCTAAAGAAACCTGATGAATCCTACCCAAGGAAGCTAGTTGCCCTTCTAGCTGGGCTACGGCCAGCGACGCTCCTCTGATATTGGATTCTTGAATTTGTCCCAAGGAAGCCAGTTGTCTCCCCAACTGCCGAACAGCAGAAGCTACGCCATCAATAGCTGCCTGATTAGACTGGCCCAGCAAGGACAACTGTTTCTCCACCTGACAAACGATGTCAGACAGATTCCTGATTTGCTGCGACTGAGCACAAGGAGAGTTCAGATGAGATTCCAGTTTCTGGGAAAGGCTAAGCAATCTTTTCTGAACGCCCAGCTCAGCTCCGGAAATGGAATTCTCTTGACTCCTCTTCTGCTCCAACAATATTGGCAGCGTCGACATGGCAACTCCTTTCGAACCCTCTTAGGAAACGTTTATGATGTGCATACTTGCACAGTTCAGGGAAGGGCCCCCGTAACTTTCCCGACAGGCAATGACGATCTTTTCAGGACCGTGGCTAGAAAGTACCAATTGACACTCCCCAGTATCATCGGTCTGAATACTTACTGCCTGAGACCCAGCCCCATGGAGGATGGTCCCAAGAGAAGCTGAGTCTATCTGCGTCACGTTAGCCACATCCCCAGGAAGGCCTGAGTCTAGAGAAGATTCCAAAAATAAGGCTGTAGACAGAATAACTTTCTGACCTACTAGATCCCCACCAGGAGAATCCAAAACTTTGATGTACACTGTTGCAGTCCCGGACAAAGTGTCTGGGCCGCTCACTTCCACTGTCGAGAGCGACTCTGACACTTCGTCAGCTACCTTTTCCAGAGCCCCCTCAATGTCTTTTCGGAGATCTCCAACCTCCCGGGTGGTCTTTGCCAAGTGGGGTATGACTGGACTCCACCCATCATGAAACCTGTTCTTTGCCATCGAAGGCTCCTTTTTAGTAACCAGAACGAGTCTTGGCTGCAAAAATGTCCTAATATTTCTACCAACAAAGGGAAGGCCTTAGAAGACTTTTATTGCTCTAAGATTTTAATTGCCCGGTAGACTCTTTGAAGCTCAAAAGCTACAGACTCAGAATGCCTAACAAAATCTTCCCGCATTGCGCGGATCTCAGCAAGGGTCTCTGCCTGCATGTCCAACATTGACCGGTGCTGCCCCTCGAGTGAAGCTACACGTCCGGAGATGTCCTGGATTTCATCTTCCTTGGGGCATGTTACTGAGCTCATTCTTCCAGTCTACCACGCCAGGGGTTCACTTCAAAGTATCGGCAGCTTGACAAAGAAATTGTGCCCATCGTAAGCGTAAGATCCAAAGCGTCTCGTCGACCCACGCCCACCAGCGCTGGTACCAAGGAAGACAAGCCAAGTGCCCCCGACAGGTGACGTGTTTAACGCAATAGCTCAGATCATCAGTCATTTGTAATCCTTCGCGCAATAGGCGTCGCCAGCGAGCTTGCAAGATCCAACGCAGTCCTTGTGCCAACCGGTCTCCGGGTCATACTCCGTGCCACTGTCGCACCACCTGCAGGGCTCCAGGATGTTGTGCACATGAATCTCGGGCTCCGAGCAGCAGGGAGCGTCCTTCACATTGAACGCAAGCCCCTCCTCGAACTTGAAGCCACAAGCATGACAGACGAGTCGCCACCTGTTTCCGAAATTGGTCACCACGCTCTCCTGAAGTTTCTGACAGCAGTACAAGTACGTCGGCGTCCCGGTCGGTGGTACCGCATTGGTTCCAAATGCCTCTCCTCGAGCTTCTCCTGGTCATGGAACCAGGCAAGCCAGTTCTGCGCCAGCAGAGTCTCCTCACGCCGGAACTCTCTGGTCAACGCTTTCAAATCTTCCTTTAAAAGCGCTGGGCGCAAATCAATAGCGTTCGAGACGTAGCTATTCGGCGTGGCGATGTAAATCGTCATCGTCGGAGACCACGTCGAGTCTGAAGGACAGCAGTTGCAGGCGCAGTTGCCGCTGTAGCAACCAGTTCCTCCAATGCAGTAGGTAGCGATCACGATAGCGACTATACCCCTAGAAAAGTGAAAATCTCAAGGGCATATTGGGACAAGAATATTGACGGGAAAGTACACTTTTACACAGGGGGTAGTCATGAAATGTTTCCATTGCAAAACTGAGATTCCACAAAATTCGGAAGTTCTTCCTTCCCCTATAGACGCCCAGGGTGCACTCAAGGGTTGCGTATTCTGCTCCCCAAAATGCCTTGATGCTGCTGCCATTCGCTGGTGGCACAGGAGAATGTTTGAAGAGAGAAAGACCGCACAGCACGAGAAGTATCTGCACTCTGATCTAATCTAAAACCCTGACTGGAGGTGATCCATGGGACGTTGCGGATGTAACGTGTGCAGAATGCCGTACTAGAAAAGAAGCCGCCCTACAAAAGTCACGCAAGGAGCAGAAAAAACAGCGCCGGCTAGAAGCTTCTGCCAAACGCCCCTTCAAAGCTGGCCCTATCTGGAGTTGGTAACACAACGCCCAGACTGTCCCCACCCAGTTCTGGGTGGGGACACTCAGTTCGAGTGACTCCAAACGATCTGGCGCTCCAGGTAGTTTGGATTGACTCTAACCGGAGGTAGACCATGCTTGATACTACGGAATTTGATATTACTACAGTAACCAGTAATGACCTCAAACGATGGGCAGAGCTGGCCCTAGACGCTTCTCGCTTGAGTCATAAGGAAAGTGACAAAGTGTTATACGCTGGGATTGCCAACATCCTTATCCGCGGGGTCTTTTGGCTCGAGGACCGCGGCCGCATCACCCTCAAGAACACCAAGAAAGCTCTTCAGACGTTCATGAGGAATCAGCTGACGAAATACCAAGGGCGCCACAAGGAGGATCCCTTCCATGACAGTTACATGCACTGTCCCCGATATGATCTTCCTGCTGAGGGAAACCACACGGACGGCTGCTATCGAGCTGGAGATCATAGTGTGAGGAGGGCGTTTGGGAGAACTGTAACAATCCACTCGAGTCATGTTCTCCAGCAAGTGGATGACGAGCAGAGGGAGTCGGTAGATTGGAAAGTGATCTACAATGCTCGAGATCAGGAGGCCTCGGAATGATTACGCTTAAACTCCTTGTTGAGAACTCTCCCATCAATATCGAATATCCCTCAGTAGAATCTATCCTGTCAGACATCGCACTTCCTACCCTGTTCGACGCAGGGTTGGTCTCCAAATGTGAAGTCTACGTGGGTCAAGAGCGAGTTGCTGGGATCCCTGTGATGAAATGGGACCGACTCAAGGACACAGTTGTTTCCAACGCCACTGCGCTGATGAGAAAGATCAATTATGAAGGTGGTCGATGCCAGTGATGAGGGGAGTACGTATTGAAATGCCGAAAACCATGTTCGAGGGTGGTGCTAGAGTTATGGCCGATTTGGGGCACGGTGAGGAAAAGATCTTTGAGTTCTACCCCGACGAAATATCGTTCTCGGCCACGGAACTCGAGGGCAAAACCGTGGATGAGGCCCTTTCCCTGAAACAACAGAAAGACCTCGCCTATCTACAGAGCTCAATCTGAAATTTCCCAGAGCCCTACCCACTGCAATGTGGATAGGGCTCTGGGGATCCTGGGAATTCTCTTTTTAGTTATTCTTGGGCCAGTTTGGCAAAGAATGCTTCACTTCTCGCCTGATGGTCGGGTAAGCGCGCCTGTTATGGGATCCTTATCCCAACATGAGAGATCTGCAGTTTGCGACCACTCCCTCGGAGGGGCATAACCGATAGACAAATCAGGCTTCGTGTGGTCAAGACCCCCTATCTCAGTGGTGATGACCAGGTCATCCAACCAGTCATCCCTCTGTAACTGCTCGGGCATGAAATCCCTCACCGACTCCATCGAGACTCCACGAGATGGCACGGACATGATGTATCCGGCCCCTTTGAAGAACGGGATGAATATCCTCTTGATCATGTTACTCACCTGCCAGCTTGGCACGAACGAAGCAGTCCTTGGCCTCCAGGAGCTTTCTGAGACCCGCGGTCAACTCCGGGTTCTGCGGTAGGCTCTCAGCCATCTTCTCCGCCAAGAGGGCCGCGGGCTTGGATATCTCCTGCAGGTGCACGTACTTGAAGAACTGCATGATGTGCTCAGTCGCTGGATGCATCGTCATCCTCACTAGGGAACGGAAATTTTCCATCTGTTTTTCCCTCTATTCGATCACGGATGTATTCTCCTCCAATCTCGGCAAGATCTCTCCAGCAGTCCTCAGGTAACGGCTCCTGGAGCTCCTCTGCGCGGTCCTTAGTCAAGCTGACCTTCAAGGTGATGTATGGCGCTGTGACTACCGGCTGGATCCTGAGCTCTCCGCATTTGGTGCAGCGAGTGACTGCCTGAATGAGCTCCCGGTTCCAGCCCTCTGTGCAGTCCTTCCACTCGTGCTCACAAGTGCCTGTGTTCATCTGGTACCTCTCCGTCTTGCTGACAAACGTCCTACTCACCGGCCAACCAGCTGCTATCCTCTCCTGTTCCGTGGCCGACTCCCGCGCACGATGAAGACGAAACCGTTCCTCCCTCTGCTGCCTGGTCCGGCAAGATGAACAAAGACCAGCCTCATCATATCCGGCTTCCTCTCCGCACTTCCTACACCTCTGAATCATAGTCTTCCTTTCTTAGAGCGCGTGGCTATTCATCCAACCTGTCCAAAGAAATTGTGACCCTCACCTTGCGCCCAGCTACCTCCATGTCCAGACCGTAGTCATGATCATGGTAGGACACCGCGCCCAATTGAGGGTCCCCAAACATAGGAGGCCTCAGCGCAGATTCTATCCGAGTCCGAACCTCCTGTAGGAATAAGACCTCCAAGGAGTCCCGAATATCCTGGTTCCCCCAATCTATGCCCTCAGTTCGTATCATAGGACTGGCCTCCGCCTGAACGTCTTGACCAGCTGCTTGAGGCTCGTCTGGATGTTCATAGCTGTACCCTTGGGGAGATTGTTGATCGCCCGCGCTAGAATAGTATTCACGTTCCCATAAGGGAAAGCCTCCGCAAGCTGCTCGTCTGTGAGTTGCCTGTGGTGCTCATCACAGAGGTCGAGGAAATGACCCTTGTTGTTCCAAGTCCTGGTCACCGCGGCTGCGTTGTTGCAAAACTGAACTTCACATCTCACCTTCATGTCTCCACTCCATTGTTGGTGGGTGCGCCAATACCACCCTTTTTTCGATGTGGCCGATGAGAAAACTTCACAGGACCCTCGAGCTCCATCTCTGGAGTCTCCACATGCGGCCACAGCCGACCCTTCTTGATGTTCGTGACGGATGCCGTGCTCACACCAAACTTCTCCGCCAACCATGTGCACTTTGCACCAGCCGCCAACTGACCCTTGATGTATGCTGCATCCCTCTCCGTGATCTTGGAGTTCGACCTCTTCGAACCGCGGGTGATAGCGCCGTGCTTGACAGCGTCTGCCCAGTTCTCCTTCTGGGTGCCGTAGGCTAAATTTTCTACCCGGTTGTCCAGAGAGTCTCCATTCAAATGACGAGAGACCCTATTTCCACGAGGGCCGCGGAATGCATCAAGTACCAACTGGTGAACCATCAGATAGGAATAGCCAGGCGCCTGTACATAGAAATACACGCTCTGGGTGTACTTGGTTCTGCTGCGGCGTTTGCGAGGCTGCAATCTTTTAGCCCTTCGATTCTGAACCCAAAAAATTTCACCGTCGAGGGATGCCCAAATTCCTGGGTATGAACGAGCTGGACGAGCACCCTTTGGGATCCCTGGATACCGAATCACTGGTCTCATACTGAAAAAATTTAGCCTAGCCACGTATTGTTGTCAATCCGTGGAGAATCGCTGGCTACTAGAAACCAAAACTGGGGCAGAATACATGGGACTCTGTCCACGAGTTTCCCCTGTTGATTTCAAACCTTTTACCTATAGTTACAGAGAGCGATCAAAGCTGGTGGACTCTATTGGGCCGGCCCTGGTCCATGGATTTGGCTGTGTGCGCCTAGGATGGCCGTGGTTGCGCTGGCTGAAGCTCGGGGATGTCCTGGGAGGGCGGCTAATGACAATGTCATTGTAGGGCAGATGTGGGGCTGTCATGGGGGATTGGGGCGGCTGTAAGGAGTTCCCTAGGGGCGGGCAAATGGGGTCATGGCTGATAGCCAGGGTGCGAAGGGTCATGGGGGATGGGTGGATGTGTGACACGCCGGATACTGTGTCACCTGACAGCAGCCGTCCCTCACTTGACAGCAGCCATCCCCTACGTCACCTGACAGCAGCCGTCCCTCGGGGTTGTACAAGTGCCCTCAGTCACCTGGCTACATGCATCCCTACGATCTGGGGGGTCAGGGGAATATAGGCCTTTTGGAAGATTTCTCGGTTTGGGCTACAGGATTGTCCTAGGCTGTATGGTCCTATTGCTACTCTTATCACTGTACAGGGTCGGTGGACTATCTTGGTGCGCGCCTTCGTCTGATGGAATTGTTGGTAAGGGTTTAGGGATAAGGAGGGTAGACACAGGTGCGTGGACTTTAGTTCTGCGCGCTTCTAACCGGAGGAAAGGTGAAGATGAGTAGGTTATATGCGACTCGAGATGAGGTCTTCAGGATTCTTGAAGCGATCAATTCCGCAGCAGAGGACATGGGGCTCGAAATCGTCTGTGGAGCGGACTTAAAAGTAACAAATTACAGCCAGCGCCGCGCATACCGGGTATCAGAAGGTCACGCAGTCATGGGCACCAGGCTAGACATCACCAAGCTGATTTTGAGGAGGCGAGTGGAAGATTCTGATTCTCCCGAGCTCAGTCCCGCGGAGGAATTCGTGGAGGTCAAACCCAAGAAGGAGACTTCTACTGCGCATGCAGATCAGACACATTTGACCCTCAAACAACTTGCTCAGCGCTGGGGAATCTCAACAGTGTTCTTGAGGAGAGAGATTAACGCCGGAAATCTCAGCGCAACGAGATTTGGCCGCAATATACGTGTTTCTGTAGAAGAAGCGCAACGCTACGTTGACACACGTCCGATGCAGTGACAATGTCAAAGATCAACATCCAGCAGCTTCGGCTGCAGCCCTATGAGAGCCTTATTCAAATAGTCAATTTTGCAGTGGGCGAGCTCAAGTGCCCTCTCTCCATGCCTGACTTCGACAAGCTCAGGCACATATTGCACGGGCTTTGGGTTCATGGGTCAGTCGTGAACTTCGAGCTGCACACCACGCAGCTCAAGGTCGCCATCTTCCACGATGGCGAATACGTCGAGAAGACCATTGGCAATAGCCCTTGGGTCGTCAGAACACCTTTCAGAGTGATTGCCACTCTGGAAACAACCGGAGGAATAGAGAGATGTCAGAATACTTGAACCCGCCATTGTGGCAAAACATCCCGCCCCCAGTAGACCCCAAGCTGGTGTCAGACCTACGTGCGGCCCTTCGTGGTCCGTGCTTCCTGCATGATGAAGAGTTCATCGGAGGGAACTACGAGGAGCTTGAGCGCAGGTTGCTCGAACAGATGGACGAGTTCTTTGGGAAGGTGAAGAGATGAAGGTGGATTTGGATACCGTGCGCCCCTCGGCGACGTTCAAGGACGTCAAGCCATCCCGTGGCTTCTTGTGGTCGGGCAAGCTCTACTTGAAGTTCGACCGCTTGGTCGTTGTTCCTGCTGATGAGATCCATGACGGGTCGACTCGGGACATTGGTGGTTTCAACTGCGTGTGCGTGGAGACAGGTCGGCCTGGTTCGTTCAAGGACGACACTGCTGTGCGCCCCATCAACGTCGTTGTTGTGAGGGATGGGCCGTGAAGATGCTAGAGCGCATCCAGCGCATCAAGGCCCTGGCCATCGGGGCGAAGAAGGATGGCCTCACTGAGTTACCTATTGACACTGTCATTAGGGCGTTCGAACACCTGGAGATGAAGGCGAAAGAGACACAGGGGCCGGAGCCAGTGAAAGCAGTGCCCCCGCTCACCCCCGTGCGCTACATCCCCTACCTCAAGCTGGTGAAGTGGCTGTCCAACGCCTTCGCACCCTTCGAGGATCACATCAAAGCCGCGGACGTCACCTGGCTCCATCACGTCCTGCATGCACAGAAGTGTGCAGCCGGGGTGTTGGAGTACCTGGTGACATCCACTGAGATCCGAGTGCAGGTCTACATGACTGCTGAGTATTTGCACTACGACGTGGCCACCAAAGAGTGGTCCATCAGGACTCCCTGTGAGGGCACCGTCGAAGTGTTGAACGACTACCTGGCTGAACCACAAACCTAACCGGAGGAAGAGACATGACCGCAACAGTAGCATTGAACGACTTCGTTCGTAGGCAAACCAAGGAGAGCCCGTTCTCCTATTTTGAAGGCAGCGAGGCCGTCCTCATTGAGCTCGTGATCAACGCGCTTCCCAACAAGAAGCAGCTGAGTCGAGAGGGCATCTACAGCATCCCAGTGCCGCCCAAGGGCTTCTACAGTGGGGTGGTCGAGCTCGAGGAGGGTATGGACCTGGTCGGCAAGTTCGAGCCCAGAGTCGAGGGCGAGCTGCCTGTCAAGAAGATCTGGGCCACCAGGGGTGAAAAGCTCCTTGCCAAGCGCGTGGACATCATCGTCTACTCCAAAGAGGTCCTGGCTGAGAAGGGTGAGAACTCTACGGATGCGGACTTTGAGATCATATCCATCAATGCAGAGTTTACCGATGAGTCTTCACCCCTCACCCCCGAGGCCCTCATGCGAAATCATTTGGGCGAGCCTGGTGGGTCAGATACCAAGATGACTGACGCTGAGTTCGTCGCTGCGCTCAAGATGTCCCGTGACTACTGGCGCAGCAAAGCCAACCTGATGGCGAGGCCATCATGACCAGCTTTGAAGACCAGGTGACTCAAGAGTTGATTGGCATCATTCGAGACCACATGCCTACGCTGGCAGGATTCAAGCTGACAGCAGTTGGTAGGTCAGACAACCGACCGGCTATCATGATGAGAATGGCAGGCGTTCTTCATCAACTCGTGGTTGTCAATCTCACAGTATCGACAGAGCTGTATCATGAGCTGCCAGCACTCACCCGTAACGATGTGCAAACCCCAGGACCAAAGGAAGGAGGATGACAATGTCAATAGGAGATCCTCAATCAAAGTGGACTCGTCCAACGCAAGCTGTACGCCTCACTGGCCTCGGCTTCGATGTGATGAGCGTTCAGAGCCCTGAAGGCCTCTGCCCCTATTGCTTCAAGAGTTACAAACGAGGGGAGTGGACAGCGTGGGCAGCAGGCATCATCAAGGGCCATGTTGATTGCATCGAGGCTGCTTGGCAGGCCCGCAGCCTCATCATCGGCCCGATGGGGGCGCACAACCGCACGGGCCGCTTCTTGGCTCGGGCCCGCAGTGCAGAAGATAGCTGGGAGGCCTTGAGGGGTGCAGGCACCATCATTGGGCCTGTGGAGTGCTTCATGGACCAGCGCTTCGAACATGAGTGCCTGGGTCAGTACAACATCTGTGCTGCTCGCTGTGATGGCTGTATCAGCCGTTCTCTCTGCAGGGATTACACGAAGATGATGCCTTCCCTCGAGCGCAAAGTCTTCGAGAGGGGCAAGTCCAAGTGGCCGACTCTCTACGAAGACGACCAGGAAGCCCTCAAGGACCGGCCTATGGAGTATGAGGAGTTTGATTGTATGGGCTCCTACGAGAAAGAGAATGAGGACCATGATGACTGCCGGTGCTGTGAAGACGCTGACGAGTGCAAGCGTGTGACTGAGCGCGCCGACGCCAAGGCAAAGATCCTTGCTCAGCTCAAGTATGGGCAGCCTGGGCCAGTGCCTCTCGTGGGTCGCGACTTCTTCGAATGCGAGCATTTTCAGCCTATCCGCATTGCTGTCCTGGTCATGCACGAGCGTTCCCGCCCATCTCCTCGCCAAGCTCTGGAGATGGAGAAAAGTGAGTTCCTCGACCTGGTCGAGAAGCAATGGGAGGGCATGGCTGCCAAGGCCCTGGCCGACTGGAAAAGAAAGAACGGGCGCAACCTCCCCTTCTGCCCTGAGCACATTTTCCTTGAGACCAAGATGCTGAAGGTGGAAAACCGAGCCTTCTTGCGTGAGCTATGGCTTGTGTGTCCAGGGACAGGGATCAAGCGTGGGATCTGATGGCCAACCTCACTGAGGAAATCAGAGAGGAGTTGCGTAGAAAGATACTGTGGGTGTTGAAGGAGCTCGACTTGTTCGATTCCTTCACACTCTCAGTGTCCAGGGCTGATGAGGCAGCCCTCATCGTCACGATTATGCCTAAGAGCAGGCGCAGTAACATCGACCCCGATTTTTGCCAGGCGATCACTCGGAAGGGCCGCCAGTGCAAGATTCCGCCTGCTCTTGGGAAGAAGTATTGCTTGACTCACTTGACTATGCCAAAGGAGGAGAAATGAGGAAACTCAGTGTGCAAGAGTTTGGCACAAAAGTACAAGGAGTATGGCTCAAGGGTGACCGCAGAAACCCAGAGCCAGAGACCTTCAGGGTAATACTCCCTGGTGGAGATATCGACGTCGTAAGAACCTCAGATGATGATTACTGGATCCATGTAAGAGTCAACGTTCCCGGACGCACGTCTCACTCAGACGCAACGCTGGGAAAGATCATCGATGCGCGCTTAGACATAGCAGGCAAGCACGCTAGTGACTGCGACGAAGGAGACTTTAGTCACCCTGACCTCTACCATCTAGCAGTGAGAGTAGCGAGTAGGAGAGGACATGAAGGTCATTGAGGACCTCATTCTTTGGATTCAGGGAGCTGTAGTTCGAGGAGCTGACGTCCCGTTTGACGATCTGAACATTCTCTCGATGAAAAGAAAGGGGAAGAATAAGCTCGTCCTCGAGCTCGGGCCCGATGCTGAAATCACCATTCATTTCAAAGTCAACGGCACAAAAGTTCGTTGTCCCACATGCGGGAAAACCCGTCCTGGCTGGCCGTTCTGGTGGCGAAACATCGCTGAAGGAAAAGGCCTCACCTACGCCTGCAGAGACTGTGTCCAGGCTGCCCGTCTCTACAAAAGTGAGGGTGAAACCAACAAGCCTGAAGGCTAGTCTCGGCATTGATCGCACTCTCTGTGGAGGGGAGGGCACGATCGTTGCCTCCAGTGAAGACTCCAAAGGTGTCTACTACATCGTCCGCATGAGTCGAAAAGGAGGAACGAGGTCAGTAAGGAGAGAAAACCTTATTGTCCATCGCCCTCCCAAGAGGCGGAGGAAGGGGTGACTCAGGCTGCTTGGTACGTGGGGTCGGGAGCCTTACAGGCTCGGCCCCATGCTACCTTCAGCCGGAGGATGTGCTCCTCAAGCTTCGGGCATGGATTTTTCTTTAGCTCTCCTTCGAGCTGTTCTAGGTGGCTAGCTTGACGGCCTTGGCCAATGTCTCGAGTCTTCCATTCAGTCTTGCGAAGCATGGGGCACCTCCTTTCGTAGGCTGATGTAGGACATACATCCTACACCTTCCTATTAGTGTCCTTGTTAGGACCACTTTTGTCAATAGAATGTCAAAAGGAGGACTACCGACTGAAAGGACTGGGAGGAAGGACTCCTCCCAGTCCCTATCTCGCACTACCCAAATATCACGTTGCGAGTGCCCTGATTCACATGAACGCCTAGCGGGTAAATATGGCTGCCCTGCACCTCAGGATTTGAGAAGTACTTGTATGGTGCCGCCCACTGGGAGAGATCAT
>Ga0180438_10009987_pt1 | contig 11701 bp, 2 predicted proteins | sample SS_ome_12_FD_132455 | JGI IMG/M metagenome (GOLD analysis project Ga0180438, IMG submission 132455) | Hypersaline lake sediment archaeal communities from the Salton Sea, California, USA - SS_3_D_2 metaG | ecosystem: Environmental > Aquatic > Non-marine Saline and Alkaline > Hypersaline >...
GGGCAATCCGCCGGCCGAAGGTCTCTTTCAGGTAGGCGGGTTCCAGCCCCTTCGCCCGAATCTGCAGCGGATCGAGCACGTCGACGCCCAGCCCGATCAGCCGCTCGATCAGCGGCACAATCGCCCCACACGAGTGAAACATCACGTTGACGCCATGGCCGTGCGCCATGTCGATGATCCGCTTCAGCTCGTCGCGCATCGACCGGAGGCGGGGCGTATGGATCGGCGGATAGGGGAGCGGGTTGGCGATCAGCCCCTGTCGGCGAAGCCGCCGCGTGACGTCCATGATGTGCTCGTCGCGCCCGCCGATGATCACCATTTCCGGCGCCACGTGGATGGCGACGGCCGTATCGGGAAACTCTGCCAGGTAGGGCGCGACCATTTCCTCGCCGGCGCCGATGAACGCCAATCGGCCTTTGCCGGCGTATGCGGGAGAGACGGCCAGCGCCTGCCAGAACCGCGGGATCACCTCATCCATGTCGAGCATGCCGGCGGCACACATCGCCGCGATCTCGCCCTGGCTCTGGCCGCATGCCATGTCGACCGGAACCTGCAGGTTCTTCAACAGGCACCAGCACAGCCAGTTGCCCAGCGTCACGGCCGAAGCCGCGATGTTCCGCTCCGACGGCGCGACGTAGGGCTCGTCGCGGTCCGCCCCCTCGATCACGGTCATCGCCGCAACCCGCTCGCGAAGCTGCCGCCGAAGCCCTTCCTCCAGCGACGAGGGCGGCGAGAAGATCAGGCTCGTGGCAATCGGGTCTTCGGGGTGCCGATCCCGCAGCTCCACCTTGTCGAACTCCTTCCGAATCTCCGGGAAGTGGCGGCACAGCTCCAAGAGATGATCGGGATAGTTGCCGATCAGCCCCGGAAACCCGACGCCCGGAAAAATCCCCGCCACCTTGCCGATCGGCTCGGAAGCGCGGCTGCAGTAGTAGACCTGCTCAAGATCGTCCCATTGCAGCGGATCGGCGCTTAGGCGTTCCAGGCACGTGCCGACGAGCCGTCGCAGCTCGGCCACATCGCGGCAAACGAGGGCCAACCGCTGGCCGTGCCCGAAGTCCAGCTCCTCGACCAGCGTGCTCGCGACGTCGGCCAGTCGAACGGTCTGCCGGGCAGAGCCGAGAAACTGCTCGACCTTCTCCAGCCTCTGTCGAAGCTGCTCCTGCGACGGGGCTGAGAAGACGATCAGCTCGCTGGGCCGTGCTCCGGCGTCGCAGGGGCGGCAGCGAATCGCTTGCGGCGCGGGGCCGCCGGCTGAAACCGCCTCCTCCAGCACGACGTGGACGTTGATTCCTCCGAAGCCGAAGGCGTTGACGCCGGCCCGCCGCGGAGGACCGGCGCTCGGATGAATCCAGGGCCGGGTTTCACGGTTGACGTAAAAGGGGGTGTCGCGAAGCTCTCCGTGAGGCTCGTCGCAATGCAGGCTCGGCAGGAGGCACCTGTTCGAAAGCGAGAGCGCCGTCTTGACGAGCGACGCGATCCCGGCGGCAGGCATCGTGTGGCCGATCATCGACTTGACCGAGCCCACGGCCGCCGGCGGCGGAAACTTGCCGCGGCTGCCGTAGAAGCGTTTGATCGTCTCGATTTCGGCCAGATCGCCGGCCGTAGTCCCGGTGCCGTGCGCCTCCAGATAGCCGATCGTCGCCGGATCGACGCCGGCGTCGAGGTAGGCTCTTCTGAGGGCCTCCACCTGGCCCGACGGAGCCGGGTTGAGGATATGCGTTGTACGGCCGTCGCTCGACACCCCCACGCCCTTGATCACGGCGTAGACCGGATTGGCGTCGCGGCGGGCGTCGTCGAGTCGTCGCAGCACGAGGGCGCCGGCCCCCTCGCCCACCAGCAACCCGTCCGCCCGACGGTCGAATGGGCGAATCTCTTGCGACGGGGAGAGGGCGCCGAGCTCGCTGAAGATGGTCCAGAACGTGGGTGTTTGGCAAAGGAAAACGCCGGCCACGACGGCCGCATCGCAGGCTCCCTGCCGCAGGCGGGTGACGGCGTGCTCCGCCGCCATCAGCGACGACGCGCATGCGGCGTCGACGGTGTAGGCGGCCCCCAGCAGGTTCAGGCGGTTGGCGACGCGGCTGGCAACGAGGTTGGGAATGCACGTCGAGAGGTTGTCCGCGTCGTTGCGGGGGATCGTGCCGTGGAGGTCGTCCAGCAGGCGCCGGCGAGCCTCAGGATCATTCAGCTCGGGAAAGCAGCGGACAAGGTAGCCCAGCAGATGGCCGGTCAAATCGGCGCGGTAGTAGACTTCCGACATCTTGTTGGTGATGTAGCCGCCGCGACCGACGATCACGTCGGTTCGACTGCGGAGCGGATCCTCGTCTTCGATGCCGGCGTCCGCCAATGCCCCACCGATCACAGAGAGCGTCACGAACTGGTCCGGATCGCCATGGGGGACGATGTTCGGCATCACGCCGAACTTGAGCGGCTGGAACCGAAAGGCTTCGGGCAGGAAGCCGCCGCGGGTACAGAGGATCTGCCGGTCGTGCCATTTGGGCAGCGAGCCGATTCCATTCAGGCGGCACGGCGGGATCTCGCTGATTGCGTCGACCCCCTGGACGAGGTTGTCCCAGTACTCGGCGAGATTGCAGGCGCCCGGCAGAACGCACTCCATGCCGACGATAGCGATGTCTCGACCTGCCATGATTGCAGTCTCTCTCATCCGGCGTCGACCATGGCCCCAATGCCGCAGGCGGCGATGACTTCGGGCTCGCCCGGCCGTCCTCGCTTCAATTCCTCGACGAAGAATCGCGCTCCCTGTTCCATTGAGATCAAATGGATGCCTTTGGACTGGTAAAGCCGCCGCAAGGAATCGGAAATCATGCCGCCTTCCCACGGCCCCCAATTGATCGCCACGACCCTGCCGGGAGTCTGGCCGCCGAGGTGGGTGGCCAGCTTGTTAAGATACTCGTTGGCCGCGGCGTAGTCGACCTGGCCGGCGTTTCCGAATCGGGCCGAGATCGAGGAGAAGAACACGAGGAATCGCAAGTCGGCCAGCCGAAGCTTGTTGGCCAGCACGACCGCCGGATCGACCTTTGTGCCGAAGACCCTGGCGAACGACTCGCCGGTCTTGCGGCTGATCAAGCCGTCCTCGATGATTCCGGCCGCGTGGATCACGCCGTCGAGGCGCCCGTGCCGTGCGTAGACGGAATCGAGAAAGTCGCCGAATTCCTCGTGGTTTCGCACGTCGAGGGCGTGGTATTCGACGGCGGATCCGGCGGCCTGCATGGCCGCGATGTTCGCTCGCATCTGGCGGTCCTTGAGGATCCGCTGCACGCGGTTCTCTACTTGGGCGGGCAGGACGCCGGGGTCCTCCCGCCGCATGACCTCGATTAGGTGCCGCCTGAGCGAACCCGCGTCCGCAAGATCCCGCAGGGCGGCGGGCTCGGGACCCGGCAGGCGAGAGCGCCCCACGAGAACGAGCTTTGGCGCCGCCGCCCGGGCCAGTTGCTTGAGAACCTCGGCCGTGATCCCGTACGCTCCGCCGGTCGCCAGGACCACCGACTCGCCGTCCATCTCCAGCCGATTTGCCGCTTCGTTGCCGAGCGGCGCGTCGCAAAGCGCGATCCTCCATCGCGCGTTCTCGCAGATGCCGACTTCCACCAGCCCGTCGTCGCACTCCATTTCTTCCGCTACGAGCGATAGCATCATGTGGGGGTCCATGCGACGGTCCAGGTCGATGTTCTTCACCCACAGCTCCGGCCACTCGCGGTGGACCACCTTGCACATTCCAACCAGCGCGGCCTGGGCAACGGGCAGTGGCCCGCGCCCTGAAAGCCCGAACTTCCCATCCAGCGTCGTGAAGTTGAAAAGCCACCCTCCGCCCCGCTTGGCGCTAAGGCGAAGGTCGGCTTCAAACTCTTGAATCACCTTTAGGAGCCCGAGGGCCGGCTCCAGCGGCTGCGAGCTCAGGTCGCAAGCGGGCTTGCCGTCTTCCGCTGAGATTCCGAGGAGGTTGACGATGGCGCCGACCGTCTTCCCCTCTGATCCGGCGATCGACTCGTGGACTTGCCGAATCGCTTCCGCGGACGAGACGTCAACTTCGTAGCGATGGCCGCCGGCAATTCGATTCCGCCCGGCGGGGATGAGCTGGCACACGGCGATGCGATCCGTGCTCAGCGCCGCCTCAAGGGCGCTGCCCAAGCCGGGCGCATCGCCGAGGATCACGACGACGTCCTCAGCGGGGAACTTTTTTTTTTCTCGCCGGAGCGAGGGGCCAGGGCGGCCTCCGGCCTTGCCCTTTCCAGCGGGGGCCTGGCGTCCCCGTCCCCGTCCCCGTCGCCACCTACCTCCTCCCGCTCGCTTTCGACATTCTGCTGTTCCTCTCGCTCTCGCGTGGAGTTCTCGCTGTATGCCGTCAGAATGTCGCCGATCGTTCGCATCTGCGCAAAGGCTGCGAGGCTTTCTTCCTGGTCCTCACTCGCGCCTGGCAAATAGGCGTGGTATTGCGACAGCATGCCGAAGATTTCGATCGTCTTGATCGAGTCGATTCCCAAACCCGCCTCCAAATCGAGCTGCTCGTCCAACATTTCGATGGGGTAACCGGTCCGGTCGGCAATTGCCTGCAGCAGGTCTTCGCGAAATACCTCCACGCGGGGAGGCCCATCTTCGGACGCTACGTGTTCCGCAGCGGCGGGCAGCGGCGTGGGCCGAGCTGGCAAGCTGCTCGACGATTCGTCGGAAGCCACCTCCGGCGGCGGCTCGGCAGGCAACGCTTGCGGCAAGGCCGCCGGCCGTGACTTTGGCGGCGGAGACGAGTGCGGTTCGACGGCCGGGCCCGGATCGAGCGGAATTTCGGCGGGCGCCGGCCGATCGGCAAAGGGCAAGTCCGCGGCTTCCGGTGTCCCGGCCGCGCTCGGCGCGCTGACCGATGCCGCTTGTGCGACCGTTGATGGATCTGCCGGAACAACCGCCGCAGGGCGGACTTTCAAGGGAGGCAGCGCGGGAGGCACTGCCGCCGCAATGCCCGAAGCGGCTTGCGAAACGGACGGCTTGTCGGGCGGCTGCTGCGCCTCCGGGCGAAGGCAGGCCAGCATGACCCTCTCCTGCATCTCCAGAAACCGCTGGTTGACCTGCTGCTGCGCCTTTTGCACTTCCAGCCACTGGACCATCGCGGACTGAAACTGCCCAAGCAAATTGGCGTTAGCCAAGCCGTTGCCTTCGGGAGTGCTCACTTCTGTTCCTTTCACCGTTGCTTTTTCCATCGCAGTTGACTCCCTGACGTGCTGTCTTGCCACATCTTTCGCGGCGTACCGCCCGGTTGAAGCTTGGAGGTTGGATCCTTGTGCTACGACCCGCCTCGGCGATGGAGTCGCCGAGGGTGGCAAAGACCCGGCCGGCCGCGGCGCCGGCGCCGCAATCGCTCCGAGCCGACTTTCCACGGCTGGGGCGACTGTCGCCGAGTCTTCGGGCGGAGGTTGACCGGTCCCTTCCTCTTTCCGTGGGCTACTCGGTTGCGGCCTCGGCCCGGCGGGCTTGCACGGCCGCGACCCGGCGGGGCTGACCCGCCAATCGGTCGGCCTTGGCTCCGCTTTCGCCCGCAGGATTTCAAAAGCCTCGGCGGTCGTGCAGTGCGTCAGCCGGCGGTGCTCGAACCAAGGCTCCAAGGCGACGGGCAATCCCAAGGCGGTGGCTTTCGCCAGCAGGTGCCCAAGTCGCTTCCAGCCGTTGCGTTTGGACGAGTCCATGCTCAAGGCGGAGAATTCCTTGTCTTTCAGGTTCCGCCGAACCAACGAGGTGAGCACGGTGCCCGGCCCGACTTCGATGAACACCCGCACGCCGTCGCGGTAGGCCCGCTCAAGCAGCGGTGCGAACTGCACCGGCTCGGTCGTCTGTTCGCCCAGGCGTTTGCGAATTTTCGGCCCCGTGGTAGGATAGGGCGCGGCCGTCGTGTTGCTGTACACGCGCAACTTCGGCCTGCCGAACTTCATCCTCGCCATGTGGCCATCCATGATCCGCCGCACCTCGTTGAGGGCGGGCGTGTGAAAGGCCGCCGTGACCGGAGTCTCTCTGACGCGAAGGCCCTTGTCGGGCAGCTTCTTGACCGCGCGAGTGATTTGGTCGACCGGACCGGCGATGACCGTTTGGACGTCGGCGTTCAAGTTGGCCAGCCTGGCGCCGATCTTCAGCTCCGCAAGCGCGGCCCGCGTCGTCTCGGCGTCGGCGAAGACGGAGGCCATGCCCCCGGGGGTCTTTCCACACGTTTTGTGCACGGCCTGGCCGCGCAGCGCCGACATCTCGAGCAGGTCCTCCGCAGAGTAGACTCCCGCCACACAAAGCGCGACGCATTCTCCGTAGCTGTGCCCGGCCACCGTGCCGGGTCGGATGCCGAACCGCCGGAGCAACTCGCAGGCGAACAGCTCGACCAGCCCCATTGCCGGCTGGGCCAAGCGGGTGTCGTCGAGCACCTCTTGCTGACGCCGCCGCTCTTCTTCGGAGAATGCGGGAATCGGATAAATGTAGCGCGAAAGCGGCTGCTCGAAAAATCTCGCCAACTGCTTGTCCGCCTTCTCGAACAGCTCGCGGCTCCAGGGGCTGTAGAGAACCAGCTCTCGCAGCATGTTGACCGACTGCGATCCCTGCCCCGGGAAGAGGAAACAGACCTGCTCACCCACGACCGGTGGCGACTCGGAGTAATACAGCCCCGCCGGATGGTCGAACGTCTTGCCGGCGGGAACGGCATCCAGAGCGAGGTGGATTTTCTCGCGCAGGTCGTCCATCGAAGTTGCCACCAGCGACAAGCGGCACTTCCGCGAAGCACGGCCTTCAGCCTCCTGCCGGCTCTCGTCCATGCAGACGGAACATGCGAGCTGGGCCAGGCCGCCCGGCTCCAGGCCTGCCAGCTCGCCGTCGAACTTTGCCAGCGACTCAAGCAGTTCTTCGCGCCGAGAGGCGGTCCATGTAAACACTTCGGCCGCCCGCGGCGTGAAGTCGATTTCCGCCCCAGAATGATAATCTCCGCAATACTCTTCGAGCACGACGTGGAAATTCGTGCCGCCGAACCCGAAAGCGCTCACGGCCGCTCGCCGCGGATGACGGCCGCCGTGGAACCACGGTCGCGGCTCCGTGCAGACGTAGAATGGGCAGTCCTCCTCGGTGAACGCCTCGTGGGGGTCGTCGACGCCGATGGTGGGCGGGAGGATCTTGTGCTTCAGCGCCAAAGTGGCCTTGATCAGACCGGCAAGACCGGCCACCGATTTCGTGTGGCCGATCATCGACTTGACCGAGCCGATCGCCGATTGCCCCGGCTGGGCCCCGGAGCGAACGTAGAGCTCGCCGAGAGAGCGGACCTCGACGCCGTCGCCGACGGGCGTGCCGGTCCCGTGGGCCTCGACCAGGGAAATGCTGCCCGCGGCCACGCCCGCGGCCTCCAGGGCCCGCTCGACGGCCAGTTGCTGCCCCTTGGGAAAGGGGGCCATCATGCTCCGCGCCGGGCCGTCGCCGGAGCCGCCCAACCCCTTGATGACGGCGTAGATCTTGTCGCCGTTGCGCTCGGCATCGGCCAGGCGCTTCAGCACGATCGCCGCCACGCCTTCGCCGAGGGTCAGGCCGTCCGCCTTCTTGTCAAACGGCCGGCAGACCCCCGTCGGCGACATGGCCTGGGTTTTGGCAAAGCTCAGGAAGCAGAAGGGGTTGTTCGTGCCGTCGACGGCGCCCACCAGGGCCGCGTCACAAACCCCGCCGGACAGTTGCTCATACGCCGTCTGGAGCGCCGCCAGCGCCGAAGCGCAGGCGGCGTCCACCGTGAAATTCGACCCGGTCAAATCAAAGCGGTTGGCAATCCGGCCGGCCACCACGTTGAGCAGGAATCCGGCAAAAGAGTCTTCCGTCCATTCGGGCAGCTTGTGTTCGAGACTCTCCAGGATTTCGTGGCGGGTGGCCTCATCGAGCCCCTCGACCTCGGGAAGCCAGTGACGCAACGCGGTTCGAAAGGCGTATCCCAGCCCCAGATCATGCGTGCCTGCAGCGGCAAACACCACTGCCGTCTTGCGCCTGGGGAAGCCGGGCCGCTCGTAGCCGGCATCCTCCAGCGCCTGCCGGGCAACTTCCAGCGCCATCAGTTGGATCGGCTCGATGCTGGGAATCGTCGCCGGCGGCATGCGGTACCGCAGCGGATCGAAGGTGATTTCCTCCAGAAACGCCCCCCATTTCGAATAGGTGTGGTCCGGATGAAGACGGTCGCCGTGGAAGAAATCCTCCGGCCGCCAGCGCTCGGGCGGCACCTCGCGCACCGCGTGCAAGCCCAGCAGGATGTTCTGCCAGAATCTGCGGGCGTCCGGAGACTGGGGAAACAGACAGCCCATCCCCACAATCGCCACCGGGGACCGCCTTTTTTGGGTAGACCGCCGGGAGCCGGGCTTCGAGGCCGGCTGCTCCGCAAAGCGGGCGAGCAGTTGCGAACTGCCGTTGGACACCGCTTCGTGAAGCTCCGCCATGGGACGGGCCTGCTTCTCGATCGCGGCCGCTTCCCCAACCATGTACAAGCCGCTGCGGCACTGCTCGGCCTCGCTGACCGAAACGTGGCCGTCGCCCGAGTCGCGGGCTCGGCGGTAAGGCGAGCGGACAAAGCCCTTGCTGGCGATCCACAGCCGGCCCACGTTGAACGACTCCAGTTCGCACTTGATCTCCTCCGGCGACTTGCCGGAGAGAATCAGTTGCCGCTTCTTCTCCTCGAACGAGCTGACCAACGGGCCGTCCGTACAGCGGACGACGAATCCGTCGCCGCAGGCGAGCACGGCCGTTTCCCGGCACGCGATCGCCCGCCGCTGGTACTCTTCGAGAATCGCGCCCGACCGCGTCGCCTCCGCCGTCAAGAGATAGGCCGTGCCCATAAGCACGCCGATCTTCATTCCCCGCGCCGCCAGGGGAGCGGCGATCACCGCGGCCATGGCCGCCGAGAGGGCGTCGTGGATTCCTCCGGCGAGGACGACGTGAACGGCGGCGGGGTCGTCGATCTCGGCCGCCAGCAGCACGTCGGCCATCGACTGCCAAAGCACGAAGCTCGTGCACGGGCCGGCCGGTCCTCCCCCTTCGCTTCCCCTGACAACAAATCGCCTCATTCCATCCCGAAGCCGCGCGGCGAGCAGTCCCCCGGACGAAACGTAAAGGAACGGCGGGATGCCCAAGCTCTCGAACCGCCGTGCCATATCGAGCCGCTCGCCGTTCACGATCGCATAGTTCGGCCTCGTCTTTGCGCAGGCATCCCATTGCTCGCGACGCAAGGCTTCCGGCGCGTATCCCAGCATGCCGACGCCCCACGGCGCGCTGCCGAGCCGCCGTGCCGTCTCCGCGAGAAGCTGCCCCACGGCGGGCCTTCGGAGAAAGGCCAAAGCCAGAAACGGAACCGCACCGTTTTCTCCAACCGCCTCCGCAAAATCCGCAACGTCCGTCACCCGCGTCATCGGCCCCTGCAAGATCGGGTACCGCACTCCCATCGCCGTGGCCGATTCGCTCTCGGGGGCCAGTATTCGTTGCTCGTCGGCAAGGGCCGGGGAGCCGTCCCAGGCGTCCTGAAAAGCCCGCAAGATGCCAGACACCGTGCCATGCCGCCGCGCCAGCTCCGCCGCAAATCCGATCTCTTGACCCACGGGAATCAACGACCGCCGCCCGAAGTGATGCCCGTCGAGAAGCCGCTCGCGGAGCAAATCCTGCCAGGTTCGGCCGGCGGCGGCTTCCCTCTCCAATTCTTCCGCGATCGATCGGCCCGCAGGCGCCACGAATCGATAGCAGACGGAGCCGTCTTGCCGACAGACCGTGTGACTGCCATCCAGTCGCCCAAGATATTCTCGCTCGGCCGGCGAGAATGGAGACTCCTCGGTGAGCCAAAGCTGCTCGCCCAGCACGACCCCGGCGGCTCCCGCCAAGCGGGCGGCGGCGGCGGTCAGAGGGCCCATCCCGCCGCGGACCCAGAACGGAACGCGCAGCTTTCCGGACAATCGCTGCAGGAGGATGTAACTGGACTCGATGGCAACCCGGCCTCCCGCTTCATGCCCGACCACCACGATCCCATCGAAGCCGGCCGTCTCGGCCGCCAACGCCTCTTCCAGGGAGCAAACCTCTAGCAAGACCCGCTTGGCGACCCGTTTGCCCTGGCGGAGGATCGCCCTGGGGTCCTGTCGCTGGAAGTCCACTCCGCCGAGAAGCAGGATGGGCCACCGGCCGTCCACCAATTTGACCAGGCGGGAAGGCGTCCTGGACGTGCAGCCAAAAACGTCCCAACGAACGCCCCAGCTTGCCTGTCGGCCGACGAGCCTGGCGGCCTTCTCAAGGGCCCCTGCACGAACCTCATTCGGCTCAGCCAGCCCCAAGTCCAGCAGCCCCGTGGCACCGAACCGAGCGGAAGCGATAACCAGTTGCGGGTCGCAATGATGTGCGGGAGAGACGACAAGAAGCGGAGAAGTCATCGGATGTAACCCGACTGATCGCATTCGCCTGAAAGATGAAAATCAACGACCTCGAAGAGGCCGACCGATGCCGAACCTATTGCAGCGATACGACTGGTTCTTGCGGCGCAGGAGCGACGGCCCTTGCGTCGCCGAACCGGGGCTTCTCATCCGTCGAGAGCATGCGTCTCCTACCCAACCCCCCAAATTCGCGTTCATTGTACCAACGGCAGCGTGTCAATCAACCACCCGTTCGGGCAAATTATCTCGCCACAGCGCGCACGCCCCCCTTCTTTCGCATCTTGCCTGGTTTACCCCTGCTTCCGATCCACTTGCCAGTGAGGCATCCTCCGGCCTCTGTTTGGAGGCATGCCAGACGGCCGGTCGATGCTGGCGAGCCCTTTGCACGAGGGCCTCAGGTTGGGCACAATGGGAGATATGCGGCGACTCTCGGCGGCGGCACGGAGGCACGCCCTGCATGCCGCGATGACGAAAAGGCCGTCAACCTTCTTCGCTCCAGGAACGGGCCGTCGCGTGTCGAACACCAGACAACAAGCCGCCACGCCGAGGTATCAACCGGGTGATCTGGTAGAAGTGCGCGGGGAGGCCGAGGTTCGCGCCACGCTGGACGCCGCCGCCACGCTCGACGGCCTGCCCTGGATGCCCGAGATGACGAAATTCTGTGGGCAGAAGTTCCGCGTCTTCCGGCGTGTCCACCACGTGTTCATCGACTACCACCAGTATGTGGCTGGAATCGAGAAGACCGTGCTGTTGGACGGCGTTCGTTGCGATGGTCGCTGGCATCAGGCGTGCCGCATGCGGTGCATGATCCTTTGGAAGGAGGCTTGGCTGCGACCTGTCGGCGACTCGGAGGAGGTTAAGCCCCGCGGCCCGGACGGGTGCTTTTTGAATGGGCTTGAGCTTCCGGCCGAAAGAGACGAGAGGCTTTGTTGCCAGGCGACCGAGTTGACCCGCGCCTCCCGTCCTTTGCCCTGGTGGCGCTTTGGCCAGTACCGGCGGGCGCTGGCGGCCGGCGACGTGACTTTGCGAGAGATCGCCGCCGCGTTTGCGTTTGTGATCCGCCGCCGGTTGCGGGCACGTTGGAACCGTCTGCGCCCGAAGCCGCGCGAAAAGGCCGCCGCCGCCACCCTGAACCTTCAGCCCGGCGACGAAGTTGAAGTGAAGAGCTGGGCCGAGATCAAGGCGACGCTCGATGCGGACGGTAAGAACCGGGGCCTCGCCTTCACGCCGGAAATGGCCCAGTATTGCGGCCAGAAGCACCGAGTGGCAGATCGAGTGGACAGGATCGTCATCGA
>Ga0180438_10009988_pt1 | contig 11701 bp, 12 predicted proteins | sample SS_ome_12_FD_132455 | JGI IMG/M metagenome (GOLD analysis project Ga0180438, IMG submission 132455) | Hypersaline lake sediment archaeal communities from the Salton Sea, California, USA - SS_3_D_2 metaG | ecosystem: Environmental > Aquatic > Non-marine Saline and Alkaline > Hypersaline >...
GTGCCCAGGTTCGTCGAATTCCGCGACGAACTGCCCAAGACCATCGTGGGCAAGATCCTGCGCCGCGCGCTGGTCGAAGAGGAAGTCAAGAGGCAGGCGGGACAGGCATAACACCCAGACCTCAGAGGTCTCAGCCAGGCGCCCTGGCCAGGCAGACCATGCGCTCGCCCTCGTCGTCGTAGGGATCGAGGTCATAGGAGCCGTAGAGCGCTTCCACGTCGAAACCGGCCTTGTCCAGCAGCAACTCTAACTCGCAACGGAAGAAGCAATGCACATCGAAGGAGGCGGTCGTGCGATGCACGACGCCTCCTTTGTCCGTTTCGTCGTAGGCCAGCGTGAGGTACTGTGTCTGGGTAGCCAAGTCCAGCGTCGCCGTGACCAGCTTGAGGATCGGCCGCCCGGTTTCGGGGTCGGTGAGGACCTCGCTGACGGCAAAGCGCTCACCCGCCTCCAGCAGGGTCGAGCGGTCGACCCGGGGCAGGTCTATGACGAGCAACCCGCCGGGCTTGAGGTGGCCGCGGGCGTTGGCCAGAACGCGCACCTGGTCGTCCACGGTGAGAAAGTGCATGAACGTGTTGATGGCCAGGACCGCCATGGCGAATCGTCCGTCCAGGCGAAAGTCACGGAGGTCGGCTTCCAGCAGGCGCACCGCTGTCGCCAGGCCGGCGCGGGCCAGCTTGTGGCGGGCCAGCGCCAGCATGCCCTTCGAGACGTCGAGGCCGGTGACCTGGAAGCCGGCGCGGGCCAGGTGCAGCGCCACCCGCCCGGTGCCACAGCCTAACTCCAGCACCGGAGAGCCGCAGCGCCGGGCCAGGTTCTCGTACATCAACAGATCGTCCCTCAGCCCGTCGTGCTCAATGTCGTAAAAGCGCGCGATCTGATCGTAGCCGTTCACCCCGGATATCCTCCTGTCTGCGAGCAGCTAGGCCAGCATCACCTCATCCCCCTCACAGAATGCGCAACGGCGCGATGCCGCCCTCCTCAAAGCCATACGCCCGGTAAAAGGCCCGGGCCGGCGGGTTGCCCTTGGCCGTGTCGACCAGCAGGTAGGCGCAGCCGCGCTGGCGGGCGCGGCGCACGGCGGCCTCGAGCAGCGCCGCGCCGATGCCCTGGCGGCGATAGCCCGGCTGGACGGCGATGTCATCCACCCAGGCCTTGGGGCCGGTGAGCGTCTGAGAGAAGGACAGGGCGACGAAACCGACCACCCGGCCGTCCGCCTCGGCGGCCAGCACCTCGAGGCCCACGCCTTCGCGAAAGCGCTGGGCCACGGCCGCCATGGCCGCTTCCGGCAGGTTGGCATGGGCCGGGATAAGGCGCAGCAAGTCCAGCACCTGGGGCAGGTGCTCTGGTCGGGCGTGGTGGATGGTGACGCCGGATATGGGCGAGGGAAAGTCGCCCGGGTGACCCGGCGTGAGCAGGTCCTCACGGGCGGCGGCGCGCTGGCGCAGGCGGGCCAGCACCTGGCGGTGGGTGCGAAAGGCCACGTTCTCGGGCAGGCCATCGAGGGGAAAGACGCGCACTTCCTCAGCGTCGTCCCCGGCGCGCAGCTCGCCGTCGACGACGCGCGCCGTGTAGAAAATGACCAGCCCGCTGCGCTGCATCCCCTCCGGAAAAGAGTAGACGCCGAACAGATCGTCCACGGTCACGTCCAGGCCAGTCTCTTCCTTGCACTCCCGCACCGCACCCTCGGCGGCGCTTTCGTCCGCCTCGAGGAAACCGGCCGGCAGGCACCACCAGCCAGCGCGCGGCTCAAAGCGGCGCTTGACCAGCACCACGCCGCCGTCCATCTCGACGATGACGCCAACGCCAGGCACAGGATTGTGGTAATGCACGTAACCACAACGAAGGCAAGTCTGGCGAGGCCGCCCACTCTGTTCTTTGACGGCCATTTCGTGACCGCATTGGGGACAGAATTTCAGCTTCACGGCCACCTCATACAGGTGCAACGCACCTCGACAACCTGGAAATGACTCGAAAACTGCATTGGAAACGGTCCTGAAAGTGTCTGTGAAGCGATTAGGCGGGTGCGTTGCACCTATGACAGATCAAATGCGATTGCCGTAGCGATCCGCGTCCCTGCTGTTGCCAACGGACATGAAAACTGGTATAATGTGGCCCATCAACGGCCTTGGGCGGATTGCCGCCTTGATCCTTCCGAACCCGAGCCATCAAGATGCAAGGAGGAAGCAAAGATGCAGGTGAGAAATTTCGAGGCCGCAGACAGCGAAGCGCTGGTGGACATCCTCAAAGCCAACCAACAGTATGGGCATCCGGAACTGGACGGGCCTGAGGCCATGCTCGCCGTGGGTAAATGTGTGGCGGCAGAGTTCCTGGTGGCCGAAGAGAATGACCAGCCGGTGGGGCTGATCCGGGGCGTCTTTGACGGCTCGCGAGCCATCATCTATCTGGCCTCCGTCCATCCTGACTTTCAGCGACAAGGCATTGGCAAGGCCCTGTTGCGAGAGGTCACCCAGCGTTTCAAAAACCGGGGCGCCAAGGCCATCTCTGTGACCATCCCCGGTGACGCGGCATTTTGGAAGCGATTTGGATTTCGCCAGACGACCCGTGTGATGTCCGCTTATCCCATTGACGAGGTCCTGACTCAAACGGGCTAGACCCTCTCTGCTCCCTGCTTCATATACCTTGCCCCCTGCCCGACTGCCGGCGAGACCCGTCATGACCAGACGAACCCTCACGCGACGCAGCGCAACTTGATACAGGGCGGCCTCAACGTTGCCGTTGGCTCCTTGCCCCTCCCTGTTTGTCCCACCTCCTCCATTACCCTTCAGACCGAAAAACCACACCCACCTGGGGTTCATCGTTCACCACCAGCCGAAACAGGTCAGGGCGCGCGTAATGCCCACTCGTGTCCAGGGCAAGCTGTCCCTCCCTGATACGCCCCAAATCGATCTCAGCGTAGAGGATAGACCGTTCTTCCAGAACCGGCCCGGCCACATAGCCCCCGTCAGGCCCAATGACGGCGCTCCCTCCCCTCAAGAGCGGATCCTCATCCTCCCCAGGAATCGCTTCCAGCAACTCGAGGGCCTCGCCTCTCGAAAGCGCCAGAGAACTGTACCCCTCCATCACTTCGCCTCGACTCAGCACGCTTCCCGCGGCCAGCACAAAGCACTGCCCCTCAAAAGCGTAGTGCCGACTGGCAAGCTGATGCAGGTCCTTCACCGCCGGCCATTGCGCGACGTGAATCACCTCCCCCTTGGCGTGCATCGCCGCCCTGGCCAAGGGCATCCAATGCTCCCAGCAGATCAGGCCGCCCACATTCCCATATTCGGTGCTCAACACGCTCAGCGTGCTCCCGTCTCCCCGCCCCCAGACCATCCGCTCGCTGTAGGTGGGCACGAGCTTGCGATGCAAGGCGTATCCCTGGCCATCCCGGTGAAGATAGATCATCGTGTTGTACAAGCTGCCGCCCAGGCGCTCATGTGCCCCGATGACGACATACGCGGCCGTTCTTCCGGCCACGTCAAGCAGCCTGTGGAGATGCCTGTCAGCCACAGAGACGGAGTTGTCCGCCAGCACCCGGTACAGCGCCTTTGCCGGGCCGTAATCCCACACAGCCGCGTTGGGCGAGACATCCAGCCACACCGGGTAACCCGGCAGCCAGGTCTCGGGAAAGGCGATGATTTTGGCCCCCTGAGCCGCCGCCTCCTCGATGAGGTCACACGCTTTGGCCACGCTGAGCTCAATGTTCAAAAAGACCGGGGCGTGCTGGATGACAGCGACCTTAAGAGAATCGGTTGAGTTAAACCCGCTCATAGGATACCTCACTGAACTTGAAATGCTAGATGCAACGTGCAACGGCCAGGAACCCCGTCGGATCGCTACACTTGGGGTAGTCCGGACAGTACCTCTCACACAAAGGAATCACCTCTTCAACGGCAAAACCGGCTCTCCCGAGCAATGCCCGCAGCGCTTTGTGGGAAAACGCCCACTGATGGGCCTCGTTATACCGCCACGCAAATCCCAACCGCCGCACCATCTTCCAAACGACGTACCTCGGGTCTACCCGCCTGACATCATACCACACGAACAGCTTTCCGCGTGGCTTGATGACCTTACGGGTGCGTTCAAGCGATCGGGACGGGTCAATCACATGGTCGATCGTCCCCGCATACAACACACCGTCAAAGACCTGGGGTCGAAATGGAAGGTACTCCCCCACGGCCTGAACGAAAGGGAATCGCCTGGCAGCATCGCCAAAGAATGGATCAATGCCGATCCAAGACACACGGTCGTTTGAGGCGGCCATATAGCCCGGCAACGGCAAGGGCCCGCATCCGACATCAAGGAACAGACCGGCCCCAGTTTGTCCGATGATCTGTCCCACACCAAGCCCGAGCGGATCATCTCCTGCTGAAAAGACGCCCTCGTCCCCGTTCTGATATTCCTGCCAGGCAGTGTCTTGGAGTTCACGCCACAGAACTTGACCGCCGTCCCTGCTTCCTCCCCATTCTGGGAGCATACAGGGCACGTCGTCAATCACCTGGTACTGTCTGTCCTCTGACTTTAAAGCAACGACTTGGCCGTCAGGGTTGCGAACAGCTGTCAGCAAGATCGCGTTATCTATGGGGCAAGCAAGGTACTCCAACAGAAAATCTAGATACTGCTCCGGTTGAGCGTTTGAGGTCAGGTTTTCCATGGTTGAAAATCTCCTCGCAACGGCGTCCGGGGCCGCAGAACGACCCCGAAAGCCGTTATGGCTGTATGACCAGCTTACCACTCTTTTGCCCACGGCTCGGACAGGTCATATTCCGTGAACCCAACCGAAGCGTACAGCGTGTGTGCCTCCGCAGTATACGAGCCGACATAGGCCATCGTCGCCCCCATTCGCTTGAGCCGGCGCAGCCCTTCGCACATCACCGCCTTGCCCAGGCCGCGCCGCCGGTGGGTCGGCGCCGTGCCCACCGGCTCAAACGCGCCGCTGCGGGTCACGTCGTCGAACCAGACGGTGCAGAACGACGCGAACTCGCCGTTCGGAGCGACAGCCACGATGTCGAGATCGCGGCGGTAGAGCGGCGCGCGCTGGACGTTGGAATACCAGTCCCAGCCTTCATAACGATCGTCCGGCTCATCGGGATGGAACGCTTTCCACGACACGAAACTGCGCGCGGGGAGTTCCTGGACGTCCCCGAGCGCGCGCACCGTGTACCCCTCCGCGACCGGCACATCCGGAATTGGCAGGGACATCGGTCGGCGACGCTGATACTCCGGCCAATCGCCTTTGGTGTAGCCCCGGCGTGTCAGAACCTCCTGACGCAAGTCGTCGTCTCTGTTGGCCCAAACGCATAGCTTCCGCCGGCCGTTCGGGCCGGGCACGGTCAGGTGCTTCTCGGCGAGGTCGAGCATCTCCTCCTCCAGCTCCGCCGCGCGCCGGCGGGGATGCACCTGCAGGTGCACTTGGCCCTTGCCTTCCGGGTTCAGGACAGCCGCCATCTGTCCATCTGCCATCTCCCACAGGAACACGCCCTCCTCCAGGCTGCCGTGCCCCATGTTCTCAACCCCATGCCATCGCCAGTAATCGAATCGGTAGACTTGCCAGCTCAGTTCCCGCCGGTCGTTGAGACGGAACACCTGGCGCAGGAACTCCCGAATCCGCCAGTAGTCGTCTTCGTCTCGATACCTACGCACGGTCAGTTTCATAGCTCTGCACCTTGCCCCCTCCTCAAAATGCTGGTTTGATTAACCACCGAGCACACAGAGAGCGCTGAGGAAATCTCTGCGATAAAAAACTTTGAGGTCCGCTCAACAATATCCGACGGGGAAACTATCCACAAACATGATGTGGAAAAGTTCATTTCGCCGCACTGCCAGGGCAAATGAACCTCACCTTGCATTTCTGACAACTCTTCCGCCTGCTGATGACTCCCATATAAGCCAGCGTCAGCAGCAGGAGAACCAGCACGGCTACCTTGGCCATGGAAAACACCCGAAAAATCGAAATGACGGCCAAGATGGGCGGAATGGCCCCCAAAAGCCCGTATGCCAAAGAGCCAACTCTCATGCCCAGGCCTGTGCTGAACCTCTCAACCTCGCCTTCCCGGAAAAGCAAGGCACACAGCTTGCCCCAGCCCATGGAGCACCAACGGTCATAATAGTAGCAGTCCGTGCAGACCAGTTTCCGCAATACGCCATAGACCGTCGTTACCGCCACGGCTAGGAAAACCCAACCAGCCACAGGGTGAAAGAACCAGCAGGCAACGGCTCCCAAAGCGATCCACAGGATCACCACCAGGTTGTTGAGGATGATTCCCACTTTGGGGTATTCCTCCAGTCCCGGCTCGTACAGCTCTAGTCCTTCAGTCATGCGTCCCCCTTTTCCCTCATGCGGCGTCGCGCCATGCGGCGCTGCGACGGCAGGCGTGCCCGCTATCCAGCAGCCCGCTCACTGCCCCCTGCACCGGAAGCAAGTCCATGATAACCCCACTTGACCTCCGGGTCAAGGATGTTCCGCAACCGCCACACCGTCAGCCAGGCCAATTCCCCCACCAGATCGGCCAGGTACTCGGCCGCTGACCGGTCAAAAAGCACGGTGCCTCCAGCGGCGACTTCCTCGTCCCCTCGCCACAACACAAAGCGCACCGGCACCCTGGGCAGCGGCCACACTTCAAACGACAGATCTCCCCCCTCCAACCTCCCGCCAAAGAAGGGAATCCCAACCCTCTCTAGCGTGTTCATGTCCTCCCCGGCATAGCCCAACAGGGCAGCGCAGTCCTGCGACGACATCTCCTGCCGCTGTACCCGGTCGAGGGCGGCCAGTGACACCCGTTCCCCACTCAGAGGCCACTCCCTCGCCGCAGAATACGTCCACAGAAGGCAGTACATCTCTGGCACGGCACTGTAGCGAGAAGGGATCGCCGTCGCTGGCCCGGCTGCAACCGGATCGAAGACCTCCACACCGTGAAACGGATCGACCAGGCGGCCATCATCCAGCAACTCGAAGCCCAGTATCCACAATCGCTCTCCGTAGCCAAGGCGATGCTTGAGCGATAGAATTCTACCGCGGCATCGCTGCCAGGTCCAGTGTTCGTATGCCGATAGCACGGTCCGCGTCTCCAATCTTCTCCCCACACGCTGGTGGAGCTTGCCCTGAGTAGAATCAAAGGGTGAAGCGACGGCGGTTGAGACTACTGGTCAACCCGGTTGGGCCATGTGACCCGACCAAAACACGTCGGGTCACACGACTGCTCAAACAACAGCGGGCCCGCTGCGCGCACTGTGGACTGCACTTCACAGCGGAGGACGTGCTGGAAGTGCATCGCCCCAGCCTATCCCGAGCCTGTCAAGGGGGACGGCAACCCTGCCAGCAATGCCTCAGGCTGTGCCCAGAACAGCATACTACTGGACACTGGTCTGCAACTCTTCCCGTATCACCTTCCGCAGAATGCTCTCCAACATCTCGTCCCGATACTGCATGTACTCCCGCAACGCTTCATTGATCAGCGTTTGATAGCTCCCGCCTCCCGCTTCATGCACTCGTTGGCGAAACCAATTCAGCACATCAGTATCAATGCGAATCGTGATCCGGGTCTTGCCAGGCACGGGCTTTACCACTGTCCCTCGTTCTGCTCGCTCAAAATCATACTCTTTTTCGCTCATAGGCTCTTCTTTCCCTTTTCGTAGGCGACCTCGCAGATATCAAACGAATCGCTTCACCCCGATACGTGTAGACCACCACCAATACACGCCCCAGAAAGCCCATCCCTATCGTCACAAAACGCTGCTCATCTTCGACATATTCCTCTTTGAGGGTTAAAGCCCCCACGGCATCTGCAAAGTCTACACCGTGCTCCTTCAGATTCGATGCTGCTTTCTTGGGATCCCATTGGTAGTTCATAGCTCAAGTATATGTACAATCTGTGTACATGTCAAGTACAAAAGAGAAATGAAACACCGCACAAAATCACCCCGATCAGGGACCGAATGTAAATGGCGAGCCAACGACCCAGATCAAACTGTGCTGGATCATCGCCCACACGACAGTTCCGTCCCTCTTGACCTGCCAGCCCCACCCAATGCCCGAAAGAAAGGGAACTAGCACGATTGCGGCGACGATAGGCACGGGGGTCCCCAAGAAAAGCGGCCCAATATGCCATAACCCAAACAGGACCGAATGTATAAGGAGGGCCAGCGTGGGGCGTTTGTTAAACGTTGCCAAGGTAGCCGGCATCAACGCCGAGCGGAAGAACAACTCCTGAGAGACGCCACTGGCAGGCGCATACACAAAAGCGGCTATCCAGTCCCACCCCCTCCAGACGCCAACGGGCAGGATGGCAGCTAATGCAAAGACGAAAACCGCAGACAGCACCCCAAGCCCCTTCCGCGAAAGCGGTGCTATCCGCAAGTAACATTCTTCCCGAGAAATGCCTGCAGCAAGAAGGACACCGACGCCAAGGATCCCGGGGAGGAATCCGATGGCGGCATATGCTGGCTCGGACAGGCGTTGCAGGACCGCGAGGGTCTGAAGGACGGTATAGGCCAGCCAAAGACAGAAAACCATCGCCATGGCGATACGTCGCTTGGCAGACCTGCCAACGACAGTCTCTGAGGTTGTGGGAATAGACATTCCTTTGCCCCCTTCTGATTACGCGCAACATGGCGCGGCGGATGTCTTGAGCATCCATTGGCCGGGTCGGTTGCACGGAAAGTTCAAAGTCTTCCACCGTTTTTTTTCATACTGTTGCCACAAGCCCAGTGGGTCAAATCCGATCCACCTTCACCTGGACAAGAAAAACACCGCCAGCACAGAGCATATTACACCAATTTTCATTTCCCCCTCACTCCTTTTTGACATCCCGTGGGTTCTCTTGAAGCGGCGCTCAACGGGCGTGAGATGAGCGGTCGGGGTTCGTACCTTCGCCAGCAAACGCTAGTCATTATCAGCCCGTTTCACCCACCCATCAGTAGTAGTGGTTCATCCTGCAGTACTCCTGGAATCCAAGCCGCCGGTAGACCTCCAGTCCCATTGGGGAGGATTGCAGAATACCGATTCGGTAACCCATAGCCCGAGCCTCGCGCAGGGGAGCCAACGTCAGTGCCGCGCCGATCCCCTGCCGCCGCGCCTCGGGGATGGTGGCTACGACATAGATCCCCGCTACCCCTGCTGCCAGGAACAGCTCTGACGCGGCAACCGGCTCCCCGTTCACGATTCCGATATAGTTGCGCAGCGGCAGGTCGAATCCCAGACCGGTGAACAGATCGAACCAAATCTTTACATCGGTCTCGGGCATCTCAAAGCCAACAATCGAGGCATAGGCCCACTTGTGCAGCGTTTCTGTGTCTCGGACGCGCTCAATCGTCAGACCGGAAGGTGTTGCCAGGTCCTCATTCAGCGCCAACAGATCCGCAGCCATGCCAGGCCCACCATCAGTATAGGTCAAACCGTGGGCCACCAGATGCTTTCCCAGATCCGCTGGCTGAGTGCCGGGTTCGGTCCACCACGACAATCTCGTCACGCCCCTTGACTTGAAGTGTGCCAACGTTTCTTCGATGATCGCGTCTAACTTGTCCGGATTCGCCTGTGTCCGCAGAACAGCATTACAGAATGAGTTTTGAACGCCAGTGAGCAACCACGTCAATTCCGGACCGTCGAAAAACTCTGCCTTTGGCGAGCGGCCGAGGTAGCGATACCATTCGAACAGGTTGGCCTTGATGGCCGCAACCAACGCTGGGCCCGAGAGGTCTTTCAAGGTATTGCTCATCTGCTCGTCCTCCTTTTCGCTCAACAAGCGCAGTAGGCGGTCTCCCTGTAAAGGGTTGGTACCTGCAGAAGAGCGGTTCACTGTCATTGCGAGGAGCGTTTTGTACGACCCTGTACTGTCCGCACCTGTCCTGTACTGTCCGTACAGGACAGTGCGAAGCAATCCCCGTTGTGGCAGGAGATCCCTTCGATCCGCTCGCAATGACGATTTCGGTGGTCCAACACAAGAGGAGGACTACCCGCAGTGGTGCTCATGTAAAAGTGCGGCGCGCGGCGTCCTGGTTTCAAGGCTACAGCGGCCAGGCCAAAGGCACCAAGACGATGGCGAGAACGTAGATCAGGGCAGTCAGCAGAGACCCAACTTTGAGAAAATCGACAAACCGATAGCGCCCTGGCCCATAAACCATCAGGCAAGCGGGCTCGAGCGGCGTCAGATAGGAGCAACTGGCCGCCACGGCGATCATGATGGCAAACGTGCGTGGGTTTAAATCTAGCTGAAAGGCAGCCTGGACGGCTATTGGCACCACCACCACCGCCGCCGCTTGATTCGACATCGGCTGCGTCAGCAACAGCGTCAAGGCAAAGAACGCGGTGAGCAGCCACGCCGGATGTGCGTGACCGATGAAACCCACGATTTCGGCAGCAAGAAACCTCGCCGTACCGGTATGCTCCATCGCGCTGCCCACTGCCAGCATGCAACCGATGACAATCAGCGCCTTCCATTCAACCTCGCGATAAGCCTCGTCGGGGGTAATGCAGCGGGTAAGGAAAGCGACCAGCGCCCCAAGAAGCACCGCCACGGGCAGAGAGAGCAAGTCGATGGCTGCTGCCACAAGCGCGCCGGCAAAGATGGCCATCGCCGCTGACGCCCGTTGCACGTTCGGACGCTGATAGTCCACGGTGCCAATGACACGAAACGTGTTGTTCTCATCCAACACTGCGATATTTGTGCGATGACCTTGAATGAGTAACTGGTCGCCCGTCCGGAACGAAATCTGGCTGATCTTGCGCAGAATGGTCTTGCCCCGGCGGTTGACCCCCAAAACCTGCAAGCCATATCGCTCCCGGAAACCCACCTGCTTCAAAGTCCGTCCGATGAGGGGAGACTGACGCAAAAGGATGGCTTCAACGAACCTCATATCTTCCGTCTGGAGGTCCGGAACCGAGAGTTTCACATCGGCCTTGATATCAACCCCAACGGCGTCCTTGATCCTCAGAACCTCGTCGCGTTGCCCCTGCACCAACAGCACATCGCCCTCTTCCAGCCGGAGGTTCGCCTGGGGCACAAGATAGTGGCGTTTGGCACGCACAACCCGCAGGACGGTCAGATCCAGGTCGCGACCCAGGCCAGACTCAGCCAACGTCTTTCCAGCCAGGCGTGAATGGGGAAGGATCAGAATCTCGGTCAGGTAGGGTCGAATGCCATACTCTTCCGCTGATTCGTCGAGGTTGCCTCGATCCGGGATCAGCCGATGTCCCACCAGGAACATGTAGATCAAGCCCACTATGGCAACCGGTATCCCCACCAGCGTCAACTCAAACATGCCCATGGGCCGCATGCCGTAGCGGCTCATCAATCCACTGATGACGATGTTGGTCGAGGAACTCACCAGCGTCACCGAACTGGCCAGAACGGCAGAAAAGGCGAGGGGCATCAGCAGCTTTGACACGCTCATCCTTGCCTTACGGGCCAGGCCAATCGTGATGGGCACGAAAAAGGCGGTGGTGGCCGTGTTGCTCATGAGTGCACTCAATGTGGCCGAGGCGATCATGATCACCGCCAGCAATCGCTGAGGGTTGTCGCCAGTGCGGTGCAGGATGGCACGCCCAGCCATATCGACCACCCCCGTCCGCACCAGTGCCGCAGTGAGGATGAACAGGCCGAGGATCATCATGACCACATCGCTGCCGAAACCGGCGAACGCGTCACTGGCTGGCAGCAACCCGGTCAGCACAAGGGTCAGCAGAATGCCCAGCGCAATGATA
>Ga0180438_10009990_pt1 | contig 11700 bp, 10 predicted proteins | sample SS_ome_12_FD_132455 | JGI IMG/M metagenome (GOLD analysis project Ga0180438, IMG submission 132455) | Hypersaline lake sediment archaeal communities from the Salton Sea, California, USA - SS_3_D_2 metaG | ecosystem: Environmental > Aquatic > Non-marine Saline and Alkaline > Hypersaline >...
AACCGTCGCGCGGCGTCGGCCAGGTCCCGCGATTCGACCGCCGCGGCCGGTTGCGCGGCCGGGGGTGTCGGCGGGGACCCCACCGCCGCCGGCGCCTCGGCGACCTGGTGGACGACGACCGTCGGCGGCGCCGCCTGTTGCGGCGGCGTCGGGACGTCGACGACGATCCGGCTATCCGGCCCGCCGGCCGGCGCCGCTCGAGGCCCGCCGCCGGCGTCGGGGATGGCCATCGGCGGCGAAGGCACGGCGGCGACTCGCTCCAATTTCTCGCCGCGGTCGAAGCCGCCGGTCGCGTCGCGCGGCGGTTCGACGGGGCCGACGTCGCGGAGCTCGGCCGCCTGCAGACTCGCCGCCGGCGTCGGTTCGATCTTCGAGGCCTCGGGCGCCGCCGGACGTTTCCACCGAAACGGCTCCGGTTGCGTCAAGCCGATTTCCGCCGCGGCCTTTTCCACGGCGTCGCCGGCAGCGAATTCCTTCGCCAGAGCGTCGTCGACGGCCTTTTGACGGGCCCGGCGTCTCGCCTCTTGCGCGGCTTCGGCGCGCTCCAACTTCCGCGCCGGATCCTCTTCGGCCAGCGCTTTGTCGATTGCGCCGACGTGTTCGGCGAAGTCGTTGTAGAATTTGCGGGCCCGGTTGATCGTACGCAAGATCGGATCGACTTCCGCGACCCAGCCGGCGACCGTCGACGGCCGCTCTTCGTCCGGCGCGCCGAACGCCACCCGGTGCGCCGCGGCCATCCCCAGCCCCTTCATGCTGGTTTTCCCCTTTTCGTCTTGGAGGTCGAACCAGAACGCTTGACGCATTCCCATTTCGGTTAGTGCGGTCCCCTGCATCTTTTCTTGGCGCTCCAGCCTGACCGCCGCGTCGCGCTGGTCGCCGAACGCCAGCGCGTCGGCTTGCCGTGATTCCATGATCGCGGCTTCGCGGACCGGCTTCATCCAAGGGAGCTCTTCTTCAATCGCCGCGCGTTTCTTCAAAAACATCCCTTCGTCGGCCGATTGCTCGCGAATCGCGTCGGTCAGCTCGTCGACTTTCGCAAACAACGGGACGACACTCATCAGCGATTCTTGCTGCACCTTTTCAGTCAGGCCGATTTCCGCGTATTCCTTTTGTGTGTCGATCCCCGCTTCGGCCAGCGCGGCCAGCCGTTCGCGTTGCGTCGCCCCTTCCCCGACGCCTTGCTTTTCAAACCACTCCATTAGCATGGACGTATCGCCCAGCGCTTCGCCGGCGCGCTTGGTGTAGGTGGGGATTTCCCTCGGCCGAATCGTCCCGGCCAGTTGGGAGACTAAAGCCAAGCCGAAGTGTTTGTCGTCGAAGAATTTCAGACCGGGGGCGGCCGTCGCCACGGCCGCCGGGTCGCGGCCCGAGGCCTCGCCGGCGACGAACGTCGACCGCAACAGCTCGCCGACTCCCATCCCCTGCGACCGGCCTTGAACTTCGACTTCGCGACCCAGCTCGACGGGGATCCCCACTTGCGACGCGGCGAAGATGTTTTCCGCCGCGGCCATCCCCTTGGCAAGCGATCCGTGCATGGATTGCATCGCCTGCACCGTCGAGAAGGCCTCGCCGCGATCGGCGACGCCGTACGCGGTTCCCAGGTCCGACGCGCGTTGGACCGCTTCGGCCCGCGTGCCCCCTTCTTGTAGGGCGGTGAACGCCAATATCTCGCCGGCCGCCTTCGTCGCTTCGGCCGAGATCTCCGCCATATTGGCCCGCCAAACCTCGTAGGCTTGATTAACCCGGTTCACGGCCCCCAATACTCCCATCCCGCCGACGAGGCCCGTCCCGATCGACAGCAAGCCGGCCGCGACTTTGTCGGCGCCGCCGGCCGCCTGTTGCGCGCCGTCGCGGGCCTTCTGCCCGGACTCCTTCGCCTTGTCCCCCGTCTTCCGATATTGCTCCTCCATCTTGACTTGTTGCTGGATGATCTTCTGTTGCGCACGCCAAAGCCGCGCTTCCTTGCCGCTCATTTCGATCACGACAGACGGGCCGGCCATAGGTGACGATCGGGGGTTCGGTGGTCAGGTCAGAACGGGGAACCGGGGGTCAACTCGAGCATTGCGAGGTCGGCGACGGTGGGGCGATAGCCGGCGTGGCGGCCGCGGACCCATCGGCGGTGGGCAAGCCATCGGCTCGAGAGGTCGGGCCGCCGGTCGCCGCTGTTTTTTTTTCCAGCCAGCGCGCGAACGTCGGCCAGTCGACGACGGCGTCGAGGATGCGTTGCGGCGACGACGTGTCGAACAGCCCCAGCGCCGCAACTTCGAATTTCGACAGCCGGTAGTTGACGGCCAGGGCCGCGACGGCCGCGTCCAACGATCCGGCGAGCGTGTTAAGCGACCAGGGGACGGCGACCCGTTCGCCGCCGGCGTCGTCCGCCACGGCGTCGGCCGCCGCGGCCTTGACGTCCCACCAGGCCGTGGCCAGGTCCCAGAGCTCGCGATATTCGGCGACGACGTCCCCCTGGATCCAGTTCCCCGCGTCGTCGAGGTCGGCCGTACGCGGGACGGCGTGATACCATCCCGCGCCGCCGTCTTCGTCGTGCCAACCCCGGGCCACCGGGACCAGCCAGTCGTTCCCATCCGCCAGCCGGACGAAATGCCCGTCGAGCATCTTGGGCCGGGCCAGGTCGGCCGGCCCGGGCCGCCGCTCGGGATAGAACCCGATCCAATACGGTTTGCCGGGGACCGGCCGCCAAGTCTGTTCTTTGTAGAACCCGATTTTCGCCACCCGATCGGGATCGGCGAATACGACGCCCGGCCCGCCGAACGGCTCGGTCGTGTGGAACGTGTTGCCGCAGATCCGCCGCGCGAAAGCGTACCCCAGGCCGGCGGCCCGGGCGTCGTCGATCTTGATCGATCGATCCAGCTCGGGAAGGTAGTACAGGAATCCGGCCATTTTCGTCCCCACAACAAATCGGGTTTGGAAGTGTTCCGAAAAACTTCCATTTCTCACGAAATCGCGGCGGTCGTGTCGATCACCATCGGGTCGTTCGATCCGTCGTAATAGAGGGGCATCATCAACTCGGTTTCGCCGGTCGCGTTCCCCTGCGCGTCGAACAGCGTTTCGATCACGGCCAGGCCCGCGAAGGTGAATTTGATGTGTTCCTCGGTCCCGTCGGCGACGAACGTCGCGCCGGCCGCCCGCTTACGCAAATAGACCGACGTGTTCGCGTGGGTGACCGCCTTTCCACCAAGCGGGATCACGTCCGACTTGAACCACGCGGGGTCTTTGCCGCGTAGTTTCAGGACCCCCATGATCTCCTCGATCGTGACGATCGTATCCCAAATGTCGGAGTCAGCGCCTTCGGCTCGGGCCTTGATCCCGAAATCCAACTCGAACCGGGTTAAGCCGGTCAGCGCTTCGGTTTCCAGCGTTGCGGATCCCAACGTGAACCGCTCCGCGTCTGCGATCCCGGCCGGAAGCGACGCCGAATCGGTAACGGTGACCGGGTCGTTGGATCCGTCGTACGTGATTACCGATTCATACTCGAGCGACGCATCCCCGCGGTGTTCGCAGGTCAAGCGCCGCGGGATCAGGATCCCGTCGACGATCGCGTATTTCCGATGCGACGTCGCCCCGGCGCGCGTCCCGCCGTCGGCCCCCTTCTGCGCGTAGAAGTGCAGGCCGTTCGACAGGCCGTCCAGGTCCAGGCCGGTGGGGCCGGCGACGTCCAGGGCCGCGGCGATCGCCGACGTCGCGAACGTGCCGACCGGTTTTTGGGCGACCAGCGATTGAAAGCGCGGATAGACTTCGTTCGACCGCGCCTCGTTGCGGATTTCCGAACCGGTCCGGACGTTCATCGCCGTGATCCCGCCGATGATGTCCGTCGACGTGGGGTCGTTGTCGACGACGACGGCCCAGAGGCCGTGTTGTGTGGTCAAGCTCATCTTCAAAACTCCTAACCAGAGTCGGGCGAACGCGTCGAACCGCGGCCGCGTGTCACGCGGCGGCCAGGTCGTCGACGTCGTCACCGCCGCCGGTGTCGTTGGCGGCTGCCGCGGCGACGGCCGCGTCCCGCTCGAGCGATTCGATCCGCAACCGGGCCGGCCCCGTGTCGTCGCGCGTCACGTGCAACACGGACACGTCGCCGCCGAACGGCCGGGCGTGATAGCTCCGTTCGTGCCACACGAGCGGGACGCCCGGCAACAGTTCGATCGGGTCGCCCGCGTCGGGTTGGATCGTCATCTTCCGCGACGCCTTGATCACCAGCGCGACCAGGTCGGCCGCGCGACAAACCCAGGGGACCACCAGCTCGCGGACGTCCCCGGAAAAGATCACTTCGGGCGTCTGCAGCTTGTCGCCTTCGAACGTCTGCTTCGCCTGGATCGACTTCCCGCCGGCGAACGCGTTTTCGATCAATACGAGGGTCTTCTTCTCGCTCATGGTTTCCCTTTCAGATCTGCTTGGTTTCCGATCCGCGGGCCGCGCGGATCCGCCGGATCATTGCGCGATCTTTCTCCCGGGCCAGTTGGGCCGCTTCCGCGGCCGATACTTGCCGCAGCTCCGCGGCCATGTTGGCCCGGCTCTTCGGGTTGCGACGGTTCGCCTTCCGCGCTTGCAGGACCACCTTGCAACCCTTCGACGTCGCCCGGATCTCGGGCGCCCGGCAATTCGCCTTCATCTCTCCCGAGTAGACCAGCGGCAACGTGTGACCGAATTTCCGCTGCTTGGCCGCGGTGTACTTCCGCGACCTGGTGGCGTACCCGTACTCCGCGGCGCCGGCCGCGGTGAAGTGTTTTGCGATGTGCGCCCGCTTGTGATGGAGGCCGACAGCCGTCCAACTCGGCTTCTCGATTTCCGCGTTCCATTGGCGCTTCTGCATCAGCGTCGTAAGCGGCGCCCGGTAGGTGATTCGGAAACTCGGTTCGACGACCACGGTCTATCCCTCGCTTCCCCATTCCACGGCGATCGTCGCGCCCTGCGCGTCCCCCATGCCCGGCTCGTCGTCCGGGTGGAACCGGTGCAAGCCGACCAACACGACGCCGGCTATCGCCAGATATCCGGCGCCGCCCGCGTTGCCCCACAACTCGGCAAGAATGTTGCCGATCGTGTTTTTCCAACCCCGTTCGGCGTCGGCGATCCCCGTGTTGGCCGGGACGATCCGCGCGATCCGGACGATCAGCCGGCCGGCGTCGCGGTAGTCGTGACCGCCGGCCCCCACCGCGTCAAAGATCATTTCGTATCCGCCTTCCGGATCCGTCTCGATCGTCGCATAGGGGTAATAGCCTGTTAGTTCGGCCTTCGTGTACTCGACGCCGTTCGCCGGTTCCGGCAACGCGTCGTTATAGATCGACGCCTTCGCCTCGGTCGCGTCCTCGGCTTCGACCAGCGTCTGAAACGTGCCACACGCGGCCAGCGTCGCCTCCAGGTGGTCTTCGACCAGCGAAATGGGTCCGGACGCCGCGACCATCTTCGGGGGTTCCTTTGCTCAGCGCCGATAGCCCCGCCGCGAAACTTCCACTTTGCCGCGGCGGGTGAGGTTCAACGTATGCCAATTCTCGTCGGACGATCCGATCGACTCGATCGCGTACTGGACGCCGCCGATCGTCACCATCGCCGTTAGCGCCGGCGACGCCACGCCGCCCCACGTCGAATCGGGGTCGGTGTGGATCGACACGGCGCGGATCAACTTCTGTTCGCGGCCGTCGATCACCTCGTCTTCTTCGGTCGTCTCCGCGCCGACGATCGCCGTCAACGTCACGGCGTCGCCGGTCGCCGGCGTGTAGGTGATCGACGTCGCGTCGCCCAACGCGTCCATCAGGACCGGGACGCCGGCGTCGGCCATCAGGTCATCCATTAGCGAACCCACAAAGACCCCCGCGGCGTCAAAGGGTGGTCACGTTCTCCAACAGTTGGGCCGATTCGGTGTACATGATCAGCTCGTCGACGTCGTGTCGACAACGGATGATGTCCGCGCGGACCGTCTCGTCGCGGTAGGTTTCCACGCACCCGCCCACTTCCGACCCGTCGGCGGCCCAGTGAATCGTTCTGGCCGTGCACGGTTCGCGGATGTCGTTCGACGACGCCACCCGACACACCATCGCGTATTCACTCGACCAGATATGGGACAGGCTGGCCGATTGCCCTTCGGCGGCCGTGTTCTTGGCCGACCCGGCGACGATCACGTGTTCGAGGTCGAACACGGCCGCCAGCATTGCGGTAGTGATGTCCGACGCCTTGTTCGGGGTTCCCGCGCCGCTCGCGGAGATTGCGTCTTTGATCGCGTCCAGGAGTCGCAGGTTGCGGAACACGGTCCGATTGATCACCAGCGCGTTGGGCCAGATCCCACACCGCGCCCAAACCGCCTGGACGGCGTCTTCGACGTCCTGGATCGGGATCGCGTCCGTCTTGTGGTTCTTGTCCCACTCGTTGGTGATTGTCGTCGTCTGCGACGTGAACGTCGTCGCGTTGAACAGCAAGGCGGCCGTGCGGATTTCCGCATTCCGCAACACGACGTCGAGCGCCCGGGCCGCCGACACCAGTTCGGCGTCGAAATATTCCCGATACATTTCGGCTTCGACGTCGTCGACCGGCTCTTCCGCGCCGTGTTCCTCGCACGCATAAGACGCGTCGTCGAATTCGAAGTCGCCGCGCCCGTAACCGGCCCCCGGTGCCCGGCGCGTCTCCCGCGTCTGCAGCAGGTATTCCAAGGGGATCTTCCCGAACGTGCCCGACTTCTTCGCCGCTTCCAGGACCGGGGCAACCCGGTGGGCGATAAAGCCGCGGCGATCGGCCGCCGCGTCGAATTCTTCCAGGCTTCCGCCGAGGTCCGGGCGCAGGGTGGCAAGGCTGGTAGTCGGTGAAGGCATGTCGCATTCTCCAAAGAAAGGGGGCCGCGCGTTCTCCGCGCGGCCCCTGCAGGCTGCGACAGTGCAGGCTATCTAACGGGGAGCAAAACCCGTTTCCGCCTTAGAAGACCGGCGGTGGAACGCCGGCCCGGTTCAGGTTGTCACGATTCGCCGTCGGCGTCGGCCGATGGTCCGACAGGCTTTTCGGCTTCCGCGTTCGCGGTCGCCTGCTTTACGAGTTGCGCTCGGGACGCCGCCAACTGTCCCGTCAGGACTTGGTTGGCAACGTGCAAGCGTCCGATTTCCGCCAGCAACTGGTCGGGGGTTACCTCCACGGGATCCCTTTCGATTGGAGTACACGGCGACGACGTCAACCGTCGACGACGTCTTCCTGTAGATTGTGGATCGGGAGCCCCTTCTTCTTCAATCGCTCTTTGAGCCACCGCGGCGGGGGGCCCTTCTGGACGACTTCGACCGTCCCGTCCGGTTGGGCCGCCGGTTCCAACGCGTTGCAGTTCCACTCCCAACGCGGCGCGAATTCGTGTACTTCATACAAGCGCAGGCCGGTCAGCGTTTCGACGGCCTTCGCCATACAGCACAACCGAATGGCGACAAACGTCCCCAGCGCTTCGTTCCACTTCTTGGTGACCATCGGCATTTCGCAATCACACGCGCGGAAATCCTGATGGAAGATCTGCTCGAACCGCGGCGCCTTCGACGTCGCGGCGCCGCCGTCCATCGGTAGTTGTTTGGCTTGCACTTTTCCGGTTCTCCGTTGCCATTCGATCGCGTCGAATCGGCCGTCGTCGCCGACGCCCGCCTTACGTGGTCAGTTGCGACGCCGTGCCCCCCGTCCCCGACAAATAGAACAGCTCGTCGTCGTCGGTTTCGTAGTCGGCGTAGATGTGGCCAACATTCGCGCCCGTGCCCGATGGCGCCGTCCCGGTCGACTGCAGCGTCAACTGGTTGTCGCCGGCCGTCGTCCCGGCGGCGACGTAGGTGCCGACGTACAGGCCCGTGGCCTTCACGCCGCCGATCGCCGACCCGGCGATCGACAGGGCCAGGGTCGTCCCCCCGCCGACGTCGATCGTCGCGGTGGTCCCGTCGTGACCGCCGATCGACAGATAGTCGGTCGCCGGCGTCGTGTTGGAGTGGATGTAAACGGTCGGGTGGGTGCCCGCGGCCAGGTTCCAATCGGTGTCCTTCGCCCCCTTGTCGGTGATGTGGATCTGCTGCGACGTGTCGTCGGTGAAGATCACCATCGTGTGGTTCGACGCGTCGGCGTCCATGAACCCGAAGCCGCAGTCGGAACTCGCACCCGCGAAGAAGCAGTCGTCGTCGACGGCCAGCGCGATCCCGTCGCCGGTGACGTTGGCGATCGCCGCCCCGGCGATCGACAGGGCCAGGGTCGTCCCCCCGACCACGTCGATCGTCGCCGTCGTCCCGTCGTGACCGCCGATCGACAAATAGTCGGTCGCCGGCGTCGTGTTCGAGTGGATCATCACGGTCGGGTGAGTCGCCGCCGCGACGTTCCAATCGGTCGCCTTCGCCCCTTTGTCCGTGATGTGCAGGGTTTGGTTGTCGTCGCCCAACGCAAGAACGAGGGAATGGTTGTCGGCGTCGCCCGTACTCCAGAGCAGTTGGCCATCGGTCCCCGATCCGAACGACAAAGCCGTATCGTCCGCGCAGTCGTCGGCGGCGACGATCACGGTCGCGTTGATCCGCAACACCTCGACGACGTCGCCGTCGGCCGTCGCCGCTTCCAGCGCGATCCCGATCGGCTTCCCGTTGACCGTGTCGTCGATCTTGCCGCTTGCCGCGGCGTACACGACCGCTTCGCGGGAAAAGGCCCCGGCCGCAATCATCTTGCACGTACCCGACGCGGTGGGCGCCCGAACGCCGACGTATTCGTCGGCGGCGGTGGTCCGTTTGGTGAGAGTGCCGACTTCGTTTTCGCTTGCGCCGGCGCCGCAGACGGCCAGCTTGTTGGACCCGTTCAGCTTCACCCGCAAATAAGCGGCCATCGCGGACGCCGCTTGGTAGGTCCGAACGGGATTGTCAATCAGTTGTGACATTTTCGAAAGCTCCTTTTGGAAGATCGCTGGTCGTGTGGCGGTGTTCGGCGATCGACGTCGATCGCGTCGACCTAACCGGCCCGCCGGCGGCGGCCGTGGGTCTGGTTGTAGCCGTCGAGGTAGGCCTCATGCAGGTCGGGCTGTTCGACGGCGACCGCGCGGATGGCCTTCGCCTTGGACAAGCCGGCCGCCTGCTTTTCGGCCACGGCCGCCAGGAATTCGTTGCCGTCGGCGCCGCCCGCCGCCGCGCCGCGTTGCCCCTTGACGTTTCCGGTCCCCACCGGGTCGACGCCGGGGACGTCCCCGGCCGCCTGCGCGTCGTCGCGGGCCTTTTCGGCCGCCTCGAGGCGCGTATTCTGTTCGGCCATCCAGTCGGCCCGCGCCTGGTCCATCGTCGCTTTCTTCCGCAGTTGGGCGACGATGAAGTCGTTATCGGCGCCGACCAGGCCGGCGACCAGCTCGTCGAACGTCGCGGCCGGTGTGGCCAGCTTGCCGGCCGCGGTTTCCAGGGTGGCGGATAGCGTTTCGCCCGCGGCGTCGGCGGTGGCATTCTGTTGGGTCATCGCGTGTTTTCTCCTCTTGCTTGTTGAGGTCGTGAGTTCTGACAGTGTTTCGTCGAGCGTCCGGATCCCGTCGATCAGCTTCGCGTCGACGGCCTCTTGTCCGATGTGAACCCGACCGTCGGCCAGCTTGTCGACGTCGGCGATCGCCAGCCGCCGGCCGTCGGCCACCGCGGCGGAAAAATGCGTCTGCGAACCATCGACGACGCGTTTCCACTCGGCCAACTGTGCCGCGGAAATCTCGGTCCCCGGTTCGCCGGCCCCCTTGAATTCGCCGGCGCGGATAACGTGCACCTTGACCCCCTCGAGCGTCGCCCGGGCGGACTGGTCATAAATCACGCCATAGGTCCCGATCGACCCGACGATCGCCGTCCGGTTCGCGTACACCCGCGACGCCTGCGACGCAACCCAATAGGCGGCGCTTGCGCCCGTGTCTTCGATGTACGCGTGAACCGGCTTCTTCGCCGCGGCCGCCTTCACCTCGTCGGCCAAGAGCGACGTTCCCGCCACGGTCCCCCCGGGACTTTCCACGTGCAACAGGATCCCCACGACTTCGGCGTCGGTAACCGCGGCCCGGATCTGTTGCCGCGCGTGGACGGTCGACGTCCCGCGCGAAAAACTATCGACCCGCTTCATCATCGCGCCGTGGATCGGGATCACGGCCACGCCGTCCGGCGTGACTTCGTACGGCGCCGGCGACGCCGACGCGTCGGCCCCCCGCCGCGCTTGCTCCGCGGCGACGTGGACGTGTAAGTCGATCGACTCGGCCCGCGCCACCGCCGCCCGGAACGGATCCTCGAGGATTGCCCAAAGACCGAAGTACTCGGCCAGCCGGGGAACGTCCAACTCAAGCGCGAACGGGTTGTCGATCTGTAGAAGATCCCTCATGCCGCGATCGCTCCCTTCTTGCCGCCGGCCGGCTCGTCGCCGCCCGCCTGGATCGTCACCCCGTCCGGCGTCGGCAGACAGGCCACTTCCCGCCACGTCACCCCGAGGCCCGGATATTTTTCATTGAGCGCTTCGGCCGTCTTGTGGGCCCGTTCGATCAAAAGCGCATTGTCGCGACAGATCTCGGCCGACAGGTCGTCCCAGTCGATATTGCGTTCGGCCGCCCGCCGGCTCGCGCTGGTCAAGCAGTTGCGGACTCTCAAGAGGTCGGCTTGCGCGTCGGCCAGCGGTTGGATATACGGCCAGGCCGGCAGATTCCACTTGTGATTGAAGATCTTGATGTTCGACCGCCCGGCCGCGCGGCGGATCGCCGGGTCGACGGCCATCCATCGGCGGACGTTGCGCTTGTAGTCGGGGCGCAACAGCCGCCGGACCAAGAACCGTTGATTCGACCGGAACCCGGCCCGTGCCAGGTCGACCGCCCCACGCCATCCGGAAAAGTTCGTCTCCGACGCGTCCATCAGGACCATGACCAGCGGAAGACCCAGGTTCACGCCGATGATCTGCAAGATCATCCGCGCCTGATCGAAGTATTCCGGATTCGGCACGTTGGGCGAAAACCCCTCAAGACGTTCGCCCGGGTCGCCCGGGATCTGCATCCCGGGCGCAAGGCCTTCTTCGAGCCGGGTGGAGCCATCATCTAGGGTTGTGGTGGTCTGCTCCCCCTGCGCCTGATTCTGGCCCCCGGGCCTCCAGTCCGTTTCCCGGTGCCGGAAGATCGCGAAACAGCTCACGACCTGCTGTTGAACCAATTTGGCAAATTGGATGTCCTCGAACATCCCGGCCACATCGACGATCGGCGCGAGCGCCGTCACGCCGCGGGTTTGCGTGATCCGGCGCGGGTTGTATAGGTGGAAGACTTGCCGATTCCCGTCCCGGTCCCGCGTGTCGATCGGCCGGACGTCGGCGACTTTCACCACCGCCGACGGATCCACCTCGTCGCGCGTCACCCAGTATTGTTTGCGGCGGCGGAATTCGTCCAGCAGGATTCCAAGAACGACGTTCCGCTTCGTCCGGTTCGGCGTCCGCAAGCGGTGACCCTCGATCATTTCGATCGGCCCGTCGCGGGTGGGGACGTCGACGACGTCGCCGTCGACCAGCGTCTGGCGAAGGGACAGTTGAACGATTTCCGGGTGTGCCAGTTCCCCGGCCAGGTCGCACTTCTCCGGCGTCTCCGCGTAGTCGGTCCAATTCGCTTTCAGCTCGGTGTCGAGTTTGTCGTCGCCCGTCTTCGGTTCCGGCGTCAATTCGTCGCCGACGGTCTGTTGGACGGCCCGGTCGACGATCGACCCCACGATCGAGTCGTTCCGATCCATGTCGCGCGCA
>Ga0180438_10009991_pt1 | contig 11700 bp, 11 predicted proteins | sample SS_ome_12_FD_132455 | JGI IMG/M metagenome (GOLD analysis project Ga0180438, IMG submission 132455) | Hypersaline lake sediment archaeal communities from the Salton Sea, California, USA - SS_3_D_2 metaG | ecosystem: Environmental > Aquatic > Non-marine Saline and Alkaline > Hypersaline >...
CTCGGTGTTACCTTCTTCATGCGCGAGGTCTCCTTCTCTTAAGTTCTCAATCTCTCGGTTGAATCTAACTCAACCACGGCCTCGCGCTACCAACTTTTACAGGAAATATAGGACATAACCTGAAGGGATTTCCCTCGATCCTGAGATCCTCGGGATCGAAGGACACCCTGAAGGGGAACCGAAAGGGGGAGAGGTAGAATTCCCTCGGCCGGGCTTGCCCCGCCGCCCCGCGCACTCTGAAGAGTGCGGCTACAAAATGCGGCTACCAAGTGCGGCTACCGAGTGCGGACACCGCCGGGGTCCCGATGACGGAAGAAATTCCTTGTTTCCTGGGGGGCGCTGGTGTTATATTCCGAAATTGAGATGGCAGGGATAGAGGAAAACATCAGAGACATCCGGGCTCGCATCGATAAGGCGGCGCGAAAGAGCGGGAGGGAGGGAGAGGAAATCCAATTGGTGGCGGTCAGTAAGACCGTCGAGCCGGAAAGAGTGAACCAGGCGATTCGTGGCGGAATAGAGATCATCGGGGAAAACCGGGTTCAGGAGGCGGAAGGGAAGTTCAAGGAGATAACAGAACCGGTCACAAAACACTTGGTCGGACATCTGCAGACCAACAAAGCCAGGAAGGCGGTGGAGCTGTTCGATTTCATCCAGTCGGTGGACAGCGAGCGGATCGCCAGGGAGATTTCCAGAAGAGCGTTGGATACGGGAAAGGTAATGGACGTGCTGGTGGAGGTTAATACCTCCGCCGAAGAGACCAAATTCGGCATAGAACCCGAAGAGGCAATGACGTTAATTGAAACAATTGCGGGATTGGAGGGTATTAAGATCAAAGGTCTGATGACCATCGGTCTCTTTTCCGACAATCCGGAAGATACGCGTCCTTGCTTTAAGAGGTTGAAGAGATTCTTCGAGGAGGTTAAGGCAGCCAACATCCCCGGCGTTGAGATGAAGCATCTCTCCATGGGAATGACCAGCGACTTCGAGGTGGCCATCGAGGAGGGATCAAACATGGTGCGGGTGGGCACGGGGATATTCGGCGCCAGAGGATAAGACTGAAGCGACCACTGAACTTGGAGTGGGTCCCGCAGACGGCGGGATGCGGTTTTTCGAGGCCTTTTATACACCGCGAAGGCCCCGCCGAGGCGGGATTTCGACTCCGTCTCAACAAGCCTTCGCACTCCGAAAAGCCGGGCTTTAGCAGCGGGAGAAGATTAATGTTAGGCAATCTCACATTGGCACTCGCCAAGGTCCTGGACCTGGCCATTAGCCTGTACGTGATCGCCATAATCATCCGGGCCATACTATCATGGTTCAGCCCGAATCCCAACAGCCCGGGAGTCCAATTTCTGTACAGGATCACCGATCCGGTTCTGGAGCGCATCAGACGAATACTCCCCCTGGGCGGGGGAGTGGGCTTGGACCTATCGCCGATTATCGCCATCTTCGGACTGCTGTTTATCAAGTATTTTCTGGTGGCAAGCCTGTATGATATTAGCGCAAGTCTCAAATAGTGTTGGTGAAAGGGTAATGTTTCAATAAGGGTGCCGATAATAGTCCCGAAAAAAACGCAGTTCAAGGTTGGGAGGCGAAGGTGAGAATCACGCCGGTGGATGTACGGAATCAGGAGTTCGGCAAATCCTTCCGGGGTTACGATCCCTCCGAGGTAGACTCTTTCCTGGAGAGGGTTTATTCGTCCCTGGAGGATCTGATCAAGGAGAATGCCGAGCTGAAAGAGCGGCTTACCGCAGTGGAGTCGACTCTGGTCGGATACAAGGACCTGGAGGGAAACCTCAAAGCGGCGCTGGTGACCGCGCAGAAGTCGGCGGAGGAGATCAGGGAGAACGCGACCAGGGAGGCCCAACTCCTGATGAGAGAGACTAAGATGAAGGCCGAAAGAAATCTGGAAGAGACTCATAACACTCTCTCGGGACTGAAGAAACAGGTAGCTGACCTGGAAAACACGAGGAAAACATACCTGGCGCGCCTGAAGTCTTTGGTTGAAACCCACCTGAGGGTTCTGGAATCAATGGAAAAAGAGGATCAAGCGTATAAAGAAGAGCCTCAGTTGGCGGGCAGCCAAGGTCAAAGCCGGTCGAATTCGGATGAAGAGATGAAGATCTAGAGGCTCAGAACAGACCTTTCGGGGGACGTTAAAATGGCAGAAACGAAGACGCAGGATCTCAAAGAGACCATAAACGAGGCGGCCCAGTTCATCCGGGGCAAGACCAAGGTCCTGCCCCAGATAGGCATCATCCTGGGGACCGGATTGGGATCGTTGGCCGATGCCATCAACGTGGACGCCAAGATTCCATATGAGGAGATACCTCATTTCCCCGTCTCCACGGTGGAGAGCCACAGCGGGCGGCTGATCTTGGGCGAGCTATCCGGACGGAGCGTGGTGGCCATGCAGGGGAGGTTTCACTATTACGAGGGATACGATCTGAAGCAGGTGACCTTTCCGGTGCGGGTGATGAAGGCGCTGGGCGCAAACACGCTGGTGGTCTCCAACGCCTGCGGCGGGATGAACCCTCACTTCGAATCGGGCGACATCGTGGTCATCACTGACCACATCAACCTGCAGGGATCGAATCCCCTGTTCGGGCCCAACGACGAGAGCTTGGGTCCCCGGTTTCCGGACATGTACAACTGCTACGATCCGGAGCTGATCGCCTTAGCCGAGAACGTGGCCCTGAACCTGGGGCTGAAACTGCAAAAAGGGGTCTACGTCGCGGTTGGCGGGCCGAATCTGGAGACCGCCGCCGAATACCGCTTCCTGCGGTTCATAGGCGCGGACGTGGTGGGAATGTCGACCGTGCCGGAGGTGATCGTGGCGCGGCATCAGGGCATGCGCGTGCTGGGTTTCTCGCTGATCACCGACATGGGCCTGCCGGACGCCCTGGGGCCGATGAATATGACCAAGATTCTGGCAACGGCCGCCAAATCGGAGCCGCTCCTGAAAGACATAATGACGAGGGTGATTGAAAAGATGAAAGTTCAGAGTTGAGAGTGTAGAGTTCAGAGTATAGAGTTCAAGCGTTCAAAAGTTCAAGAGTTCAAAGTCAGCTGGGATTAGATATGTTCAAAGAGATCAAAGAGGATTTCAACTATCCGGAGATGGAGGAGAGAATCCTCCAGTTCTGGGACGAGAACGACATCTTCCACAAAAGCATCAGGATCCGAAAAGGGTCGCCCGATTTCATCTTTTACGAGGGGCCTCCCACGGCCAACGGAAAGCCCGGAATCCACCACGTGATATCCCGCACCATCAAGGACCTGGTCTGTCGCTACAAGACCATGCGGGGATTCAAGGTGGAAAGAAAAGCGGGCTGGGATACCCACGGGCTTCCGGTGGAGATTCAGGTCGAGAAGGAACTGGGCCTGGACAGCAAGGCCAAGATCGAGAAGTACGGCGTAGACAAATTCAACCTTAAGTGCAAGGAAAGCGTTTTCCGCTACAAAAAGGAGTGGGACCAGCTCACCCGCAGGATGGGATACTGGCTGGACTTGGACAAGGCCTACATCACCTGTTCGAATGAGTATATCGAGTCGGTCTGGTGGATTCTTTCCCAGTACTGGGAAAAGGACTTGATCTACCAGGGCCACAAGATCGTGCCCTATTGTCCCAGGTGCGGCACTCCCCTCTCCAGCCACGAGGTGGCCCAGGGGTACCGGGAGGTCTCCGATCCGTCGGTGACGGTCAAGATGAAGCTGGAAGGAAAGGAGAACACCTACTTTTTGGTCTGGACCACCACACCCTGGACCCTGATCTCCAACGTGGCCCTGGCCGTGGGCGAGCATATCGACTACGTCAGGGTGGAGCACCAGGGTCAGGAGCTTGTCTTGGCCAGGGCGCTTTTAGATCAAGCCCTGGACGGCGCATACCAGATCAAGGAGGAGTACAAGGGTAAAGACCTGGAGAAGCTGAGATACGAGCCGCTGTTCGACTTCGTTAAGACCGACAGATCCAAGGCGTTCTACGTGATCCTGGCGGACTTCGTCAGCGTGGAGGAGGGGACCGGAATCGTACACATGGCCCCTGCCTTCGGGGCGGACGATTACGAGGCGGGAAAAAAATACGGTCTGCCGGTAGTTCAGCCGGTGGACGAGAAGGGTGAGTTTACCTCGGAGGTCACGCCTTGGAAGGGCATGTTCGTCAAGGATGCGGATGAAAGCATCATGGAAGAGTTGAAGAAGAGGGGTCTGCTTTACGGGAGGGGAGACTATCTCCATACCTATCCCTTCTGCTGGAGATGCGACTCGCCCCTGATATACTATGCCCGCAAGTCGTGGTACATCAGAACCACGGCCTATAAAGACAAGCTGCTGGAGAATAACAAGAAGATCAACTGGTACCCGCCGGAGATGGGCTCCGGACGTTTCGGGGAGTGGCTGGAAAACAACGTCGACTGGGCGCTCTCCCGGGAGAGATTCTGGGGCACGCCTTTGAATATCTGGATATGCGATGGGTGCGGGGCGGAGAAGTCGGTCCCCAGCATAGAGGAGCTTTTCGACTCGGCGGTGGAAGATCAAGCGCTGGCGTCATTCAAAAAGGAGGTCAATCTCCACAAGCCGATGATCGATGCCATCACCCTGAAATGTCCCGAATGCGGCGGGGTGATGCATCGCACGCCGGAGGTGATCGACTGCTGGTTCGATTCCGGGTCCATGCCCTATGCCCAGTGGCACTATCCCTGCGAGCATAAGGACGACTTCAAGGACAAATTCCCCTCCGAGTTCATCTCCGAGGCGGTGGATCAAACCAGGGGATGGTTCTACAGCCTGCTGGCCATATCATCGTTCCTTTCGGATCAGCCCGCCTTCAAAAACGTGATCGTGATCGAGCTGATTCAGGATGAGCAGGGCGTCAAGATGCACAAGTCGAAGGGGAACGTCATAGACCCCTGGGAGGTTATGGACCTCCAGGGGGCGGACGCATTAAGATGGTATATGCTCTGGTCGAGCCAGCCCTGGCTTCCCACCAGAATCGACAAGAAGGCCATAACCGAGGTGGAGAGGAAGTTTCTGAGTACCCTCAGGAACACTTATTCCTTCTTCGCGCTTTACGCCAACATCGACAAATTCGACCCCTCCAAGCATGAACTGAAGGTGGAGGAGAGGCCGGAGCTGGATCGATGGATCATCTCCAGGTTGAATTCGGTGACCAAAGAGGTGACTTATGCTCTGGATAACTACGATCTGACCAGAGCCGCCCGCCAGATTCAGGAGTTCGTGATAGAGGACCTGAGCAATTGGTATGTGCGGCGCAGCAGGAGAAGGTTCTGGCAGTCGGAGGAGACTCCGGACAAGGTCGCTGCATATTTGAGCCTGTGGGAATGCCTGCTCACTGTATGCCGACTGGTTGCCCCATATACTCCCTTCATCTCGGAGGAGCTCTACCGGGAGCTTCGCCTGCAGGGCGACTCGAGGTATCCGGAGAGCGTGCACCTGACCGGCTTCCCCGAGGCGGTTGAAGAGCATATCTATAAGAAGCTGGAACAGAAGATGGAATCCTTAAGAAGGATCGTCATTTTGGGAAGGGCGGCCCGGAGCAGGGCGCAGATCAAGATAAGACAGCCCTTAGGCGAGATACTGGTGGCCGTGCCCAAGGGAGATTCCAAACAGGATCTGGAACCTCTGTTTGGTTTGATCTCGGAAGAGCTCAACGTCAAGCAGGTTTCCTTTCTTAAACCGGGCGTCTCGTTGGCTCAGCTTTCCGCCAAGCCCAATTTCGGGCGGCTGGGTCCCAAGTTGGGCAAGAATGCGAATCTGGCGGCGGAAAAGATAAGAGCTCTGAGCCAGGATGACTTGATGAGATTCAGAAGCGAAGGGAAACTTAAGATAGACTTGGACGGCACCAGCCTGGAACTGGAACCCGAGGATATGGAGATCACCGAGACGGAAAAAGAGGGTTGGGTGGTTGAATCGGAAAACCAATACAAGGTGGCGCTCTCATCGGTCCTGACCGAGGGATTGAGGAATGAAGGTTTTGCGCGCGAGCTGGTGAACAAGATTCAGAATATGCGAAAGGCAGCCGGGTTTGAGGTTATGGACCGAATAAGGGCGGAGGTAGCGACCAGCTCCCGGCTTCAGTCGGCCATTAAGGCGTTCGAGGAGTACATCAAGAAGGAGACGCTCTCCTCGGAGCTCTCGCTTGGCGGCGGCAAAGGTGACCGGACCGAGGAGTGGGACATAAACGGGGAGAAGGCACGAATATCCATAGAGAAGATCCGATCCTAATTGGAGGAAAGAGATGAAGAAGAAGGACCTGCAGAAGTACGAGAACCTGCTTCTAGCCAAGCGGGCGGAGCTTTTGGAGGAGCTGGGACTGCTCAAGAAACCCGGCATGAACGCCACTCTCAAGGACGCGGCCGGTGAGATTTCCTCTTACTCCACCCACATGGCGGATCAGGGTACGGACTCCTTTGAGAGGGAGAAGGCCTTTCAACTGGCATCCAAGGGCGGGAGGTTCCTCCATCACATCGACGAGGCGCTGCGCCGCATAAAGGACAAGACCTACGGGAAATGCCAGGAATGCGGCAAGGACATCACCGCTGCCCGGCTGGAGGCGGTGCCGCACGCCAGATTCTGCATCGAGTGCAAGGAGAAAGAGGAACTCAGGAAGGCCGGACAGGCCTAATGACGCCTCCTCTCTCCGGGCGGAAACCGCCGGCTGTGGGTGCGGCGTGATCGAAAGGGGTGTGCCACGTCGGAGGCATGGCAGGAGAAGACTTGGCCAAAGAGAACGCAAAAGCCTTTCCCCTCAGGCTTGTGGTCATCAGCCTGCTGGCAGTCGCTTGTGACCAGCTTTCTAAAACCGCTGCCGCCCGCGCTCTCGAAGTAGGCGAATCGGTTCCGGTTCTGGGTGACTTCTTTAGATTCACCCTGGTATTGAATCCCGGCGGTGTGTTCGGAACCAGAATAGGCAGCCAGGATTTCTACACCATCATTTCCGTTTTAGCCATAGGGATAACCCTGTGGTTTTTTTTCAAGACCAGCGACAAGACCGTCAATCTGGAGGTGGGGCTCTCGTTAGTGCTGGGAGGAGCGATCGGCAATTTGATCGACCGCTTCCGTTTCGGGGAGGTGGTCGACTTCCTCGATTTCGAATTCTTCAATATATCTCTTCCTCCCGCAAGGTTAGCTTTCTTGAAATTCCCCGGCTTCTACCTGGATCGCTGGCCGGTCTTTAACTTGGCCGACAGCTTTGTCCTGATCGGTATGATCCTGATCGTGGCCCATCTGTTGTTTTCCAAGAAGGTCCCGACCGCTGAGGTCCCTCAGAACTCTGATCTGCTCTATGAAGAAGGACCCGACCAGAACGATTGAGATTTCCGCGCCGAAAGAAGCATCGGGAAGCAGAATAGACCAGTTCCTCTCCGGCCAGGATCTCGGTCTGTCGCGTGCTTTCATTCAGAAGCTGATCTCAGACCGTCACATACTTGTCGACGGCAAGCCGACGAAGTCTTCATACAGGGTAAGGGGGGGAGACAAAATCAGAATCGAAGTGCCTCCTCTGGAAAAGCCCTCTGTTGAGTCTGAGAATATACCTCTGGAGGTCGTCTATGAGGACTCCGATCTTCTGGTGGTCGACAAGAAGGCCGGGATGGTGGTTCATCCGGCGGCGGGGAACTACTCGCATACTCTGGTAAATGCCCTTCTCTTTCACTGCAAGGATCTGTCCGGAATAAACGGCGTTTTGCGTCCCGGCATCGTGCACCGGCTGGACAAAAACACCTCCGGTCTGTTGGTGGTGGCGAAAAACGATTTCGCTCACCTGAAATTGGCCGAGCAGATACAGAATCGAACTCTCTTGCGCGAATACCTCGCCGTGACCTGGGGGCATATGCCGGATGAGGAGGGAAGCATTGATGCTCCCATCGGAAGAGCGATAAGAGATAGAAAAAAGATGGCGGTGACCCGGTTGAAGGGCCGGGAGTCGTTGACTCAGTATAGGGTGCTTGAGAGATACGACTTGTGCGACCTTCTTTCAATCAGGTTGAAAACCGGCAGGACCCACCAGATCAGGGTGCATCTCTCCTACCTGAACCATCCGGTTCTGGGTGATCCCGAATATGGCGGCAGGCAGAAGTGGGTCAAAGGCGTTCACGACATGAAGCGTCCCTTCGCCCAGAAGCTGCTGAGTGCAATCGACCGGCAGGCCCTTCACGCCCGGAAGCTGGGCTTTTTGCATCCCCGGACAAAGGAGTACAAGGAATTCGATTCTGACTTGCCGGAAGACATAAAGAGCATCTTGGCCCTTCTCCGAGGATGATTCCCATTGTTGGGGCTGGAATTGAATCTCTGACCCAACATGTAATCGGGTTGAAGGAATGAGAGGTTGATGGTGAGAAACATCGAGGCCCTGAAGACTCGTTACATGCAGGATGGCCTGAGGACGCGGTTAGGTGGGTTGGCCTCAAATCTGGCTCGCATCGCCACCTGTTCCTCTGGGCCCGACGATTGGGAGGCCGTGCAAAGCATGCTGGAGGAGAGCAAGTTTTTCATCGAATGGGCCGCGCCCGAGGCGCCTCTGAGTGTTCAGGCTCACCTGGTAAGACTTCAGATTGAATTGGCTCTTTGGCACCGTATCTGGCCCGAACTTCACACTGCCCCCGAAAAACGCGAAAAGCTGGCGCAGTTGGCTCGCTCTGAGTCCGCATGTATTCTGGCACTGCGGGAATAGGAGGATTTAGCTCCCCGAGGGATGTTGTCCCAGACGCCCCGACGGGCCCCCTACAGGTCCGTAGGACGTATGGGGGTCTCCGTCATCCCGAGGAAATCTGACTTAGAAGAGTGCGGCGGATGATAACATCCGTCTCTGAGCATGGAAAGATGACGCAAGAGATCGCATCAGCCCCGCCAGGTCGGGGTCTCCGCCTAGACGCCCTCCTGGCTTCTAACACCTTTAAAATCGCATCAGCCAGCTGATGCACTCCTTGCCCCCATGCCGGCTGTCCCCCGTTGCTTTCTGTCGTTGATCAACTTCAGCATGGTCTTGAGGGAGAGGTAGATTACTCCGAGGGAGAGAAGTAGAAGGAGAATGTCCGCCACTAAGAGCGTGACGTTCATCTGAGGGATGTATTTGGTGACGAGTAAGATCACAAGAGAGGCGGTGGTGGTGAGTATCATGAAGACGGCGGGGATTACCGTGATCAGGTTCTTTCTTCCCCGTACCGAAAGCCAAGTCGAGACGGCTATCAACGAGAGGGCGGCCAAGAGCTGGTTGGCGGTTCCGAAGATGGGCCAGAGGGCGGCAAAGGTATTGAAGTAGGCCAGGACCCACATCAAGACCACGGCCAGGGCGGAATTGAACAGGAAATTCTTGAAGAGAGCGGGCACCTGTTTGAAGATCAGACCCCACAGTTCCTCGAACAGGTAACGGTTCAGCCTGACCGCGGTGTCCAGCGTAGTCACGACGAATCCCTCCACCATGAGGATACCGAATACGCTTCCCAACGCGATGGGTATCGAAAACGCCTGGTTGAAGAGCTTTCCCACTCCCAGAGAGAAAGCCAGGATGGGATTCGATCTTCCCACCTCCGGCCAGACCAAACTCTTGTACTCCGGGAAGAGGAATGCGCTTCCCACCACCAGAAGGACGCAGACGGCCAGGACCGACTCCAGCAGCATCCCGTGATATGCGACGGTGCGGGCGTGTTTTTCGCTGGCCAACTGTTTTGAAGAGGTGCCGGATGTAACCAGGGCATGGAATCCGGAGATGGCCCCACAGGCCACGGTTATAAACAGCATGGGCCAGATAAGCCCCAAGCTCTTGGTCCCCTCCGCCAAGTTGAAGGCGGGCAGATGGAGCGAGAGACCTCCCAGTCCCCCGCCAAGCAGCCCCAAAAACAGGCCGGCGATTCCCAGATACATGATCTGCACGTTTATGAAGTCGCGGGGCTGCAGGATGATCCAGACCGGCACCCCGGAGGCGAACAGAACGTAAACCGACAGGATTATCATCCACATCTCCGGATCCAGCCGGATGGGATGACGAATCCCCATCCATACGGAGAGAATGCAGACCACCGCTGCAAATAGATAGGCGTAGGCCACCTTGATTTTCCGGACGTACAGAAGGTATCCCAGAAGCGGAGATAGGAAGGTGATGATGATCACCGACATGGAAGCGATGCCCCCAATGATGCCCAAAGTTTGCCCGTCGGCTGTGGTCTCGGTCTTCAGCAGGGTTTGCCCCAGCGAAAGCCCCAACTTGTCGATCGGCCATTTGGATGTCAGGGCGGTAGCCGTTGCGGTCAGGAAGGCGGAGGTGACCAGGACGATCATCACGATGGTGAAGAGGATGAAAAGCGTGAAGCCCGGAGTTCCCAGGGTGCGCCTGGCGATCTGGGCCATGGATCTACCCTTCTCCTGAAGGCTGACGAAGAGGGTGGTGAAATCATGCACCGCACCGATGAAGATTCCCCCGAACACCACCCACAACCAGGCCGGCAGGAACCCGTAGAGTATGCCCATGGTGGGCCCCAGAATGGGTCCGGCGCCGGAGATGCTGGAGAAGTGATGCCCGAAGAGCACGTGGGTTTTGGCCGGGACGAAGTCCCTGCCGTCGTACTGGGTGGTGGCCGGAGTGGGGCGGTCTTTTTTCTCCCCGATGATCCTGCCGACGTGGCGAGAGTAAAACCGACCTCCCAGAGCCAAAATGACCAAAGCCGCTATGAAAAGGACAAGAACGTTCACCTACGTTTTCCTTTCCTCAAGCATACCGCCCATCACTCGCCTGCACTCCAAACTCTGAACTCTAAACTTTGAACCTTAAACCTTTTCCGCTTTTCTGAACGGTACCGCCGGACAGAACTCCCGCTGACGGCACCTCGAGCAGGCCAGCTTCTTCAGCGTGATCTTCTCAATCAGCAGAATAAAGAGGTATAATCCGAAGACCACCAGCGCCAACAGATTCCTTAATCGCACAAGCTGAAAAAGCGAGGCCAGAAGCGGTATGATGCACAGAAGGTGAATGAAGATGGCGTAGTCGTAATGACGGACGAACTTCGACTCGTCCCCCTTGGGAAAGAGATAAGCCGCCACCTTTCCCCATCCGGTGTTGCAGGCCTTGCCGTGATAGAAGCAGCTTGAGCAGCGAGACAGAGGGAGAATCAGGGTCAGGACGACCAGGCTGTAGATAATGTAAGCCAGCCCCAGCAGTTGTTTTATGTTTGTCAAGATGTAGATTCCCAGGGCGAATGCGGCGACGAGTATGATCCAGCGAATGACGATCACAGACTTGGGATAGCTGTCGCAAAAGGCAAGGTTTTGTTGTGGGTTGGCTTGGTCGTTCATCGCGTTTCACTCTGTCGTAATCTCTTCTTAGTTTACGAATTTCGAGGCAAAAAGCAAATCAAAAAAGTGGATGGCGTGATGCCGTCCCGCTTCTTGCCTTGGTGGCAAGGCAACTCCAATGGGAGGGGCGAACTCATCTAAGAGACGAGTGGGTTATGACGACAATATAGCATGGGCGCTGCAATTTCTGCAGGGTACGACTTCCCGGCTGCTCAGAATCAATCCTGGAGATCACGGGCGGTAGTGTATAATATCCTGTGTAAATTTGAGATTGACAGATGTAATGACCGGATACATTTCGGACACCCGAGAGAGTTTTTTGGAATATAGTTTATGGAGGGTTGAGTTTCAATTTTAGTTTTTGTATAGGAGTCATTTTGTTGATACCTCCATGAGGTC
>Ga0180438_10009992_pt1 | contig 11700 bp, 12 predicted proteins | sample SS_ome_12_FD_132455 | JGI IMG/M metagenome (GOLD analysis project Ga0180438, IMG submission 132455) | Hypersaline lake sediment archaeal communities from the Salton Sea, California, USA - SS_3_D_2 metaG | ecosystem: Environmental > Aquatic > Non-marine Saline and Alkaline > Hypersaline >...
TATCCCCAGGGCATTGGCCCGGTTCACATCCGGTTCATCCCCACGCCCGTGGGGAACTTACGAACCCTACAGTCGGTGAGTGCCTGTCATGCGGTTCATCCCCACGCCCGTGGGGAACTTCCTTCCTGGAACTCTATGAAATTACATAGAATTTCTGGAAGCTAATTTGTTACCGTTATTTTTTACCCTGTCGAAATTCAATATTAAGTTATCAAAGAGCATTTCATCCATCGGATGCCTCGGGTTCTAATGGCATGAAAGAAACAAGCCGCAACCCATCATAATCAATGGGAACACGACGATTTTCGCCAAAGGTTTGGAAGTCAAAGCCGGATTCGGTATTAGTGCCCCATGCCATAGCCACGTTTCCGGTTTCGGCTAGTATGGTTATCTGTTCCCAAATCATTTCCCGGATGCGCTTGGAAACATCACCTACATATACACCCGCACGAATTTCTAAAAGCCACACAGCCAATCTACCGCGCAGCCTGGGAGGCACATTTTCGGTTACTACAACCAGCACGCTCATTTTATTTACTCCTATGACCCTCGTCGCCAAGCTTTTCCGGCTCGGATATGGCAGGTGGCTGTGCGTCTTTGGGTGGTGAAGGTGGTTCTATGCCGCCTGCGGAAAGGACCTCTTCAATACTGGGAATAATACTTTTAAGAATGCGCGTTTCCCTAAAAACGTCCCGGCAAGCAATACGTACTTCATGGTCCGGTTGGGCAGGGTTTTTAGCAGCGACCTTAAAGGCCACCGGTACAACAGTTTCAAACTTAAAGATATCCGCAATATCATACACAAAAGAGAGCGGTTTTCCGCTGTGCAGAAACCCAACCGCAGGTGCATAGCCTGCTGCTAAAATTGCAGCTTCCGTTACGCCATACAGACAAGAAGTAGCGGCACTGACACATCTATTGGCTATATCACCTGCCGACCAATCTCTTGGATCATACCTCCGGCCCCGCCACTTTACATGGTACTGTCGAGCCATTAATTCATAGAGTTTCTTTACTCTTATACCCTCAATACCACGCAGTTGGTCAACGCTCCGCCGTTCCGGCGGTTTCTCGCCAAAACGCATTTCAAACATCTTGCGTACTACTTTAAGCCGCAGGTTTTCATCCAGGGCCAGCTTGGCCTGGTAGAGCAGCTTGTCTGAACGCGCCCCGCCCGGCTGGCCCGAAGAATAAAGCCGCACACCAGCTTCGCCCACCCAGATGAGTAACGTACCAGTGACAGCAGCAAGCCTAACAGCAGCGTGGCTGATTCGAGTTCCCGGCTCAAGCATAATCGAAGCCACCGACCCAACGGGGATATGCTTCCGCTCCCCATTGACCTCATCTACTACTACAAAGGCACCATCCTTCACATCGATCCTGCCATAGTAGACAAAGATCATAGAGAGACGATCCTTGATGGGGATAGGTTTGAGGGGTAGAAAATCAGCTTGGCTCATATTTTACTCCCTTTCCAGCTAAACTGCGACTACCGGACCAATCTTTGTGTTCCGCCATATTATATACTTCACCCACCAAACGGATTGCCTCTTGCCAGACCGGAATCTCTTCAAATCGCGAATAGGTCATAGGACCCGCTCCTAGCTGAAAAACAGTTGATAATCATCAAATCCTCCGCACCAGCATCAGTCCGCAGCCAAATGCTTTGGCGGGGCCAATGCCAGCTATATATTTTCCATCATCATACTTTTCGTATATCAACTCTTTGAATTTTTCGGGTTCAACCACTTTCAGAATACCTTCAAAAGTTACCGGAACAATCTTACCCCCTCTTCCTTTTCTGTTAAAATAAAGTGGAGGTTCATTTTGGGTGACAGTACTTTCTATATTAGCTATGCCATCAAACTTTCGCTCTAGCCATGCGATTTGCTGTTCAGATTTTATAAAGGGAACACGTATTTTTCGTTTTTCTTCTGTACATTCTGTCAGCACTTTAGCCGGATTTGCTGTTAATCTAAATTTCAGCATCTGGTCTTGTCGGAATGACAGGCCAATCAATGACTTTGATTCCTCTATTAATTCTATCTCTAAGGTTTGTATCCGTTTCGGTTTTTCTTTAGAAAGGAGCAAAATATGAATATCTCTTTCTGCTCTAGTTCTGAGACAGGCAAATTGATAATCGCGGTTTTCTTCCCGCCGATTAGGAAATAAACGCCAGATAATACGGTGCCACTGATATGGATTGCGACAAGAAGGCCATTTGAGAACAGCTTTACTCAGGTACATTTGACACCTCCTTTACCGCATGAATAAATACTTCGCGTGTGGTAAAACGTCTAATACGGCCATAAAGCGGAACATCACGCACGCGCAACTTGTGTTCAGTTGCGAGTTCAGGCGATTCAGAATAGATTACAGATCCACCTAGATCGCTATTTTGGAGAACATCAATTGCAGATTTTGCCTCTACTGGCTTTTCATCGGGGTCAAGAAGTGGACGCGATAACGGACAACTACGTCTACCAAGAAATGGCGTATAAATGGGTGAATGTACGGCACCGGCAATTTCTTCAAGTTTAATTGGAGCATTAATGGCTTCTTCTACCGCAACAGTAAATGGCGTATCAAAAAGATACCAACGATATGATTGCACCGGGTTTTCATTAGGCTTGCCATTGACTTTTCGTGATTCTAGGATTGTGTGGTAATCGCAAAGCCTTAAGGACGTTAATTCCAGATTTTTTTTATCAGATTGAAAACGTTTACATTCTGTTTGAACGGTGAATAACACGCTTGATGCAAGGGCATTCAACCGTTCTTCATCTTGTCGGTCAATCCCCATACATGCTCCAAGCAACCCTAACAGCCCGGAACGGGTAGGAAAAAGTTCCGTAGGTCGCCAATCTTCATAGGTGTGGCCACCCCACCCCTGCATTACACCGTCGAGTTTGAGTATGAGAAATCGTGGCATAAGGCCTCCTTTATTCTATAAGGTTACCGTCTGAGATGATCCACGCCTCGACTTCCGGTAGAGACTTCATTTGTGAGAGTCCATCCTGTGTATTTATTTCAACTTCCTTAGAGCAACATGTAGCTTTTTCATCCAGAGCATAAAATTCATTTGATCGTCCCCAGTATTGAACCAATCTTTCAATAGACGGTTTTAGATACCCGCCTTTTTTAGCTTTTTCTACCGGTTGCTCAAAAGCATTCGCCATGGAAATAGGTTGATCCGCAAAACTAACGATTGCAAAATCTGCAGGATTATGTGCGGCGAAGGATTGCTGCTTTGCTGAAGGTACTATTGTGCAAAGCATGTGAAAAACATGTTTTGCAATTTCAAGCGCACGTTTACGTGGGGCACCGCCGAGGTTTTTCTGTAATTGAGCGATATTAAGGCTGGCGTATCGATAAAAAACGCCGGAAGAAAATTCTTGCGTGTCAAGATGTCCAGCGCCAACATCTCCTGATTCTTGTACGAGATCGTCAACTGCTGTAAACCAATCAGTATCTGCCTGGGCAGCATGAGTGGTTATTGCGTGAGCGACAGCGAGAGACCCATCGATAGGAATCGCATTCATGAGCCCAAATGTAGCCATTCTTCCTGAAAGAGCGATGTCTACAGCTTGTTCAAAATTTTTTCGGAATGGCGCAGCGTCTTTTTCTATTTGTTTTTTAAGTTTATTCTGATCAATGCCAGTAGCTTTACCTGCTTTAATTGCATCACAAAACATTGCAACTTCTGTAACAGCCCAAGGAGCAACAGAATCAGCTTCATTATCTAATGTAATCTCTTCTTCTCCTGAAATCCATTCGACCGCTTTTTTAATTAGACCCGAAGGATATTTTTCCCTAAGCTCATTTGTAAACTTCAAAACAAGTCCTTCAAGTTTGTTGGACCTGATAGAAGGATTACCTATATTTTCAAGATAATACTCCGATTTTCTCATGGCTCTTTTCAAGCTCTGACTGGAAATCCTTATGCGCTCAACACCGCCGAATACAGCTCGTTTCTGCATATTTTGATCATCTCGGTTAAGGCAGGATGGACTGTGGGAAATGAGGATATGGAAGTTTATATAATTTTTCTGTTCTGACATAGTTACTCTCCTTTCTCCGCGCTATGGCGGCCGATAAAATATTGCTCTATAAATTTCTTTTTCCCTTCAGAATTTTTTGCGGGATTTTCGGAAAAGAGTTTTGCAAGACCGGATTTGTTCCAATTGATTGCCGGTTCGTCAAAACGCATCAGTAATCTTTTTAAATAGATAACATCCTGCGGTGGTGTTGCACGAGCGATCTGCAAAACTCTCCTCTCTATATTCCCAATCTTGCCTGATCGTTCAAGCATTCCTATATATTTTCCAAGTTCAGGACTCGTATCTGAATGACGAATGAAAGGAACAATAAACGCCACTCGATAATGCCATTTGGATGGTGCAATGCCGGGAAAAAGTTTATAAAACGCCGGCATCATAGCAAGATCGTCGGGCAAACCTATACGCTTTCCGAGTTGCGCCTGATCCCCTCGCGAAAGTTTTTCATATTTTTTCCGTATTTTTGCGAAATCTAGCAGGCTTTCGTCTTCTTTGGGTGATTGGGTCATGCGACACCTCCTATTGAAGAATAATTATTTTTAAGTTTATTCAACAAGCTTTTAAGTTTATTGCGTGCTAACGCTACGGCACCTAAAATCTCGGGCTTGTGGACATATGGCTGTGTGACACGATCAAAAATATCAAGGCAAATTCTAGAAATATCATCTAGAAAAACATCTTTAGCCTTTCCATATTCCTTGAGACTGGTTTCTCGAAGCATGCTATGAACGAGAGGCTCTGTGATATGGAAATAAATTGCGGATGCTTTCGAGCTGATGTCTACACCAACTCCTTTAATGCCTTTACCCTTATTACCTTTTCCAACAGGGTATAAAACTTTATTGATCAGAATTTCTCTCGCCTTCAATCCGATCTCTATAATCTCATTAATCCGGCCACGAAAATCGTCGTTCCATCCGGCTGGTAAGGAATATAGGTCATGCCTTCTGTAAAATATTGAAGCTCCTTTTACAACTTTATAACCACCAACAAGCAGATTAATGGCAGTATCACTATGTTGGGCAACAACAGCGGCTGGGGTATACCCTGCTTGTCCGACAGTGCCAGAACTAAATAAAAATTCACTCATTTGAGTCCACGATGGAACTCCCCCCTTAAATGCCATATATTTTACTGTACCGTCATTATCATATTGGCGTGGACTATATGGGTGAGGCCACACGCCTTTGATTTCATACACGAACCTCTTCTTTTTAAAGCCTATGTAGCATTCTTGTTCAACACCGCCTAACAAGTCACAAGAGAATGGTTCATTTGCCTTCTCCAATTCTATATGCACTGGCTGCCAGAATAACCCTCTTAAAAGCCCTATTGAGTAAGGCTGAATGTCGCTTTTTGGAATAGGGACAACCCAAACCGGCTTATCATTATCATTTGTTGTATCATACCATGGGATCAACTCTTTGACTTTATTCTCAGAAAGCACATTAGCCCATACACTATTGCGCATGTTGGTACCCAGCACTATTGTACTTATTGGCCCAGCGCCTCTCAAGCTGCCCTTGAATCCTCCGCCGAAGCTTGGGCTGTTTGCAGCTTGATTGAACATCGCAATTGCAGTAATGCCTGCACTAACTGCACGTATTTCTGTGGGCTCATTAAAAAAGGCATGTGCGCTTGCAGACTTGCTTGTAATTTCAGGCATTCCAATCATAAGTTTTTGAATGCTGGTCCATTCGCCTTCTACACCCCTTATCTGCATAAACGGCCACTTCTCATGATCCAAATCAAACCACTCAATATATTTCTCTACCTTTCTATCATACTCCTGTTCAGAAACAGGTTTTATACTCCTTTCCCTGAGTTCCTTTTTACCTGTCGGCATGAAAATCACTTGAGTCATTGCAGCAAGCATCTGTATGCAAGCCATTTCAAGATCATCACGCGGCAGTGCCACCTGCAACTTGGGTTGTTCCGTGCAAAGCATTTCTTTATAGGAAATTTGCCTAAGATCTGCCCCATCTCTTACCGGAATCCAGTTATCTTTTAGCAAGTTCATTCATCAGCCTCCAATTGTTCCAAACCGAAATCAGTTGTATATTTTAATGAGTATTTCCCATTCAGCCAAATCCATCCATCAACAACTTGCTCCATAGGAAGATAAATATATCCATCCTCAAACGGAGGTAACCATTTCCAATTAGCGGGTACCGAGATGGAGTTCATATTAAGTAATTCATCCCGCTCAAATTCTTTCACTTCTGCTAAACATTCGCCGTCAAGTAAGACTTTATTCGTTTCCCTTGCCTGTATTGGAACTACGGTAAGCCCCATTTCTTTTCCGCGGGTCAAGCTGACGGCATTCTGGTCGGTATCGGCAAATGGGTTCATACCGGCAGTTACCCGCTGCTTTGCTTCGTACCATAACTGTTTTTGCATCTCTCTAAAGGCGTAGCTTTTCCCAACTACGGAATCAGGCTCGAGACCGTCTTCCCATTCTTCGCGACCATACACAGCCTCAATCCACTCACGGTAAGCTTCAGGAAAATGGATAGAATCGTTACAATTTTTAAGCAGTTCTCTGGTTCGCCATAATATCCTCGTATCACCATATATCATTTCATGAGCACCAAAATTATCGCCATCATTTGAAATAATAGTGCATAACGGTTCTCTAAAACCTATCGGGCGATTTCGTTCATGCCGGTGCAGACGCCCTATCCGTTGAAAGAGCAAATCAGCAGGGCAGAGTTGAGTTACCAGCCAATCGAAATCTAAATCAAGACTCTGTTCGACGACCTGAGTGGCTACAAGAATCCTTCCAGTTGTTCGGGGTACGTTTCCGTAAATTTCCTTTGCGATACGTTCCTTAATCTGCCTGTCCTTGAACCGGTAACGCGCATGGAAAATATCGATTGGAACAGGCTTCCCTGTAGCAATCGTGCAGAGTTTCTTGGTTAGACTTTGTGCCGATTGCACAAGGTTGCATACTACGGCAACGGTCGCCCCGCACTTTGCGGCATCAAGCAATTGATCGGCAATAATTTCATCAGGCTCCATGTCTTTTGATGTGAACATCTGAACCCGTACGTCACGATGTGGAGGCATTTGTCGTTTATCTACGGTCAATGAAGTTGACTCTCCCATCACCGAGATTCTACTTAAAAGCGGATAAGGCGCATCTGGACTAACAAGTACGTCACAGCAATCATTCCATGCTTTGAATAAGTTCTTCTTTTGCACCGCCGGTAGTGTAGCAGAAAGCAGGATTGCACTTCCTCCTCCTGCTTTCTGCCTCTTGAGTACTTCTTCGAGCAGTCCATACATATAGCTGTCGTATGCGTGCACTTCATCAATGATCAGAATACTTTTCATTAAACCAAAACTTCTTACGAAGTTATGGCGCACAGGTAAAACGGAAAGAAGAACCTGATCGATCGTACATACTCCAATTTGACCCAGAAAAACCCGTTTACGGCTAGTTGAAATCCATTCGGCGCACTGCACCGATCCTTGGTTACCATTCCGCACTGCGCCCGATCTTCCGGCAGCCTTGATATTGGCAAAAACTTCATTGAAATCTCTCTTGCCATGTGCGAGGACAAGATTGGTATTGCCGCCTTCAAACAGAATAGGCGTAAGTTTTTCGATCCGTTCGAGCATTGCATCAGCCGTAGCCTGTGTTGGAAGAGCGAATACTATTGAGTTTCCTTTACCGGCTACCATCAAACTCCAAGCCAATGCTAAGGCAGCTTCTGTTTTTCCAGATCCTGTAGTTCCCTCAATTATTATAAGCCCCGCTTCTGGTAGTAACTCATCAATGAGCGTTTGAATTTGCCTCGATCTGTTGCCAGAGAGAAGCGATGTTACTCCTCTATATTTCTTTGAACGTTTTCCTATGACTCCGGTTTTCAAAAGGGTTTCAGTAGCTTTGCAATGCTCTTTTGCTTCTTCAAAATAATCTTCTAATAATAATTGAGCCTCTCCAATCCATCTTACAAATAAATCATTTGAAGCTATCCAGTCCACAACCGAGCAAAATCCAGCGAGAAAAGGAATGCTTAACAGCGGTAGCTCCGGAATTTCTGAAAAACTACCGTAATTTTTTAGAAACAGATTGGCAAGCATTTTAAACCACGCTGCTCTTGCATTTTTATCCTGTTCAATAACGCACTTTTCAACATTGGGCGGTTGCCAATTTGCCGAAAGTGGGAGCACACCATGGTGTCCTGTTACTGCCGCAACCCAGGGTTTCCACTTGTCCAAAAGCTCATCATTCTGTTCGGCCAAGCCAAGCAACTCCGCATAAAACTTAACGAAGATGTCAAAGCCAGCTTTGCCATGATCAAACTCAGTAATATTACTTGGAGTTAATAACAGGTCATTCAAATTTAGGTCATTCCAAACAATATTTCTCACCTCAGGGACTTTTGATTGAAATCGTATGTCGAGCTTTCCGAGGTCATGAAGCGCAAGAAAAAAATTTATATTTGAAACAAACTGGGGATCATCTTTGTCCATTCCAATTGCACAAGCAAGGTGGGCACGTAATGCATTGTCTTGCTCGAGCCATACTCTTCCCACCGCCGCCACATCGAGGCAGTGATAAACCAGCGCATGCCATTTTAGTTCGCCAGGATGATTGGATTCGGCTTTGCCCCAATATTTAAAATATTCAGGAAAAGAATCGAACATCTTTTATCCTATAAAATAAAAGTAAGACAAGGGATCAAATTTCGTCTAGAATCATCTTCTGTTTTTATTGCTTAACACCAAGTATCATTCTACAGAATAGTCATAAAAAAAGCTCCACTAACACTGTGCTGGTGGAGCTTTTGGAAAAACTTTATTAGAACAATATAACAAAGCACTGTCCTTCTTTTAGTTTCGATGACAAGTTGCATAATTTTTCTACCATAAAAACCCCATCTCTCTCGATGAGAAATAGGGTTTAATTATTCAGCGCATACCGCCCTCAATTTAGGTTTGTTTTGTGGCTTTTATTATATTAAAAACAAACTTTTTATAAGACATGCATAATTTCTTAAAAAAATCAAGGATGATTTTAGGGGGTAGGAAATGGGTATACGGGATACCCATTATTTTTGGGAAGGGTAATTGGTGTAACAGGTTAAAAAGATTACGAAATCAGGCAGTGCAGGTTTTATACAAGACTGAATATTGCCTCTTCTCTCAACACTTTTGCTCATGAGCAAGTGCCCTCTCGCAAGCCTCATATTCTTTCTTTTGAGGCCTGGCGTGACTTTTAAATCAAAGCTATACAAGCCTTTTAAACTGAATTCTCAGCGCTTTTCCTTCTTTAACGTATCCTTTGAAAGCCTTCTCAAGATGCCTCGGATACAGCCTTTTTTCATGATATCCAGCAGTTCGAAGGACCTTTTCTAAGCTGATTAATTCCATATTATAACCCAGAAGTTGAAGAAGGAAGAAGCTGCATGCAAAATCTATCGTTTTTGAAGCTGATGTTTTCATAGGCTTCATTCTTGAGTTCCTCTGATCGAAATTCCTCGGCATCAATTATTTCATACAGATTCAAGATGGTTCGACTCGATAGAAACATGCCCGGATAAGGATCTATAAGCTTTATCCTCTCGTTATCCTGGTCCAGAAATTTGCAGGACCTCAAGTCATTTAGAATGCGTGATATCGTTGAATCAGCGGTGCACAATAGGGTCGCCAGTTGCTTTCCGTTCATCTTAATATTTTTAATTTGGGTGATTGATATTAAATCCGCCCGGAAGCCCGTACCATAAAGCAGCCTATTTCTTATCATAACCGAGGTCTGGGCTACATGATTGAGCGAATTAAGTTTTAATGATCTTCTCTCAATGGTTTGAACTGATTCTTTTGTGGAAATGTTTTTAAGGCCAAAGACCCTTTTAAAAGACTCCGGCGTTGCTCCAAAAGGATCATGATTCAGGTTTTTTAAAATGGTCCCCTTGTGTTTTTCAGAACAAGACTTGAACATTGATTTTAATTTCTGGTGATTAATGATGTCCTTAAAGCGAATAATCCATGCCGGTAGATCCGTAACCATTCTGTCCTGTTCCATAAACAAAAATGTGGCCATGAACAGGGCCTCCACATCTATAATGCCCTCCCGTTTTTCGTTGACCATTGGGACATCAAAAGGGATGCCCATTGTCACCCACGCACTTCGGATGATAAAGCGCGCCCTATCTTTTACTGTTTCCAATAAATTCATCAAAATCTAATCCTATAGCATTAAGCACAATTCTCAAATCTTCTTTTCTTAATTCAACGTTATCGATGCTTAATACAAATCGTACCGCCTCTTCAATTTCTTCTTTTCTCGGGTTCAGGCTTCTTATATCATCTGTATGCTTGGTGTATGACGGTGTAGATGCAAGGAGTTTCATACCAATTAGAGCCTGCCTACCAATCAATGTGATTTTCAGGTTGTTACCGATGCCAATTGTCCTGGAGATTTCATTGAAGTACTCTGGTAATCCTTTTGTTGGTTTTAATTTCTTTAAAATATTGGCAGCATTAGTATTAATCCATTCCGGGGGCAGTCTTTTGGCTCTGCTGACATGAGCTATCCCCTCTTTAAGGGCAGCGGGTAATATTTCAGGCAATAGGAGATCGATGTCCCTGGTCTGGCCTTTTAACTCATCAAGTGCCATAGCGGCTCCACCCACGACAAGCAATTCGAAAGTATCATCCGGATATTTTACACGTAGCCATTCTGAAAGAACCTCCAAGTTTTCGAGAATTTGGGTCTTGTTAAAATCTGTTGGCATTTTTTGATATCCGTTTCTCTAAAATCCTAAGATGTAGTAGTTAATAACATAAATTTGCAATAAATGCAATATATTTTGCAATAAACGAAATAGGAACCAATGATAACATCGGTATCAAACGTTTATAAGGTTATAGCTTACAATGGCTCGTGCATAGAAAAGCCCCTATGGATTTCTTTCATACCCATACGGGCTTTTTTTGAAGGGTGCTGTTACTCTTTAACCCGAAGCGTAATTTTTAATTCCTTTGGAATATCTTTCCCTTTTGGGATGTAAATATTTCCAACAATTCCCTGGCCTTCGTCAATCACGTACCTATGATACCTTTTTGAGTCCTGATCGTAGCTGGCTACTATCTCCGTCTTCTCTGTCATCATCTATTACCTCCTCACGGAGTAAAATATATATTTTGAAAAGAAAAACAACATATTTTTTTAAAATACAATAATTTTTTCTCACTTTCTTTTTTTAAGCAATCAGCGGCAAGCATTTAGCCCTGATGTCTTTCACTGCGGAAAATAAAAAAGGCCATCTGTAAAAGAGGAAGAACATTGACAAGGTAAAATAATTTAGTTACTTTGTAGCTATAAAGTAGCCATCTTTACGGGCAACAATATAAAAAATGTGGTAAATCTTTTCAATACTGGACATTTGATAGATAATAATAAGGAGATACAGCCGATGAATGAAAAAAATAGTGACATCTTGTCGAAGGTTGAAACCTATTATCAAAACTATGGGCTTAGGGCACGAGAACTGAAAGATCAGGGTCTGAAAGTAATAGCCTATCTTTGCTCGCTTGTTCCAGTGGAGATTATTACTGCAGCAGGATGTGTACCTTTCAGAATACGGGGTGATGTGCATGAACCGATCACCAAGGGAGATATCAATTTAGA
>Ga0180438_10009994_pt1 | contig 11698 bp, 13 predicted proteins | sample SS_ome_12_FD_132455 | JGI IMG/M metagenome (GOLD analysis project Ga0180438, IMG submission 132455) | Hypersaline lake sediment archaeal communities from the Salton Sea, California, USA - SS_3_D_2 metaG | ecosystem: Environmental > Aquatic > Non-marine Saline and Alkaline > Hypersaline >...
CGCTGGGCGGCTTCAGTATCGCGGAGGCACAGAACGGCCTCGAAGGCATCCGAAAAGCCACAAGCCTGCAGCCAAGGCCCATCGTGCTGGACCTGCAGATGCCGGAAAAAGACGGCTTCGAGACCCTTCAGGAATTGCGTTCCACGTCGGAAACACGGCATATTCCTGTCATCATCGCTTCGGGTATCGATTCGGCAGAGGTCAGCGAATCGACACACCACGAGGTGATGCGACGTTCGGGGCATGGCCCGGAGGCCCTGCTCGAGAAGCCGCTGGACCCGGAACTGCTGCTCCGGACCGCCAGGGAACTGCTCGGCCCCGGTGACTAGCGCGATTGCAAAATAATGAAAAAACAGTTGGTTACGTTGCTTCAGGCGCATGCGGTGTGCGCCATAATCCACCAATAATGAGCGCAACGGCCAGCAACAATAGGGGAAAGTCCACCATGTGCCACGCAACCCTGCAACGCGGCCGGCCGGGACGGGCCACTTGAAACTCACCTTTCTCGGCGTCCGTGGGTCGATTCCGTCGCCCGGGCCACACACGCTGAAATATGGCGGGAATACCACCTGCCTGTTCCTGGAGTTTCCGGGCAGGGGGGAGCTGATCATCGATGCCGGCAGTGGCTTGCGTACGCTCAACGCGCGACTGGCCGACTCTTCCGACCCGGTACGGATGCTGCTCACCCACAGCCACTGGGATCACATCTCGGGCTTCCCGTTTTTTACCCCCATCTATCAGCCCGGACGCAGAATCCATCTCTTCTGTGCCGTCACCGAGGAACACCCGGTCCCCGGTGTCCTCTCGCAAATGCAGGCACCCGTGTTTCCCGTATCCCACGAAAGCCTTGAGGCGGACATACGGATCGAGCCTGTTTCCGCCGGGGCGGTGTTTTCACCACTGGAGGGTGTCGAGGTGACGCCCATCGCGCTCAATCACCCGGATCCGGGACTGGCGTTCCGCATCGAAGCCGATGGCAAGAGCCTGGTATTCGTGACCGACAATGAACTGCGCCCACCAGACAGCCCCGTGACCGCGTGGTCGGACTGGGTCGACTTCTGCCGGGACTGTGACGTGCTCGTACACGACGCGACCTTCACCGACGCGGAACTGCCTGCGCGCGCCGGCTGGGGACATTCGTCGTGGGAAGACAGCGTACGCCTGGGATGCGACGCGGGTGCAGGCACCGTCATGCTGTTTCACCATGATATCGACCGTTCAGACGCAGAGCTGGAGGCGATCCTCCGCGAGGCCCGCAAAATGGCCGGCGACAGGTGCGTGGTGGAACTGGCGCAGGAAAACGCCATGGTGGAAATCTGACGCCATCCTGCCACTTCTCCCGGCAAGCATGACCTGGGTTCGTTGGTCCCCCGGGGGGGATTCCTCCTTCTGTGTTACCGGATCGGCGGCGAGTACAGCAGGCCGCCCTCCATCCACGGCGCATTCAGTCCGCGCTTGATCCCCAGTGCCGACTGGCTGCCGATGTTGCGTTCAAAGATCTCCCCGTAGTTCCCCAGTTCGCCAACGAGGCGGTAGATCCAGTCGGAATCGAGACGCAGTCCCTCTCCGATATTTCCCTCGACACCCAGCAAGGCGCGGGTGACAGGATTCGTGGAGCTATCCCGAACGCGCATCACGTTGCCTGAACCGATATCCAGCTGTTCGGCCTCGATGAGGGCGAAGAGCACCCAGCGCACGATGGCGAACCACTCGGGATCGTCGGCCCTGACGGAGGGACCGAGCGGCTCCCTGGAGATCACCTCAGGGAGCACCTCGTGGTCTCCGGGTTTGGAGAGCCGGGTACGCAAGGCATAGAGTTGCGACTGGTCGCTCGTCATCACGTCGCACTTTCCCTGTTCGTAGGCATCCACCATGGCGTCAGGCGACGCCACGGGGACCAGCTCGAGCTTCATGCGGTGGGTGGAAAAATACCGGTGGGCGTTGTCCTGGCTCGTGGTCCCCGTCTGCACACAGACAGTGGAATCCGCCAGCTGGAGGGCCGAACGCAGACCCCGGCTCCTGGAAACCATGAAGCCCTGGCCGTCGTAGTAACTGGTGCCGGCAAATCGTGCGCCGGTGGTGGTATCCCTGGAAAAGGTCCAGGTGGTGTTGCGTGTCAGCAGGTCGACCTTCCCCGAAGCCAGGGCCGGGAAACGCTCTTCAGCGGTGAGCGGCAAGAACTCCACCTTGTGGGGATCCTTCAGCACCGCTGCTGAAACGGCGCGGCAGAAATCCACGTCGAATCCGCGCCAGCTCCCGTTCTCCTGCTGCTCGGAGAACCCCGGAAGCCCGGTGTTGACGCCACACCGCAGCACGCCTCTTTCCCTTACTTCGTCCAGCGTAGCCGCCAGCACGTTCTGTGTGAACAGCATCCCAAGCACGAACAAAAGTCGTTTCATCTTATTTGAATTCCAGATTACGGCTGTGGAAGCCTTACCACCTGACCAGGGCCCACTGCGGTACATTGAGATCCGCCCCCGGCGTGTTGCGGCGCCATTCGAACTCGCCGCTGCCGTCCGGGTCGACCAGATAGTAGGCGGGCCCCACCGCGGGGGTGACCTTCACCATGTAGAGATTGCCGTTGACACGAAACTCTTCCGTGGTCCGGTTCTCGTGTTCCTGGATGTTGACCGTGGGATCGGTGAAACTCGGGTCGAGGCTCAGATCCAGCGGCGGTGCCTGCGCCAGCGCAAGGGCACTCGCACAGGCAAGAAACGGCAGCACAAGTCGGCGTCGGAGATTACTCGTATCGATCAGCAGAGAGCCGGAGAAATGGGAATACATCTGGGGTGCCTAGCGCCCTGCGGGTGCTGGCACGACGGCGGCGGGCCCCGCCGGTACGGGATTGACCGGCACTTCCGGTGTCTTCACGCGCGGGGGCGGCGGTGGCGCATTGGCGATCTCCTCGTCACGTTTATTCCGATCGGACAAATCATCCCCTGTGCGCACCTGCTTTCTCTCCGACGAAGCAGCTGTGTCACGCGCGCCATCGGCGGATTGCGCCACCACAGGCGCAAGCAACACCGTCGCGCATAGCACCATTGCTGCCATCATTACTCGCTTGTTCATTCCCAATACCCCCGGGGATCTGCCCCCCGATGAATGGTTCCGGGGCCGTGGCACGGCGACCTTTCCGTTCGTGCCCCGACCCCTTCAACGAAGAAACACCGTTCCCGCCAGGGACCGGTCTTCCCATCATCAGCGTTCGGCCTTCGAACCTTCCATGTAGCCGATCGCGCCACCGGCCAGTGCGCCCACGGCAGCACCGACGCCAGCGTTACCGCCGGCGATGGCCGCGATGCCTGCACCACCCGCAGCCCCGATGAGGCCACCGCTCACGGTGCCCTGCTGGGTGGGCGACATGTTGGTGCATCCGCCGACGACGAAGGCCGCAGCAAGACCAAGAGGAAGAAAATATTTACGCATGATTCTGTCTCCGTCAGTCGCTATTAGAGATTGGAATTGGCCACGTCCCAGATCACATGGATCACCGGCTTGCTCAGGTCGTTGGGATGCTCGGCGTAGTAATCGTCCACCGCCTCCTGCAACTGGGAATAGGTCAGCTTGCTGAGACCCTCGTGGAGTGTCGGGATGGCGCTGCCTCCCTTGGGCGGATTCTTCGCCTGGAACTCGGCCTCGATCTCCACCATGGTACCCAGTCCGATGAGGAAGCCTTTCTTGCCTGCATCGACAGACTCGGTCCAGTTGTACCCGGTGACCATGACCTCTTCACCAGCGACAGCATCCGACACGGCACCGACCGTCATGGCCAGCAGCAGGAAGGACAATGCCTGGAAGTTTTGCCTGATTTTCATACGCGTTCTCTCCTTCTGGATGGATACCTCACGAGCGCAACACCAGCGCCTTTGGTGACTAGTGTGGCGAAACAACCTTCAAACCCACGATACCTGCCACGATCATACCGGCGAAAAAGAAGCGGGCAAAGGAGGCAGGGTCATTAAACAGCAGAATTCCGAGGAGGAAGGTGCCCACCGCGCCGATGCCGGTCCAGACGGCATAGGCGGTCCCCATGGGGATGGTCCTCTGGGCGATGAGCAGGAGACCACCACTGACGACCATGCAAAGGACGGCAAAACCGATCCACCCGTAATGGGCGCCATGCTCCGTCCAGCCCAGCTTCAGCCCGATGGGCCAGCCCCACTCGAAGACGCCCGCGATCACAAGATAGACCCACGCCACGATTCTCTCCTCGTATGAATCACACCGCCTGCCCGGGGATACCGCCGCCGGCAATGGCCTGCCGTTACAGCGGAATCAACTGCATCGTATCGCAGTATCAGCGTTGCGAGCTGCCCGGCGAGACCCGCCATCCTGATGGTTTATGCAGGACAAATCCGGTCACGGGAACCCCCACCCCGGTGCATGACCGACTGCATACCGACGCCCGTTTCTGCCCGTGCCTTGCCCGCGGTTGCCTTCAGGCGGCTAAAATCAGGTACGAGAGGCGTTGCCGGGCAGAGCGGCCGTCTGCGGTTCGACCCGAATCCGGGTTTCGGATACCGCGCGGCGGTAATAAAAAGGAGAGAGGACATGAAGGGCGTTTCGATGGTTATCCTGGCCGCACTGGCCTCCCCGGCCCTGGGTCAGGGCGTGGTGAAATCGGTCGATGCGGCGGGCAATGTGACCTACTCGAGTTCGGCGGTCCCCGGGGCAGTGACTTCGGAACCGGTCAAACTCGCCCCACCGCCATCGGAGGACAGCATTGTCGAGTCACAGGCCAGGGCAGACGAGGCCGTGGAAGCGGCCGAGCAACTGGTCGCCGAGGACGCACAACAGAAAGCCGAGAAGGACGCAGAGGCGGCGGCGGCAAACGAGGCCGTGGCCGCGGCCGAGCAGGCGCTCGAAGATGCCAAGGTCATTCAGGATTCCGATTGGCAGAACCTCCAGGGCGGCGGACGGGTCCTGAACGAGGGATACCACCAGCGCGTGAAGGAGGCAGAGGCCCGGCTGGCACGGGCGAAGCGCGAGGCGTCAGGGAGCCGGTAGCGGCAGACTCGCCTCTGCGAAACGGGTCAGACGCCGCCGCTGTGGACCACTTCGTAGTAGGTCTTCTCCAGGTCGAGTTTGTGGCGGGTCTCCTCCTCGGCCAGGAAGGAGAAGAGATCCTGTATGGGTCCGGGCTCGGTGGATTCCGCCAGCGCCCGGTACTGCTCCATCGCCGCGTGCTCCCGTCCCAGGGCGTACTGCAACACGGCCTGGTCGTCCGGCTGCTCGCCGAGGTCCGGCAGATGCACGCAGTCTGAAAATTTCGAATCACTCGGGGGTGTGTCCACCTGGGCACAGACCTGCTCCGCGATGTCAGGACGCGCGGAGAGTTCCCGAAACAGATCGTAGTGGCGCTGTTCCTCCTCGGCGAGTTCCTCCACCAGATAGCGGATGCGCTTGCTGACACGGGGCGCAAGATCACGATAGAAATCCCGCGCCGTCTGCTCGAAGGAGGTCGCTACCTCGAGGATTTCCGAAAGTGTCTTCCTGGAACGGAGTTTGTCTGCCCCGCTAACGTGCCCTTCGCCGCTCATGCCCGTGCCGCCTCCGTCGCTGTCAGATATTCATCGATGCCCGCCGCCACGCGATGACCGTCACGCACGGCGTGCACCACGTCCGGCCCGTTCACCATGTCACCGGCGGCCCACAACCAGGCCTCCGAGGTCCGGCCGGTTTCGTCCACCTTCAGCCGGCCGCGTATCCATTCCAGCCGCTCGGTCAGTTCCTCGCCCAGGAGATCCGTATCCGCCATCTGGCCGATGGCCTCGATGACCATGTCCGCCTCGAAAGTCCGTTCGTCCGCCTCGTCGTAAGTGGGTGCGAAACGGCCCTGTTCGTCGAAGATCGACTTGACCCGCCATGTCGTCAGGCCGGCCAGGCCACCGCCGGCATCCAGCACCACTTCGCGCGGGCCACGGGCGTCGTGGATCGCGATGCCCTCCTCCAGCGCCTCGCGGACCTCGGCCGGATCGGCGAGGAAATGTGCCCGGTCCTCGAGGGCCGTGACCGTGACGCGGACCTCACCGTATTGCTGTTTCTGGAGCCTCGCCACGCTGCGCGCGATATCCATGGCGACGTTGCCGCCGCCGATCACCACGGCATTGCGCGGGAGGTCGAAAGACTCGCCGGCGGTGATCTGGCGCAACAGGGTCACGGCCTTGCGCACCTGCCCGTGATCCGATGCCGGAATGCGCGTGGAGCGGCCAAGCTGCAGCCCGAGGGCCAGGACCACCGCGTCGTATTCCGACTGGAGTTGCGCCATGGTGATATCCCGGCCAATCCAGGTGTTGTACTGGATCTTGACGCCCACCGCCTGGATGACGTCGATATCCCGGTCGAGTTTGTCATAGGGCAACCGGTACTCCGGAATACCGTACCTGGGCATGCCACCGGCCTTGTCGAGCCCCTCGAAGACCGTCACCTCGTGTCCCTTCCGCGCCAGGTCGAAGGCTGCGGTCAGGCCCGCGGGACCGGCCCCCACCACCGCCACCCGCTTGCCGCTGATGTATTCCGCCTTGCCCTCCGCCGCGATGGCCCTGACGCGCTCGTGATCCACGTTGTCCATGGCGTAGCGCTTGAGCCAGCGGATGGCCACCGGGTCGCCGCGCCGGCCAACGGAACAGGCATCCTCGCAGCGGTGCGTGCAGACCCGGCCACAGACATGGGAGAAGGGGTTGGTCCTGTAGATCTCGCGCACCGCCTCCTCGAGGTCGCCCTTCCAGATGGCGCGTATGTATTCCGGTGCGTTCATGTGGGTGGGGCAGGAGTCGTGGCACATGCCGCACTGCACGCAGCGCGAGGCCTCCACGATGGCCTGCTGAGGATCGAAGCCCCCGACGATCTCGTCGAAGGTGCCGATACGCACTTCCGGCGCAGATTCCGCCATCGACTGCCGCTCCAGGTCCACCAGATCGGCATCTTCGCTCTTGGACCAGCCGAGACCGTAATACTCGCCGTGGATGCCGTTGGGATCGGGCAGGACGAAATAGCTGCCGATCTCCTCTTCGGTGCAGGTATGCACGTACTCGCGCGAAAGCGAGATGGAACCGGTGGGACAAAGGTCAACGCACAGGGCGCACCAGCAACAACGACCGTAGTCGATGGCCGGGCGCTCGTTGCGCACGCCCTTCACGGGGTCATCCGGGAGCCCCGGGATCCTGACCATGGTGATGGCAGCGTTGTCGCAGACCTTCTGGCAGGTGCTGCAACCGATGCACTTTTCCCAGTCGTTGAGATGAAAACCGCGGTAATTCAGCGACGCGGGGCGGGGATCCAGCGACTCGGTCACCGGCTTGCGGCCGAAGAACTGCCAGTTCTTGATGGGGTTGAGCAGGCTGCCCCGCGCCTTGTGGTCGATATCGGACATCAGCGGTCCACCTCCGGCGGGCAGGCGTCCAGCGAGAACATGATCTGCGCCACGTCTTCCAGGCGTGAGCCCCGGGCGAGGTTCTCCAGCACCTGCACCGCGTGGGTGGCGGACGGGCCGCGCACATGCACCCGGTAGGGCTTGTCCCCGCCATTCGAGACGATGTAGTAGGCCAGTTCTCCCTTGGACGACTCCACCCGCGTGTAGGTCTCTCCTGCCGGCAGGTTCCAGGCCAGCGGGTTGGGGATGGGACAGCGAATCGGTCCCGGGATGGAGGGGAGTCGCTCCACCACCTGGCGCACGATGCGGATGCTCTCCACCAGCTCCTTGCGCCGAACCAGGGTCCTCGCCCAGGCATCGCCCGCCTGTTCCGTGGGCACATCGAACTCGATCTGGTCATACACGAGATACGGGTCGTCGCGGCGGACGTCGAAGGCGAGGCCGGTGGCGCGAAGGTTGGGCCCGGTCACGCCCCACTCCAGCGCCTGTTGCTGGTTCAAGGTTCCTACGCCCCTCGCTCGGTCCACGAACACCTGGTTGGTGAACAGCAGGTTGTCGTAGTCGGAGAGGCGCGACTCTATATAGTCCATCACCGAGGTGACACGGTCGAGGAAGCCCTCGGGGATGTCCCGTCGCACCCCGCCCGGGATGTTGTATATGTGGTAGACACGTCCGCCCGTGAGTTCCTCGAACAGGTCGAGTATCAGATCGCGGTCGGCGAAGCCCCAGAACATGGGCGAATACATGCCCGTGGTGGCGGCGTGTCCGCCGAAGGCAAACAGGTGGGAGGCCATGCGCGACAGTTCCAGTTGCAGCACGCGCAGCCACTGCGCACGTTCGGGCGCCTCCAGGCCGCCAATGTCCTCAATGCCCACCGAGTAGCAGACCTCCATGGGCGCGGGATCGGGCACGCAGATCCTCGGCACCAGCGCCAGGTTCTGGATCCACAACCGTCCTTCCATCAGCTTTTCGAAACCGCGGTGGAGATAGCCCCCGTCGGCGCGGGCGGCCACCACCTGGTCGCCGTGCAGCTTGACCTTCAGCGCGTAGTTGCCTTCGATCCCCGGGTGGTTGGGACCGAAGTTGAGTTCGTACTCGTTGCTCGGTGGCTGGCGTACGGCTTCGTAGTTTTCCGCCCTCATAGCCGGATGTCCTCCGGCCGGGTTGTGATGCCTCCGCCCTGTTCCTCGATCTCCTCAAGCCACTCCGGCCGGTACTCCTGCCAGGTGAAGTGATCGTTGACGAAGCCCTCGCTGTCGAACTCCTTGCGCATGGGCGGCGGGCCGTCCCACTCGGTGAGGATGAATTTCTCCATGTCCGGACTGCCCTCGAAGTAGACGCCGAACATCTCGTGGATGTCGCGCTCGAAGAAACCCGCCGGCTGATAGAGGTCGTAAACGGACAGGTAGACGCCGGGGTCGCGAGGGATGCGGATGTGCGCCGAGACCAGGTTCTGGTGCGTGTAGGACCAGACATGGTAAACGAGTTCGAAATCACCGTCGTCGGGCCAGTCCACGCAGCTGATGGCCGACAGGTGGGCGTAACCGGCGCGACCCTGCAACAGTTCCAGCATCGCCGGCAGCGCATCGGACGGCAGGTCGACTCGCAGGCGCCGCGCAGAGGTATAGCGATAGCGCAGCCCGTCGAACTCCGACAGCACCGCCTTCAGGGTCGGTGTCAGGGCAACCTCTTCGTTCATGACTCAACCTCGACGGTCTTGCCGGAAAGCCCCAGCCGCATCTCCAGCGCCTCCAGCGGTTTCTGGTGTTGCAGCAGCAACTCTGTGTGCTCACCCCGGGTCCCCGGACCCGAAAGCCCGTAGTGGTCTGCCTCGGCGATGACGTCCGTGGGTGTCTGCCATTTCTCGCCGAACAGTCCCTGCTGGTTGCCGAGATAGTGGTCGTAGCGCTGGTAGTAGTCCTTCCAGTTGTCGGCCTTGCCGGAGCGGATATTCTCCATCAGCGTGCGCATGCCAGAGATCACCGCCTCGGGCCTCGGCATGCAGCCGGCGATGTAGAGATCCACCGGCATATAGTCGCTGAGCTTCTTCGCCGTGGCATAGCTCTGCCAGTACATGCCGCCGTTGACGGTGCAGGAACAGATGCCTATCACGTACTTCGGCGAGGACATCTGCTCGTAGGTGAGAATGACGCGCTTGAGCGTCTTGATGGACACGTAGCCGGTAATGAGCAGGATGTCCGCCTGCCGCGGCGTCACCATGGGCTGAATCCCCAGCCGCTCCATGTCGAAGCGCGAGGTCATGGCCGGCGGCAGTTCGATGGCGCCACAGCCCGTGCAGTAATGCAGCATGAACATGGAGCGCGATCGGCAGAAGGCTGTCAGCTCGTCGAATACCCGTGAAAAGATATTGCCACCACGCCTGCCTTCGCCTGCCGTCGCCGGAGGACGGGTGGCCGGCAGCACCGGGGGAATAACAGGGTGTTTAGCCATGATTCGACGACCCTCCCGAGATCAATACATCACCAGCACGAGACCAGCCAGCCCGATGAGCACGGGCCACTTCCACACCATCGCGATGAGATCCTCGGTCTTGTACCGCGGGAAGACGTACGCGATGGACATCGGAATGGCGACCACCGCGAAGATCTTCACCAGGAAACTGAGCCAGTTTTCGCCGCCGCCCAGGAACATGGTCGCGTATAGGGCGCCGGCGGTGTAGAGCTGGAAGCACTGCATCACGAACAGCCCGCCCAGGAACTTTCCGCTCATCTCCACCATGGGCCCGGTGGCGATTTCAGCGGGCGCCACGTAGATCTCGAACGGCTGCTTGCCGAGGCTGGCGTGCAGCGCGAAAAGACCGGCGATGGCCAGCAACGGCATCTCTGCCGCGCCCCAGGCCCCCACGCCACCCTGCTGCTGGATGGAGACGATCTCTACCAGGTTGGTGGTGCCGAAATGGTAGGCCACGCCAAAAATCACGATCACGAGCGGAATGTCATACGCAAGCATAGCGGTGAGTGCGCGGGCTATACCGATGGAACCGTTGGGGTTGGCGCACTGCCCGACGCCGAGCGCCAGGCCCAGCGACGGGATCATCAGCATGTAGGTGAGGACGATGAGGCCGCCCTTTTCCGCGATGCCGTTCATGCCGGGCACCGGCAGCAGGGTCTCCGCCGCGACGTAGCCACCCACCGCCATGACGATGCCGATGTCGTGGATGAGCCCGTGAGACACCTGGGTGCGCTTGCCGTAGAGCTTGACGATGTCGTAGAGCGGCTGGAGCAACGGCGGGCCAACGCGGCGCTGAATCCTGGCGCCGATCTTGCGCATCATCAGCACCATGAACAGCCCCACCACGAACGCCACCAGCGGCATGAGGACCAGTTCGACGAAAAGATGCCCGATGCTCATGACCACACCGCCCAGCCGATGGTGAAAAAAGCCAGTCCAAGCAACGCCAGCGCAGGCTGTCGCTGCCGGTAGAGGCCGTGCATGCCCATGGCAAGCGTCTCCACCACGGACACCAGGGCCTCCTCCAGCCAGCGGAAACTGTAGCGGTACCAGGGCCCAATACGCCGCATCAGGCCGGCATAGAAGTTGTCGCTGTAGTGATACCGGGTATCCGCCGTGAGAAAGTGCCCGCCCGCGTAGTTGTCCAGCTGGTGGACCCGGCGCGTCCTGCCGCCCGAGTAGAAGAGCAGCGCGCCGACGCCGAAGCCGGCGAAGAGCACGCCCACGACCCAGATCATATCCAGCCCGCCCGAATCCGACGCGACCCCGCCCGGCGTGTAATCGATCACGGGCAGGCCCATGGCCGCCTGGGCCTGCGCCACCCACTCCAGCACCAGCCCGGGGACGGTTCCCGTGACGAAGATGACGACACAGAGGACCAGCATCGGGATCGTCATGCTCCAGGGTGCCTCGGCGACGTGCTCGTGCTCGAGGCGCAGCTGGCCGAGGAAGGTGTTGTGAATAAGCTTGTAGACGCTGAGTATGGTGCCGAGGGTGCCGATGATGGTGGCCAGGAACAATAACGGCATCTCCTCGATCATCAGGGACCGGTAGACCAGCCACTTGGATACGAAACCGTTCATGGGCGGCAGGCCGGCGAGGCCGATGATGCCCACCAGCATGGCGACGAAGGACAGCGGCATGCGCACCACCAGCCCGCCCAGCTTGTTGAGGTCCGACGTGCCGGTGCGATGGATCACCGCGAACACCGCCATGAACAGCACCGCCTGGTTGGTGGCATAGTTGAAAACGTGCAGCAAGCCGCCGGCGCTGCCGAGCGCATCGCCCACCACCAGCCCCAGCAACATGTAGCCACCCTGCCCGATGCCATGCCATGCCAGCAGCATGCGCGCA
>Ga0180438_10009997_pt1 | contig 11697 bp, 12 predicted proteins | sample SS_ome_12_FD_132455 | JGI IMG/M metagenome (GOLD analysis project Ga0180438, IMG submission 132455) | Hypersaline lake sediment archaeal communities from the Salton Sea, California, USA - SS_3_D_2 metaG | ecosystem: Environmental > Aquatic > Non-marine Saline and Alkaline > Hypersaline >...
CCCAGAAGCAGCCCTGTGGTGAGCGCCATACTCAGGGGTGAAACCTATCTGGGCCGAGCATACGTGGTCAACAATTGGCATGTGACAGCCTACGAACCCCTGCGAGACCGAACAGGACAGATCATTGGCGCCCTTTATGTCGGGACCCAGGAACAGAGCGCTGACGCTCTCACCGATGCCATCGCCCGAATCAAAGTCGGAAAGACGGGGTATGCCTTTCTCGCGGACAGTGAAGGCAATATCATCTTACACCCCACCAAGGCAGGCAGAAACGTCACCAACCTGGACGATCCCCTCGAGTCCAAAATCATCACACAGATTGTCGAAAAGGGAATGAAGCTGTCCGACGGTGAGGTGGGAACCATACGGTACCCGTGGATCAATGTGGAATTGGGAGAGCGAAAGCCCCGGATGAAAATTGCGAAGTACGTGTTCTACCGGGATTGGGGATGGATCATCTCGGCCGGGAGTTATGAGAAGGAGATCTTCGCCGCGGTCCGTGAAACCAAGCTCTTCATCTATCTCGTCGCCGGGGTGATCATGTCCTGTGCCATCGTCTTGACGGTCCTTTTCTCCAGAATCTTCACCCGACCGATCCTCGATCTGACCGAGATCACCACACAGATGGCTCGGGGCGATCTTTCCCGTCGAGCCGATACGTCGGGCCACGACGAGGTCGGCCTTCTGGCCCGATCCTTTAATGAGATGGCTCGCCAGATTCAGGACAACACGGAGAATCTGGAGTCCATTGTGGCCAGAAGGACCGCCGAGTTGATGGAATCGGAGGCACGGTACCACAAGCTTTTTGAGGGGTCCAAAGATGTCATCTACATTTCAACCGCAGACGGGCGATTCCTGGACGTCAATCAGTCGGCTGTCGAGCTGTTCGGATACAAAAGCAAGGACGAGCTCCTGAAAATAAACATTCCTCACGACCTTTACTTCGACCCCCAGGATCGGCATAAAATGAAAGAAGCCATCGAGAAAGAGGGGTTTGTCAAGGATTTTGAACAGCGATTAAGGAAGAAGGATGGGACAGAGGTTTCTGTTCTGATCACATCAAATCTCGTGCGCGATAAGGATGGAAACTCGATCGGTTATGAAGGGATCATGAGAGACATCACAGAGCGGAAACGACTCGACGCCGAGCTGAAGAAAACACAGGCCTATCTCATTCAGGCTGCCAAAATGAAGGCACTCGGTGATCTGGTTTCCGGGGTTGCCCATGAGCTCAACAACCCCCTCATGGCATCGGAGACCATACTGCACGTGGTTCGTGAAAACCTCCATAAGGACTGCCCCAACAAGACACGGGTGGAACTGGCGCAGGAGTGTAACCGCCGGATGGCCAAAATCATCAATCATCTCAGAGAATTCTCGAGGCAAGCCGAGGCTACCTTCGAGCCTCTGGGCATCCACGTTCCGGTTGAGAATGCCCTGATGATACTGGCTCAGCAATTCCTCAATCGCAACATCTCGACGGTCAAGGAATTCGGTTCTGATCTTCCGCATGTTCTTGGCGATCCCAATCAACTGGAGCAGGTTTTTCTCAATCTGATTTCGAATGCCAGTGACGCCATGGATGACCTCGCTTCACGCAAGAAACTGACCGTCAAGACGTGCCTGGCTGACAAGGGAAAGAAACGGGAGGTCAAGGTCGTCATCAGAGACACGGGACGAGGTATTCCCAAGGAGATCATCGACAAGGTCTTCGAGCCTTTTTTTACAACCAAGGAAGTCGGGAAAGGAACGGGGTTGGGCCTTTCCATATGTTACGGAATCATTCAAAACCACGGAGGTCGCATCGAGGTTGAGAGTCAGGAAGGTCGGGGAACAGCGTTCACGGTCGTACTGCCTGTTCCTGTGGGAGGTCACAATGTCGAAAAGAATTCTCGTCGTGGATGATGATGAACTGGTTCTCGTCGCACTCGTTGAACTCCTCTCCCCCAAGGGGTTCACGGTCAACACAGCGCTCAGTGGACCGCAGGCCCTGGAGAAGATCGAAAAGGCACATTTCGATCTTATCATCCTGGACATCATCATGCCCCAGATGGATGGCTACGAACTCTGTCGGAAGATTCGGACCTTGAAAGGTTACTCGGAAATCCCCATCATCATGCTGACCGCGAAAAGTGGCGAAGAAGCCGAGAAGAAGGGGCTGGAGGCCGGCGCTGATCTTTTTCTTCCAAAACCTATTGCGCCCGCGGAACTCCTTGATTTGATCGAAAAAACACTCAAAGGGGAAACAGGAGACTGAAATCGGACGTTCTCGCGAGTGGTTCATTGACAACGGGGTTCACCAGAACGTCAGGAATCTCAAGGCGGCCTATGGCTTGACAGGACGGCCCGGGTCGTTTATGATTCCTTCGTCAGATAAGCGTTGGGTTGTGTCCAGGTGGTTCCGTCAGGAACCGAAGAGGGAAGACGGTGAGAATCCGTCGCGGACCCGCCGCTGTGATTCCCTTTCTTCCTCGGTCGAAGGAGGAAGAAAAACCTCTGTCCCTTGAAGCAACATCCACTCAAGGACAAAGCCACTGTCCCGCCTGAGCCGGATGGGAAGGCAAAAGAGGATGGGGAGAGCCAGAAGACCTGCCTGGGCATGCTTCATATGAGTCTTCGAGGGGAGAGACGGTGAAGGGTTTGATTTGATGCCAAATCCGGTTGCCCCTCGGGGACCGGATTTTTTTGGGGTAAAAGTCATGTTCAACCTAGTTTCGAGGGGGGGACCCATCATGTATCCCCTCCTTATTTGCTCCATTGTCTCGGTGACGATCATCATTGAGCGCGTCATCTTCTGGTTCCGCATAAGGCGGAGAAGTGACAAAAATCTTGTCTATCGAATTCTCGAACTCTCGGAGCAGGGCTCCTACGACCGGGCCTACGAGGCAGGGAAAGAATCAAGGGACTATGTCGTCAACATGTTGATCAATGGAATCGCTCATCGAAACTACTCGCTTCCCAGCGCGCTTGAAATGAGTGCAGACGAGGCGCTCAAGAGAATGAGACGGTATCTCAACATTCTCGACACCATCATCACGGTCGCCCCACTCCTTGGCATATTTGGGACGGTTATCGGGATCATCAACTCCTTCGATGTCCTGGGCCTCGCCCAGATTGCTCAACCCCAAATCGTGACCAAGGGCATTGCCCAGGCCCTGATCACCACAGCAGCAGGCCTGGCAGTGGCCATCGCGACGGTCATCCCATACAACTACTTCCTCTCACGAATCGAGCATTTCTCTAAGGAAATGGAGAAATTTGCCACAAGCCTCGAAATCACCCATGAGAAGAATCAGAATCGGACAACAAGCACCGGTCACGAGGTGAACGGCTAAAATGCGACTCAGCCACCAACCCCAGCGCCGTGCTCGAATCGAGATGATTCCCCTCATTGACTGTATGTTTCTTCTCTTGGCGTTCTTTATCTATTCCATGCTTTCCATGACCATCCATCAGGGTATCCGGGTCAATCTGCCCGTGGCTGAAACCGGACAGGTGGACCGGCAGACCTATGTCGCTATCAGCATCACCCGGGACGAGCGATTCTTTGTCAACAAAGACGAAATCGCCTTTCCTGATCTCCTCGAATATCTCACCGAGAGAAACGAGGAAGACCCCGATCAACCGGTCTTTATCAATGCGGACAAGGCGGTCCGATATCAAACGATTATTGATGTGCTCGACAGGGTGCGATCGGCGGGGTTCACAGCGGTTTCACTCGAAACGAGAGAAAAGGTCGATGAATCGTGACATCCTCCTGGCCGTTTCCTGTTCACTGGTGGTCCACGGCTTTGTGCTCTGGATCGGCGCCCACCTCCAGCATCAGGCGTCGAGATCCGTGTCCATCCCCGCTGTCCTCAATCTGTCCATTGTGAAGAGGTCGGCGATGCCCAGATTTGCTTTGCACGAATCGAGTGCAAAACCAACGCCCCCCCTGCCCTCTCCTGAATTCGTGACTGTCAGTCGAACAAAACCAGAAAAGGCCATGCATGACAGTCTCACACGGGCCCCGAAGATCGACACACGCAACATCGTTCGAAAAAGACCGGAATCCCAACCCATTCGTGCGCCTCAACCGGTCCGGAGGACCGAGACCATTCTCAAAAAGCTCGACGTCCCCAAGAAAATACCAAAACGGTCCACACCTCCGGACAAGCTCAAAACAGAAACGACGAGCGTTCCTCTCGTACCCGCTGTCACCCAAGACGCCGACAAGCCCAAAAGTACATCAATCATGGAACGGAGGAAGCCGATCACCTCCCTCCACGACATGCCCGCAGGGACACCCGGGCCGCCGGCCAGGGACAAGACAGGCGTCGGGACCACACGCCACGCATCCCTCGCCGACCGGGATGGAGCGCCGATCGTCGAGGCCGTCCCCGATTATGCGGTCAATCCCAAACCCGTATACCCCAAGCTTGCGATTCGACGAAATTACCATGGGACCGTCACCCTGTTGGTGGAAGTCCTGGAAGACGGTTCCGTGAGGGGTGTTGAGGTCTTTGAATCCTCCGGCCACTCGATCCTCGATCGCTCCGCCCTGAAAGCTGTCCAGAAGTGGCGCTTCAGACCGGGAACAAAAAACGGTAGGCCCGTGGCCATGAAAGTCAGGGTTCCGGTGGTATTCAGATTAACAGACCAGGGGGCCGGATAGCGGCTGCCAGGCCATCGTCTTGAAAGTGTCTGTGAAGCGATGATTGTCACCTTCAAAAAATTCATGGCCGTCAATGTGGTCCTTGCCGTATGCCTCATTCTGACCATGCTGGTCTGTCTCTGCTTTGGAACAATTCGTGCCGGACTGTATCATGTGTTCGAATCACTCCTGCGAGGCTTCGGTGTAACCACGCCTGACAAGACGGAGGTCCTGGACACAATCATTTTCTCGATTCGGCTTCCCAGAGTGCTTATGGCCGCCCTGGTGGGGTCTGCTCTCTCGGTCGCCGGAGCCCTGTTTCAAGCCCTCCTCAGAAACCCTCTGGCCGACCCGTATATTCTCGGTATTTCAAGCGGTTCGGCAGTCGGCGCTGTCCTGGCGATGATGCTCGGGCTGGCAGCAACCTCTTTTGGCCTCCCGCTGGCTTCCTTTGGCGGAGCGATCGGGACCGTCTTCCTTGTTTTCAACGTGGGACGAATGGGACGATGGGTCCACACAAATTCGCTGCTCCTCGCTGGTGTCATTTTCAATGCCTTTTTCGGCGCGGTGCTCATGTTTCTGATCTCTATCGCGAGAACCGAGGCGCTTCACAGCATCATCTTCTGGCTGATGGGGGATTTCAGCTTCGCAGACTTCAAAGGTGTCACACTCGCTTTTCCTTACATTCTCATCGGCATCGCTCTCTCCTATTTTCTGGCTCGACGGTTGAATCTGATACTGGCGGGGGAAGAGGAGGCCCTACAGCTCGGTGTGGATGTGGAACGGGTCAAAAAATTCGCTTACGTGCTGGCATCCCTCGTGACCGCCGCGGCCGTATCGGTCTGCGGGCTTGTTGGATTCGTTGGACTCATGATTCCCCATATGGTCCGTCTCGTTCTCGGTTCTGATCACCGGCTGTTGATCCCGGCGGCTGCGCTGTGGGGAGCAACATTCCTCGTCATTTGTGACACGCTGGCCCGGACCCTCCTCGCCCCGATGGAACTCCCTGTCGGCGTGATCACGGCAGCCTTTGGCGCACCGTTTTTTATTTATCTACTGAAAACACGAAGTATGTGAAAACAGGAGTCAGGAGTCTGAAGTCAGCATTCAAAATAAAGGAACGGTTACAAGTCGATTTCCGAGATTGGGGGGAAGCTTTGCTCCTCGGTCATCTGCCCGCTGGAAGATGGTGCCGCAGATGCACGGTAACCCCTGCTGACTTCTGTCTCCTGACTCCTGACTCCTGACTCCTGTGCTATGATGCTTCAAGTCGAAAATCTCTCATTCCAATACGACCGGCACCCGGTCCTCGAAGACCTCACCTTCTCTGTAGCCACGGGTGACTTCGTCGGTATTGTCGGGCCCAACGGAACCGGTAAAACAACCCTGCTGAAGCTCCTTTATCGACTCATGACACCTCAGCAGGGTCGAATTGTTATCGATGGCACGAATCTGGCCGGCATGACGCGAGGTGACATATCTAGAAAGATCGCCGTGGTCTCCCAGGAAACCCAGATCAATTTTCCTTTCAGCGCCCTTGAAGTGGTGCTCATGGGACGATCCCCACACCTGAGAGGCCTCCAGTTTGAAGGTCAGAAGGATTTTGACGTGGCCCGGCGGGCCATGGAGCTGACAGACACCCTCCACGTTGCCCACAGACCCTTCAGAGAGATCAGCGGAGGAGAAAAACAGCGTGTCTTCATCGCCCGCGCCCTTGCTCAGGAAACGGACATGGTCCTTCTCGACGAGCCCACAGCGAATCTGGATATCCGCCATCAGATTCAATTCTATGACCTCATGACCGTTCTAAATGAGGAAAAGGGCATCGCCGTGATCACGGTCAGTCACGACATCAACCTGGCTTCGGAGTTTTGCAAAAAAGTTCTTCTCATCGACCAGGGCCGAATCTTCGGTTTCGGTAAGCCGGATGGTGTCATCACCAAGGAGAATATCGAAGCCGTCTATCATACGCCGGTTCTCGTGGATCGGAACCCCGAAACCCGTGCCCCGAGAGTCACCCTTCTGAGAAGAAACAGACTCGACCGGAATGAAACGCGATTCTGAAAAACCTCGACACCAACGGGGAAGCGACCTGTTTCGGGGAGAGGTCCCTCGTCTGATTGTCACATGGGAATAATCGCCGCGGCGAGACTCAGGTACAGGAGGAGTGTGAACACATCCATCAGACTGCTGATAAAGGGTCCGGACATCAGGGCCGGGTCCAGGCCCAGCTTTTTGAATACAATGGGAAGGATGGCGCCGGCCGCTATGGCGAGAAGGACACATCCGATCATGGCCAGACCGACCGTGAGACTCAGGGGGAGAATAAGCGCTTTGTCGGGACTTGTCAGGACAGCCCGAAGCGCCGTGAGGAGGCCCATAGCCAGACCGACGATGAGAGCAATACGGATCTCCTTGAACAGGATTTTTAAGGTATCTCTCATTTCCAGCTCGCCCGTGGCAAGACCTCGAATGATGACTGTCGTCGTCTGAGTCCCCGCGTTACCACCCGTGCCGGACAGCACGGGGATGAAGAACACCAGCGCAATAACGGCCGAAAGCTGACTCTGAAACCGCTGCATCACCGCACCTGCCACAAACCCGGTGAGAACCAGGATAAAGAGCCACAGAATCCGCTCCCTGGCGATCTTGAAAATACCCGTGTTGAGATAATCGAGAGGTTTTCCGGCTGCCGCCAGATGATAGAAGTCCTCCGTCGCTTCCTCCTCAACCACATCAAGAATATCATCGACCGTCACGATTCCCACCAACCGTCGTTCACGGTCAATCACGGGGATGGCAAGAAAATCGTAGTGGGAGATTTTGTCGGCCACCTCCTCAACGTTCTCGTCGATGGAGACGCTGATGACATCTTCCTCCATGATCTTCTCGATGAGTTCGGATGGCCGGGCAAGGAGAATATCCTTGAGTGTCACAAAACCCGTCAGCCGTCGATTATGGTCAACCACATACACGTAATACACCGTCTCCTTGTTGGGTGCCTGCCTTCTCAGCCTGGCCAGGGCTTCCTCGGCATTGATGTCCTTATCCACCGATGCGTACTCCGTGGTCATGATGGCCCCTGCCGTTCCCTCCTCATAAGCCAAAAGTCGTCGAATGTCGTCCCGCTCGGCCTGGGCCAACAGGGGCATCAGGCGATCGGCAATTTCCAGGTCCACCTGTTTGATCAGGTCGACCCGGTCGTCCGAGGACATTTCCTCGATCAGTGGAAGGATCGTTCTCGGTTCCGCCCCCTCAAGACATTCCTTCTGAACGGCGAGATCGAGGTGCTCGAAGATCTCAATGGAGGTGTTGTTTCCAATCATGGCGAGAACGGTCAGGATTTCAGTCGGTTCCAGACCCGATACAAGCTCGGCCCCATCAGCCGGATGGAGATCCGCGAAAAAATCCCGAATTGTCTCATGATCCCCTGCGGCCATCAATTCCCGGATTTCTGGGATAAAGAGAGCACCCCGCATGGCTCCTCCTCCGATCGAACCGATCTTTCCGGATCACCGTTTGTGCTTTGTGCTTCTTGTGACGTGATATTTTGCCGCAGTAAGAGGGCGTCAAAAAGGCAGGAAAAAGGAAGGAAGGTATCTCACATGCGTCTTGGGATCAATCCCCCCTTTCTTCCCGCATGCATTGGCAACTATCACTATCGTCCACGGTTTCCTCCTTTGCTGAAAATCTTATCACAGGGCGGTGGGAAAAGCAATCGAAACCCCGGGACGCATCATCCTCACGACATGATGACATCATTAAGTCGGAACGTCCTGCATCACCGGCACCACAGAAACCTATTCTCCACGGCGGCGTTCATCCGCTTCCTGCTCGGTTTTGCACTCGATGCACAGGGTCGTGACCGGACGGGCCATGAGCCGTCGTTTTAAGATCTCATTACCACAGACCTCGCAGATACCATATGTACCATCCTCAATTCGGTCAAGAGCCTCCCGGATCTTCCCGGTGAGCTTCCAGTCGCGGTCTCGCATGCGAAGAAACAGGTCCCTGTCACCCTCAGCCGTTGCCTGGTCCGTGGGATCACCGGTGCCTTGATCTCCCTCACTCATTCCACTGACCGTCTCGGTTGCACCCTTTGAGAGCGTCGCCAATCTCTCTGTCAGCAATTTCCGGAAATAGTCAAGTTCTTCGTGGTCCATAACCCTCACGAAAGCGTGGATTCTAGGATGAACAGATCGTTTATCATAACCCACGCAAGACGTCAATCCGGCATATGACCGAAAATCGGACAATTTTCCGGGAATTACGCCCGGCACACAGAAAATATGTGTTCTTTTACCCGTTTTTCGCCGCTTTCTCAGCCAGGAGCTTCGGCAGGGGTCTCAGCACCGATCGTCTCGCATGGGACAATCGTTTCACCACTCAAGGAAACTCTGAACCAGATCGCTGGAACGGCAGTCCCAGCAAACCCATCCGAGAAGGACAAGGCCGAATTCGTCACCATGTAATTACGGCTCACGTCAACTTGAAGGACCACAAGAAAGAGGATCGCCGATATGATATGCTGCGATCATTCTGATAAGCCGAAACGCAGGAGGGTCATTGATTGCAAGAGAAAACGGGTTCTTTGAACAAGGATTCGAGGCTATTCTATGGTTATGTTGTTGTTGCTTCGGCATTTCTCGTCACTGCAGCCCTCTATGGAGCGGCCTTCTCTTTTGGCGTGTTCATCGAGCCAATGCGCACGGAGTTTGGCTGGGGAAGTGCCTGGCTTTCCGGCGCTTTTTCGCTGGCTCTCCTGGTAAGCGGCTCTTTTGGCATTCTCGCCGGACGACTCTCTGATCGGTTTGGCCCCAGAAGCATTGTGCTGGTCTGCAATGTCTCCTTGGGACTGGGCTATGTGCTCACGTCCCGGATTCATTGCCTGTGGCAGCTCTATCTGTTTTTTGGACTCATGGTTGGAATGGGAATGAGTGCCGGAATTGCGCCCCTGGAATCGACAGTCGTCAGGTGGTTTTTCCGGAGGAGGGGGTTGATGGTCTCGATCTTTCTCATGGGAATGACCACCGGCGAGATGATTGGACCGCCCCTAGCCAACTGGCTGATCTTTCACCATGGCTGGCGTGCGGCCTTTCTCATTCTAGGCGTTGTCAGCTTCTTTATTGTCTTTGTTTCAAGTCTCTTCTTGAAGAGCAATCCGGCCGAGATCGGCGAGCGACCCTATGGCGCTGGTGAAGACGCACCGGATTCATGGATACCCCAAGGTGAGCTGATGTTTCGAGAAGCATTTTGTACCAGGGAATTCTGGCTCCTTGGAGCCTTTTTCTTCTGTTTCTACCTCACCTACATGATAACGCTGGTGCATATCGTTCCTCATACCATCAATGTGGGCATTTCTCCTCGCACCGGTGCGCTCCTTTTGACGATCATCAATCTCATGGCCACCGGGGCGAGAATTCCCGAGGGGTTCCTGGCTGACAGGATTGGTGTATGGAAAACAGCTGTTATCGTCACTTCGCTCCTGATGACATCATTTCTGTGGTTGTCACTCACCGACCATTCAATAGGGGCCTTTTTTGTTTTTGCCGTTCTCTTTGGTCTGACCATCGCCAGCATGGACCTGCTGCTCACCCTGTTCGCCTCTGAATTGTTCGGTCTCGCTGCTGTCGGTACCATCATCGGTTTTCTTGATTTCATGCTCGGGCTTGGCGGCGCCACAGGCCCTGTGATCTCTGGACATATATTCGATTCGACGGGGAGCTACCACCCGGCATTTCTGCTCTGCACAATTGTGTCTGCCACAGCCCTTGGTATGCTTTTCCTTTTGAGGACAGCATCATCTCGGACATCTCAACATAAAAGGAACTAGCAAATGGCACGGGGGTTGCAATGTATCACCCAGGGGCTTTCTCTTTCTGAAGACACAAAACAACCAAACGGTGGGGGAGATGATGAACAAAATACAGAACAAGGTCGTCGTTCATTTCCAAGATGGCAAGATACTGAAAGGCCACACTTACGACTTCAACCCCAACAAAGACATCTTTCACGTCTCAAGTGTTCAGGACGGGAAGGAGGTCTCTGAGGTGACTGTTTGCCGTCTAAAGGCCGTCTTTTTCGTCAAGACCTTCGAGGGCGATAAGAACCATCCCGACCCAAAAGACTTCTCATTGGAGAGTCTCAACAACCTCGCCGGCATGAAGGTGAAGATCACGTTCTCTGACGGAGAGGTGATGTACGGCGGAACGCATGGGTATTCACCGCAAAGAAAGGGGTTCTTCATATTCCCTGCCGACAAGACACTCAACAACGACAGGGTCTTTGTCATCAAGGAATCGACAACATCCATAGAGACCTGGAGGTGAGAAGGATGACCAAAGGGTCATCCATGAGTCAAAAAGGACGTCCACAAAATCCTTTCGTGAGTCCATATCCCGTTTTTCTTGCCCTTGCCCACTGACTGCGCCATTTCCAGCCTTCTCGTAACCCGAGCTATCGGTTTTCACCCAGGGACCTTTCTTCGCCCGATCTCCCTCACGAGGAGATGACATAAAGCCCTTGGGGCGCCGATTCAAGCTTTTCGGAGCATGCGGGAAGAAATCAACAAGACAGTCTATTTTTTCCCTTGACATCAGAGGAAGAGCTCGTACATTAGAACGAAGATGCATCCAGAGCAACGATCCGCTGCCGCCTGGGTCTCATCTGAAAAACCGAGACAAGAAATGACCCGGCCGCTTGTTTTCTTCCCGATTGAGGCTGACTCCAAAACACGCCTATGGTTTCCGCCGAACAGACCACGATGCCCATAACCTTTCAGTGAGGTGAGACATGAATCGAAGAGAGAGGGTTCTCTGTGCTTTGAATCACCAAGAATCGGACCGAGTCCCCATCGACCTCGGGGGATCTGACGCTTCTGGGATCACAGCGATCGCATACAATAACCTGAAATCGTACCTCGGTATCACCGGTGGAAAAACCCGAGTCTTTGATCCCTACCAGCAGATCGTGATCGTCGAAGAGGCGGTTCTGCAGGCCGTGAGAAGCGACACACGGGCGGCCATGCTCAAGCCCCGGGACTGGAAACCATGGAAGCTCCCGGA
>Ga0180438_10009998_pt1 | contig 11696 bp, 7 predicted proteins | sample SS_ome_12_FD_132455 | JGI IMG/M metagenome (GOLD analysis project Ga0180438, IMG submission 132455) | Hypersaline lake sediment archaeal communities from the Salton Sea, California, USA - SS_3_D_2 metaG | ecosystem: Environmental > Aquatic > Non-marine Saline and Alkaline > Hypersaline >...
CTCCAGGCAAGGGTTACATACCTGCTCGGCCAGCCCTTGCTCCCTCTTGGGCACAGCGTTTATCAGCGTACCTAGCAATCGTTTCCCGAGCTGAAGATGCGCCGCCACACAATCATCGCCCTGGCTCACCCGATCGCGGTACCGGACGACGACCAAGGCAGGAATATCCAGCGCCTCCGTCACCATGGCAGGTCCCAAGCGAAGACTGACCCCCTCCCGCAGGGACCCCCCACCCTCCAATAGGACAATATCCTTGCCAGGAGTGATTCGCTCATAGGCCACCTTCACCTCCGACAGGAGATCACGTTCCGCGCAGCCACAGCGCATTTCCCGCGCGAGCTTGGGGGTAAGGACGACACCCACCAGATTTTCGGGACTTTCCTCCAGCCCCAACTTTCGTCGCACAAAGTCGGCGTCCTCGTCCAGTGCCCGTCCAGGAGTCGGTTCCCAAGGCTGAGTAGACAGTGGCTTGAAGTAGCCAACTCGGTACCCTTCCCTCTGCAAGCGCCGCCCCAATGCCAGACAAACAGCGGTCTTGCCAGAGAACCTTTCAACAGAAGTGATATAGAGTGCTTTCATCATCCGCTCCTTTAATGCAACACCAACCGCATATCAATCGCCATCGCCCCGCGTCCCTCCTCAAAGACCACCAGCGGGTTGATGTCCAATTCCACAATTTCAGGGAAATCGGTTACCAATTGGCTGATCCGCAGCAGCGCATCGACCATCGCCTCGTGGTCGGCCGGCGGCTCACCACGAACCCCCTCCAGTAGGGCATAAGATCGGATCTCCTGGATCATCTCATCCGCCTCCTCACGGCTGAAGGGAGCCACACGAAACGCGACGTCTTTCAATGCCTCCACATAGATACCGCCCAGGCCAAAGGCGACCAGCGGTCCAAACTGCGGATCACGGCTCATTCCCAGCAACACCTCTCGACCGCCTGGTACCATCTGTTGCACCTGGCAGCCCCATATACGCGCGCCCGGCACGTAGCGCCCAGCCCGGTAAACGATCAAATCAAACGCATCCCGCACGTCGTCGGGCGAGCGCACGTCCAATTTAACACCGCCCACATCGGTCTTGTGCAAGATATCAGGCGACGCCAGCTTCAGTACGACGGGATAGCCAATCTCCTCAGCAGCCTCAACTGCCTCCTCAGGCGTCTCTGCCAGGCGCGATTTGGGGATGGTGAATCCATACGACTCTAGCACCACCCGCGCCTCAGCGTCTCCGATCGAGACACGCCCTTCCGATCGCACACGGTCGAACAACTCCCGTACCGGCGGAATGCAGGTGACGCATGGCTCTACCTCGAAAATCGGCCGCTCCCGCTCGCGTCGGTACGTGCTCATCGCCGACAGCGCCGCCGCTGCTCGCTCGGGAAACGGATAATTGGGCACGCCGTATTGCCACAGCACATCGATCCCTGCCTCGATACGCGCCTCTCCCATAAAGCAGGCCAAGACCGGTTTATCAGCCTCCTGAGCCATCTGGCCCACGGCATGAGCCGTCTCCTCTATCTCGGTCATTGCTTGAGGAGTCACGATCACGATCAGTCCATCCACGTTAGGATCGTCCAGTACCAGACGAATCGCATGCTTATACCGATCGGCCAGCGCGTCCCCCAACACATCCACCGGATTGGCGGCACTGGCCGCGCCAGGCAGATAGTCGGTCAACGCCTCCACAGTCTCGTGGCCAAGACGCGGAATATCCAGCCCGGCATGCTCAAGTGCATCGGTGGCCAGGATGCCCGGTCCACCGGCGTTGGTGACGATGCCGATTCGGTCACCGCTCAACAGAGGCTGGTAGGCAAAGGCACGCGCATAATCGAACAGTGCCTCCATAGAGGTGGCGCGGATAACACCCGCCTGTCGAAAGGCCGCCTTATAGGCCGCCTCGGAGCCGGCCAGGCTGCCTGTATGTGACGACACAGCTCGCGAGCCCGAGGCGGTAACGCCGGACTTGATCGCTACCACCGGCTTGTCGCGCGTGACCTTGCGCGCCACCTCGATGAACCTTTGCCCGTCAGGCAACCCTTCGACGTAGATGAGAATCACCCGCGAGTCCGGGTCATCGCCCCACGTCTCCAGTAGATCGATCTCGCTCACGTCCGCCTTGTTGCCCAGGCTGACGAACTTGGAAAAGCCAATCCGACCAGCCATCGCCATATCCAGCACGGCCGTGCCCAACGCCCCCGACTGTGACATGAAGGCGATAGGGCCACCGGGCGGCATACCGGCTGCAAACGACGCATTGAGCGGAGTGCCGGTGTCAATCACGCCCAGGCAGTTGGGGCCGATCAGCCGTATGTCGTACTTCTCGGCAATATCGACCAGTTCGCGCTCCCGCTCCAACCCCTCGCGCCCAGCCTCGCGAAAGCCAGCGCTGATGATCACGACGGCAGGAACCCCTTTCTGCCCACACTCCTCCAGCACAGCGGGCACAAAGCGGTAGGGAATGACAATCACCGCCAGGTCTACCGGACCGGGAATATCCAGCACGGAGGCGTATGCTTCCAGACCAAGGATCTCGTCGGCCTTGGGGTTGACCGGGTAGAGACGGCCCGGGTAGCCCCCCTCCTGGAGATTCGCCAGCACCGCGTAGCCCAGCTTGTCAGGATCACGGGAGGCACCGACCACTGCAACCGATTGGGGAGAAAAAAACGTGTTTAGCATAAATCTCTCACAGACTGAAGTACACGCATACTGTAGCTAGGCTCGCACCAATAGTACACGAAAAGAGGGATTTTGCAAGCATTGGATCGAGGATGGTCTTCGAATCCGCACTGACGGCCGCACTCAGATGCAGAACGAATTCGCCCTACGGCCGTACCACCCTGCGCACGACGACCGGCAGGTAGACACGATGGGGTGCCATCGTCATCACCACGCTCACGTCCAGCCGTGGTTCATCCGGGTCGTCGCTGTGGACCTGGATTGTAGTGGTGTAGATGCCGTCGGCCAGCCCAGCGGCGTCGAAGGCTACATCCACGCCCACACTGCCTCTCATGCCCAGCGCAACCGCCAGCGTGCCGCTAACGGGCACCGCCTCCAGCCAGCCCACGTCCGGGCTCTCCACCAGGTCCCAGCTCAGGTCAACGGTACCCACGTTGCCGATGGCAAGCGTGCGCGTGGCCGTGCCATCGGGCTTCACTATCGCGCTCAACGAGAGCGGGTCCACAACAATATCCGGCTGATCGAGAACAACAACGGTGTGGGCGGCCGTGACCACGCCACAGCCATTAGTGGCGGTGACCACCGCGCGGTAGGTCTCACTGACTGCGTACGTGTGGAGGATTGGGTTGCCGAGGACCAGCGGGCCGTCGTCACCCAGGCCCCACGTGTACGTCACAGGCAGCGTGGGGACACCACCGGTCACCACGGCCGTGAATGCCACCGGTGCATCCGGATAGGGTATAGGAGGCTCCCAGGTAAAGTCGATGCCGGCCAGGACAGCGTCCTGGAAGACCGTGAGGGAGATTGGCTGGGTGGTTGTCTGACCTGTCAAGGCCACCACGCCGGTCACCGTGGCCGGGTGATAGCACTGGGCACTGACAGCGAGGGTGTAAGTGCCGGAGAAGACGGTAAATGCGAAAGCACCGTCGAGGCCGGTGGTGGCGAACTGGCCTGCGGCGCCTCCCAACAGGCCGACCTCGGCCTGATCGACAGGTCTGCCCGTGACGCCATCGCGCACGACGCCGATGATCGCACTATCGCCCACGGTGGTGCTCTCCAGGAAAACGGCGCTGAAAGGCCCCCAGTCGCCATCGGCGTTCTGCCCATGGACCAGGATGTAGTGCTGGCCCAGGAGCAGACCTGAGGTATCTACTGTCGCTGTCACCTCCTCGCTCAGATCTCCCCAGTCGCCATCGGTCGGGACCATTGGGATACCGGCCCCGTCCTCGCCGGGCGCGCCAAGGAAGTATTCGGCGGCGGCGATGGGTTGAAGCACGTCCCCCCCGTAGCGGTGGTCAGCGATGGTGGCCGCCAGGTACGCGTCCGTGCCCAGAGGTATTTCGTCCGGCGTGACGGTCAGTTCCTGTGCGTCAGGACCATAGGCGGTCATATAGGGCGTGCGGGCGATCTTGTGGGCGTAGAGAAAAGCCGGTTTGTTCTCGCCCCAGAAGTCGCGAGGCATGCCGTCAAGGCCGTCGATACAGCCGTAGGCTGGGAAAAAACCACCACAACTACCGCTAGAAGGACCAACCTCAAAGGTGAAAGAGGCAATGCCAAACTTGCCGTAGGTCCAGTCATCGACGGCGCCGTCCACGTCGTACCAGATCGACTGGCTGGGATTATAGCCATTGTAGTAGGCAAACTTGCGCCCGATGGTACGCAGTTGGGCGTAGTTGGGCGAATCGCCATAATCGTCAAAGCCCCACGGCCAGATAACCAGGTCGCTGTAACTGTGCACACTGATAAACATGCCCGTGGTCGTAATCGGTGCGGCCGCCGGGATCTCGTCGTCGCCGTTGGGTCCGTTCTGATCGCGCGTTATCCCAGCAAAGTAGCTCTCAAAGGCCTGGGTCTCTGGCTCTGAGCCCCGGCCGGGCCCACGATAGGTCTCGGCGCAAGGGCTACCACTAGATCCTCCACAGCAGCCCCAGAGAAAACTGTGATTGCGATTCAGATCCACGCCCCATAAGGCGGGATCATAACAGCCATCGTCCCAGTCCATGTTCTTCCGACGGTAGTTGCTGGTGCTCTGCTCGTTCTTCCAGTGACCGTCGGGGTTCTGCATCACCAGGACGTAGGCCACGTTATGATCCACCAGCCAGGTAACGTCAGGGTCCCGACCATAGCCACCCTCGCCTCCATACCCCTCGGTCAGGTACCTGACGTAGCGAATCGCCAGTTCCGGCACCGCTACCTCCCGTGCGTGCATCGCGGCAGAGAGGAAGAAAGCCGGCTTGTCTTCGACGGGGCCATAAATCGGATCCTCGTTCGTGACACGCAGCACCCAGACATCGCGTTGGTGCTCGCCCGCTTGGCCAGCCATCCACGCGTTGCCGATGTCGATCAACTGGGTCAGGTCAGGGTACGCAGCGTCGATGTCCTGCAGGAAGCTCACCACATATCGATTGTTGGCATTCGGGTAGAAATCGTCAAAATAGTGGAAACGTGGATCGAGAGAGGCGGTGGGCCCCAACAGAGCGCTTTTCCCTGTGTCGATCTCCATCCGGTAGCCCAGGCTTTCGAGCCACCGATACTGGGCAGGGGTCACGGCCGCGACGACGTGCTCCTCCTCGGCATGGGGGTAGGTCTCCCATATATCCAACTCCCCGGCCACCTTGTCCAAGTGATCCCGATCTCTGACGTAAAGCTGCACCACGACCGGCGCAGGTGGACCAGGGGGTGGCGGAGAGTCTTGTGGCGGGGGAGAGAGGGCCCAGGCGAACATCACGCCGACGCCAAGACAGATCAACACGACCAGCGCGAACAGCATCGAGATCCGGGCCAATGTCATACGTCCACTCTCCACAAAGGGCCTGCAAACTTGCAGACGAAGGTCTATATGCCGGGTATTTGTTCAGAAACGACCTGGTACTTCTATTGACAATCACAGTGCACTAACGTCCTAGCTGTTAACTACTCGTATTGTACTCGGTCCGGCACCCCGTGGCAAGCGGGGGCGCAGGCCGCTGCGCGACTGATGGTTCACAGATAAACCTCTCAAGTAAGTGTTTACCGCCGAGATCGCTGAGAGCGCAGAGATGACAGAACGGGAAAATCTAGACCTATATTTCGCACAGGGTGGATTGCACATGACGACCAGGCGGATCGTCGAGAAACTTAAACCTGGACGTCGTCGAAACCCTCTGCTGGGATTGCGAATGCTCCTGCAGGAATGGAAAACGCGCCGGTAGGGAATCGGCGCGGGTTGTTAAGAGGACGAGAGTTCGGAGGACGATGCCCGGCAGTTACTCGACCAGTTCCCGTTCAAGAGCGTAGCGGATGACCTCGGCGTTGCTCGCCAACCCCAGTTTCTCCAGGAGGCGGGCCCGGTAAGTGCTCACAGTCTTTACGCTGAGCGACAGTTCCGACGCTATCTGCTTGACGGTCTTTCCGGTGGCCAACAGACACATCACCTGGTACTCGCGGGTCGAAAGAGCCTCGTGAGGCTCGGCCTCACGTTCACCACTCAATGCAGTGACCAGCTCCTCCGCCAGCGACCGGCTGACGTACTTGCCGCCGCTGGCTACCTGGCGGATCGCGACAATCAACTCGTCGGGCGCGGTCTCCTTGGTCAGGTATCCGGCAGCACCGGCTCTGATAGTCCTTTCTGCATATTGCCTTTCTGAATGCATGCTGAGGATCAGGACCGGTAGGTCCGGCCTGAGGCTCTGCAACTGGTGCAGGGCTTCCAGTCCGCCACCCTCCGGCATAGCGATGTCGAGCACAAGTACGTCATAGTCGTTCTCCCGCACCACCTCCAGCACCTGCCGACCGGTGCTGGCCTCACCGGCCGCGACCATGTCGGGAGCCTCTTCCAAGATCTGCAACAACCCCCGACGCACGACCGCGTGGTCATCGGCAACAAGCACTCTGATCATCTCCCCTCCTGTCGGCCAACAACATTCGTGGGATTCGTGATACGAGATCACAAATGGCACGAATAGGCGAATTTCACGAATCTCCTTTCGTTGATCTGCACAAGAACATTCGTGGCATTTGTTCATTTGCGAGATTCGTGATAACCGGCACGATGCTTTTGGGTTGGTTTGTGAAGCGGCACGCGCACGGTGACGGTCGTGCCTTGACCCGGACGCCCCTCGAAAGTGATGTCACCGCCCCAAGGCCGAACGCGTTCCCGCATCCCGATTAGTCCCAGAGAGGTGGGGTCGGACACCTGGCTCTCGCCGATGCCTATGCCGTTGTCCAGGACAACCAGGATCAGCTCGTCTGTGCTACTCTTCAGACTGACGCGAACCTCAGTTGCCTCGGAGTGGCGGGCGACGTTGGTCAGCGTCTCCTGGAGGATGCGGAAGATGGCCGTGGCCAGATCCCGATCCAGAATGACATCCTCATCATTCAGGACCAACCGGCAGTTAATCCCGGTGCGCTCGGAGAATTCCTGAGTCTGCCATTCGATGGCCGGGAACAGCCCCAGGTCGTCCAGCAAGCCTGGCCGCAGCTCGGTGGCCACACGCCACACCATCTGGATGATGCTGTCGATCAAGTCGGACATAGCGCTGGCCCTCGTCACCATGTCAACTTTGTCGGGGGGGAGTCGATGGGACAGCCAGAAGAGATCCATCTTGAGCGCGGTGAGCGCCTGCCCGAACTCGTCGTGGATCTCGCGGGCGATGCGCGCGCGCTCCTCCTCTCGCGCGGCTTGGAGATAGCTGGCCAGATCGCGCAATTGCTGTTGACTGGCCTGCACCTCCTCATACAGCCGTGCGTTCTGGATGGCGGCGGCTGCCTGGGTGGTGAACATGGTCAGAGTGTCGAGATCGGACGGGGAAAAGGTGCGTGGTGGTTCATCCAGCACGTTCAGCACCCCCAAAAACTGATCCCCCATATGGATCGGGGCAGCCGCGATGGCCGTAAACTGATGCCCGTCGTATATCGCCGCTCGCCCGTCCCAGTGCCCATAGTCGTCTACGACGAGCGGCTCGCCCGCCTCCCACACTTTACCAGAGAGACCTTCTCCCTTGTGGAGAACAACCCCGACAGGGGCCAGCTTGGGACCGGCAGTCACCGCCCACTCCAGCACCTCCCGCTCCGGCCGGTACAGGTATATGCCGCCCGCGCCCCCGCCGAGCAGGTCGATCGCCCGGGAGACGACGGAGTGAAGGAGAGCGTCTAGATCCAACTGGGCTGTGAGTCTCAATCCCACCTCTCGCAGCGCCTCCAACTGGGCAGTGCGCTGGCCCAGCTCCTCCTCGGCCTGCTTGCGCTCGGTGATGTCGATGGCGACTGCTTGAACAGCAGGCCTGCCTCGATGCTCAATGACAGTGGCGTACTGCTCCAGCCAGCGCACGGTCCCATCCTTCCAGATCACACGGTACTCGTAGTGAGACGGCGCCGCCTTTCCATCCACGCAGGCATTGTAGAACTCTTCGAGAATACCCCGATCCTCCGGATGGAGCCGCGCTATCCGCTCCTCAGGAGAAGCAGTCAGCATCTCCTCGGGGCTGTCATAATCATACATCTGTGCCAGAGCTGCATTGACGAACACCAATTGCCCGTCTTGTGCGATACCTATTCCCTGGAGTGAGTGCTCGACAAGTGCTCTATATGCCTCCTCCGCCCGCTCGCGCTGGGCCACTACTGTTTCCAGTTCGACAACCCGCTGACGCAGTTCCGCCAACTCGTCTATGAGTTGTTTCCTAGACTTGCGTTCATCTTTCATCGCGTGTACCTCACAAATCGGCTGACTGCTTTGCCAATATAACGCCTGCCGTACAGTCAGCTACTCCCGGGACGAGACTCACGGTGAGGTCTGGATGATGTGATGGTAAAGGAGATCCAGACTGATGTGTCTGCCGTCGCAGTGGCCCCTACGATCTGTACGAATCTAGTATAGCGTAGTCTGGCGCCGATGTCAAAAATAACCTTCCCGCATTCCCGCAGGTAGGGTAATCCCATTTGAACCCAGACTTGTCCCACACCGTCTTTCCGAACAAAGTGAGGAATCTCTTGCACACAACGGCAAGACCCTTACTCAACGATATCAAACGTTCTCCAACTATTCCTCCCCTTTTCTCGAACGAAACTCGATGACAACCCACACGCTCCCTCCATATATTCCAACGCCGTTCTCTGCTACTATAAGGGCAGATTGGATAAGGAAAGCAGCAAACGCGGGTAGCGATGACCAGCAAGAAAAACGGCACAAAAATCGTTCTGGCTCTTCTGACAGCACTCGTCACCGCTAGACTCTGGAGTCCAGCTTCCACGGCCCACGCCCAGAGCAATACACAGGGTCAGGTCCTCGTCCTTCTCGCAGATGACGACACACAGCAACTGGCTCGGGTGCAGGACTTTGTCAGGGAGCACGGTGGGCGAAACATCCACGTCTTCCCCCAACAAGCGGTGGTAGCCTGGGTGTCTCCCAGCACGATCCAAGGGCTGGAGGATTTGCCCGGTGTGGCCGGCGTCTTCACCGAGGCGGTGGAGCCATCCGCAGTGCATGGCTACGATCCCAACGCTCGACGCTTCGTCGGCGTGTGGAACAGCCTGGTGGCTCCCGAGGCGCCCCTGGACCCGGGACTGGTGACTGACGAATCCCATCAGGAAGACGGGGAACTCGAGGCTCACGACGATGCCTTTGTCGCTCCGGATCTGCCCGCCACCGGCGACATAGGCGCGAGAGGGCCGAGCATCGCATCCAGCATTCCCGTCACCCCCGGCTACTACCAGACCAGCGAGTTTATGGCGGGCTCCGTGGCTGTGGGCATTGTGTTGGTGGAGAGCGATGGCAGCGTGGATCCTTCCACTGAGAACTGGACCGCTGATGAGAAGCAGCAAGTCTTTGACGAGATCGTGGCCGCCCTCAACTGGTGGGCCGAGCTCGAACCCCAGGCCAACCTCAGCTTTGTCTACGACGACCACTTCTCGGATCCGCTGCCCACCAGCGTAGAGCCCATCTCCCGCCCCTACGCCGATCAGAAGTACTGGATTGCCGATGCGATGGACGCCCTGGGTTACGATGCCGAGCCTTACTTCACCCGCGTCCGCGACTATACGAATGACCTGCGGACCACATACGGCACCGATTGGGCCTTCACCATGTTTGTGATCGACAGTTCCCGCGACTATGACAACCGCTTCAGCGATGGATACTTCGCCTACGCCTACCTGGGTGGGCCGTTTATGGTGATGACCTACGGCAACAACGGCTATGGCCCCAACAATATGGACGCGGTAGCTGCGCACGAGATCGGGCACATCTTCTTGGCGCTGGATCAATACGCCAGCGCTGGGCAGCCTTGTGATCGGCGCTCGGGCTATCTGTACGTCGAGAACCAGAACAGCGTATCCGGCGATTGCGCCTCGGACGTGGACAGCATCATGCGTGGCGGGATCGGTCCCTACCGGTACCCTGCCATCGACGAGTACGCAGCGGGTCAGATCGGCTGGCGTGATAGCGACGGCGATGGGATCCTCGACCCGTTGGACACGGGGTTGCCTGTCACCATCAGCGCTGTCTCGGTAGAGGGCAGCAGCATAGTCGTCAGCGGCACGACCGAGATTATCCCCTATCCTTCGCTGCGTCCGAGGAGCATCACCATCAACACCCTGACGGGGGTGCAGTATCGCTTTGACGGAGGGGAGTGGCGGGATGCCTTGGCGAACGACGGCACGTTTGATGGAACTGCCGAAAGCTTCTCTTTCGCGGACACGCTCTCATCCGGCTGGCACACGCTGGAGATCGCTGGTGTGGATTCGGCGGGCAATGTATCTGACGTCTATGCCACCAGAACCATCGCCGTTATGGATCCCATCGATGGCGGGCTCAACACGGAGCTGCGTGAGCAGCATCTGGACGACCGGGATGTATCCAATAATGAAATGGTGACGATCAGCGGGGTGGCCTATCACCTGGAAAGAGGCATCATTGCCGACGTTCAGTATCGGGTAGATGGCAGTTCCTGGCAATCAGTCCCTGCCCAGGACGGTGCCTTCGATAGTGCCTACGAACCGTTCACTCTACAGATTGACTCACTGGAGCCCGGAACACACCTGATCGAAGCTCGCGCTATCGACGGCGACGGACAGGTGGAGGTCAATTGCGCCGCTCAGGAAGTCACGGTCGCCCGCCGTACGTCCACCATGTTTCTGCCGGTTGTCTTGGGTGGTGTGTAAAGCGGTCAACACTCATCCGGGAGAGGACAGAGTTCCCTCCCCGGGACCGGGCTGCAGCATAGACATCATACATACAGCAGAAGCCTTGGCCTTTCGGTCAAGGCCTGTATCGTTTTCCAGTAGCGATTGGCACGCATCACGAAAGCGATGTCATTGGGACCCGCGGCAGATGCGGCAACTCCAGCGTGACGCGGTAGACGGCGTCCCGGCTGGGCCAGCATCTGCCCCACGCGCAGGGTCACGCCATCCCGGGTGACCTCCACCGCGGTCGTCAGCACTTGGGTCTCCTTCAGGTCCACGAAGTCGATCCCGGGCACATAGCCCAGCAGACGTTGTACCTCAGCCCAGACGCGCTGGGGGCCCACAGCGGCCAGCCCCACGATCACGGCGAGCAGCAGGCCAAGGGCTATCGTCGCCCAGCGGCGTTGGCCTCAAGGCTGTGCCCATCGAGCCCGCCGGCGATGGAGAGGCGATTCTCCCGCCGCGTGCTGGCCAATCAGAACGGTCCCCTGGGCCAGGAGTTGACGCTCCAGGTTGGCGACGAAGGCCGCGTCCGGGGTGGCGGCGCTGAACAGCGCTGTGAGGGGCCCTTCTCCACGACCAACTGGTCGCCGACGCACTGTGGGCACAGGCGGTCCTCCACCGCGCTGCTTCTGGATGACCGCGCCCGCAGCCAAGCATCATCATTGCCTCCACAGACGGAGGTATTACCTTGTTTGCATTTTTACCCGAAAGTGATAGTATATCTCTAGCCTGTGGCTCTTTGGGACTTTGCGTAGTCAGGGCGCTGGAGTCCCCAACTTGTTGGGGTATCCACGCGCAAAACCCGAACAAGTTCGGGCCTCCGACACGCTATCCCGCGAAATCCCAGAGACCCAA
>Ga0180438_10009999_pt1 | contig 11696 bp, 11 predicted proteins | sample SS_ome_12_FD_132455 | JGI IMG/M metagenome (GOLD analysis project Ga0180438, IMG submission 132455) | Hypersaline lake sediment archaeal communities from the Salton Sea, California, USA - SS_3_D_2 metaG | ecosystem: Environmental > Aquatic > Non-marine Saline and Alkaline > Hypersaline >...
ACCGGGGTCCTCATATCACCCGTACGGTTTCAATGAACCATGCATTTCATCAGGCTCCCCGGTCAGAATGCCCCTTCTGCTCATAATCTTCTTGATAAGGCTCATTACGCTGTAGCATATGGTAAACCACGGTTAGCAATCGCCTGGCCACCGCCACTCGTGCAGCCCGCTTCCCTGAGCGACGAGATAGATTCTTGTGAACCGTTCGCCAACGTGGGCTCTTTTTCACCGCCGCTGTCGCTGCTCGCACCATGGCAGCTCGCAGGTAGGGTGAACCTTCCTTGGAGATCTTGCCATGGCGAACGACCTCATCGCTCTTGCGCACCCTGGGCGTCAATCCAGCCCAATTGCACAGCGATTTAGATGTGCCAAACCGAGTGATATCGCCGATCTCCGCCACGATGGTGGTAGCTGTGATTTTCCCTACCCCAGGCAAGCTCATCAGCAATCTAACAGCCTGCTCCTCCTCAGGGCTCAGTTGGATATTCTTCTCAAGAAACTCCAATTGCTTATGGATCGTATCAATCAAATCCAGGTTATCCTGTATGACACGCACAGCAGCTGGTCGTAACGCATCTTTCATCCACTGAACAAGACACTCCCGTCCCTGGACGCCGAAAAGGTCGCTTACCGGGGAAACCAGGTTATAGCCGGCAAGCACAGCGTGGATGCGATTCTTAGCCTGAGTGCGCTGGCCAACCAACCATGTGCGGTGCCGAGTGAACTGGCGCAGGTCTCTGATTTCCAATGGCGCGGCATAAGATGTTGGCAGATAGTTCAGGCGTGCCAGATGAGACAGAACTCGAGCATCAATCTGGTCGGTCTTCACCGCAGCAGAGGCGATAGCCTTGAGATCTTTGGGATGTGCCAACTCCACACGCTCTACATGCTCGGTCAAAAGATCATACATGAATGGCCAATTCCGTGTCGCTTCCAGGACTGCGTATGTCGAGCGAGGCACATGTTTAGTGAGGTATTCCTTCATCCTATCGTTGGGAAGACCCCGCTGGTCGATAATCTGACCGTCTTCTTTCATCAGTACAACGTAACTCCGTTTCAGGTGTAGGTCTACACCGAGGTAAAATGGATACATGCGTTCCTCCTTCTCTGAACTGTATTTTGTGGATAATTCCAGTTTATCAGAGAGTGGGGAACGCTTTCATGGTATCACCCTTGAAATGTCTCTGCTGTGGTATATTCATTGATGGAATAGGGGGGAGGCCATGCGTGAGAGAATATTAATTATCGAAGATGATGAGAGAATTCTTCAGTTCCTGAATAGAGGCCTTACTTACGAGGTGTATCGAGTGGATACTGCCGAGGATGGCCTGGGAGGGTTAATGGCAGCACGTGATAATCCTCCGGACCTCGTTATCCTGGATTGGATGTTGCCCGGAGTAGATGGATTGGAGGTATGTCGACGCCTTCGAGAAGCAAGCCAGGTCCCCATTCTAATGCTGACTGCGAAGGATACTGTATCTGATCGAGTGGGCGGATTGGATGCAGGAGCGGATGATTATCTGGTCAAACCATTTGATTTCGAAGAATTGTTAGCACGTATAAGGGCTCTCATTCGAAGAGTTAAATCCGAAGGACCAGAAATTATATCTTACGCTGATCTGCGCCTGGATACAGGGACACATCAGGCATTTCGCGGCGATCGCCCGATTGAATTAACCGCAAAAGAGTATGAACTTCTGGAGTTGTTCCTGCGACATCCCAGGCAGGTTCTTACACGTGAAGTCATTTATGATCGGGTTTGGGACTATGACTTCGGTGGAGAGAGCAATATTATTGAAGTCTATGTTCGCTATATCAGGCAAAAAACTGAATTAAAGGGAGAACCTCGTCTAATTCACACTGTGCGTGGTGTGGGATATGTCCTCAGGGAGGGAGTTTGACTCTAAGGGCAAGGTTGACCCTCTGGTATACGAGCGTTCTTACCGGTGTGCTTATTGTCTTTGGGACAACAGTCTATATCCTACTTTCTGCAAGCCTTTACCGTCAAGTTGAAGATACACTGCAAAGAACGGCTGATGATATCCTGAGAGCAAGCCAATTTCAAATTGCTGGCATCCCTGTTTCAGCCTTACAAATAGAACTTGATCTAACAGCCAATATCTTCGTCCAGGTATATGATGGTGAAGGGAATCTTCTCCAACAAACCATGAATTTTGCCCTGGAGGAAAGCCCCTTCGATGAGACAACACTGGGTGCAGATGTCCCGCAATTTAGTTCTGTTGTGATCGATGGTACACGCTTCAGGGTGTTAACTGTACCCGTCATCCGGGGCGAAAATGACGAGGTAGCCGCATTTTTACAATTGGCGGAATCCCTTCAAGCTATCGATCAAACTCGAGAATTACTCATTTTTATTCTCGTGGGTGGCGGAGTTGTTGTGATTATCATCGCAGCGATGGTGGGGTGGATGACTGCGAGCACTGCATTAAGGCCGATTGAAGAATTAACCGAGTCTGCCTTACAGATCACCCGAACTGACGATCTTTCCAGACGTATTCCAATCTCAGGTTCACAAAAAGATGAAGTGGGGAAGCTCATATTGGCGTTCAATGAGACGTTGGAAAGATTAGAAAATCTGTTTGAGACCCAGAGACGATTTCTGGCTGATGTTTCACACGAACTGCGCACACCACTAACAGCTATTCGTGGGAATGTGGATTTGATCCGAAGGATGGGTGAAGCGGACCCGATCTCATTAGACGCAATTTCGTCTGAGGTCGATCGCATGACCAGAATGGTAAGAGATCTGCTCATTCTTGTTCAAGCGGAAACAGGGAAGCTTCCTCTGGCTCAAGATATTGTGGAAATGGATACGTTACTTCTTGAAGTATTCCAACAGGCGAAGGTTTTAGCCAATGGACGATTTGAAATCAGGCTAGGGCAGGAGGATCAAGCACGGGTAAGAGGAGACCGAGATCGTTTGAAACAGGTATTGTTAAATCTAATTTCGAATGCTCTCGATCATACACCCAGTGGAGGGATGATCATCCTGGGATTGAGCTGCATAGAGGATTTTGCACGAGTGACCGTTACAGATAGTGGCCCAGGTATTCCAAAGAAAGACCTGCCCCATATCTTTGAACGATTTTACCGCGTCGAATCTTCACGAAAGCGTAAAGATAGTGGTGGGGCAGGATTGGGCCTTTCTATTGCATACTGGATCACAAAAAGCCATAACGGTAGGATTGAAGTAGCATCTGAAGTCGGTAAAGGTACAACTTTTTCGATTTGGCTTCCTATGATTTCTGGAACATGTGAAAACGAAAATTAAATCAAGCTATTTTGATGCTGCAAGTGTAAAGGTCTAGCATTAATCTGTAATCCCTTTAACCACCCTTATTTAAAGGTTATAAACCAAGTTCAGCAGAAGACTGATTACAAAGGCTCGCGCCGCCAGCAAGCAACCATTCATTCAATCTTGAACTATGAGCTTCCCCAGCTTGTATATCTGCGAGAATTCCTGAGCCCCAATATACATACCTCTTTGTCTCATCCGGCCATTTAGATGGTTCGATTGGAATAACCCCATGACCACCATTGTATCCAGCTAGTGCAAGCGCTGGATCTTCATCTGCAATAATCATGGATTTCGCTAAGTATGAGAGCCCACGATAGGCATTTGTGTCTGAATCGAAAGGATTTTCCTCGTTTGAAAAATGGAAAGGCATCACCTGGAAAAGCCCTTTTGCACCGGAACGAGACTCAATTTTCGGATGCCCACATGATTCGATTTGCATGACAACAGCTATCAGATTTGGCTCAAGATGATAGGTGTTCGCCCAATCCAGAATGTCCTCTTCCCAAAATAAGACTTCCTTAGTGAAAATGGGTGCGAGGAATTTTCTATCCGAATCGGAAGACTGCGGTGAGGATGAGGTATCCGTTTGAGATGAAAGCACATCAAGCTGGACCTGTGTATTGAATGAAGTGGCGGATGCGGGGTGAAAGTGGACTAAAAATGAAATGCATAATGAACTAAGAAGAAATGAGAGTGCGACTGGGGACCAGCGGAAGGCAACTGCAAGAGCTGCCTTCCGGTCATTTGTGTGAGGGAAATCGGGGGAGAGTTGTCTTTTTCCATTCCGCATTATGATTGCCTTGATGTTGATAACTAATTGGATAACAGGATCCTAGAAATCTTGCATAATCTTTGATTTTGGAGCAGGACGAATTGGACGGTTATTCAACGGGACATTGTCATTCCCGGGGATTTTGACATCCCTGGAATTTTGGTGGGTGGGCTGTGATCGTTGTGTGGGCTTATGCTGTTTCTCGTTGCCAAGCCTGGGACCGGCGATGGTGAAGATACCAATCATCAAAACCCGGATCAGCCAAACCAGGATGGCGACGAAAACCGGTACGCTGCTAATCAACGTTTCCCGGCTGATGATCTCATTCCCAAGCGAATTATGGTTGAGGAGCGCCAGAGAGACGGCCCACCAGGTAAGCATCGCGTTCATGGTCGCTGCTAAAAGCCAGGCACCAAGAAGATACCAGGACTCCATGGATTTACCATGATCATCCTCGGGAGTGAGCAATCGGGCGATACCGGCGAAATCCATTCCACAAAATGCCAATGCCAGGATGGTTGCCCAACGGATGCCTGCAAATCGCAGATCGCTTAGTAAGTCGGTCAGTGCGAATTCAGTCGTGCTGTAGTTGAAAACCTCAAAGGATATCAAAGCGATGAACATCATTGAAGCGAAGAACATTCCACGTTTCATGCGGATCTGAGGAAGAAAACGCTTTATAGAGAGACCCAAACGGAGTGAATTACCAGTAGGACGAATGCGAGTGGTATAGGTAGCCATCAGAAACCTCCTAATAGAACAAAAGTTCGTAATTAGCCGCAGTATAGAACACTAGTTCTAATTTGTCAAGAGGCTATTTTCCAACGGGTGTATTTCAAGAAATTTGTCAAATTACCCATGCGCAGATGGTGATTATGGTATCTAAGGACGATAACGATCCAAAAATGTCATGTTCCCAGCTGTTCGTGTGAAGGTAGGGGCGATGCATTCGCTTCTGGTCCTATCGAAATGAGATCCGAAACAGCGAATGCATCGCCCGTGCGAATCCCCGGGAGGGAGATTCACTTCTAAAAAACCTTACAGATCATGGCAGGATGGCTTTCCTGGAGAGATTCAAATATGACCTGCCCTCCCTTGGTGTTCATTGCCCACCAAATTGATATGCACCCTTTCCAACCTTTGGACATTTGTTGAGCCATTTACACGGTTGTCTCTTACTTGCTTGGTTCTCGGGCAAAGTAAATTTGCCTTAAGGTTCCCGAGCCAGAGAAGATTGCTTCATGACCTTTGCTCCCAATAAAATTCAACCTAAGCTCGTTTCCCCAATGGCGTTTTCCAGGTCGACCGAGAAGGGGATGCATATACGAGGAGGTGGATGCTCCTTTTGAAAAACCCTTTCCCCTCTATCCGAGTAGCTTTCTTGACCTTGAGCTCAAGTGCAGAGGCGAGTGAAAGGGATAAAGGGAGAAAGAAGTCAGTTTTAATGATGCGAGAAAAAAACAGAGCCACATCTTGGATGATTGGGCTCTTGCTCTTCGCTCCAATGGATCGCGTTCGTTTTGAAAAACTTAGTCCACTCCGAGCCATGATAATTGGCTTGGATTGCGATGATCAATCATTTGAAGATCACCTTCTGGTAGTTCGAAATAGACAAGTTGACCTGATGCGATCAGAAATAGCCCCGTAGAATCTGGACTCCAGAGAAATTCCTCAACCTGTGCGTTCATGAAAGTCCTGATCAAATTGTAATTCTCGTCGTAGATTTGATGCTTTGTCTCCCTTGGAATACCCCATTCTCCGTTAGGGGACCAGAGGATGTCCATGGGAGGTTTCTCGATGCACTCATAGGTGCCATCCTCCCTGAGAGCAGCGATCGTTCCTCCATCACATTCGACATTCTCGGAAACGATACGTTCCAAATGACTATTCCATAGCCAGCCCCTGTATTCTGACTCGAGCATCATCAGGGAGGGAGAAGCAACTGATAGGAAATAGATACCTTGTGGATAGTCGGGTGTGTCGGGATACTCGACTCTAGGATTCATGAGCAGGATGAATCGAATGGGATCGAAGGCCACATTCGTGAACCATCCTTCGAAGAGATAGCTAACTTGACCTTGGTGCAGATCTACGATTCGGACGTCTCTATTGGCCTCCAATGTTCTATCAGTGGACATGAAGGTGGAAGAATCTGTCCAGGCCAAGATTTGGTCGCATGAGGATTCATACAGTTTTAAAATAACCTCACCATTGGTAGATACAGCCCAAGTTGCATCATCACTACAATCCATATCGAAGCTTTCCACCTCACTATGGACAATCCACAAACTATCTGGTGACCACTTCAGATCTACTGCATGATTCTCACCACTGGTTAGCCGTTTTACATGATCTGTCACAGTATCGTAGACATACACGTCCGAGGATGGAGCATCAATGGCTCCGAGAAAAGCAAGATATCGACCATCAGGTGACCAAACCGGTTCATAGTACCAAAACACGTGTTCTGAACCTGTATGAAGTTCATGGTAAGCATCACTTCCAATTAGACCAGGATAAGAGACCAGGTCGATGGTTTCCACGATTTTTATTTCGGGAGCATGGAAGATATGGATGACCACTTCAGTGGCTTCATTGGAGTATTGGTAGATGGCGAAATAATCCGAATTGCGTGAGGGAAGCAATATTAAATTTTCCAGAACCTTGGGTATTTCGACAATCTCTCTTCCAGTACCATTGGTATTGATCAGGAACAAAGTTCCAGAATGATCACCTGAACGGTAGATGAGCCACGGTCCTTCTTCTGTGAGTGGTTCATCCATTAAGTTCTCGGAAACAGGTGTTCCCAACGAAATGGGCGTAGGTGTAGGAAGCACACTGCGCTGGGTTGCTTCAGCAGCATACGTGGGACGCACTGTGTCCGGTCGGGTAAGATCAGGTGCGCGTGTGTGTTGAGGTTCAGGCTGAGTGGTCGGTAGCGGAGCTGTTGAAGTTTGTGTCCGGGTTTCAATAGGTTTTAACGTAGGTGCAGTCTGTGTTGGGCTGCAGCTTGAAAGAAGCAGGATCAGGATCGTATCAAGAAGGAAGAAAAGGGCGAGGTGGGGAGCTGTGTGTTTATACATGGATTACCTCCACCAATGATTTTTTTTCACGATAGCGATGAACGAGATCGCAAAAATATTTTATTTCAAAACTGGAAGCGACTTAATGCATATTGCATCTCTACAAGTACGGATCATAGTGTACGCAGTTTTGAGAATATACGCTTGGAGTTACAGGAAGATTTTAAATGTGTGGCGAATCTAGCAATATCGATTACGCATTCGTACAATTCAGTCAAATTCGAAGAGGCTTCGATGCTAGCGTTATTTTGGAAACGAAGTGAGGTCAGTCCTATGGAATGTGCAGACATCCCGAGATATCTTAAATGTGTGATCTCATGTAACGCCAGCATCACACGGGTTGTATTTATTTCCTGACAAGGGATTAATTAGTTTTGAATGTGGGGTCCAAATAGTGCATCAGCCAGAGAAGGATTGGGCTTCTCTTCCTTTCGCGATCGGGTATAGATCCAAATCAAAAAAGACCCGATTGCTAGGGCTGGTAGCAGGATCAAACCTGCCTCAGGGCCGAAATTGCCGCCAGTTAGGAGTTCAGGTCCTGTGACCGTGTGCGAGATGAGGCGAAATGGTTCTGTACCGCTGACCGGGAAGCCGAAGATCACACCCTCGAAAAAATTCCACCCGATATGCAGGCCGATCGGCAGCCACAGTTGGCGGGTGCGGATCCATCCATAGGCCAGGAATAGTCCTGATGCGAAGATGCCCAATGATGACTGGATAGACGCATATGGATTGAAGAGATGCGCGCAGGCGAAGAAAAGTGAGGAGAGAAGCAGACCCTTTGTGAGATCAAGCCCTTCAATTAGATTCTGCAATTGGTAGCCACGGAAGATCAGTTCCTCCTGAAAACCAATGACAATAAAATAGCCAAGATTTACCAGCAGGCTTGGTACCCAATCAGGGCGAGGTGTAGCTTGCCATAGCAACCCCTCGATTCTCAGCCATCCAATCCCCCATTCTGTAAGGAAGATCAGCCCCATTAACAGCATGGGGATGAAGAAGCCCATAAGCAAGTCCAGGAACATCTGTCGATTGATGACAAATCCCATGGATTGGATGGATCTGTGGTCCAGAACAACTCGGGCGATGAAGGTTGCCATGAGAATGGAGGGTAAAGAGATGAGAATCTCCGTATATTTAGGGAGCCCTTCAACGGTAGCTGAGATTTGCACTCCAAAGATCGCCAGGCCGATGAAAATGACGAAAGCCATGATCATGGTTAAGAAGATCAAGAGAAGCCCATGGATCAGGAGTCGCCAGCCAGCCCGTAACCGGGGTTCACCTCGTGAAATGAAAAGATAAAAAAATTTCGAAGGCTGGTTCCGGGATTGCATCGTCTTTATGCCCCTACGGTGTCCTTGATAAGTATTCCCAGGTTGGCTTCGAGGGTGGCGTAGGAATAATAGCGTCGTCCTGTTTCATAGTTGTACTCAACCATCTGTTGGGTAAATTCCGGGTTCTCCAAAACATGTCGGGCAAGACGTACCGTATCTTCCGTGATGAAGTCGTCAAATCCAACCACCCGAAATCCCTTGGGCTGGATATCCGTTTTGAAGATTTCGTAGGTGCTGATGACAATGGGCCGCTTGTAATAAATCGTTTCAAGAAAGGCATTTCCGAATCCCTCGATCGTTGAAGGGTAGGAAACCAAATCCGCTTCTCCATAAGCATCTGCCAGTGAATAGATTTTGTTTCCATCTGGGAGCTGATTGCGGTAATGATTGACCCTTTTTGTCCCGAAAATCACCTTTACCCCCAATAGTTCCGAAAAATCGTGGAGATATTTCTCGTAAGCTGTCCCCTCGTCCCCGGATTCGTGGGTTATAAGCAGGACACACTTCTTCTCCATGCGGCGGGCCAATTCGATGGCCAACTCAATCCGTTTACGGGGAACAATCCGTGTAGGTTGGAGGATGATGCATTCGTCCGGTTCAAGATTCAAGTCCTTCCGGAAATCTTTCACGTAATCGTCTGTCGTTGGCGGTGGGTTTTCAAAATCCATCACATTGGGAATGAGGGTGGAACTGATCCCTTTACGAGAAGCGAGTTGGCTAGCAGCGAAGGAATTGATAACCACGTGACGGATCGAATTATGGTTGGGTGGAAAAGCTGCCCCCAGGTAATCCGAGGCTGAATTCACTGAGAAGCGTGATCTTTCCCACCCAAAATCGTGGTGGTGGCCAATGGTGGGGATACTGGTCTCTGCAATCAATTCCGAAATCGCAAGTCCCAGTGGGATGTTCATCGGAATGGATAGAGCATTCTCGACAATCAATAATTCAAGATCAAACTTCCGAAGGAATGTATATAATGCTTCCTTGAGATGGTTCGATATTTTTTGAATGGCGGTCGATGTTTTTGGGGAGCGGATATAGTCGTCAAATAGATCTCTGGTTAAATCTAAGATTTCTGGATGCTTGAAATGGGCTTCTGGGGCGATAAAACTGATATCGTTTGGGCGATCGCACTCTCCGGCAAAATAAAAGCAGTTATGACCAAGTTTGGTGATCGTATCTGCCCACTTCGCAATTTCGAGGGAAACACCATCCGTACCCGCAATACGGGTTGAGATAAAACCAATATTGATTGACGCTTTATTCATTCGACCTCCACGATTATCCTTTCTGGGGTTGCATTTTGAGGGATATGGTCCCATACCGTATCGATGGCCAGGTTATTGAAGTGGACTTTGACGACAGCCAGGGAAAGTCCATGAGAAACAACAGCAACAAGACCATGGGGATAACGGTTAATGATTTCTTTAATCGCTTCAAGCACCCGTTCGCGAACCTGCCCTACTGTTTCTCCTCCAGGGGGTGCAACCTGAAGGGGATCACGTAAACGTTTCTCGAAAGCTTTTTTGTATCGCCTTCGAATATCATCAAACAGCATCCCTTCCCATTCGCCTTGGTCGATCTCTCGTAAACGGCTGTCAAGAAAAAGGGATGCCCCATTCATATCGCTGAGTACCTGCGCGGTTTGCTGGGCTCGGGCGAGGTCGCTGCTAAAAATTGCATCCAGAGTTTCTTGGCGCAACTTCTGAGCCAGGTCTTCTGCCTGTTTTTGGCCTGTAGCATTAAGGGGAACATCAGATTGCCCCTGGTAGCGGCCTTCATTATTCCAATCCGTCTCTCCGTGTCGAATGAGGATTAATTCTGTCATGAGGGAACATCGTTTGTATGGATTAAGCCTTCCATTTTCAGCCGATACTCGGGCAGTGAGATCATAGGGGGTCGCTCGCGCTCAGCAATTTCCTCAACATCAAGGGAAAAGCGCCCGCCCTTCCTTCGGATCAGCTTCATGGACCGGTTTACATCTTTAAGCAGTTGGAAACCATACCGGCGGTCAAGCTTACGGATAACGGTCTGGATAATAGCGAAGGACATCTTACTCAAAGCAGCTAATGGCTGATTGTGATGGATACGTTCAATCAAGTCCGCCTGACCTATGGCGCCGACCCCATACCATTCGAGGATATCAATCAACAAGCTAGTTTCGACACCATATCCAGATGAGAAAGGAACCCTTTCTAGGGCTTCTCTTCGCCCACCATACTCTCCAGAAAGCGGTTGAATAATCCCTGAAAGACTGGGGTAAAAAAGGTTGAGAAGGGGGCGTGTGGTCAATTCGGTAACACGACCACCCCCACCAGCTTGATAGACATTTCCTACTTTAATGGGGCGCAAGTAGAAGCCTTTGATAAACATTAATTCCGGTCTTTGCAGGAGTGGACCGATAAGACCATACAGAAAGCGCGGGTGGATATTGATAATATCTGTGTCGATCCAAAAGATCAGATCACCTCGAGTAACATACAGGCTTTTCCAAAGTGCCTCTCCCTTGCCATGCCTTGCCCCATATTTGGGCAGCAGATTCTGGTGGATGTAGACTGGAATCCCAAGGCTTTCTGCAATTTCACGCGTCCGATCGTTGGAATTTGAATCGATGAGGACGATTTCATCCACTAGCGGGTACTCCTCCATCAATGCCCGTTGGATTGTACGGATGACATTTCCTACAGTCTCTTCTTCGTTCAGGGCTGGCAGTGCGACGCTAATCGTAAGGTTGTTCTTTTCTTTTTGATCAACCAATCTACTTAAATTTTTAAACTCATCCGCGTGAAATGTGTTCTCGGCAAACCATTTGTCAACCAGAATTGAAATTGCATCCAACTCGCCATGGTCAGTTAATGGGAGGTTGGCGGGGAGTTTTTCTGAACGGGCGATGATAAGCATCGGGGTCGAATGCTCCAGGAGATGGCGTGAAATGGGATCAAGAATATCTTGAGATTCGTTATCCCGGGTTGCTAAGCCGACAATCACAATATCGAAGTCCTGGCTCTCCTCCAGCACGGCTGGGATGGGGTCATCCGCGATCAGGATGGAATCTGCGACAATCGAACTCTCAATTTGAGGGAGATGCTCCATCACTTGATCCATGGCGATGCTGGATTGATCCTCCTGGCTGGCTTGTGACATTGTGGCAGGGCGCAAGCTGGTGATGGAATAGTCCAAGGAATGTG
>Ga0180438_10010000_pt1 | contig 11696 bp, 10 predicted proteins | sample SS_ome_12_FD_132455 | JGI IMG/M metagenome (GOLD analysis project Ga0180438, IMG submission 132455) | Hypersaline lake sediment archaeal communities from the Salton Sea, California, USA - SS_3_D_2 metaG | ecosystem: Environmental > Aquatic > Non-marine Saline and Alkaline > Hypersaline >...
AAATCAAATGATATTGAATTGTCCCCATTATTCACGCATCAGGAAAACTCCGGCTTATAACAATTGTGAGAACGTTATGCACCCAAAGAACTTTTCAAAGGTCCTGTTCGTATACACTATTGAAAAACGGTATAATGGCAACAATCGCGTCGATCCACATGACACGAAATGAGAGGATTATCATGAAAATTCTACTTTGGCTAATACTGCTGGTGCTCTGCTGGCCGTTAGCGTTGTTCGCTCTGATCCTTTATCCGATCGTCTGGCTCTTGCTCATCCCTTTCAGGCTGATAGGCATCACCGTAACGGCAGTCCTGGATTTCTTCAAGGCGATTATCACCTTGCCAGCCAGGCTCTTGAAAAAGATATAACTCGTCGGCATTTCCGGCCAGATCCTGCTGCATCCCTGGCCCCGGGATGGCGCGAAAACTGGGTCACGATTTTGGGGAGGCTTTCAACTTATCCTTGCATCTGAGGGAGCAAAAAGTGTATTAATAGATGGGGTTTTACTAAATTAAGACGGGAGTATCACATTGTCGAAAAGGATTGGTATCATCGGTGGGATCAGCCATGGATCTACAATCAAATATTACGAATTCATCCTGAAAAAATATTTCGCCAGGAAAAGAGACTATCACTATCCAGAGGTCATTATTTTTAGTCTCGACTTGGCTAAACTGGTGGGATTTGAAGAGCGCGGAGATATTGACGGATACATTAGCTATCTTGCTTCTGGAGTCAAATCTCTAGAAAAGGCCGGAGCGGAATTCATTCTCATCGCTGCCAACTCGCCTCACGCCGTCTTCGATATTCTTCAAAAAAAGGTATCTGTGCCGATGCTCAGCATCGTGGAGATAACAGCCCAAGAAGCCAAAAGACTCAAATTGAAAAAACTGTTGCTCATCGGTATCAAGCACACGATGCGATCTCCGTTTTACCGGGTTGTGTTTGCCGCGCACGGAATGGAGGTCATCACTCCCTCTGAAAACGAGCAGGATGAGATCAATAGGATCATCTTCAAAGAGCTGGTCCTTGGTATCTACAAAAAAAGCACACGAAACAAACTTCTCGATATCATCAACACGTACGATGAAGACGGCGTCATACTGGGCTGCACGGAGCTTTCCCTGGCTGTCAATCAGGAGGATACAAAAATCAAGCTTCTGAATACACTGGAGCTTCACGCCCTTGCCGCGCTGGAATATTCCCTTAAAAAATGATAGGGATTCTATGAATGATTGATCTCGCTATAATCTCAGGATCGGGTTTTTATGATTTTCCAGGGCTGGTGGACCCCAGAGAAGAGACGATCAGCACCTCGTTCGGGGAGGCCTCCCTTTTGCTGGGGCTCATGAAACAGAAAAAAATCGCCTTTCTTGCCAGACATGGCCGCGGACACACTCATTTGCCCCACATGATCAATTTTAGAGCCAACATGCAGGCGCTTAAGGAACTGGATGTAAAAGCTGTTGTTTCAACCACCGTCTGCGGCGTGCTCGATGTTTCGCTGCCGCTTGCAAAGCCTGTCATTTTTTCAGATCTTTATTTTCCAGATAACCGGCTTCCCAATGGAGAAATATGCTCGATATTCAGCGAGAAGGGGGCATCTGATCGAGGGCATTTAATATTCGATAGGCCTTTTTCTGATGTTCTGAGGCAGCAGCTCCTCGATGTCTCAGAGGAAGCCATCGTGGATGCTGTCTACGCCCATGTGAACGGGCCAAGATTCAACACCAAGGCCGAAATTCGATCTCTTCAGAAACATGCCTCTTTTATTAGTCAGACAGCCGGACCGGAAGTGGTTCTTGCGGGGGAGCTCGAAACACCCATCGCTCTTCTCGGATTTGGTGTCGATTATGCGAATGGTGTGTCAGACATACCCACACCCATCGAGGTTTTGCGCACGAATCTCATCAACAGCAGGGGCGTATTCCTCTCCATCCTCGAAAAGCTGATAGAGAAGTTCAAACAACCCCGTTTTACAGGCTTCATTTATAGATTCGATTGATACGGGTGCCGGAAAGGACTTAGGAGTTCCTGCAGCTGTGAATAAGGTTCGGGAATGATCGGCCAGACAGTCTCCCACTATGAGATCCTCGAAAAGATCGGCGAAGGGGGTATGGGAGTGGTCTACAGAGCAAGAGACACGAAGTTAAAACGAGATGTCGCCCTCAAGTTTTTACCCGTTCATTCGACACAAAACCCGGAGATCAAGAGACGGTTCATTCAAGAAGCCCAGGCGGCGGCGGCTCTGGACCATCCAAACATCTGTGTGGTGCACGAGATTCACGAAGACGAGGATCACACATTCATCGTAATGGCCTATATCAAAGGTCTAAGCCTCAAAGAGAGAATCGCATCAGGTCCCCTGAGTCAGGATGATGCGATCAATATAGCGGTCCAAACAGCCCAAGGCTTGGAAGCTGCCCATGAAAGGGGAATCGTTCACAGAGACATCAAACCAGCCAACATCATGATCACTGAGAAGGGGCAGGTAACAATCATGGATTTTGGATTGGCCAGATTAGCCCAAGAAGCCGATGTCACTCAGACGCTCGGCTTAATGGGAACTCTGGCTTATATGTCTCCTGAACAGGCTACCGGAGAACTGGTCGATGCACGAACGGATATCTGGGCTCTCGGTGTATGCTTGTATGAAATGCTCGCAGGTAAACATCCCTTTTCCAGCAACACGCAGCAGGCCATGATCTCCAGCATTCTCAATAAAGATCCACACCCGATAGCAATATTTATGCCACAGATCTCTTCCCAGTTCGACGGGATTTTAAGGAAAGCATTGACCAAAGATAAATGTGCGAGATACCCATCGGTCGCAGAGCTGCTCGATGATCTGAAAGGGATCGAAGTCGGGCGTGCCGTGTCCGCTCCGCCATCGCCTCCGGAAGTTCGGAAGAATTCTGTCGCTATCCTCGATTTTGCCAATATCACCAAACAGTCTGACTGCGATTGGCTATCCGGCGGGATCGCCGAGACGATCACGGTCGACCTGAAAAAGATCGAAGCGCTCCAGGTCATCAGCCGAGAAAAAGTTTCTGCCATTCTTGGCAATGATGCAGGACGAGGAGTATCGGAACAGCAGGTGATCGATCTCGGCAAAGCCCTCGGAGCCCGCTGGATCGTTTGGGGCGCTTTCCAGAAGATGGGCGATGCCGTCCGCATAACTTCCCGCTTCACAGAAGTCGCCAGCGGAGATATTGTCGGATCTGCAAAGGTTGACGGGAATATGGACGAAATCTTTAAACTCCAGGATCGGATAATCACCGCTCTCATAGAATCCTTAGACTTGGAGATCTCCGACACGGAAATTCAGAAGATCGCGACCCCTGAGACTGTCGAGCTCGAAGCGTATGAATATTACGCCAAGGGCCGTCAGATCCACAACCAGATGGGAAAAGAAGGTTTCTCTGAGGCGATCGCGCTCATGAACGAAGCCCTCAAGCTCGACCCCCAGTATGCATTGGCATGGGCGGGTCTCGGAGCCGTTCACATGATCAAATTCATTGCCCAAACAGACCCAAAAGATCTAGAGACCGGCATGATATACCTGGAGAAAGCGATCGAAATAGATCCAGAGCTTGCCGAACCTTATCAATGGTTGACCTATGGCTATGCTCGGAAGCAGTTGTACGAGGATGCTTTTCGATCGGGCAGAAAAGCTGTGGAACTGGAATCCCATAATCCTCTCGCTCATTATTTTTTGGGTGTGGCCTTTACGCTGGAAGCGGCCATGGAATACAAGCCTGAAAATTATCGGGTTGCGGTCGATCATTTTAGGACCAACATCGAGCTCCAGCCCCATTATGTTCCGGCTTACATGAACCTTGCCTGGATACACCTTCTTAACGGCCGGTACGACACGGCGGAATCGAGTTTAAAAAAGGCCGCATCTTTGGAGAGATCGGGAAAGCAGGCAATGGTCAAGTTTGTGGGGGCTCAAACCCTGTTGGGTAACGTCTATTTGCGCAGGGGACAGCTCGATGAAGCGCAGAACCTATATTTATCATCGATCAAGCATCTCGAAAAAAGTGACCATGTGTACACAATCCCTTTTCTGGTTTTGACATATGCGGGTTTAGGGAGTATAGAGATCGAGAACGGGGCGAATGACCGAGCTCTTCAATGGTACAAAAAAGCCCACGATCTCGTCCTTCAGTATCCCCAATCGCTCGGAATCGGGAGTTTTTGCGTGAAGATCCACTTGGGAATGGCGAGGGCACTCCATCTTCTCGGAATGAGCCGAGAAGAAAAAAAACATTTCCAAAAGGCATTCGATCTGTTTTCGAACAAAAAACCCTATGATTTTAGCTGGATCTGGGAAGGATGTGATGCACAGGTTTATTATGAGTTCGCAAGTTATTTTGCATTTGTCATGGATGAGGAAAACGCGTTCACGAATTTACGAGATGCGGTCGCTTGTGGATGGGCCGAGTTACCCCTTCTAAAGCGAGATCCAAGCTTTGTTTCCCTCAGACAGCACTCTGCTTACACAGAAATCGTGGAATCTCTATCTAATCCTAATCGATTGCCTAATGATTAGGATTTTCGTATATACTTTGCAGGTAATGGAGGCGATATGAGTAATAACCAACACATCACTCCGGCTGTACCGGATGCTTCTCGACAAGTGGCCGGTCCATCCACCGGTCTCCTCATCACGGGGATTATCGGTGGCCTATTCTCACTGGCAAGCTTTTTTGCTCTACTTATCGGAACCGGTCTGAGCACTGTCTGGCGGGAAGATATTCCTGAATTTTATTCGGAAATTTGGGAGGGTGCTGCAGGAATAGGGAGTTCTTTTGTCGGTATCCTTGTGGCTGCATTCATCATCTATGCCGCTTTAAGGATGAAAGAGCTCAGACAGTGGGGTTTGGCAATGGCCGCGAGCATCCTGGCCATGATCCCCTGCATCAGCCCATGTTGTATATTGGGATTGCCCATCGGCATCTGGTGCATAGTGGTGCTTACAAAACCAGAGATCAAAGCCGCATTCCGATAATCCCCTCCAGACATCGACTTCCTCACTCATCTGGGCTGGCTTCACACAATATGTCTCAACAGAGAGAGCTAACAGGGCATTGGATTGTGCTTCTCTTCTCCGCGGGTATACTACTGGGCGGGATAATATTGCCCGTCCCCAAGGCTGATTCGTCTTATCTGCATATCGGTCCCATCCCGATCCCGGAGATATGTTCCTTTAAAAATCTGACCGGATTGCCCTGTCCCGGATGCGGACTGACTCGCTCTATCGTTGCGGGCATGCACGGCGATTTCAGGGCGAGCCTCGGTTACCATCGCTTGGGAATGCTTACTTTGGCATATGTTTTTTTCCAATTTGTATTCCATCTCGCCGCTCTCTGTATTCCAAGTCGGACGCAGTTGTCACGTATCGGAAAAGAACTGAATCGGGGACTTATCGCCCTTGCAGTTTTGTACATTTTCAATTGGGGATTCACGCTTTTGACCAGAGTCTGAAAAGTCTATCTCAATTTCTAAAATAATAGTCTGTTCTGAGCCGTGGGGATAGAGTCCATCGGGGATTCGTATTTTTGTCCTAGACCGCTCTTCTTACACCGTGTTGAACGATACGGGGGATGCAATGGCATAAAACTATTCCATCTCATTTTTTTTTGGATTATACTACTGTCCATGAGATTGGATTCCTCAATCACAGTGAGTGAGAAAGTTGAATGCGGACAAGCATCGTGAGAAAAGGAGCGATAGGACAGAACGATCAGAATGAAGCTTCGGATAATAATTTTGGCATTTCTGGCAGAAAAGAGAACAAAACGTCTCCTTTAAACGACCGTGTATGGCGCTACACGCTTTATGTCTCAGTGGGCAGCCTTGCCGTTTGGCTCCTAAACGTTTTATCGGCTTTCGAACGGCCTTTTTTTCTTTGGCTTGGGGCCCTTTTGGCATTGGCGACCTGGATCTGTGCTGTCCGTATGCTCTTCCTCGACTCCAAATTCAAGAGATTCTGGATCGTTTGGCTGGGATTGAGCCTGATTCTCGTTTTGATCTCGCCTTCTGAATCGGGAGTTTGGATCGGGGCGGGAGCTTTTGCCTTCGTTTTCCTCCTGATACGTCTCTACAAACCCTACCGGCACCTTACATCTCGTCGTCGTGCTGCCCTGTATTTGATCGGGTTCGTGATTTTTTGTTTGTTTGTCGGAATTGGTATACCGAGAGAGACGAATGGGATCAGTTTTCAAGAAGAGCCTCTGGCCCAGGTAAAGGACATCATGCCCTCAAGTTCCGAAACCTTCAGATTTGTGAACCTGGGCCGTCATATCGCTGGTTATTCTATCTGGTGCCTCCAGTTTTTTTGGTTTTTCACCATTTTCCATCTCTTTTTGAATATCCGACTTCATTTTATGAAACTCAAGCCGAAACTGGCTGTCAGCGCAGTGCTGATCGCATTCGTTCCGCTTCTCCTGGTCAATATCATGGGGATACTTACCGTCTACAGCACTCTCGGTGCCAGCAGGGCCACGCGAGCCAGAGAGATTCTTCACGATTGGTCTGAATTGGCCATTCAGGACGAGAATTTCATAGAAGTGATCTCCGATCGGTCTTTTACTTATCGGGGGCAAGGCGATGAAGTCCAGGCGGATACAAACCTCCCCCAGTGGTTTCCAGAATTTTTTCAGGCGCTCAAGGAGGATCCTTCCAAAGCCGAAGCGTGGCGGCAATCCGGACAAGCCAAGTTTTTCTGGGTGGGGACAGACATTTGGCTTATTCGATTCAAGAACGTTCCGAGTCCAACCATAGATATAAAAGGGTGCCTTTTGGATAAATCTATGATGAACCGCCTGGCGAAAATTATTCAATCGGATGTCAAGCTCTCTTTTTCCAATCCCATAAATATCGGCATCTCTGGAGATGTTTGGATACGCTCTGTGCCTAAAGGAGAAAAGCCGTCGCAACAGGAAATATTCGGAAAATATGAGATCCATCCCGGACAAGAAAGCTCTTCAGGATCGACCAAAGTCTCTATCTGGATGAAAAGACTTTATTTTGGAATGAGCGATGTGGATGTTGTGTCTCTGAAGGACAGCAAATTTGAAGATCAAAAAATTCTATTGATGACGGAATCCAGCATATTCAGAGTTGTCCAAGCTTTGTTTTCTGAGCAGAATCCCTTATCTCAGCTGGTGATGTCGGTTCTGGTGGCCCTTTTCGTTATGTTGCTTATCTTGGAGGCATTCGCTCTCTTCTTCGGAATCAGGATAGCTGGGGGGATCACTTCGGCCGTAAAAGCACTCCACAGAGGAACCAGACAGATCGCAAGGGGAGACTTCGATATCAAAATCGAGGTCCCCAACGAGGATGAACTTGGCGACCTGGCTATCTCCTTCAATGAAATGGCTGCTGCCGTCAAAAAAGGACAGGAAGAAGCCATCGAACGCGAACGTCTCATGAGAGAGCTGGAAACCGCTCGAGAGATTCAGGAAAAGCTTTTGCCTCATAAGATGCCGGTCGTACCGGGATTCGAAATCACGGGGACCAGCTTGCCCAGTCAGCAGGTAGGGGGAGATTATTTCGATTTTCTGGATGCCGGGGATGGGCAGCTGGGAATCGCCATTGCCGATGTGTCGGGAAAGGGAATCCCCGCGGCTTTGCTCATGGCCAACCTTCAAGCTTCTCTGCATGCACAAGTTTTTCAGCCCGGAAAAGTCGCTGAAGTGGCATTTAGGATCAATAACCTGCTTTACCGTTCCACAGATGCGCACATGTTCGTCACTTTTTTCTACGGGATCTTGGACAGGAAAAGATCCCTCTTCACTTCGACAAACGCGGGGCACAATCCTCCTCTGCTTTTCCGCTCGGATGGCCGGATCGAACGTTTGAGTGAGGGGGGGCTAATTCTGGGATTTCAGCCCGATGTTACCTATAACCAGCAAACAGTGGTCATCCGCCCGGGCGAGGTGGTCGTCCTTTACACCGATGGGATCACGGAGGCCGGTGATCCTGATTCTGAAATGGTCGCCGATGACCTTTTTGGAGTCGAGCGGCTTGTGGATATAATACGGGATAATCTCGACAATTCAGCCCGTGAGATTCAGACTGAGATCCTCGAGGCCATCACAGATCACACGCACAATGCTCCTCAATACGACGATATCACCCTAGTTATTATTAAACGCAATAAATAAATTTCTGGGGAAAGGAGTAAAAATTGCGAAAGAGAACAATGTGTTTGATAGTCATGCTCCCGTTGCTTTGGGGAGGGGCATTCGGCGATGCCGAGAAGACCGCAAAAGCCATCGCTTTAGGGAAATACGATTTCTATCATTATTACACGTATGAAGAACTGACCAGCTATTTGCAGGACATGCATGCAGCGTATCCTCAACTCACGGAACTTCAATCCCTGAGTAAGTCACAGATGGGCAGAGATGTTTGGTTGTTTGTCATAAACAATCCCGAAACGGGGAAACCTGAAGAAAAGCCAGGTTTTTTCTTGAATCAGATCCATTCGAGCGAGGTCATCGCATCCATGTCATGCAATTTTACGATCTGGCATCTCCTATCCAACTACGGCAAAGACTCCGATATAACGAAGATCGTAGATTCCGTAGTCTGGTACATCGTCCCGAGACTGGATGTGGATGGCGCCGAAGCGTACTTGACAGGAAAACCTGCGGGCGAAGATCCCGATCCTGTGGATTCCGATGGGGATTTTCTTTTCGACGAGGATCCTCCTGAAGATGTGGACGGGGATGGTTTTGTCGTTCAGATGAGACAGAAGGACATCAAGGGAGAGATGAAGATTTCCGAAAAGGACCCTCGTCGCATGGTACGCAAAGCCAAGGACGAAACAGGTGGGACGTATTATAAAATGTATGTTGAGGGGATCGACAATGATGGGGATGGAAAGATCAACGAGGACAGCTTCAGCATGAGATTCCTATCTAACAGGAATTATCCGGGAAACTGGAGACCCCAGACTGTCCAAAGAGGCGGCGGACGATATCCCTTAGAGGAGTCTGTGACGCGTGCAGAAGTGGATTTTATCGCCGATCATCCGAATATCGCCATCTATGTCCAGCATCACTGCTGTGGCCGGGTGATTTTGAGGCCTCCCACGACCGCCCCTGACAAGGATTTTAAGCATAAAGGAGACCTCGAACTTTACAGAATCGCCAGCGCGAGATGCCTTGAACACTCCGGATGGGATCTAGCCACATCAGTCTATGATTGGAATTACCCCCCTGACACGCCTAATAGAAAATCCACTCAGATCTACAGGGATAAGGATGGGAAATTGAAAAATGTTCCAGAGACCATAGATCCCGAACGTGAATTTTCAGGGCCCGGATTCGAATTCGGAGAGGCACCCGGGGACAGAGGGTACGGCAAGGGGTATTTCGCCTGGGGCAGTTCGCTCGAAACGACCTACAACCTGTTCGGGATTTTTTCTCTGGGAGATGAACACTGGAATATGCCGGATTACGACAAGGATGGACGGGTTTCACCAGAAGAGCGGTTCAAGTGGAATGATGAGGAGATGAACGGAGAGCTTTTTGTGGATTGGCATACTTTCGAACACCCCACATTGGGCCAGGTCGAGATCGGTGGATGGATCTGGAGAAAGACAAGCCCCCCCGAGGGAGAATTGATCCAGAAAGAGTGTGAGATGGGGAATAATTTTGTGATTTATCTTGCCGGGCTCGTCCCCAAAATCGATGTAGGCGAGTTCGAAGTGATAGATAAGAAGGGCGGAATCTATCAGTTGGAAATCGCCGTAAAAAACACTGGATTCTTGCCGACCGCCACAGAACAGGCGCGGGCGTTAAAGATCGACGAACCCATCCTTCTGGAGATTATTCCTGATGATAACCTGGAGATCATTTTTGGCGAAAGGAAGACAAAACTCGGACAGATCGAGGGGTATTCGGAGAGCCCGAAAACCACCGTTATCCTCCGTGTGAAAGATCCCACACAGAAGGCCGTTTGCGAAGTTCACGTTTCTTCTCAAAAAGCAGGACGGGTGAGGAAGGACATCATTATATCTGAATAACAAGGTCTGAATTATTCATAAAAGTAGCTGACAAACTTTTATTAACAAACCTATGGAAAAGGAAAACTATTTATCTTGTTGTCAATATTCGTTACCTTAGAAGAAATTGAACATTCAATATCAAAAGAGGTTGCAGCTTTTTATATGGAGTGTGATGGAACGGCTTGATATTCTTTTCAAGATTTGCATCCGTTGTTCCGACAAAAGAGTGTAGGGGAATGCCCCATAAAATCAATAAGCTCTTTGGAGAGATAACATGGCTCAGAATGATCCGCGTTTTAAAAAAAGAGGAGTGTCGGAGAGAAGGCGGACAGGACTTTTGCTCATTCTAATGGGGATCGGGATCCCGCTTATCCTGTCTTTTGTCCAGGAAAATGGAGAGTTCCGATTCCACAGTAAAACTCGAATTGTTGAAAGAGGTCTTATTGAACAAGAACAAAAGGAGATCGAACTGGCTCTCCTCAAGAAAAAGCAAAGTATGGATGAGTTTCAGAGAGTCGTCGAAGAAGTGAAGGATATTTACAGGAAGTTAATGGGTGAGGATTACTATAAAGATAAATGGGTCTTCCGGGAATATCACGGTTTTCTGATACCCTTCAAATATGCGATTGCTTTGGGAATGCTGATCGGCTTGGTCGGGCTGGGTCGTCTTATCCTCGGCTAACTCCTTTCTGGATTATTCGTAAAAGCTGCCGACACCATTATTCCAAGAGCATTCTTTTGTTACCGTCGGCATCTTTTACCTTCCAGGCGAACCGATCTCACCCCAAAGCCTATCTGTGATGAAGTCTGCGATTGCAGTCAACATTTTCTCGAAATGCCCGGGTTGGGTGTAGGTATGATCTGCACCTTTGATAACCTCGAGCCGGCAATCCTCCATCATCCGTGCACATTCCCTGCTCTGCTCTAGAGGTACAGTTTTGTCCTCATCCCCGTGGACGATCAATGTTGGGGTCTTGATCTTTTTAATAGCCTCATAGCTTTCGATCGTCGCGGCATCCTGAAAAAAAGAATAGTTGAGCTTGAGGCGTTGGCCTTCGATTCCGTTGAGCGTGATGAATCCGTCGTGTTTCCAGTGGGCAATATCGATGGCCTGGTCTTTCGCTATCAGTAATCCCAAATAATCGGACACGGGAGATTTTAAAGCGAGAAGGATAAGATCAGGCCGCTGAGAAGCTGCGATCAAACTGGCGTAGCCCCCAAAACTCGAGCCAATAAGGCCTATTTTTGAATACCCGGAGTTTTTAAGAATTTGAATCGCTTTGATAACATTCTTCACGGCTTCAGAAATCGTGATGTCCTCGAACTTTCCTTCACTTTCGCCATGCCCGAAAAAGTCGAAACGAAAGGTGGCGATGCCCTTTCGATTCATCATGGACTCCAACCGTGTGTACGTCCTTCCATCCTTGCTTGTCGATAAGCCGTGACACAGTGTGATGATAGGGGGTTTAACACTTGCCTCTGGGACAGAAATAATGCCACACAACTTCATACCCTTGTCGTTCGAAAAAAAGAATTTGTCTTTCATGGGCTCTCTGTATTTTCTTCTAGATTTTTGAATAAAACCTCCTCATTATATAATAGGATATCTAGGCTTCAAAGCAGGCTTTGGAAGAGAGTGATCGGCCGATGGCCCGTTGTATTCAATGCA
>Ga0180438_10010002_pt1 | contig 11695 bp, 9 predicted proteins | sample SS_ome_12_FD_132455 | JGI IMG/M metagenome (GOLD analysis project Ga0180438, IMG submission 132455) | Hypersaline lake sediment archaeal communities from the Salton Sea, California, USA - SS_3_D_2 metaG | ecosystem: Environmental > Aquatic > Non-marine Saline and Alkaline > Hypersaline >...
GAAAACACTTCACATATGTTATTGCGGCATGCCGGTACCTCTCCCTGCCCGTTATCCTGTTTTTGTTAAACACTATGATGCATGCAGCCAGGACGGTCTGGGGAAGCTCCCAGGTGACCGAGATGATCCTTAAAAACAGTAAAACTATTTCATTCCAGAAGTGGTTCAATTAAATATCACATAGAGCCGACGATCTTGGAACAATCAGGACAGATCCATTTGACTTCGGCTTTACCGGAGGTCTTGGGATTCTCGGGATAGCTTTCTTTCTTTTCGTCAGGAAGCTTGAATTCCCTTTTACATATATGGCATTTTTTCTTCATTGATCCTTGGGGGCAGCAGGTTTCCTGTTAATCTTCCGCAGCTGGGACAACTTTCTTGTTTATCTCTTTTACTCACCTGTTTTCCCGGTCTATATTATTGGACTTTCTAATTATAATCTAATCTGTATATAGTCTCAAAAGAATTAAAAAGGTCAAGATAATTTTCCAGACAGCTGGAAAGCAGGTATTTGTCCTTTACTTTCTCTCTGGCCTTTTTACCCATTCTTTCTCTCAAGCTGTCGTCTTCTGCCAATTTGACGATCTTTTCAGCAGTCTCTTCCACTGATGATACCAGGAATCCGTCCTTACCGTCTTCTATCTGGTATTTTATTCCTCCGGCCCGCCCGCCTACCACCGCGGCACCTTTCCACATGGCCTCGGTAACTGTAAGGCCGAATCCCTCTTTAAGGGATTTTTGCACTACTACTGTTGCCGTCCTCTGCAGGGCATTGACCAGGGCAGAGTCCTGGACACTTAGGATAGTCAGGTCCTCTGACTGTTCATCCAGCAGCTCTTTGTATATCTTTTCACCCTCAGGGTCATCGGTTGCCACATTGCCCAGCATTATAAGCCTGCAGTCTATATTTTCCCTGGCCATCTTAAAAGCTTTTATAACACCCTGGGGATCCTTGGCATGGTCGAAGCGTGATATCTGGGTTATTATAGGCTTATCTGTTTTAATATTGTAATGATCCAGGCGGTCCTTTATCTCTCCATCGGTCAGGTCCTTGTTCTTGGTACTCAGGGGGTCTATTCCCGGTCTGAAAAATACCTGGGGTGGTTTAAATCCCTGACGGTATTCCTCAAGGGTCAATATCACTGCATCGTACCTGTCAATAAATGTTTTCAGGTACTGCAACAATTCCTGATTTGGGTTTGACATATCTACATGACATCTCCAGATCCAGGGCTGCCTCTTGCTGTAATAATTTATAAGGGGCAGAGGCTGGGGGTCATGGATTATTATAAAGTCATGGTCTGCCCTATTCCTCAGGGAGTTTTCTTTCAGTATCCATTCATATATATTCTTTTTGAGGTCAGAGAGGTTTATTTCATCTCCCTGGAGGGCATTATGGAATTTCTTTGTTATGCTGAAAAAATCCGGTGTGCCCTGGATAACCCTCCACTCCGTCTTTATGCCAATATTGTTCATCAATATGGTAAGAGGGGCCAGTATCTCTGCTACTCCTCCTCCGTAAAGGGTCGAATTGCAGTGGGATACAAACATATTTTTTAAGGGTCCCGCCTTTTCTTTTATCTCTGCTACTTTGTTATCTCCTATATATTTAGCATAGTCCTCTATCTCACAGAGTTTGAATTCTCTGTCCTTATCCATCTTTTTTTACCCATTCTCCTCTTGGATCTTTCTTATACTTTTTCTTTACCGCGGACCAGGCTACCTTATTTGCTACTTCCTCTCTGCTTGCATCTCCTCTTCTGGCTTCAGGTTGGCTATACTGTTTCCAGGCATTATTAAATGCCTCTTTGAATATCTTCTGGGCTCCCACCGGAAGGCTGTCCTTTATCCTGTCCGGAAGCTTACTTATCCTGGAGTAGGGCATTTTTCTCCCTTTTGATACAGTAATGGGGGAAATAGGCACTATTTTCCCATTTATTTTTATTCACCCGGTTCCACTTTGATCTTTTTTGGTTTTTTTGGTTCTACCTTGGGTATGGTTACTTCAAGCACGCCGTCTTTATATGATGCCCTTATCTTGTCTTCTTTTACCGGTACCCCCAGATTAAATGACCTGCTGAATGAGCCGTATGACCTTTCGGTCCTGACGTAATCTTTACCTTTTTCTTCTTTTTCCATCTTTCTTTCACCGCAGATAACCAGGCGCCCGTCTTCCACTGACACATCTATGTCTTCCATCTTCATTCCCGGCAGGTCTGCTTTCATCATTATCTCAGAATCAGTCTCCTTGATATCCATATCGGGAGACCAGGGCATCATCTTCCTGAACCGGCGGGCGGGCACCCAGTAATCCATGTCTTCGGTGAACCTCTCTACATCCCTGAATGGGCCCCACCTTGCGATAGCCATAACCGACTCCTTTCTTTCTTATTTAAATCAATTTATTAAAATCGTTTTATACAATATATAATATATACCACATCAAATAAAATTTCAATATATAGCGTGCCTTGTGGAGATTACTTCGATATATCCCTTACCGACTCCCTTTTTATGAGGGTTGTCTTCAGATATATGGTCTGTTTTTTATTTTTACCCTTTGACATAAGGCCAAGGAGGACTTCTGCCCCGAATCTTCCCATCCTTATCTTGGGAAGGTGCACTGTGGTAATAGGTGGCGAGGAGGAACCTGACATAGCAATATTGCCGCAGCCTACAATGGAAATATCGTCTGGAATCCTTACCTTCAGCGTATTAAGGCCTGATATAAGGCCCAGGGCTATATTATCAGTCTGGGCCACCAGTGAGGTTATGCCTTCCTGTTCTATTAATGGGTATATCTCTCTGGCAAATTCACGGTATTCCCTGAATTCTCTTATGGGTATATTATTCTTTAAAAATATATTCCTCTTGTTTTCAGAAATCCCTACCCTGTCCAGGCCTTCGGTAAAGCCCCATAATTTCTCTTCAGGAATTATGGATGAATCTTTTTGCCATCCCACATAGCCTATCCTTTGATGACCGCTTTCATGTAAATATTCCACTATTTTCCTGAAAGCCCCTTTATAATCCACAGCAATATCGGTAAACCTAGACCCGGTTATCTTCCGGTTTATGAGAACCACCGGTGTATTTTGCGGGATAACCAGCTCTACATGTGAGAAGTCACTCATCCCCCCCACAAAAACAAGGCCGTCCACCAGAAGATTATTAAGCTGCATCACTGCCTTTTTTTCTATTTCTGCATCAAACCTGGTACTGTTTAATACCAGGATATAATCCTTTTTATTGAGGACATCTTCCACACCTGAAATGATCTCGGCATTAAAGGGATTATTTATGTTTGAAGTAAGAAGACCTATGATATTCCTTTTTTTGCCCCTCAGGGCCCTGGCAATGATGTTGGGGCTGTAGTGGAGTTCTTCCACCATCTTTTTTACTTTTTCGATAGTCTCCTTTTTTACATATCTCTCACCCGTAAGAGCATTGGATACAGTTGCAGGTGATATACCCAATTTTTTAGCAATATCTATAATCGTGATCTTTTTCTGGTCTTTCTTTTGGCGGTCATCCATTACTAAGTCTTTCTATATAAAAGGTTTTATTAACATATTATATTGATTCAGTAAGAATAACAACTTTTTTAAAATAATGTATCCTTATTGAGGTCAACCCAGCTCACCGGCAACTCTTTCAGCCGCTTTTTGCGCCTTTTTCTGCTCTCCATGGTAGTGATGGCCTGTTACATTGAAATTATCATCAAATTCATAGGTAAAAGGTATGCCTGTAGGTATATTGAGGTCCTTCACATCCCTGGTGCTGATATTATCAAAATGCATGACCATCGATCTCAGGGTGTTCCCATGGGATGATATAAGAACTCTTCTGCCCTTCCTCACCTGGGGGACTACAGTGTTTTCCCAGTATTTCATTACTCTTATCTGCACATCTTTCAGGCTTTCGGCTGCCGGGAGCAGTTTTTTATCTATATCTGAATATCTGGGGTCATTTCCAGGAAACCTGTCATCTTCCTTTTCAAGCTCTGGTGGCCTGGTATAGTAGCCTCTCCTCCACTCCATCACTTTTTCTTTCCCTATCCTCCTGGCAGTCTGCGGCTTACTCAAGCCCTGTAGGGCTCCATAGTGCCTCTCATTTAATCTCCAGGTCTTGTGTACAGGTATCCACATAAGATCCATCCTGTCCAGGACTATCCACAGTGTGCGGATGGCTTTTTTTAAATATGAAGTAAAGGCAATATCAAAGCATATTTTTTCATTTCTTAAAATGGAGGCTGCTACCTTTGCTTCCCTTATACCCCCTGGACTGAGGTCTACGTCAGTCCAGCCTGTAAATATCTTCTTCTTGTTCCATATGCTCTGGCCGTGCCTGATAAATACTACCCTGTACAATTTATTTTTCCTGCCTTTCCAGTAACCTTCTTTTTACCAGTTTGAAGATCTCCATGATGATTATTATGGTAAATGAAATTCCTACCAGTATACTCCACTCTTTAAACGTTACCGGGGATATACCCAGAAGGTCCTGCATAAATGGGATATACATGGAACCGATATGGATACCCTGTGCCGCTATCACTCCGCCTATGAGCAGGTAGTTCCTGCTCATAGGGATCCTGAATGCAGAAGTGGTCTCCGACCTGCAGTTAAAGACATGAAAGTTCTGCAGCAGTACCATAAGAAGAAGAAGCAGGTTTCTGGCTTCACCCGTTTCCCAGCCGTTATTTATCAGATAATACCAGGTGCCTATGGTAATACCGCCCATCACGGCACCCGAGATTATGACCTGCTGCAGCATCAGTTTGTTAAATATGCCTTCGGAAGGGCTCCTGGGTCTACGGTCCATGGCCCCGGGCTCCCCTTTTTCAAAAGCCAGCGCCACATCCTGTAGGCCGTTGGTCACCAGGTTGAGCCACAGGAGCTGTACTGCTACCAGGGCCAGGGGCAAACCAGCCAGCAGGGCAGCAATAAATAATACTACTTCGGCAGCACCGGTAGAGACCAAAAGATAGGTGACCTTCCGTATATTGTCATAGGCAAATCTTCCCTCTTCTATCCCGGCGACAATAGAGGAAAAGCTGTCATCAGTGATTATTATGGATGCAGTATCTTTTGTTACATCAGTACCGCTTCCCATGGCTACTCCAATATTGGCCCTCTTTAATGCCGGGGTATCATTTACTCCGTCACCGGTCACTGCTACAAAATTACCTATCCTCTTAAAGGCTTCCACCAGTTTCAATTTCTGGATGGGAGCGATCCTGGCAAACACCTTTTTACTCCTGGCCTTATTCTCAAATTCTTCTTTTTCACTATCATCCCCATCATTTTCCTGGCCCAGCTCAGACCCGGTTATTACTTCCTCCTTTTTTTGGGTTATTTCAAGCTCCCGGGCAATGGTAAGGGCAGTCTCGGGATTATCACCGGTGACCATGACCACTTTTACTCCGGCATTCTTTGATTTTTTTATGGCATCTGCCGCTTCCGACCTTATGGGATCTATAAAACCGACCAGTGCCAGCAGGTTGAGGCCGGGAAGGTCATCTTTTGACAGATGGCTGTAATCTTTTCTCTTCCTGGCCCTGCCGTCAGCCACTGCTATTACCCTGTATCCTTCACCGGCCAGCTCATTTGCTTTCTTACTGAGCTCTTTTTTATCAATATCTACAAACCTTCCTGACTTATTCATCTTTTTGCATAATGGTATTATTATCTCGGGAGCACCTTTTGAAGCCACTCTGTAGGAACTTTTTTCCCTGTAAAATTTAGCAGAGAATTTATTTTCTGATTCAAAGGGTATCTCGCCCAGTATCTGGGCATTATTCCTGATCTTTAAGGGGTCCTGATCAAGCTTGTAGGAAAGGGCAAGAAATGCAATATCTATGGGATTGCCTTCATACTGCCAGGAATCCTCTGCCTTTTTCAGGGTTGCCTCATTGTCCAGGGCAGTCACCCTGGCCACCTTTGCCAGGTATTCCTTATCTTTACCGGATATTCTGTCTTCGTCCTCCTGGACTATCCCACCTTCATCATTATAGCCTTCTCCCGATACTTTCAGGCTCCTGTCCGGCTGGATAATAAGCCTTTTTGCAGTCTGCCTGTTAACAGTCAGCGTCCCCGTCTTATCGCTGGCAATAAGAGTACAGCTGCCCAGGCTTTCCACGGCAGCCAGCTTCCTTATTATCACATTCCTGGCAGCCATCCTGTTGGAACTGATGGAAAGGGCTACGGTGACCGCCACCGGGAGACCTGCCGGAATGGCCGAGACTGCCAGTGCCACCGCCAGGAGGAAGACTTCCAGGTATTCATATCCCTGCACAATAGCAATTACAGCCAGAATAGCTACACCTCCCAGTACTATAAGGCCTATCTGCTTGGCAAACCTGTCCATCCTTATAAGTAGTGGCGGTTTTACTTCCTCTTCGGACTGCACCTCTTCTGCTATCTTTCCGATCTCGGTGTCCAGACCAGTGGCTGTCACCATACCACTGGCCCTGCCTGAGGTAACCCTGGTACCGGCAAAGGCCAGGTTTTCGCATTGGGAAGAGTCCTTATACTCTTTTTCCTTCCTGTTAGTCTTGTCTACAGGTACAGATTCTCCGGTCAGTACCGATTCATCGATGGAGAGGTTTTTGGTCTTTAGAAGCCTCATATCTGCAGGGACCTTGTCCCCGGATTTCAGGAGCACTATATCTCCCGGTACCAGTTCTTCAGAATTGATCCTTCTTTCCGCGCCTCCCCTAACTGTCCTGGCATAGATCTTTAAATATTCCTGCAGGGATTCCGCACTTTTTTCAGCACGCCACTCCTGGTAGGTCCCCAGGCCTGTATTAAGAAGGATTATAAAGAAGATAAAGACAGCATCTTTTACTTCGCCTACTACAGACGACACTATGCCTGCTGCTATCAGGATGTAGATAAGAGGGCTCTTCAGCTGGTCTACTATGACCTTCCACAGTTTTATGGTCTTTTTTCCCGGAAGTTCGTTTCTTCCGTATTTTTCCAGCCTCTTTTCTGCCTCTTCCTGGGGCAGGCCGTCCCTGGTGGTAGCAAGCTGCTCAAGAGAAGCATCAATGGTAAGGGCCTGACAGGTCAGGGGCTGCTTTTTCCTCTTGGCCATTATTATCGATCACTCCAGACATCCCAATTTTGATCAAATATCAAACTGGTCCAGGTTTTTTCTTAATACGGCAGCAGAATCCTTAAATGATTTTTTTTCTTTTTCATCCATCAGCGGTACTATTACCTGCCTTACACCGTCGCTGTTCAATATGCAGGGAAGACTGAGATACACATCATTTACATCAAATATATCCTCAATAAGCACTGATACCGGCATTATGGAATTCTGGTTATCCAGGATAGCTTCTGAGATCCTGGCCAGTGACAGTCCGATTCCATAAGAGGTCTCTTTCTTTTTTTCGATTATCTCGTAAGCTGATTCTTTTACCTGATTGAAGATCTCCCCTTTGATATTTATATCAAAATCACATTCCTTCCTTCTGTCGCAGACCGGGCAGTAATCCTTAAACGGTACCCCGCCAATGGTAGAACTGCTCCACAGGGCAAATTCGCTGTCACCGTGCTCTCCCAGTATATATGTATGTATATCCCTGGCATCTATGCCGCAATGTTCGGCCATCCTGGATTTTAGCCTGGCACTGTCCAGTGTGGTCCCTGAACCGATCACCAGATTATGTGGACGCAAAGACAGCTTATTTGCCGCATAAGCCATTATATCCACCGGATTTGTGACAATCAGCAGTACCGAATCCGGAGAATTCTCATTTATCTGAGGCATTATTTTCTGGAATATGTCAATATTTTCTTTAATGAGGTCCAACCGGTTCTGGCCGGGTCCCTGGTTTTTCCCAGCTGTTATTACCACCAGGTCTGATCCTTCCATATCGCTGTAACCCCCGGCTATTATGCTGGCTGGTCCTGTAAAAGGTATACTGTGATTGAGGTCCATGACCTCTCCCATTACCCTGTCCATATCTATATCAATTAGTACAAGCTCCCTTACCATATTTTTTATAATCATGGCATAGGCATACCTCATGCCCACATTACCGCATCCTATTATAGAGACTTTGGCTGTTGTCTCACCCATATCGATCAGCTCCTTGATATAATGTCCTCCAGGGTCATTTCTTCTGTTTTATACCCTGTTCCTTTTCATATATTACACCGATAGTATCCATGACAGCATCAGGATTTAAGGAGATGGAGTCGATCCCGGTATCCACTAAAAACCTGGCAAACTCAGCTGAATCACTGGGGCCCTGGCCGCATATGCCCACCGGTCTGTTCCTGCTGTGGGCTTTTTTGATGAGGATCTCTATTATACGTTTTACCGAGTCATTGTTTTCATCAAATAGATCTGAAAGCTCCTCAGAATCCCTGTCTATACCCAGGACCAGCTGGGTGAGGTCATTGCTCCCGATGGAAAACCCATCAAACCTCTCGGCAAACTCCTCCGCCTGCATTATATTTGAAGGTATTTCTGCCATTATATATATCTTCAATCCATTTTTTTTATTATTAAGCCCGTTTGCATCAAGTACGCCCATAGTCCTGTCTGCCTCTTCTACAGTGCGGCAGAAAGGTATCATGATTATTATATTATCAAGTCCCATCTTTTCCCTGGCCTTCTTTATGGCCGCACATTCAAGGGAGAAACCTTCCATATATCGGTCACTATAGTAACGGCTGGCACCCCTGAAACCGAGCATGGGATTTTCTTCATGGGGCTCAAATATCTCTCCGCCTATCAGATTGGCGTATTCATTGGTCTTGAAGTCACTCATCCTGACAATAACGGGATCGGGGTAACGGCTGGCAGCGATCTGGGCTATACCCATACCAAGCTTGTCAATAAAATATTCTTCCCTATTATCATAATCGGCACAGAGCTGGTCGATCTCTTCCTTTACCTTTTCGTCTTCCAGCTCTTCATATTTTACCAGAGCCATGGGATGGATCTTTATAACATTATTTATTATAAATTCCATCCTGGCCAATCCGATGCCGCTGCACGGTATCTTCCACCAGGAAAAGGCTGCTGCCGGACTGGCTACATTCATCATTACCTTGGTCCTGGTCTCAGGTATATCTCCAAGTTTTAACTCTTTTACTTCATAATCAAGTTTTCCTTCATATACGTAACCCTCACTGCCTTCGGCACAGGAGATAGTTATGTCCGAACCATCTTTTATTTTGCTGGTACCGTCAGAGGTCCCCACTATGGCAGCTATACCCAGTTCCCTGCTCACTATGGCGGCATGGGAAGTCCTTCCTCCGTGGTCCGTTATTACACCCTTTGACTTTTTCATTATGGGTACCCAGTCCGGGTCGGTCATGCCAGTCACCAGGATGGAACCTTCCTTGAATCTGCCTATATCTTCAGGACTTTTTATGACACAGGCTTCCCCTGATGATATGGCATCTCCGATAGCTTTACCGCTGACTATCCTTTTTCCTTTTTCTTTTAATTTATAGCTTTTCAACATTCCTGTATCTTTACGTGACTGAACAGTCTCAGGCCTGGCCTGGACTATGAAAATATTTCCCTTATCACCGTCTTTGGCCCACTCAATATCCATGGGCCTGCCGTAATGGTCTTCTATTTTCTTTGCCCATCTGGCAAGCTGGATAATCTCTTCATCATCCAGGACAAAGGTGTGCTGTTCCTTTTTACTGGTATTGATATTCCGGGTCTTTTTACTGCCGCCACTGCTGTATACCATCTTCTTTTCTTTGGTGCCCAGGAATTTTTTTAATATGGGTTTAAATCTTTTTTTATCCAGGACCGGCTTGAATACCATGTACTCATCTGGATTTACGGTTCCCTGTACTACATTTTCCCCCAGTCCCCATGCGGCATTTATTTCCACCACTTTATCAAACCCTGTTTCCGTATCAATAGTAAACATGACTCCTGAACCACCCTTGTCGGATCTTACCATTTTCTGAATACCTATGGAGAGAGCTATCTTCATATGTGAAAAACCTTTCTCTTCCCGGTAGCTTATGGCCCTGTCAGTAAAAAGAGATGCATAACACTTCCTGCAGGCCTCCAGCAGCTCATCCTCACCGCAGATATTAAGGAAAGACTCCTGCTGCCCGGCAAAGCTTGCATCCGGCAGGTCTTCTGCAGTGGCACTGCTCCTCACAGCTACATCGGCTTCTTCTACTTCATACCTTTCAGAGAGTCTTTTATAATGCTCCCTTATGGAGGCTTCCAGTTTTTCGGGAAACTGGGAATTGATAAACAGCCTTCTTATCTTTTTTCCGGTATCCTGCAGGCTTGCGCCTTTATTTAATCCACCTAAATATGAATTTAACTTCTCTTCTATATTATTTTCCTTTATCAGATCGCGGTAGGCCCGGGCACTGGTGGCAAAACCTGCCGGGACATTTATCCCTTCCTTTTTCATATTTTTAATCATCTCTCCCAGGGAAGCATTTTTACCTCCCACGCTGTCTACATCCCGGGAAGATATTTCCTCAAACCACAAAATATATCTATTGTCACTCATCCTTTTCCCCCTTGAACAGGATCAATCCTTTTTGATTAAGCTTAATATAAATATGGTACATAACCTGGTTGACAGGAGGGCTGGCATCCTGTTGTATGACAATATCTTTATATTCTTCTTTAAAGTAATCCATTACCGGTTCGGTATTTTCCCTGAATTCCGCTATCTGTTTTTCTAAAGTCTCCAGGTCGTCATCTTTCCTTTTCTGCAGCACGGCATCAGGGAATGAGGGAGGGTTTTCCTTTATGTTATAGATGGCCCCGCAATTGGGGCATGTCTTCCGGTTTAGTACCCTTTCCTTTATTAATCCTTCCGAAAGCTCCAGCATTATTACTGCATCCAGGCTTAATCCTTTCTGCCTTATCATCTCAAAATATTGACGGACTTCCTCCATATTGCGGGGAAAACCGTCAAATAGGAAAACCTCTGTATCTTTATCAATATTTTTATCAATATCTGCAGATATCAATCTCTTTACCAGGGTTGACGGGACCAGCTTTCCCCTGTCCATATAGGATTGGACTTCTTTCCCTGTACCGGTCTGCCTTTCTATCTCTGCCCTTAACAGATCCCCGGCAGATATCTTCTTTATATTAAAAGAATACATCCGGGAGATCACCGTACTCTTTCCACTGCCGGGAGGTCCGGTTATTATTATTGTCTTTATCTTATGCTGCATACCACCAAGATCCAGTTTTAAATAAGTATCTTCAGCAGGTCATAACATCTGCAGGAATATCCCCACTCATTGTCATACCATGATAAAAGTTTCACTTTTCCGCCCATTTTCATGGTTGCCAGTGAATCAAATATACTCGAATGGGGATTCCCAATTATATCACTGGATACTAAGGGGCGGCTGCTGTAATCCAGTATACCTTTATATCTTTCCATTTCTGCAGATTCCCTGAATACATTTTTTATATCATCCAGATCTGCATCTTCTTTTATATCTGCTACCAGGTCGATGAGCGAACCTACCGGGACAGGGGCCCTTACCGCCAGGCCGTCCAGCTTCCCTTCCAGTTCGGGTATGACCTTGCCCAGTGCACTGGCAGCACCGGTAGTTGTGGGGACCAGATTGATGGCGGCGGCCCTGGCCCTCCTGAGGTCCTTTTGGGGCCGGTCCACCAGGCTCTGGCCGTTAGTATAGGCATGTATGGCAGTCATAAATCC
>Ga0180438_10010003_pt1 | contig 11691 bp, 7 predicted proteins | sample SS_ome_12_FD_132455 | JGI IMG/M metagenome (GOLD analysis project Ga0180438, IMG submission 132455) | Hypersaline lake sediment archaeal communities from the Salton Sea, California, USA - SS_3_D_2 metaG | ecosystem: Environmental > Aquatic > Non-marine Saline and Alkaline > Hypersaline >...
ACGCGTGTTCGTCGCAGCGGGCAATGTGGAAAGAGCTTGGGCTCGAGGCCGCGGCCATAGAGCGAGCGGCCGCCGGTCTGGTGGAGAGGTCAACATGATGACGGATCGTTCCCTGTCCGTTGTGATCGCGTGCTATCGCGACGCCGGCAGCGTGCGCGAGTTTTATCGGCGGCTGTCTGAGATTCTGCCCACGGTGACCCCTCGCTACGAAATCATCTATGTAAACGATGCGTCGCCGGACAACGCCGAGGCGATCCTCAAAGAACTTGCGGCATCCGATCCGCACTTGGTCGTGGTTAACCATACCCGAAATTTCGGGAGCCAGAACGCGTTTCTTTCCGGTATGACCGTTGCCCGGGGCGATGGGGTCGTGCTGATGGACGGGGACCTGCAGGATCCCCCGGACCTGATCCCCGATTTGGTGAATAAGTGGCTGGAAGGAAACCATATCGTGTACGGTGTCCGCGTTAAGCGCAAGGAGAGCGCTTTCCGTCAGGTGGCCTATAAGGTGTTCTACCGGATTTTCAGCTGGATGGCGCGATTCAAGGTTCCTTTGGACGCCGGGGATTTTGGATTGCTGGATCGCCGCGTGGTTGACGTCCTGCTTGGCGAATTCCCGGAGCGTCTGGTCTTTCTGCGCGGGCTCCGCGCGTATACGGGTTTCAGGCACGCGGGGGTGGAATACGTGCGGCAGCCTCGTTTCGACGGGATCACCACCAACTCGCTGATGAATAACATCCGCTGGGCCCGGCTCGCGGTTTTCTCGTTCAGCCAGAAGCCGCTCGAATACATCTCGGTGCTCGCGTTTGTCGCGGTGTGTTTGACGGGCGCCGCGACGGTGTTCTATTTGGCGGCGTACTGTGCCGCGTATGTGTCAGGGACCTACGCGGCGCCCCCGGGCTATATGACCTTGCTCGTGGTAACGCTGTTTTTGGGTAGCGTTCAGTTGGTTTGTTTTTCCATCCTTGCGGACTACATCGGCCACATTTACGACGAAGTGAAGGGGCGGCCGCGGTTCATCGTGCGCGATATCCTGGACAACCGAGACCCGCCGCCCGGCGGCGGCATAGCAGACGGGACCCCAAGAAACGATGCCGGACGACGTATATAGACCTTTCGACGAAGACGTGGAAAAGGGCGGGGCGTACGTTTATACGGACGCGGCGCGCCGGAGCGCGCAATACGTCAACCGCCGGTTTTCGCGCGTAACGCAGGCCGCGCTGGATTTCCGCGGGAAGCGCGTCGTCGACGTGGGCTGTGGCGATGGCACTTATACGGCGGAACTCTACTGCGCGTCGGGTGCGGCTTCGGTGCTGGGCATTGATCCGGCGGGGAAGGCCATTGAACGCGCCAGAAACACGTATCGGGAGGAAGGGAACACCTTGGACTTCAGGCAATGTTTCGCACGCGATCTCGTGGCGGAACACCGTCAATTCGACATCGCGGTCTATCGCGGGACTATCCATCACGTGGGCCGGCCGGCCGAAGAAATCGCAATGGCCCTTCGTCTGGCGCGCACAGTTTTCTTGCTTGAAGCCAACGGGATGAACCCCGTTGTCAAGTTGCTGGAGCGCTTCTCGGCGTATCATCGAAAGCATGAGGAACGCTCGTATCCCATGCGCACTTTGAAAAGATGGGTCCGGGCTGCCGGGGGCGCGGTCGAGCATGCGTCGTTTTTCGGTTTGGTGCCCATTTTCTGTCCTGCCTGGTTTGTGAGCATCGGCGCCGCGCTCGAGCCGTTCGTCGAGCGTGTTCCGTTGTTACGCGGCATTGTGTGTGGCCAGATCGCCATGGTCGCGTCGCGCGTCGCGGGAGCGAACGGGATCAGCCAAAGCGGCATGGAACAGGTGCAATGACCGCCCTCGGGTTTATGGTAGAACAGGCGCTTCTCCTCTTCGGCGCCTGGACGCTGGGCTACCATTTATGTCTTCTGACGGCTGCGCCGGCCTACCTGGCGTTTCCCGCTTGGGTCTTTTTCTATGCGCTCGGATGCTTCGCTGTGCGTCCTCCGCTTAGAAAAGCGCTCGATAGCATCAAGAGGCAAAAGGCCTTGTTCTTTGGGGCCATGGCCCTGGGGCTCTTCGTCGCGGTATTTACGTCGTTTCTCTCGTGCCCGGATGCGGACGATATCAGCTATTTCCATCGCGCACTTTCCCAGCTTGATGTGATGGGCGAGCCGTTCATCACCACCCACACGCAACATAACGCTGTCGGGCTTCCCCCGATTTCGCCCCTTCACCTTTCGACATCCTATGAGCCGCTCATGGCGTTGCTGGGCCAATACTGTCCTCTTGGCCCGCTTTGGTTTTACCAGAATGCGGGCGCGGCGTTGGCGGGTTTCCTGTTCGCGTGCATTTACGTCCTTTTCTACTGCCATTTCGGGATCCGGGGGACGTTGGCTCTGGCAGCAACCGTCGTGGCGTTTGGCTTCCTTGTTTTGGATGGCAACGTGCATCGTTCTTTCGGCAGTTTCGCGTTTATCCGCTTGTGGCAAGGAAAGGCGATTCTGTCGACGCTCCTTGTGCCGCTTACGTTGCTGCTTGCCCACAGGCAATTGACCGTGCCCACGTGGCGGCATTGGTTTCATCTGTTCCTGGCAGGCGTGTGCGCCACGGGGCTGAGCGGCTCGGGCCTCTTTCTCATTCCATTAGGTACGTTTGCCTCTGCCGCCGCATATGCGGTGTGGACCCTTCGTCCATGGAAACGGCTGTGCAGGATTGTGCTGTGTGGCCTGGCCCCTGTGTATTGTCTGGCAATCGTGGGTGCGTTCGTGCTCGGGGGGTTCGCCGATGTGGACACCGCGGTCTGGGATAAGTGGGAGAGCACGTGGTGGAAGAATCTTGCCCTGGTCGTCGACACTAAAGCCGCGCTGGCAAGAAACCTGGTTCTCGTCACGCTAGTGCCGCTTATCACGCTCCGGCGGCGGCGCGGGCGGTTCATGCTGCTTTACAGCCTGACGCTCGTGGGCGTTTTTGGCAACCCAATCACGGCGCCGTGGGTATTGCGGCTGGCGACGCCCGCTGCGTTTTGGCGACTGGTCTATCTTTTTCCGGTTCCGTTTTGCAGTGGTCTGGTGGTCGGTTTTTTTTCGCGTCGCACGCTGCATTGGAACTTGACGTGCCGCGCGATTGCCGTTGGGGCCGTCGTCGGCCTGGTCGGCCTAGCGTGGACGCAATCCACCTTTGCCGATACCCGGCTCAAACTGCCGCATGAGCACAAGTTGCCCCTCGGGCCGCGCGCATTCTGCGAAAAAGCGTCGCCGTATCTGCCATCCGGCGCTGTTGTGCTGGCGCCCGAGCGTATCATGTGGACCCTCGGATTGCTCAGGCCCGACATTCGATTCCAAGCGTGTAGGAAGAAGGAAACGCTTCATGTCTTTCGTGCTGTAGGCAGGGAAGAGGAGGCACGCGAACGCATACGCGCTCAGCACCTCGTGGCCTATGGGCGCGTTTCCGATGCGCACGTGGCGGCGTTCAGGAAAATACTGAACGACACTACGCACGTCGTCACAGTGACGTACTACGCAAATAAGGTGGCCCGTTTTGCTGAACCGGGTGGTTTCCAATGTACACAGATTGTGTCGAGTGGCCGGTACGTTCTTCTGTCCGTGGACAAATTGCGCAGGGCATCCCAATAAAGCTTCCCTTCTCGGCACGGCATTGGAGCGGGTGGCGCGTCCCTTCATTTTTACGTTGCTCTGATGTAGACTGGTGGGGGAATGGAGACGCTGTTGGCCTCGACACAGGGTAAGGATCGTTTACGATGCGGCTCTCCTTTATTGTCTTCGTGATGGGGGCTGTTGCCTGCGGGCAGACGATGGCTGCGCCCGCGGTTTTTCTCGGCCCCGAGGCGAGCGACATGGAACAGCTTGCCGCTGTGGAGCTGCAACGTTACGTGTATGCGGTTTCAGGCGACCTTCTCGAGATCCGTCGGGTCGAGAAGGTTACGCATTACGACGAAGGATTCATACTGGGGACGCCGGATTCGCTGCCCGATACCGGCCGGAGCTGGCCTTTTGACCTCGAGCCGCCAACGGACGATGGCTACCTGCTGCATTCCATCGACTGGGGCAACACGCTAATCGTCGTGGGCGGCCAGCGCCCGGAAGGGGTAAAGAACGGCGTCTATGCGCTGCTCGAGGCGTTTGGCTACGGTTTTTATCTTGGCGGCGACACGTTTCCGGACGCGCTGCCGGATCTCTGGGAGGGCGAGCCCCCCTACCTGCACTTCTCGAAATCGCCCGCGCTGACGGTCCGGGGCCTGCTGCCGTGGCACAACTTTTTTACCGGCCCCACGGCCTGGGAACCAGCGGACTACAGGGCCTATATCGATCAACTTGTGCGCATGCGGCTCAATTTTGTTGGGTTTCACTGCGCCGATTCCGAGCCATTCACTGCATATAGACAAGACGGTCAACTCGTGGGGGGCAAGCCACTGGCGAACACGTCGCGGCCCAATCGAGGCGCCGCGTCCCTGCCGGCCGACAGTTACTTCGCAGGAACTGGCCGCTACTTCGCGCGCGAGTACTTCGGGGCGAACAGCTCGTTTGTCGCCGATCGCGCTAAGTCGATCCGCGCCGCCAAAGACGTGCTGCGGGACGCGCTGGTTTACGCCAAGGGTCGAGGTATGCAGGTGTGCCTCGGGTTCGAAATGCGGGGCGACGCTCTCGATCCCACAGTGCAGGCCGGTTTTGAGGCCCGGTTCAGGAACTTGCTCGCTGAGTATCCCATGCTTGATTATGTTTGGCTGTGGGAACCTGAAATGATGAGTCTGGCGCCGGATCCGGCCCCCAACCCGCGAAGCCTCTGGGGCAGCTACACACGGCGTTGGGCCGATGCGTTCGGCGACCTTGAGCAGCCTGAGCGGCGCGCCGAGGCGGCACGGGTCGCGTTGTTTGCGCTGCACGCGCGCCAACTTCTTCACGCCCTGCGGCCGGATATCGGCCTGGTTGTCTGCGGATGGGGGGGCGATGAATGGTATCGGTACACCGACTTCTTCCCGGGCATGGACAAGATCCTGCCGTCGGATGTGGTGCTGTCGGCCTTGGACAACATCCGGATAACGCCCAACGTCAGCAAGGCGTACGGGGCGCTGTCGTCCGGACGCCGGCGCTGGCCCATCCTTTGGCTGGAATACGACGGCGATCAATGGATGCCGCAACCGAACCTCGAAGCGGTTGCCGGCGCGTGCCGGGACGCCTTGGCAAAAGGCTGTCAGGGGCTGTTGGGTATCCACTGGCGCACGCGGGCCGTTGAAGAGGCCGCGGCGTACTGCGCCCAGTTCGCATGGGACACGCGTATTACGGTGGAGGATTTTTGCCGACGGCGTGCAACGGATTTGTTCGGCAGGGGTCTGGCCGAGGACGGCGCGGATATGCTTCTTCGGCTGCAAGAACTCGGCTATCGATGGGTAGGCGGCGCGGGCCAGTCCGAATGCGGGGGATTCGTCTGGAACTACGGCGACGAGATGAAACGCCAAGAGCTGACGATATTGCAGTACGAGGCGCGTGTCCTTGCGGACTCGGGCCGCGCCCTTGCGTCAAAACTTATACCTGACATCCGGCCGCTGGACAATCTGCTATCCGGCGGCCCGCGAAGGAAGGGGCTTGACGCCGCCGAAGACCACGTCCTGCTTATGGACTACGTATTGGCCTTCGACCACGCCGCGTCTGTTCTCTGTCCGGGGGGCGGTTTGGACGCGTTGATCGAGCGGGGCAACACCGAGGAAGCGATTGCGCTTATACAAGATTCGGGGTTGGCCGAGGCGTTGCACAGCTACGCGCGGCGCATCAGGAACAAGGGAGAGCTGGGCGTGCTGGCCACGGTCAACGTCAAAGCGTGGGCGGATTTGCGCAATCGGATGGGCCTGGGGCCGCAGGAACTTGCAGTGCTCGAAGCTCTTCCCGAGGACTATGAACCCACTGTGGTTGTGCTGCCGGATCGCGTCATCCTCGTGGGCGGCCCCGAGAAGCGGGTGAAGGTGAAGGTCTTGGCGCGTCCGCTCGGGGCAACGGATTTCGCGGAACGTGTCCTGGCGTCGCTCGGCCGTTCTTCGTACGCCCTCGTTTTCCCGGAGGAAGTGGAGGGGGCCGGCAGCGTTGAGTACGGTATCGAAGTGGTCGAGGGCCGGCGGAAACGTTTTGAATGGCCGCGCGGTTTCCCGGCAGCTACTGCAACCGCCACAACGTATGTTCCCAGGTTGGCGTCCGTTCCCGCGCCGCCTGCGTCGGGTCGGGTGACGCCGGTGGCCGTCGAATACGGGGTGTCGCCCGACTGGTACAGCGTTATCCTCGAGTGGACGCCGGAACCGGGCGAGGCCTACGCCGTTTACCGGAACGGTGCGCATCTGGCCACGGTGGCCGATGGTTGGTTCGAGGACCTGCGTCCTGTCTCGGGTTCCGCGGCAGACTACGGCGTGGTGGCGCGCAGCCTCTGGTCCGGGTTGACGGCGTATGCGGCCGCGCCGGTGTCGCTGCCTGGGCTGCCGTTGCCCGAGCCGCCCGCGAGCTTGCACCTAGCCACCCGGGCAAACCGGGTCGTCCTTGGGTGGTTCAGCGACTCGCCGCAAGCGGGGCAATACAACGTGGTGAAATACAATGAAGACCTCGAGCCCGTCGGGGAAATCATCGCCGCTGCCGATTATGGTCACTATTTGCAGGCAACCGATCGGGTCGAGGGCGGGACGGCGTGCACGTATTCGGTGGCCGGCGCGGCGCCCGACGGCCGAGTCGGCGCCCCCTCGAGTCTTGTCGGCGTGATTGCGTCGTCCGAGCCGGCTCGCCCCCGAGTTCAGCTTTCGTTCGAGGATACGTCATTTCTCATGGAACTGTCGCAGATAGCGGACAACGCCTTGGCGGTCGGCGGCAAAGGGTGGTCTGAACTCGCGCGTCAACCCCAATGGGACCCGGAGCGGGCCCTGACACTGAGCCTGTGGGTGAAACTGGATGACGTCGAGGGGGCGCCGGTGCTTATCTGCAAGGGTCCATGGGAGGAGGTGACGTATTTTTTGCAGCTCGTGGGCGGCCGGATCCGGTTCCATATGGCTGACCTCGGTACGCTCGATGGGGGCAGCCCGCAACCGGGGGTGTGGCAACACATTGCAGCCGTCTATGGGTTCGGCGAAATGCGGATCTATCTTAATGGCGTGCAAACTGGACGCAAGAACGTCGCAGGCGTCCCTCCGCTAGATACAACGCCTCTGCTGGCGCCGCGTTATGGGCTTAGCGAGGAGACGTATTACGTCCACGGCCTTCTCGACGATATCCGCATCTACGATGTAGCACTGACTGGCGAAGAGGTGCGGATTCTTCGCGAGAAGACCAGGCGCTGACGCCCGGACGGTCGCGGCGTCTCAGGCGACTTGTCGTTTTCTGCGCTTTACTGCCAGGGAAAGGAGAACGGCGAGGAACAGTGCCGGGTTGCCATATGCGGGCGGGGAACCGCTTCGGGAAACAGCGGTTATGGTTGCGGCGCATGAGGGGGTCAGCACCCCTGGTTGGTCGGCGCCGGAGACCTCGTAGCCGGCCGCCTGCCAGGCATCAAATCCGCCGAGCATGTTATGTACGGCGGTAAAGCCTTTGTCGCTAAGGAGTTGGGCCGCCGGGGCGCTCCGACCGCCGGCCTTGCAATACACCACGATGTCCTGGTTTTGCAGGTCGGCAATTTCATCGAGGCGGACACCCAGCTCCGTTGAGTCGATGTTGTATGCGCCTGGGATGTAGCCGGCGTCGATCTCGGCGGCGGTTCGCACGTCCAGGAAGAACGTTTCGTCTTCCCACATCTGGTGCGCCTGCGCGACTGAAACGTCTTCGTAAGCCTTGGGGAATAGCATGCGATGTACGATCTCAGTTGTTACGTCGTCGCTGCCGGCTTCTCCTGGAACGCCCGGTTCGCCGCGCGCAATGTCGTATTCTGCCGCGAAAGCAGCCAAACAAATGCCGAGGACGACGACGAAGAGGCCGAAATGGGTGTACATTTTTTACGGTTCTCCTTGCTAGGGGGTTCCCATGGCCGCTTTTGAAGGCCGAATGCGGATCGCTGCGCGCCGGTATTGGTCGTTCCGCTCCAACCTGTGCGCATCTAATGTCTTACCACGCGTCATTCACGTTCCGGTGAGCGATGTGGGTTAGGATTTCTGCACATTGACGCGGTAGCATCGAGGCACGGCGACCTCGTGGCGGATTGCGCCGTCTTTTTTCCACCAACGCATCTTAATAACGCCGTCGGGGACGGGGACTTCACCGTCGCACCACTGGAGTTCGAGGTCCGGGAGTTGTACTTCGACGGTCTTATTCGTTGGATCGATACGGCGCAAGCCGAGCACGTCGCGATAGTACTGATGGCAGATGTGTGCGCCAAATCCGTGGCAGCAGCTTGCTGCGGCCGTGTCGTGTTCCCACAGGGTACCGGTTTGCTCAGCCATGCAAAGCAGGAACTCGATGGACTCATCAACGAACTGTTGGACGTGGCCAAACCGGGCGAGGAGGTCCAGCCGCAGGAGGTCGCCGACGAAGAAATTGGCCATGTGCACTTCCGGATACGCCCCGGATTGCTTCCGCCGTGGGCCGAATTCGTTGCGAAGTACGCGCCACAAGTCCGGGTGGGTTTCGGGCGTCGCGACGCCGAAGAAGAACGCATAGTATTGGCAGACTTCGCTGCGGTTTCGGGTAACGACGAGGTCGTTATCTTGTCGTAACGCATTATCTACGAAAAACTCCCCGTCAAAGGATTGCCGCTTAATGACGTCCCGGACGGCCTTGGCCTCGGCAGCGCAGTCTGGAAGGCCGTACACGCGGTGTGCCGCGTCGAGTGCGCCGGCGTAGAGCATGTTCGTGGGGTAATTCACGTCTTGGACGAACTCGTTGGCCCTGGACCATTCGACAAACACCCAGCTATCGAGTTTTTCGAGCAAGCCGTCGGCGTTCTTGAACTTGCGCAAGTAATCGAACAGGGCAAGGACCTTCGGCTTCAAAGCGTCGGCTAACGGTCGGTCGCCGCTGCGGGCCAGGTATTCCTCGAGTTGGACCACAAACCATAAGGCCCAGTTCGGAATGAAGACGCCGTCATAGTGGTCTGCGGGATAGCACATGGGCAACATGCCTTCGGGGAGTTGGTTAAGCCGTTCGAGCAGCAAGTAGTTTTCAAAGAAATTGCGCTCGACTGCGGTGTTTCCCGACAATGCGAAGGCGGCTCGTGCCGCAAAGGTGCTGTCGCACAGCCAGGGGGCGCGCTCGCGCGAAGGACAGTCCATGAACGTGTCGGGGCTGTTTTGTCTCGAGCTTTGGCGTCCCGCCTCGAAGATGCGGTTGAGCCGCTCGTCGCTCGATTGGAACCGGCCCTTGCCGGCGTCGGGATTGGCGTACTCTCGGATGTAGACGCCGCTGACGCGACAGGCGCCGTCGAGCACGAGGACCTTGAGATAGCGTAACGTGTAGGGTTCGAAGGCCTCGAGTTCGTAGGTCCCCGGCCCGAGTTCGTAGGTCACTAGCTGCGCCGAGCCCATACGCAAGAAGTTGACGTCTCCCTCATTCGTGAGAATCTCGTCAAACACGAATAGGAGGCGGGTCTTCTCAGTGCATGCCACTCGGGCGCCGAAAAAGCCCGTCAGGTTTAGGCCGAAATCTACGACATGAAACGTGTTGGCGGGCAAGTCGAGGCGGGTATCGGGCGTCAGCGCCTCGCCGACGTCCTCGTGGCGCTCGATGGCCAAGGTCTGCATTTCTATCGACGGGATTGTGTCGAGTTCTTCCTCCCGATACCCCAAGAGGCTGGGGCCAATGCCCGTCAAAGAACGGTCTTTGAAAACGTGGCCGGGTTGCTCGTTGGTTCGGACGGTTCCCCGGCTGACGTGGCGCGTGGCCGTACGCACGTCAAACGTCGGATAGGCTACATGCCGGGGCAAGTAGCGCTTTTCCGGGAGGCCGGGGCAGTCCGTTGCCTTAAACGCGGCGTCGGGATCCGCCCGCCAGCGATCCCCGCCGGGCGCGAGGCGGTACACTTCCGTAAACGGCCGCTGGAAACTGTACCGTTGGGCCTTTTGTACGCGCGCGTTAAGAACGGTTCCGGCGAAGTGCACGCCTGCACCAGCGGTCGACGCCAACACCTGTCCGTCGGCGACAAGTTCTGCCTGGAGGAACGCCGGCTGGTTCACAAGGTAGTAGCTGTTGACGTTGTACCCGGCGACCTCGAACGCGATAACGTGTCTACCGGGCGCTAGCCGACTGGCAAGATCCCATTCATCGACGCGGAAATAGCCGTGGGCGGCGCGGGCAGGCCCGTGGCCGCAGAACGCGCCGTCTATGAAGGCACGGTACACCGAGGAGGCGGCAATTCGGAGTACGACCTCGTCGGCTTCCGGCATGTCGACGACGGCGCGGAATCCCGCAAATACATTCATTTCGGTTTCGCGCCCCTCAGGCCAGATTGGTGCGGATGCATTCATACCGTTTCTCCATTGACCGTAATGAACGTGATGATAGTCCCGCGTGGAGACACCGTTTGCCTCTGGGCAAGAGGCCCCTCCACCCGTTGTGCCGGGAAGCTGCCGTTCTTCGGCGCAATGCGCTGCACCGGCAGCTATGAGACAGACAAGGCCGCTTGCGCCGGCTGCTCGGAGGCGAACCCGCGCGTGTCGCATCGTTGCACGAATTCCTGCAGTTCCTCGACCACGCCGACAATCGAAAGGGACGAGCGAGGTGTGGCGTCGAGACGCGGATCGGCGCGTTCGCGGCGGGCCTCCGGCTTACGGTATTGCTGCAACACGAACCGTTTCGCGCCGCGGATACGCCGCGCAATCGCGAGCAGATCGTCCTCCGTAAGCTGCGGCACGGCCGTCGTTCGAAACTCGTAGTCAATGTGGCCGCACAACAACAAGTCGATGCTGGCATTGATCGCGCTGTGGTCGACCGGCACGCCGCAGAATGCTTCATATTTCTCTTGAGGCGCCTTGACGTCCATGGCGACGTAGTCCAGAAGGTCCGCCTCGATAAGCGCCGCTAATACATGGGGGCGCGTGCCGTTCGTATCGAGCTTGACGGGGTAGCCGAGCGCTCGGACTTGTCGGATGAAATCGGCCAGATCCGGCTGGAGCGTCGGCTCGCCGCCACTGATGACGACCGCCTCGAGAAACGCTCGGCGTCTAGCCAGCCAGTCCAAGGCGTCTCGCGGCGGCATGCCGTCGAACCACGGTTGCCCGCCTAGGAGGTGCCGGTTGTGGCAATAGAAACAGTCCAAGTTGCAGCCCGGTGTAAATAGAACTGCGGCGAGTCTGCCGGGATAATCTCTAAATGAGTTCTTTTCTATGCCGGCGATTCTCACGAAACGGGCTCCATTTGCAGTTCGGCCGGCACCTCGAACTTTAACCGTTCGCGGTACTCTTCTTTCTTTCCGTCGTTGTAGTTTGCGACGGGCCGCAAGTAACCGGTAACGCGCGACCAGACTTCGGTTTCGGCGCCGCACGCCGGACACGCGAAATGCTCGCCGCGGATATAGCCGTGATTCGAGCAGATGCTGAACGTCGGGGTAATGGAAATGTAGGGCAATTTGTATTTTTCGAAGATTTTGCGTATCAGCCGTTTCGCGATCTCGGTGTCTTCGATGCTTTCGCCGAGGTAGAGATGCAGTACCGTGCCGCCGGTGTAGGCCGACTGCAGTTCGTCCTGTAATTCGAGCACGCGGAAGATATCCCTCGAGA
>Ga0180438_10010004_pt1 | contig 11691 bp, 6 predicted proteins | sample SS_ome_12_FD_132455 | JGI IMG/M metagenome (GOLD analysis project Ga0180438, IMG submission 132455) | Hypersaline lake sediment archaeal communities from the Salton Sea, California, USA - SS_3_D_2 metaG | ecosystem: Environmental > Aquatic > Non-marine Saline and Alkaline > Hypersaline >...
CGGGAGATGCGGGTGCTCGTCGAGCGCAGGCTGAAGGAGGGCGAGCTCAGGGCGATCGTCGCGACCAGCTCACTCGAGCTCGGCATCGACATCGGCGCGCTGGAGCGCGTGGTCATGGTGGAAACTCCCTTCACCGTCTCATCGGCCCTGCAGAAGGCCGGCCGGGCGGGCCACGGCGTCGGGGAAGTAAGCCGGGCGGACATGTTCCCCCTCTACGCGAAGGATTTCCTTCGGGCCGCCGTCATGGCGCGATCGGTCCTCACAGGCGACATCGAGCGATCGAGAATTCCCGAGCGCCCCCTGGACGTGCTCGTGGTGGTGATCGAATCGCTTCGCCACGACGCGTTTTCTCCGAAGTCGTCTCCGAATCTCTGGAAGCTTCGCGAAGAGTCGATCCAGAGCGAGCTTCATTTCCCCGGCGGCAACACCTCGTACGTTGCCTTCCAGGCGCTGCTTTTCGGCTTCGACCCGGCCCTATCGATTTTCGACACGGGGAACTGGCCGCCGGCACTGACCAGGATCATGCACGAGGCGCAGTATTATCGCGCCTTTGTGGGAACAGGCGGCTTTTGGCCCGAGCTGGATCGGTTCTTGAACTCGATCAACTTCGAGTTCTACCGCCTCGACATGACCTTCCCCTACTACGAGCGGGATCGCAAGGTGGTGGAGCAGGCCGCCGCGATCCTCGATCGCGAAGGTCCTTTCCGCGAGCTCGAAGGCACGCCGGTATTCGCCCTGCTCTATCTTCATTCAACTCACTACTCTTACCATTCGGCCCCGGAAGACCAGGTGTTCACGCCCGCCGCCGCCGACCCCCTGCCGGCGCCGCCTTGGGGTCCCGAGACGTTGCCCCTGGTTCGAAACCGCTATTTCAACAGCGTGCGTGCGGTGGACAGGATCCTGGCACCTCTTTTGGATCGCCGACGGATCATTGTCGTTACTGGTGACCATGGGGAGACATTCAACGAAGATGGCAGGGCCATCCACGGCACGGCGCTCTCCTACCCGCAAACGACGACGCCCTTGCTGATCTACGTTCCGGACGCCCCGAGCGCGGATCTCTCCGGCCCCACTTCGCACGTCGACATCCTGCCCACACTTCTCGACGCACTGGGCATTTCGGTCAGCGATCGCCCGCTGTTTGCCGGGCGAAGCCTGCTGGAGCCGGAAGAGCGTGTCTCGCAGGCCGTCGTGTCGCTGCGGGATCTAACGACGGCCGGCTCCGCCCTGGTGGGCCCTTACTCCAAACGGGCGGGCTCCACGCTCCTGTTTCACTTCGATATCGATTTGTGGGAGCCGTCCTTCGCCATCCGCGGCGGCTTTGACGAGATGGCCCGGCCCGTGCCCGCCGGCGACGAAGACGTGGCGGCGTTCGCGGCGGACCTCGAAGTCTGGCTCGACCGCGTGCTGGCGGGCGAAGGCGGCCCGATCGCGGACGATCCCGTGCCCGGGCTGATCGTGCTGCTCGACAACAGCACCGTCCAGACCAAGCACCGCGTGCTGGAAATTCTTCGCGCCCTGGGCCCGAGGGCCAAAGCGGCAATCCCCGCTCTGGAGGCCCGTCTTCGCAAAGACGATCCCTGGGAAATCCACCGCGACACGGCAGAAGCGTTGGTGGCCATCCGAAAAGGCGATTGACCGGCCAGCCGCGGCCTGCGGCGCGGGCCCTACGGCAGCGGCCGGGCGAGGTAATCCTCCATCCGGAGGCCTTCGTAATTGAGCTCCCACCGGTCCTTCACGAGGGCGGAAATCTCTTCGAAGTGCGGGCTGTCCTTGCGGATCGCCAGCCCGAAGATGAACGCGCGGGGATAGTAGAGATACTCCTCCCAGAACTCGTCGCTGTCGAGGACGTCGCGAATCATCTTCGTGTAATGGTAGTGCGGAAACCAGATCAGGTCGGGCTTTCTGGCAAAGAGCCTTTCCGCCGAGAAGCCCTCCAGGGCGAACTCCTTGTCGTGAAGGCCCACCACGTCCACCAGCACCGCCTCCGGCGCCGCCGCCCCGATCTGGCCGTACTCCGAAAGCGCGATCTTCGTCCGCGGCGGCGAGTTCTTGGCGATCCAGGCCAGATCGGAAAGGGCATCGAGAAATCGCGGCGGCGGCAGTTCCTCGGCGGCGATGGTCTCGTACTGGCGACTGCTCGGCCCGGCCAGCTCCTCGGCCATCAACCGGTCGTACCAGAGATAGGTGCTGAAGGTCAGCTGCCGGCCGCCGAAGATCACCAAGAAGAGCACGATCAGCCGCACCACAAGCTCGCTCGGGGAAAGCAAGGCCCGGCCCTGCCTGGCCACCAGCCAGCGGTCGAGCGTCACCGCCGCGGCAACCGCAAAAAACGGCAGCGAGGGATAGTAGAAGCGGGCCTCGAAGCCCATGATCTGGTTCACAGTAAAGTAGTAGGCGAACGTCAGCCCCACGGGCACGAAGAAGGCCGCCAGCATCGCCGCGTTGCGCCTCTGGAAGAGGAACACGATCACGCAGAGAAAAGGCATCATCCCCCAAAAGAAGATCCGCATCAGCACGATCGGGTTCCAGATCGACACGCCCGCGTATCCCTCGTACGCCCCGTGCTGCTTGGCGTAAAACGGCAACGGCAGCGCCGTGCCCAGCAGCAGCCGTTTCGCCAGCAGGTCGAGGGCCAGCACGGCCAGCATGCTCAGGGCAAAAGCCGCCAGCATCTTGCGGCGGGGGCCCGATCCCAAAAGCAGGATGCACATCGCGGGAAACAACGTGGCGTAGATGCCGTTGTCGGGCCGGGTGAGATAGGTGAAGTACGCCGCCGCCACCACCGCCGCAAGAAGGCCGTACGGTGCGCGGGAAGAAGGGATTCGGGATTGGGGATTGGGGATTGGAGTGGAATGATCGGTCTTCGTTCCGCCTTCTTTGCCAATCCCTAATCCCCAATCCCCAATCTCTCCTCCCCTTAACCGTCGGACGAGCCACAACGTCAGCAAAATCAGCACCGCGTTGGACAAGGCGCTGAGCATCGTGTCCATCCCCGAGCGGAGATGGTACTTCAGCGGCTCCTGCAACACGATTGCCGGCACCAGCAGCCCTCCCCAGAGCACGTAGTTGCCTCTCAAGAGCGGGTGCTCGGCCAGCCGCCCGCAGCCGATCACCAGCACCACCAAAAGAACAAACGTGGGAATCGCCGACGCCGCCAGCAGCAGTTGGGCGTCGGGAAGCCCCGGCAGGCAGAGCTTCATGAGCGTCACCACGGCCAGGTGCGTCACGCTCGTGCTGCCGAACGCCGGCCCTTCGCCGGGGTTCCAGGCGTGCCCGTAGCCCGCCAGGATGTTCTGCGCGTAGCGGATGAACATGTAGGCGTCGTCGAAGAAGCAGGGCAGGCTGTTGTAGATGATGTAGGCCAGCGCCGCCAGGCCGACCGCGAGTGAGCCCGCGGCCACGCGCTGCAATCTCCGATCTCGGCTCCCGTCGTCATTCATCCGCATTCTCCTCGCCCCGGGAAAGTCCGGTTGCTACAGGTCGGTGCCGTCGACGAATCGCGGCAGCCGATAGGGTCTCGGCCGGCGATTGAAAAGCACCTGCAATTCGACCCAACGCCCGTCGAACTCGTACCGATAGCGGGCGACCGGCAGCAGCCGGCCCTGCGGGTCGCCGTCACGCTCCGGCACCGGGGCGTCCGGTTCGGTGGCGACGATGCGGTAGTCGGCGGCGGCGGGGAGGCGGTCCCAGTCGACAAGCCCGCCGTGCCGGTACGAGACGAGCTGCTCGTAGACGGTCGCTTCCGGAAGGTAGTAAGGCGTGATTCCCGCCGCAAAAGTGTAGATTCGCGGCGGCCGCACCGCCGAGTCGGGTTGCTCCTGCCAATGCCGGCGGATGGCCCCGGCGGCGTTCTCCAGCACGTTGGCAAAGCCCTCCACGTAGCTCCGCCGGCTCCATCGCAGGTATTCTCCCACATAGCCGGGGTTGATGGAAACGCGATCGATCTGCCAGGCCGTCAGAGCCTGCACGGCGAGCATTGCGGCAAGGCCGACCGCCAACAATCCACGGCGCGCCGGCCGCGTGCCGGCGCCGCGTGCCAGGGCGCAAAGCTCCAACAACACCACACCCGCCGCCGGCACAAACGGCACGATCATCCGGTAGGAGAACATCATGTGCTTGGTGGCGTTCATCAGGGCTTAGCAGGCGAACAAGCCCAGCCCGAGATACAGCCCCCAGCAGCGGCGGACGTGCTGCCGCGCCGCCGCATACCCGCCGGCGGCCGACGGCGTCGAGCGACCCCCGGCGGCCAGCGAGGCCGCCGTCCAGAGCGCCAAGAGCCCCCAGCCGGAGAAGAGGGCGAATTGCCCCAGATACAGGGTCGTCCGCTTCACTTCGTAGGACCGCCAGATCGGCTTCTTGATGTAAAACGACGTCGGCAGCACGTCGTGGTAGTAGAGCTGGGCAAAGACGAGCCAGCCGCCGGCGATCAGCACCGCCGGCCCCAAAAGCCAGCCAGCCTTGCGGGGATAGCGGACCACCAGCGCCAGCCCCAGCGGCGCGGCAAACAGGATCGCATCGTATCGCGTGAGGAACGAAAACGCCAAAAGCACCGACACCCCCGCCGCCGATGCCCGGCTGATCCCCCGGTCCACGATCTGAAGGTACACCAGCGCCGCCGCCGTCACCAACCACAACAACAGCGGCGTCTCCATCCCGCCGATCGCCCAAAATGCCAGAAACGGAGACGCCACCGCCAACAGCGAGTAGAGCCAGATCGACTCCCGATCATGCCGGAACCGCTCGAGACAGACCAGGTGCGCGGCCGCCACCAGCGCGATCGACAGAAGCTTGGTCGGCACGATCGTCGACCCGACCAGCGCGTAGATTGCCGCCTCGAGCAGCGCCATCAGCGGGCAGGTCAGCGCGTTGATCTGCTCGCCGGGGTTGAAGACGAGCCCCTCGCCGCGGACGAGGTTCTCGGCATAGCGGGCGATGACGAAGGCGTCTTCGGCGGTGAAACGGAACATCGCCGCGCACATGCCGAAGAAGAAGACAAAACAACCGGCCGCAAAGGCCCAAGCGGTCCAGGCCCACCGCCCGCCGCCGCGGTCGCCGGCGGTTTCCTGCGGCGGAACGTCCGGCAATTCATCGTTCATTCTGTCGGTTCCTCCCTCGCCTCAGCGGCAAAATAGGACTCCCGAACTCGCCACAGCACAAACGCCCGATAGGGCTCGCACACGCCCGACTCGGCCATATTGTCCACGTCTTCTCGCTCGAGCACCAGACCATGCTGCCGGATGATCTCCGGCCCCTGGATCGGCGAGTTGGTGATCACGTAGCGGATGCGGTTCTCACGGAGGTAGTCGGCCAGGCCGTCGGCCTTCAGCCTTTCCAGATAATCGTAGTCGTTCATCAGGCCGTCGCCGTTGACAATCGGGCGGCCCGCGAAGAAGCCGGTGTAGCCGGCGCCGTCGACCTGGAAGATCGGCTCGCCGGGCGGCACGATCCTCCGCACGTCGTCGAGAAACAGCGCCGTCCTTTCTGCCCGCAGCGTCGCAGCGTCGTCGAGAATGAAGTAGTACGCGTTTCGCGTTTCGCGGACGGCCAGCAGGCAGACCAGCACGAGAAAGGCCTTCCGCAGCGACCGCGGATCGGCTGCCCAAGAGAGGGGGGGCGCCGCCGATCTTCGCGCGGGCGACTGCCCCGGTTTTCCCGCTTCCGTCTCGCAGCGACGGCCGGCGAAAGTGGCACCGTCCGTTTCCGAGACCCGCATCAGCACCAGGGCAAGCACGAACAGTGCCGGCGAGAAGTACCAGGTCCGCATGACCGGATTCACCGCCGCGTGGATCAGCACGAAGGCGGCCGGACCTGCCACAACGGCAAGCACCTTCAGCGCCTCGCCGTCAAACGTCCGACGGCACCCGGCCCCCGATCCTGAACCTTGAACCCTCTTCTCCCGCCGCCACAAGGCCCAGGCGGCAACCAGCGCCATTCCAAGGAGCACGACGAAGACCGCCAGCTCGGAGCGGCCGAAACGCTCGACGTTCAGCCTGGCAATCTGGGCCATTCCCATCTGGCTCGACCAGTCAGATTTCAGCAGGCTCGACACGCTGGCCAGACGCCCGAACGCCGCAAGCATCAGCCCGAAGTGCAACGCCAGGCCCAGCCCAGTGAACAAGCACGCCTTTCCAAAACGTTCCCAGTCGCGGCGGCAAAGATGATACGCCGCCAGCGGCGCCAGCATCACGGTCGCATCCACCCGCACCAGCGGCACCAGCGCCATCGCCGCATCGGCCCAGGGCGACTTCTTGCCGGCCAGGAAGAAATGTACGACGGCGAGGAGCAATAGCGCCAGAAGCTGGCTTTCCATGAATAGCCCGGGGTAGAACACGAAGAACAGCAGGGCCGCCTTCTCGATCAGCGTGCGGCCGAAGCATTCGACGGTGATCAGGGCCAGGAAGAAATAGACGGCGATGGCCACGAGCAGGAACAGTTGCTTGGAGGCGGAAACGATCGCAGTGGCCGCCGCCGTCAGCCCCAGCAGCCCCGCCCAGCCCAGGTGGTAGCCGCTGGTCGTGTGGATGCCGTCGAAGGTGGACCGACCGAGCGTGCCCAGGTGGTAGCCGATTTGCAGGTAGAACCAGGCGTCGTCTTCCACGAAGAAGGCCGGAAAGGCCGATAGCGATGGGAAGCCGAGCATCGCCAACAAAAGCGCGGCCACCGCCAGCGCCGCCAGCCGCGACAGTTGGCAACGCAAAACAGACGAACTGGCGGCAGAGCGGTTCATTCAGAAAGGGTTCAGGGTTCAGGGTTCAGCACCCCGAGGCAAAGCCCGCCGGCTGCGTCCGGCAGGTCGCGGCTTCCAGGCTCCAAAAGTCCAACTGCTGCCCCGGCGCTCTTCCATCATTCCATCATTCCATCATTCCATCATTCCATCCTAGCGGGCGGCGCCTTCGGCGGCCCAGGCTTCGAGCATCTGGTATTGCAGCGTGAAGTCGTGCTCGGCGACGCCGTAGGGGCTTTTGAAGAAGCTCGCCAGAAAGGTCATTTGGCCGACGTGGCCCCGCCGCCACGCCACTTCGGTGAATCGCACCAGGTCGAGCACCAGCGGGGCGGCGAGGAGCGAATCGCAGCCCTGCCAGATCAATTGCAGCGCCATCGGCGTGCCCAGGAAACCCTGGAAATGAATGTGGTTCCAGGCCGTCTTCCAGTCGCCCAGGCTTTGGACGTACTCGATGGAGACGAGCGTTTGCGGGTGGTAGCCGAGGATTTCGCCGACCAGACGGTCCTTGCTGGCCACCTTGGCGGCCTTGTTGGCGGGGTTGTCGAGCACCTGGCTGTCGAGGTTACCGAAGATGTTGTGGCCCACCCAGCTCATCACGCCGAGGTTGCGGCGGCGGAACATCGGCGCCAGCACGCTCTTGAGCAGCGTCTCGCCCGTCTTGCCGTCGCAGCCCATGTGCCGCGTCTTCGCCGCCTGAGCCAGCTCATCGATCGCCGCCGGCGCGGAGCCGAGCGAGGGCGTGAAGTTGACGTACGAATGGCCCTGCTCCAAGGCGGCCACGGCATAGAGCGAGCTGGCCGGCAGGGGGCACGCTTCGGGCCGATCCAATAGCGGCTCCAGCTCCTTCCAGGTCGCCGGAATCGCCGAACGATCCACCGGCGGCTCGGTCGACGCCACGTTGAGGACGATCAGGTGGGCGAGCTTCTCGGTCTCGACAAAGCGGGCGAAATCCCGCTGAATCCGCCGCACCGCTTCTCGCGGCGTCTCGCCCCGGGGCACGTCCGGGCCGGCCAGCCGCTCGATCGCCGTGCCCGCCTTGTAGATCGTGCCGGGGCGGATCCGCGCGTCGATCCGCTCCAGGTCGTCCTCGCACTGACGGACCAGCTCGGCGGCCACTGCGCGGCTCTCCGTGGCCAGCCGCATCGCCTCGCCCGCCAGCGGCACGTGCCGGATCTCGTGGCCGGCCACCACGAACCTCCCCCAGTCGGCCGGCTCGAGGGGGGCGAACTCCGGGAGCCTGCTGACTAGGCCGGCGTCGCCGCAAAGGCCGCGGCCAAGCGCACACAGGCCCACCGCGGCCGTCGAGGCCACGCCCCCCCGAGCCCCGATCAGCCAGATGCCGATGTCCGCCCGTCCCATACACGCCGGTCCCGCGACTACTTGAAGCCTGCCGTCAAAACACTATGATTGTCGGGCGACTTTTCCAGTGCGTCAACCGTCCGTCCGCATTACGGAGTCTGCTCATGCCAGCCACCATTTCCCGCATCGTGCAGGCGTTGGAGCCTTCGGCGACCATGGCCATGGCCGCCAAGGCCAAGGAGTTGAAGGCAGCCGGCGATACGGTTTACGACCTCAGCCTCGGCGAGCCCGACTTCGCCACCCCCGAGCACATCTGCCAGGCAGCGGTCGAGGCGATGAAGGCCGGGCATACCCACTACACGCCCGCCAGCGGCATCCCCGAGCTCAAGGCCGCCGTCGCCCGCCAGTACAAGGCCGTACACGGGCTGGATTACGCCCCGGCCGAGGTGGTGATCGCCAACGGCGCCAAGCACGCTCTGCACAACGTCTTCACGGTGCTGCTGGACCCCGGCGACGAAGTGATCATCCCCGCCCCGTACTGGGTCAGCTACGCCGAACTGGTCAAGCTCACCGGCGCCGTGCCCGTCATCGTCCAGACCGAGGAGGCGGAAGACTTCAAGCTCACCCCCCAGAAGCTCCGCGAGGCGATCACCGGCAAGACCAAAGTGCTTCTCCTCTGCAGCCCGTCCAACCCCACCGGGAGCATGTATTCTCCGCATGAGCTGGGCAATCTGGCCGACGTGGTGCTGGAGAAAGACCTCGTGGTGATCTCCGACGAGATCTACGAGCGGCTGGTCTACGGCGGGCACACGTTTGCCAGCTTTCCCACGGTGCGGCCCGGCCTCCAACGGCGCACTGTGCTGGTCAACGGCGTGAGCAAGACCTACGCCATGACCGGCTGGCGGATCGGCTGGACGCTCTCGCCCCGCGATCTGGCCGAGGCGATGGGCAACCTGCAAAGCCAGGAAACCTCCAACGCCTCGAGCATCAGCCAGTACGCCGCCTTGGCCGCGTTGGAAGGCCCGCAGGAGTGCGTCGGCCGGATGCTCGCCGAATTCGCCAGGCGGCGGGAGTTCGTCCGCCGGCGGATCGCGGAAATCCCCGGCCTGAGCTGCGCGGAGATCGCCGGCGCCTTCTATGCTTACATCAACATCACCCGCCACCTGGGCCGAAGCTACAACGGCCGCCAGGTCGACAATTCCAGCCAGTGGTGCCTGGAGCTGTTGGCCCGGAAAAAGGTGGCCACGGTGATGGGCTCGGCTTTCGGCACCGAAGGCTACGCCCGCCTCTCCTTCGCCACCAGCATGGACAACCTCGAAGCGGCGTTTGCCAGGATCGAGCAGTTCGTGGGCTGAGGCCGGGGTCTTGCGGAAAGTGCCCGGCACGCTCGCGGCGTCGGCGTCACGGGGCACCTCGGCCGGGGTGGTAAACCAGCTCCATTGGGGGGATCGTTAGCGCGGTGTCTCGTCAGCGGTCGACGCAGGGTCGTTGCCACCCGCGGCCGGGCAGTTTTTTCCGTGCCACCGGCGACGCCTCACATTATCATGAAAGGGTTCCATCTCGGCACCGGCCGCCGGCCGGGGGGCGCGTGGTGCCCGCCGGCCGCTTGGTCTACCTGTTCGTTTGAGGCCCATCCCATGATGCGATCTTGTCTGCTGATGACGGCGCTATGCGGTGTGTTGGCCGCCCCCGCTGTTTCCGCGGCCGCCTATCGCGGCGAAATCATCCCGGAAACGGTCGCCGCACGGCATGGCCTGACCCGAATGTGGTATTCCCAGATCCAGCTCGATCGCGCCCGCGCACGCGCGGTGCACGTGCTCCTCGATCGCGGCACGCTCTTCGTGCAGACCGACCATGCGACGCTGCACGCGCTGGATGCGGAGACGGGGCAGACCCTTTGGGCGACGCAAGTCGGGCGGCGGAACCATCCGAGCATGCGGCCGGCGGCCAACCGCGACCTGGTGGCCGTGATCAACGGCTCGTACCTCTACATTCTCAACCGCCACAACGGCAAGCTGCTCTGGGAAACGCAAATCGACGGCGCCCCGGGCGCGGGCCCCGCGCTGAGCGAGCAGCGGGCCTACACGGCCTGCGTCAACGGCTTGGTTCTTGCCTACTTGGTGACGTCCATCAAAGATCCCCGTCTCGAATTGGGCATCATTCAGTCGGGCCAAACCGAGCAACAAGCCGAGGAGCTGGAGCGGGACCGGCGCGACTCCATCCGCCTCCAACAAGAGTACGAGCCGCCGCTGACCGCCCAGTCCACCGGCCGCGCGATCGTGCAGCCGCTCGTCACGCGGGAGAACGAGGGCGAGGAGTACGTCGCCTGGCCGACCGACCTCGGATACCTTTTCGTCGGCTACATCGATCGCAACGAGCAGGACCGGTTCTCGGTCCGTTATCGGCTCGAGACCGCGGCGGGCATTACCGCGCAACCCACCTACTTGCCGCCCGAGGCCGGCATCGTCGGCGACTCGGGCGTCATCTACGCTGCTTCCAGAGACGGATACGTGCACGCCATCCGCGAGAACGGCGGCACGGCCCTCTGGCGGTTCAGCACCGGAGAGCCGTTGGTCGAGCCGGCGGTGGTGGTCGGCAAGCGGGTGTTCTCCGCCACGCAGCCCGGCGGCATGTACTGCCTTGATGCCAAGACCGGGGAGCAAGTCTGGTGGTGCCCTCAACTGCTCCAGTTCATCGCCGCCAGCCGGAATCGCCTCTACGCGGTCGACCGCCTGGGAGAGATGGTCGTAGTGGACTTCAACACCGGTGCCCGCCTCGACGCCATTCCTTTCCCTGCCCAGGCCGTTCGGATGATCAACGATCAGAACGATCGCATCTACATTGTGACGGCAACGGGGCTGGTGCAGTGCCTGCGGGAGGTCGAAAACGAAGCGGCAGTTGTGCACCGCGTCGACTTCAAGTCGCAGCCGGCCGGCCCTCCGGCCACAGAGCAAGTGCCGGCCGAGCCGCCCGGCGCAGCGCAACCGGGGCTGCCGGCCGCGCCGGCGGAGAATCCCTTCGGTGCCCCCGGCGCGGGCGGGAATCCCTTTGGGGGCGCGGGAGCAGCCGCTCCCGGCGGCGGGGCTGCCGAAAATCCTTTCGGCGCCGCCGACAACCCCTTCAACTGACCGTTCCCTTCCGCCCGCCGGCGCGTTACCATCGTCGGGGTGGCCGGCAGGCTGTTCGCCGCCGCCGATTGGCCTCTTTTGAAGCCCTTTTTCCAAGGAGCACCCGATGTCTACCTATTCGCGACGTGAGTTCCTCAAGCGCGCCGCGACGACGGCCGGGCTTGGGGCCGGCTGTGCGGCGCTCGGCCCGGCAGCCGTCGGCCTCGCCTCCGGCGCCGAAAAACCGGCCGCCTTCAAGTTGGCGATCTGCAATGAGACCTTTCGCGACTGGCCGCAAGAGAAGGCCTTCGCCTTCGCCGCCGAATGCGGCTACGAGGGAATCGAGATCGCGCCGTTTACGATCGCCACCTACGTCACCGACGTCGACCGCAGACAACGCCGCCAGCTCCGCCGCCTCGCCGAAAAGAACCGCGTCGAGATCGTGGGGCTGCACTGGCTGTTGGCCAAGACCGAAGGGCTCCACTTGACCAGCCCCGACCCGAACGTCCGCAAGGCGACGGCCGACTATCTCGGCGAGCTGGCAAAGTTCTGCGCCGA
>Ga0180438_10010005_pt1 | contig 11690 bp, 9 predicted proteins | sample SS_ome_12_FD_132455 | JGI IMG/M metagenome (GOLD analysis project Ga0180438, IMG submission 132455) | Hypersaline lake sediment archaeal communities from the Salton Sea, California, USA - SS_3_D_2 metaG | ecosystem: Environmental > Aquatic > Non-marine Saline and Alkaline > Hypersaline >...
ACCAGGGCAGCGATGATAATAAAGCCCACGCCAGCCTGGATAAAACCGCCGTAGAGGCCGACGAAGAAAAAGGCGACCACAGCCAGCAGGCGGCGTTGGGGGCTGAGGACGGCCTGGTCCCCCTGCCAACGTCGTGTTGGATTCCACAGGATGAGCCCCACGACGAGCAACATGACAGCCGCCAGCACTTTCTGGAACAAGGCGTCGGAGATGTCTATGGCCAGCCGGGCCCCCAAGATGGCCCCCACCACAGCCGGAGCGGACAGCTCCAGGCTGAATTTGAAGTCGGCCAGGCCCTGCTGCTTGAAGCCAGCGACGGCCGTCACGTTTTGTATCAGGATAGCCACCCGGTTGGTGCCGTTGGCCACCCCAGACGGCAGCCCAACAAAGATCAGGGCCGGCAAAGTGAGCAGCGAGCCACCTCCGGCCAGGGTGTTGACGAAACCACCTACAATACCCACGACGACGACTACGATGATTTGCCAGATTGACAAGATTAAAGAAACCTCCTTGTTAGCATTGCCAGAGTCCCGAACTTGTTCGGGGGTGTTACGCAGCCCCAACAAGTTGGGGACTCCAACCAACCCGAACTTGTTCAGGGATGTTACACAGTCCCAACAATTGGGGACTCCAATTTCAACCAAACTTGTGCTCTTCGTCCTTTCGTGTCCTTTGCCCCTTCGTGTCTTTCGTGTTTCAATACCCGTAATCCACCGGCATCGAAGGCGCGTGGACCGTCAACCTCAGCCGGTCCAAGCCCTCTTCCCCCAGCAGTTGGCGACAATACTCACCCCGGTCAGCCACACCCAGCACCCAGCGCCCCAGCCACTGCCGGAAACCCTCCGCCGTTTGGGTCTGGGCTGAGTAGTCGGTGAAGCGCTGATGGTCACGGCGGTAGTAGCCGGGCACGGGGGAGGGATGCGCCCCCCAGGGTTCGTGCACCACGGCGCTGACGCGAAAGCCGGGCAAGAAGGTGCGGTTGGGGTCGCTGGTGATCACCTCCCGCCCGACGATTTCCTCGGCCACGACGATGACGTGGCGGGCGGCCTGGGCGGTCACCTTGCTGATGCCGGTGCTGCCCCACAGATGGGCGTTGCCCTCCTCGTCGGCGCGCTGGACGTGGACGATGGCCACCTCGGGGTTCAGGGCAGCCACGGCGGCCAGCTTCTGCCCGGTGTAGGGGCAGGTCATCTCTTTGAAGGCCGGGTTCGTCTGGAACAGGTCGGTGCCCAGGGCCGAGCGCAGGGGCATGAAAGGGATGCCCAGGGAACCGGCCAGCAGAGCCATGGTCACACTCAAGTTAGAGTGGTCTTCAACCTCGATTTGCTTTTCCTCTACCGCCCGGCGAAAGTTGTAGCCCGAGCCGGTGATGACGTTGCCCACCCAGGCAGCGATCACCCTGTGCACGCAGCCGGCCCCGGTGATCTGGTCGAAGAGTATGTCAGAGATGGGACCGATCAGGGTCAGGTCCCGCACCCCCTGGCGGATGATCTCGTGACCAGCGGCGAAAGGAATGAGGCCCTCCAACGCCAAACCTAGGGCCACGCTGCTGCCATCGGGCACAAAGCAGGCGATGGCCTCGGGCATGGTGATCAGTTTGGACACGGTTGTTCCTTTACACACGATGAATAGTTGCCAGGGATAGAGCCTTGTGTTATAATGTGATTAGCACTGTGGAGGCCAGCGTGGGTGAGAAAGAGTATCTTGTCTATCTCTCGCCAGAACGTACAGATCGTTTTCGCTACTATCACAACCTGGAGCGCGGAAAGATCATCCGCTTTCGTATCCAATACGAGGCACTTATCGGCAGAGAGTGGCGAGCCATCGTGCGTTATGACACAGCACACGGCCGGCCGCACAAGGACCTGCTTCACCCGGACGGTACACAAGACAAGCACGAGTTCTATGGCTACTCGCGTGAAGAAGTGCTGACCCTGGGCGAGCGCGACATCAAAGCCAATTGGAAACGTTACCGTGCTACTTACGAGCAGGAGATGGGGCGATGACGTACAATCAGGAAACAATTATAGAGAAAAACATCACGTTGTCTTTCGAGTTTGAACGGTACATCCTGGAACATCCAGAGGTGTTGGAGCAGATCCCCGACTGCGCGCACGTGGTCCTACTTCCCCAGGATGACCCCGAGCTATACCGCATCAATCTAAAGGCCGCGCAGAAGGCGCGTCAGGTGGACGAGACCACACCTATCGTCTATGTGGAAATCGAAGCCCTGGCTCCCCCACGCTCGCGGTTGATAAACCCGCGCCTGAGCACAGAGGCGTCATTGCATCCGGCCACTGCTTAAAGGTCTTCCCCTTCAGAGCTCAAACTCTGCTTCCTGCTCCTCTTTATGTAGCAGGAAATACTGAGCCTTTCCCCCACAAAACTGCTGGATCAACTCGATCAGCTCTTGGGTGGCCCTCTCCACCGTCTCCCGAGGGATCTGGTTCACCCCTTCCACGGTCAGGAGCACCCGCTCTGTCTCTTCCACCGCTTTGGCTTTGTCGGCCTGCCGCCAATTCCAGCGCCGGCTGAGGGCTTCCCGCCCATCGCTGTCGGTATAGACCACCTCGCCCGGTTCGGGGTGTTCGACCTCAGCCGTGCCGAGGGGGACGAACGTTTCGTCGCCTGTGGCGAATTTAATGAGGATGTCCCCTGTTACCCGATCCAGGTCGTAGGCCGCTATGGGCAGGACGTACTTGACAGAGAGACAGTTGCCTAGGTCTACCAGGTTGTTGATACGCGGCAGTTCTTCGCCCTTCAGCACACGGCGAGCCAGGGCCTCCACCGCGCTGCGATACTTGCTCGGCTTGACGCCAAAGGTCGAATAGGCCGCCCGCCAGGCAACGACGTGAGGATGCTCGGAGGCGGGCCTGGACCCCCACCCGGCGCGCAGATGAACCTCCGCCTCGGCCAGCAGAGCCGTAACCCCGGGGGAACTGGCCGAATTGCTGATCCCGCTGAGCACGGCGATACCTGTGTACAGGTCGGGGTAGACAGAATAGATTTCGCCATCCACTATGTATTTCATGGGCAGACTCCTTTACCTTCACTGTTTGCTCCAACTGGCCCCGCCGTCCGTGGTCTTGTACAGTCCCTCTGAGGTCGCCGCATAGACAATCAGGCTGTCGGCGGGATCAACGGCCAGGGCGTGGATGTGTTCAATCGTAGTGGAGGGGAAAGAAGGGCACCGGCCAGCCCGACCGGGCAAACCGTCGTTGATGACCGACCATGTGTCACCGCCATCGGTCGTCTTGTAGAGCCCGGCTTGGCCGGTAAGGGAATTGTAACCTGTGCCCTCGTAGAGCACCTGCCTGTCCTTCGGGGCGATGGCCAGAGCCCAGGAGCCCGCTAACGTCACTTCTTCACCCAGGCACTGGCGACCAGGGGTCAAGTCCCACCACGTTTCGCCGCCGTCGGTCGAGCGCACTGTCCCCGCACCACGGGCAAAGTACACAACCCGAGGATCTCTTGGGTCAAGGACCAGGTCACGGCCGCCACGGCAGACGCGCCATGTCTCCTCACCCACCTGGCTTGGCTCACAGGCAGCGCACGGCAGACAGGGCTCCCCTTCCAGGTCCAGTAGCGGATTGTAGGCGTTGCCCAGAGCCACATATCTTGTCCCACTGGTGGGGACGACGACCAGGGTCTCAACGTCGTTGCCCAGGGCTTCAACTCCGGCAGGACTCCAGAGCCGTTCCCACGTCTCGCCCCCATCCGTGCTCCGGTATACCGCCGACCCTGCCAGGGGGTTGGCACGCAAGCCAGCATACATCAGCCGTCCATCGCCAGGATCCCAAGCCAGAGCTGCCACCTGTTGGTCCTTCGGCAGGCCGCGACGGATGGTATCCCAGGTGGCTCCTCCGTCGGAACTGCGCAACATTCCGGCCCAGACGGCGACAAAGACCTGCTTTGGATTGGCCGGATCAATGAGGATGTCCTGTCCGCTGCCGTTGATGGCCGTCAGGGTCCAGGAGAGACCGCCGTCGGTACTCCTGTAAACCCCCCTGCCCTTGATCGTAGCATAGACCCACCGGCCATCGGACGGAGCGACGGCCACGTCCAGAACGTCCCCACGCTCCGGCAAGCCACTGGCGCGAGCAGGTGAAGTATCCATCGGCGTCGGGGTAGCGGTAGGAGAGAGGGCAGGCGTCGGGGCAGGAGTGTCCGTCGGCACGGGTGTAGGAGTATCTATCGGTCTGGAGGAAGGGGTGTCGGCTGGCGTTGGGGCTGGTGTCTCTGCAAAAGTCGGAGCCGTGGGAGTCAGTGTGGCAACCAGAGCCGCGAGAGGCGTCCTCAATCTCCCCAATCCTATGGTCTCAGGCTGGCCAATGAACCCTCCCAGATAGCCTGCTGCCAGGAGCACTCCTACCAGGAGAGCGGCCAGCCCAATCCCCCACAAGAGCTTTCTGCGCCTGGTGGGTATCTTTCTCTCCCTTTGCCACTGTTCTAACGTTCCGGCCAGCTCTCTTTTGACCCAACCTATCCTTTTCCGGTCCCTCAACCATGATCTGAAGATATCTACAGTGAAAGTGTAGGGGGCCTGGAAATGGATGATTTCCCTTGATGAAAGGTTCGCCAGGGCTTGCGCCATCTGATGAGCTGAAACCGGTGCCTTCCTTCGCCTCAGAGTGGTCAGAAGCTCCTCTTTGGTGATGGCCCGTCCTTTCTCCCCCCCGGCCTGAGCCAGGGCGGCCAGCACGAACTTTTCTTCGGGTGTCGAATGGTCCCAGAGAAACTGGAAATCTGACCTGGCTTGTTCGACGACTTCGGGGAGGATGGTCTCAACGTCGGTGAGAGTGACTGTACTGATGTTTACCCGCTGGCAGTAAGCGAAGAGGCAATGGCAGAGGAGCTGGACGTAGTAGGGATGGCCGGATGTGAGAGATAGGATGCGCTCGACGGCTTCAGGCTCATAAGTCAATGTCCTCTGGACAGGTTGCACAACCAGTTGGACGGCTTCGTCCCGGTTCAGGAACCCGACCTTCTTTTGTATGCCAACAGGGGACAGGGAAGGGGGCTCTTGACTTTCGACGGAGAGAATGAGGCCCAGCCCGGCGTGCTGCCGGGTCAGGTTGGAAAAATATTCGAAAGCATCGCTTTCCCAAAGGCCCTGTTGGGCCTGCTCGCCGATCAACTGGGCCTCGTCGAGCATCAAAATGAGATGCCTGTCGCCGAGGGCCTCTTCGACTCTGGTCAGAAAACCATGAAAGGCGTTCTGGGGATCGGCGAGGAACCGGTCCTGGGATAAGAGTTCGATTGGGATGTCTCCCTCCCTTTGCAGAGCCTGCTGGATAGCGGAAGCTATTGCCTGCAAAAAGACCTCGGGGCTATCGAAAGGGACGCTTTGCAGATTGGCAAGGACAGGGATATAAGGCTCACCCATCCGGTGGCCAACCTGTTGGAGAATCGAGGTCTTTCCAATCCGGCGCTGGCCGTACAGGATCAAGTTGTCCTGCCCCCGGTCAGTGAGGGCTTCTTTGATGGAACGAAAGATGTCGTCGCGGCCAAAGAACAACTCCTTGGCTGTGATCGGGCTGTCGAAAATGTAGGGATTAGGGGAGGTTTTGTCCATGGCGGACCTCCGGAAGCGCTGAAGTGTATAGAAAAAGTCCCTCTCCCATGGATGGACAGGGCTTTTTCTCCACTTGGTGGGTGGCTTTTTCACCTGTGGACGGTATCACTGTCAGCAACGGTCGTCCTTCACTCGGCTGAGAACGCACAGCGGAAGCCGACGTTAGTAAAAAACAAAAAGTCACCGTCAAGACGTGCCGTACAACGAGCGACAGTCAAGTCGTTCAACCACGAGGCCCCACGCAGGACCCGCCAGCCGCTGGCTTGCATGCTTTCCCGGCCATCGTGGGGGTCGTATGGATAGGGCTTGTAGAGGCTGCTGGTCCATTCCCAGACGTTGCCCAATGGATCTCCCATGCCCTCGGGACTATCACCCTCGGGTGAATACATGCCGACTGGTGTCGTGCCGCCAATGCCCGTCTCCTTGATATTGCAACGCCCTGCGATGAACTGGTTTCCCCACGGCCAACGCCGCCCGTCGGTACCTCGGGCTGCTCTTTCCCATTCTGCCTCGGTAGGCAATCGTTTACCAGCCCAGGAGGCGTAAGCCAGGGCGTCTTCCCAGGTGACCAGAACCGCTGGGTGATGGCCTTTTCCTTCGGGGTAAATCCGTTTCTCCGGGTCCCAGTTATAGTTTCGGCAGTCGGTCCAGGAAACGTCATAGTTAGGAATTGGATGCCCCGTCTCGTCCAGGAAACGCTTGTACTCCTCATTGGTCACGGGGTAGCGGTCAATGTAGAAGGGTTCCACGTGCATCTCATGTGCGGGCCTTTGATTATCACTGCCCTCATCACTGCCCATGAGGAACGTTCCCCCTGGAATGTAAATCATTTCCTTGCCATCTTTTCCCCAAATGATGCGAGTCGCTTTTTCTTGCGGGACAGGCATGGTTCACCTCCATTTGGCTACGTTGGTATGATTCCTTGGCGGTTCATTTCAAGCATTTAGATGCCTTCGATTTCGACTTCATAGGCAAGAACACAGCCTCCGAGCCAGACGTGGTCGCCCGGGGTCAACTGGACGGTTTGTTCCAGTAGAACGGGCATCCCGTTGATTTTGGTCCCATGGGGACTGCCCAGGTCTTCGAGGGAATGGGTGCGTCCCTGGCATGTGATCTTGGCATGGCGGCGGGCGACTCTCTCACTTACTTCGCCTTCGTGACGCAGGTCAATGTCAGGTGCAAAGCTGAGCGCCGGGTCAGAACGTCCGATAATCAGTTCTCCCTGATCCAGCAATTCAATGCGTTGGCCAGAAGAAGTAGCGCGGAGATAGAAGCGGGCCTTCAGATGAGGGGGCGGGTTGAGGAGCCACTTGGGAGTGGGGCCATAGACGAACAAACAATGGCCCATGGCGATACGGTCACCCTGGCCAAGCCTGTGCTTCTGACCGAGTTCCAGGAGTCGGGTATTGACTCGGGTACCGTTGGTGCTTCCCATGTCTTCTACATAGTGCACGTTGCTATCACCGTAAATCCTGGCATGGCGACGTGAGATAGCCATTCGACCTTGATCTTCATGGGTCAGGTCAATATCCGGGAAAAAACTAACGTTCAGATCGGGGCGGCCGAAGACGATCTCCCCGTCGGTTGGCAGGGCAATGCGGCGTTTGGTCGGTTCTAGTACCAGGGAGAAAAGTTCGGCTTCTGGTTCCTTTCGCCTCTCAGGGACCTTCTCTGCAACCGGCGGAGGCGGTGGTATTACACCTATCTGATCTACCTCACGAATCGCGGGCCGGGTCGTCTGAACTGGTTCGGTAGCACGGGGCTCTGTCACCTCTCCCTCTGTCACCTCTGCCTTCTCGCCATCTCTGGCCAGGCGCAGGCGTCGGGCAAGGATAGACTCGTGATAGGTCTTTGCTTCTTGCTCTTCGCGGGCGAGGAGACAATTGATCTGCAAGAGCCTCCACATCTCCTCGGTATCCGTGCGGGCTTCAAAGGCTCGCCTGATCATCTCCTTTGAACTGGGAGAGGTGTGACTTTGGGTGATGCAGAGGTCACGGGTGGGTTTTGGGCACTGCCGACAGATGTACATCGGATGGTTGGCCTTTCTTGCTCGGCAAACAGAGGGCAAGGAAGCACTCTATGTCCAGTATATCATCATTTAGGCACCTTGTCAATGGGGGGAACTTTTTGCCCTTTTCCAACGTCTAGTAGTTGAATTCGGCAAACGTCTCTTGCCCATACATAAAGGAGGTCATTGTCATGAAAAAGAGAACCCCGTTTGTGATGGCTGTCGTCATAGGGCTGTTGCTGTCTACAGCCAGTCCAGCCTACGCCGATGGCATCATCATCCCCGAACCACCGAGGCCATGTCCCGGCTGTCCGCCGCCGCCACCCATCACCGAGATCCCTAACCTGGCCATCAAGTACCACCGGGTCAAGGTGACCATCGAGGACCAGGTGGCCACCACCCGCGTGGACCAGGTCTTTGTCAACGAGTCGTCCTGGGAACTGGAAGGGACCTACATCTTTCCCCTGCCCGAAGAGGCGGCTGTCTCCGAGTTTGCCATGTACGTGGATGGCCAGAGAGTGGAGGCCAGGGTGCTGGAGAAGGACGAAGCGCGCCAGATCTATGAGGACATTGTGCGGCAGAGGCGTGATCCAGCCCTGCTGGAATACGTGGGACGCAACGCCTTCCAGGCCCGCGTCTACCCCATCCCCGCCCATGGCCAGAAGAGGGTCGAACTCGAATACAGCGAGGTCCTGCCCATGGACCAGGGTCTGGTCAAATATCTCTATCCCCTTAACACTGAAAAGTTCTCCTCCAGGCCCATCGAGGACGTGTCCGTCAGCATCGAGTTGCACTCCAAAGAGGCCATCAAGGCCATCTACTCCCCCAGCCACGATATTGCCATAGACCGCGAGGGCGACCACTCGGCCCGCATTGGCTATGAGGACTATGACGTCAAGCCCGACCGCGATTTCGAGCTCTATTACAGCATCTCCGAGAAAGACTTTGGGCTGAACCTGGTCAGTTACCGTCAGAGGGGTGAGGATGGCTTCTTTCTCCTGCTGGTCGCCCCCAGGCTGGAAGTGGACGAGCGGGAAGTGATCGCCAAGGACGTCATCTTTATCCTGGACACCTCCGGCAGTATGAGGGGTGAGAAGCTGGAACAGGCCCAGGACGCCCTGGAGTTCGTGCTGGATGAACTCAACGAGCAAGACCGCTTCAACATCATCACCTTTAGCACCGGGGTGCGCCCATACGATGACCGCCTGCGGCCGGCCGACGAGCGCCAGGAGGCCCGGCGCTTTGTGCGCAATTTGACTGCCTCTGGCGGCACCGACATCAACCGCGCCCTGCTGGAGGCCCTCGACCAGGTTGACGCGGAGCGGCCCACTATCCTCATCTTCCTGACGGATGGATTGGCTACCGAAGGCGAGATCGAAACCGACCGCATTCTGGACAACGTTGACGATGCTGCTCCCGGAAACGTCCGCATCTTTGCCTTTGGGGTGGGCGACGACGTCAACACCATTCTGCTGGACACCATGGCCCAGGCCCATCGCGGGGCCAGCGCCTACGTGCGGCCCGGCGAGGACATTGACGAGGAGGTCTCGGCCTTTTACGCCAAAGTCAGCACCCCACTCCTCTCAGACATCGAACTGGACTTTGGCGGCATCCGCGTCGAGGATACCTATCCCTATCCATTGCCCGATCTCTTCGCCGGCACCCAACTGGTGTTGGTGGGCCGCTATCGGGAGGGCGGCGACACGACCATCACCCTGGAAGGGAAGGTCAATGACCGCCGACAGAGCTTTGAGTACGAGGACGTCCACTTCCGCGACACAGGCGGCGACGATGGTTCGACCAGGCTCACCACAAGCTCCATCCCTCGCCTGTGGGCCACGCGCAAGATCGGCTATCTCCTGAGCCAGATCCGGCTGCACGGCGAGAGCCGCGAGTTGGTGGACGAGATTGTGGATCTATCGGTGCGCTATGGCATCATCACCCCTTACACCTCCTTCCTGGTGGACGAGACCGAGGACGTCCTCAGTGAAGAGGGGCGGGATCGGGTGGCCGAGCAGAGATACCAGGCCATGGCCACTGCGACTCCGGCGCCAGCCTACGGAGCGGGAGCCGTGGACAAGAGCGAGGCCGAGTCGAGCCTGCGCGACTCTCAGGCCGTGCCGATGGCACCAGCGGCTATGCCCTCTGGTGCAGACCGTGGGGGCGGGGGAGAAGTGGTGCCGGTCAGAGAGGTGGTCAAGTACGTCGGCGACAAGACCTTTGTGCTCCAGGAGGACGTCTGGATGGACACAGCCTACGACGTGGACAAGATGACCACCTCCCGGATCAGTTTCGGCAGCGACAACTATTTCGAGCTTTTGGCCGCCAGGCCTGAGTGGGGTAAATACTTTGCCCTGGGCACCCACGTCATCGTGGTTCTGGAGGGCACAGCCTGCGAGGTGGTGGAGGGTGAAGCTCCAGAGGTGGAAGTGCCACCCACTCCGGAGCCCTCATCGCCCCGGCCCTTCTCCGTTGCAACCCCTACCGTCGCCTCAGCAGACCCGCCGACCTCCTCGCCTGTGACTTCCTCTTCATCCTCTCAGCGGGGCGGTCTCTGTGGCGGGGCCAGCGCTGCTGTGCTGTTGCCCCTGGTCGGGTTAGTGATCGCCCGTCGGGCGCGATAAGCCAAAGCTCAACCTTCTACAAAAGTCCGGCCATGATGGCCGGACTTTTGTACCGTCTTTTTGTGCAAAAATGCACAAAGTATTAGTAGCCAGAGGGCGAATTTTACTAACCAAAACCACCTGAAAAAATAGCCCGTTTTTAATACCTCCAGACAACTATTTTCTATTGACAAAACAGCAATTCTGGAGTACAATAAGTAGCGAATATTAAAAGAGAGTACCCCCTTCCCGCCAGGTTGTCCGGGTGTCTTCACCTGGTGGCCAGCACGCTAACCTGTACCGCTCTCTGGCTTCCAGGTTAGCGTCTTTTGTTTAGAAAGTGTTCCGAGGGTGGGAAAGGCGAGAGCCGATCCCTGCGGGATCGGCTCTGCCCAGGCACAATTCTCCGTTCTTAGAGCATTCAAGTCCCCCGCGGCTAACGATGGACCTTGAATGTTCACCAGAAGAGCGTCGTTGTGTGCGTCATGGTCGGGATTGTGCCCTTTTGTAATTTTACCCCAATTTGCATTGGGTGTCAACTTGTTCTGCCTGGCTGCAAAGCGGGCTATCTAGAGAAGTAGGGACTGAGCACCCGGCGCAGGCCCCCAGTGCCGCAGCAGCGGCCAACGAGCCCTGTGAGGAAATCCTTTCCCACGGGGCTCGCTCATTTGGTTGACGATCATGCGCTTTTCTGGCAGGGGGTGCGCCACGTCAATGGGAACAGCCTCAACGATAGGCTTCACGACGGTGAGCGATGCGCAGGACGATGACCTCGTAAGCCTGGTCATCAATCTGGTAGATGACGCGGTAATCGCCTGCTCGGACACGCCAGCGGTTGGCGTAGCCAGCAAGTTTGGTCACACCGTGAGGTCGGGGCTCATCCTCCAGGGCCAGGAGAGCTTGGTTGACGCGAGGGCGTACTTCGGGGGGGAGCTTCCGTCGCTCGCGCCTGTGGCGCAACAGTGCCGCTCGGCGACGGGACGGAGCAGGACGTTGTAGGTCATTAGGAGTGCAGCACAAAACCCATGAGGCGTCAAGTGAGTGAATCGGCGAATGATGTATCATGTTGCTTCTCGGCCCAGAGCGTGGTATAATCAGCCCAGGGAACCTTTCCGATTCCAACGGCGTCTATAGTTTGGAAGAGTTCGGGGCCGGCCGTCAGTAACAGAAAACAAGACGGTCATGCCCTAAACCCCTGCGAAGGTTTAGAAGCAACCTTCGCAGGGGTGACTGAATGTCTGCTATCTGCAAACACGTTGAGGAGGTTTGTGCCATGAGAATTCAACTCTACTTTCCCTTGTTGCTGTTGATCACTTTGCTGGCGGCTTGCCTGCCCCAGCGGCCAGGTCCGGTCGAGGAGCCCATGGCTACGCCAGAAGTCTTTTCCCCCCCATCCATCCCCCCCGAGGCCCCGACGCCGACCCCGCCTTCCACGGCGGTCCCGCTGGCTTATGCCATCGCCCAGACCGTGCCGGGCAGCTTTGCTGCCTACGAGCCATATCCT
>Ga0180438_10010007_pt1 | contig 11687 bp, 8 predicted proteins | sample SS_ome_12_FD_132455 | JGI IMG/M metagenome (GOLD analysis project Ga0180438, IMG submission 132455) | Hypersaline lake sediment archaeal communities from the Salton Sea, California, USA - SS_3_D_2 metaG | ecosystem: Environmental > Aquatic > Non-marine Saline and Alkaline > Hypersaline >...
CTCCATATTTAAGTTGTGGGTTTGATGGTCTGCTCCATCCATATATAATCCCATGATTCTTGTATATCGTCGAATAAGCTACGCTGAGATACGGGATAGAAAACGTACAGGTAAAGAGTAATCCTAAGATGCATAGGCGTATATGACGATTGTAAATCTGGTTGAAGTTGAGTACAGCATCAAATGTACTGGAGATCCCCAAACCAATGAGTAGAGAAGCCATTGGGTAAAATGGAGCATCATACCATGGAAGCTTAGTTTGCGAAAAGGAGATAACTAAAAGATAGCATACCAAAAATAATGTGGCATATATGCCAATTCTATTAATTATTTTTTTGTTGCTGCTAAGCTGAGTAGCAACAAAACAAAGGGGCAGTACATAAATCCATGGAATGAATTTAAAGCGAAGTATATCTTTCAAGTAATACCAAAACTCAGCATAATGAGTCTCCAGATCATTGAGATACCTCCCTGTTAACTCGTTGTTTATGACAGCCTGAATGTAACCTGGATTTTGGTAATCTCGCAGCAGATAATACCCTAAGGTAATCATCAAAAAGACTGCAGCCGCAAGATAGAAGGCTGGTGAGATTAACAAGCTTTTTAGCTTCTTTTGCCAAGCAGTGTAAAGTACAACTCCAGGTAGACACACCAAGCCTGCTATGCCTTTGGTCAAAACTGCTAGCACTAATGCAGCAGTCGTAAGAGTGAGACAAAGATGTTGCCTTCTTGCGGTGTCGGCATGTAAATAAGCAAAGTAAGAAAAGCAGAAAATGACAATCCATAGCACGAGCATTGCGTCATAGTCTCCGGTTCGTGCCACATGTTCTCCGATAAAGCCCACACTCGATATTAAGATGAAGCTGCTAAAAATACCTGCTTTCAAGTCATCAAGGCGTTTTGCGCAAAACAGGAATAAAATTATCACTGTAATCATTGCGCTTATTGCGGATGGTAACCTCACGGCAATTTCATTGTATCCTAAAACTTTCATAAATACGGTGATAAACCAAATCAACAGAGGGGGTTTCGTGTTAAACAGGTCCGGTTCACCATCATAGTATGTGACAATATAGTCGTGATTTGTTGACATTTCTAAGGCATTTATTGCTTGTCTAGATTCATCCCACATAAGAATAGAGGGTGAATCAAGGCGAAAGAAGAACACAAAAGAACCAGCTATAATAATCATGAGGAAAGCTGTCTCAAGTTTATAACGCAACAACATATTGAGAATAGCCAGAATGGCTACCCTTAACTTGGTGTATACATTATAGTTTCTAATATTCATAGAAGTATAACAAAACAGAATTATCTTTAACGTACACTTACTGGCAGGCGTTTGACACTTTCTGCCAAACTGATGCAGTTTCTGTGCCCGTTGCTTCAGGCTTGTGCAGGTAGTATCCCAGCCAGGTGAATGGACTGAGCAAAATGCAAAAGAGTTCACGTATAAGAAGATGTAGATGTGAGAAGGCAACATCATGACAAAGCGCCGTCATCGGATTGATAAAGGTGGCATAGCCCAGGCAAGGTAGATCTACTAAATTCTTCAGTTCATCCAGCGTATAGCCCCGCCGCACATGGCCCCATTCTGCCATAATCTCACTGTCACTTGGACAAATAGATTGCATAAATCCGTAGTAGGGAAACCGCCAGTTTTCGTTGGGCGTACTGATCAGGAGAAAACCGCCCGGTCGCAAAACACGCAACGCTTCTGCTGCAGCTTTTTTGTGCTGTGGGATATGTTCTAAAACATCGAACATTGTAATGGCATCAAAGGAATGATTATCAAAAGGTAATGCTGTTGCATCCCCACAGATAAAGCGAACCCGTTTCTGTCGATTACAGGGGACCTGGGCATACTCAGGATTCAAATCCAGGTTCGTGATTTGTGCTTGAGGGTATAACAAAGCAGTTAAACCACTCCGACCTCCCCCCACTTCCAACACTTCCTGAAAAGGTTGCTCTGGAGCTACGCGGTGGATAGCACGCATTTTTTCTCGATAGAAAAATCCCCGAGTCAACGGGGGAAAAAAAGGATTTTGTGACAAGAATTGACCGAGTGAAGCTTTATACATTGCAAAGTTTTAAGAAATGAATTTTTTATAGTTACCTGACCAGGAATTAAGTGTGTTTTTGCAAACCCTTACCAGAATCTCGGTTCTGTAAGTAAAACTTTATTCCGGCTAAGCAGCCCGAAATTTCTGCCAGGTATGTCCTATATCTAGGCCCAAAACCTCTAAGCAGGCCAATTGTCAATAAACCGGCATAATATGTCGGCAATGACCAAAATAGGCGACGCAGGTTGCCCCAATGCCTATACCTAGCAAATTGGAACAAAAGGGCTGCCACGTACCCACGGAAATACTGATACATCTGCTTTCTTAAGCCATCTAAATCGCTTCGATGATAATGGTAGACCACAGATGTCGGTTCATAGCGACAATTCCAGCCTTCAGCGAGCACTCTGTACCACAATTCAGAATCCTCACTACAGCCAGCTGCGCCTGCCCCCAACCGTTCGTCAAAGTCTCCTACTAGATCAAAAACCTCACGCCGCATAGCCATGTTAGCGCCAGCACCAACCCCCCAAACAGGAACCCCCAGATTCTTCGTCTGTTCAAAGAACTGGCTATCAAAGGTTTTCGTCCGATATCCTTTATTGAGGTATCCGAGATCTTTTTCGAATATCAATTGTGCTTCCGTTTCTAATTCTGCTGGTAGAACTAATCCAGTGACAACCATCATCTTAGGGTCATCAAAGTGCTGCTGTAATCGAGTCAGCCAGTCAGGGTGGACTTCCACATCATCATCAGTGAAAGCAATGATATTGCCTGTGCTGCAGCGGATACCCGTATTACGTGCTCTGCCTAGTCCAGGGCGAGGTTCAAGGACATACCGGATCTCTGGCATCTGAGAAACGACCTGCTGAGTAGCATTGGAAGTCGGTGCATTATCCACGACGAGAATCTCGTGCGGAGGGCGCGACAGACTCTGAAGTGATCGCAGACATCTTGCCAACGACTCCGGTCGCTCTCTGGTACAAACCACCACGGAAACTGGTTCTCTTTCCGGCTTCCGCTGCGATAAACGTTGTTCAAGCGTGGCTAAAGGCTGACCCAATGCCACCAAGGCATAGAACTTGGGCAACACGTTCTCTTGACGATGCTTCGGAAGTTCCCGCAGAGGAGCTTGGAAGCATTCCCCTAAAAGGTGATTGCTCACGGCCGGCGCAATCGCTTGCAACGCCAGATTTGCCAACTGCGTGGCAGGCACCGGCAGCTGGGCAGCTAATATATTTTGATGGCCAAGCGGAATGCCCTTCCACCAGAATACTACATAAAGTCCACTGTAGCCCGAAGTCAAGGGCAACGTAGATATACCTTCACTCAGTTCTAGGTGCATCACCTTCCAGGGCTTAGAGGTACTCATCAGCATCCCGAGTCAAATGAGCCTCTGGCCTTTCTGTCTGCCAAAGCCAGTATTCCTTGAGCTCTATCAAAAGTTGAGACAACACTGACACGATTACTCTGAAAGAATGGCTGCATTTAAGTGCTTCTTTGAGTTGAACAACTGCGATAGCCACATCGTGCCTAGCAAGCAACTGGTGGGCAGCACAATGTAGACCACAAAACGCCCAAAGCTCTCTGGCTTCAGTAGATAGTCTGCTGGCAGTCGTTTCTGGCAGGTAGGATGTAATGATCTCAGTTGCCTTGCATACATCTCGAATGTTCTGGCCGGTACGGACAGCCTGTCCACTTAGCGATGATGCGTGCGCACGGTACACTGCCAATGGCTTCACTTCAAACCAGAATGGGTACTGTGTGGCTATTCTCACCCACATTTCCCAATCTTCGCCACAAGAAGACATCCGTCGGTCAAACCCACCAAGTCTTTCGTAGACCTCACGCCGCACTACGATTGAGGGCGTTTGAATAGGGTGGCGGGCAACGATTCGCTCCAACCCATTCTTTAGAATGCCACTTTCAGGCTGCTCTAATGGGGAAAGGCGTTGCCAGTGACCGTTCTCATCCATGATAATGTGGCGACAATAAGCGGCACCGATCTCTGGGTTCTCCTCAAACGCTTGTTGCAACCGGCGATAGAATCCTATGCGTACATAATCGTCGCCATGGAGCAGATGAATCAAATGACCACGTGAGCGCTTTAAGCAAGTTTCGAAGTTACTGATATAACCAACATTCTTCGGTTGGCGATAGAAGCCAACGCGGCCTTGTCCCAGTTCTTCGACTACTGTTGCTGGATCATCTTGGGTGGAGTGATCATCAACCACCTCAATCTGCATGAAGTCAGATCCAGGATCCTGGGCTAGAACGCTAGCCAGCGCCTCCCGCAGATAATTCGCACAGTTATAAGTGGGAATCATCACTGACCACAGTGGACGGGGCGTTTCATCTGAAACTGGCGGAATAGTCGTCCGGTACGATTTTTGCTCACTCATATAGCGACGCGTCTGCGCTTAATTTACTAGATGTTCGGCGAAATACGTTTAATCCCGACGCAATGTGGACCGTTCTAACTGCTATTCGACCCTTGCTGACTTACACTTTTTCGTCGATAGGCTGATAGCCCTGCACCTATTATTTGCTGAGTACACTGCTTTCCGACCCCTAGCAAAAGTGGTAGTACTGACACCACAACTTTAAAAGATCGTCTGCACTTTATTGCTTCGCGCATCTGAGCTCTTGCTCCCTCCACATCACCACTAGCAAGCATCTGGTGTGCCAGAGTTAAAGCGTACAGTGCCCAATGCTCTCTAGATTGCTTGGAAATTCTGTCAGCAGTAGTCACAGGCAGGTAAGGTCTAATCATCTGAATCGCCCTGCGCACATCTCGGATGTTTTCACCCGTACGTATATACCTGCCAGAGTTAGATGCAGAGTGAATGCGGTATGCCGCTAACGGCTGCACCTCATACCAAAATGGATAGTGGACAGCAATCCATACCCACATCTCCCAGTCTTCAGCCCATGACAGGCGACGATCAAACCCTCCTAGTTTTTCATAGACCTCACGCCGCACCGCAATTGAGGGGGTTTGAACTCGTTGCCTGACTGCAATTCGTTCCAACCAGTCAGTGAGAATGCCGCTTTCGTGTCGCTCCAGTCCGGAGAAATCTTGCCAATGGCCATGCTCATCCATATAGATGTGACGACAGAAGGCAGCACCAATCTCTGGATATTGCTCAAAAGCCATCTGGAGCTTCCGGTAGAAGCCATCCAGCACGTAATCGTCTCCATGTAGTAGATGAATCAAGTAGCCCCGCGATCGCTGCAAACAGGTTTCCAAATTCCTCGTGTGACCTACGTTTTGTGCCTGCCGATAGAAACTAACGCGCCCCCCCCCTAGCTCCTCCACAACTGCCGCTGGATCATCTTGAGTGGAATAGTCATCTACCACTTCAATCTGCATCATATCTGGCCCTGGGTCTTGAGCTAACACACCAGCCAATGTTTTGCGCAGATAACTTGCACAATTGTAGGTAGGAATCATCACTGACCAGAGAGGACGGGGGATTCCCTCTGAAACTGGTGATATCTTGGCCCGATAAGGATGTTGTTCACTCATAGAAACTTGCCTGGCCAAACGCTGTCGGTTCAGATCCAGCTTTCGCGAACTCCGACTGATTGATAGCAAGGAAGACCCTCACGAGAATTGTCTTCGAATTTGGTCTACACGTCTTTGCGAGCGAGGATACTCTCCTAACAATCCAACGAGACCACCCCACCATTCTGCTAAGATCATCGCTGGTGGTGAAGTCTGAGGACTCCTCACACTCTTGAGAAGTTGAATCAACTTATCCTTGAACCACCAACTCACATGTAGAAGAAACTTGACGCGCTGAGAAGGGTCACTCTGGTAGGCCTTGACTACAAAAGCCATCTCCCCTAGACCCCAACTCCAATATTGTCGGCGCAGTTTTGCGTTTTCTCGGCGATGCTGGTGGAACACCAGATATCGAGGTTCATAGACTAATGGGTAGCCTGCCCGGATCACCCGGTAGAAAACATCCAAGTCCCCACCGCCGGGAAGCGGCGTCCCGGTGTCCAGGGCTTCGTCGAAGCCGCCGAGTTTGAGCAAGACTTCTCGGCGAAAAGCCATATTACATCCCGCTCCAAAAATCCCAGCCCCGCATGGGTAGAGGGGATTGCCTGGCAAGACTTGTCCATAACGGATCTTTTCAAAACCGCGACCGAATCCCCCTCTCTTTTCGAATAGAATTTGCGCCTCTGTAGCCAGCTCATAGGGCAATACCAGCCCGGTGAAAGCCCCCGCATCCGGGTTTTCTGCCCATGCTTCTACGATCCCTTTCAACCATTGATCATCCACTACGACGTCATCGTCCAAGTAGGCAATAATCTCACCGGTTGCCTCCTGCAAAGCCCGGTTGCGAGCGAAGTCCAGACCAGCTCTGGGTTCCCGGACGTAGCGCACACCGGCTAATGTGGCGACCAGCTCTTTGGTCCTTTCGTCAGAAGGCGCATTATTGACTACCAAAACCTCAAAGTTCGGAGAACCTTCTGTCCGCCCCACGTTCAACAGATGTTCCAGACAGCGAGCTACATTCTCAGGACGGTCTTTGGTGCAAATAGCCACTGTCAGGGAGGGGAATTGGTCCGGATTCGCAGGTGGAACCAATTCCTCGCGTATGCTCTCTTGCAAGAACTTGGCCCCGATTTCCCGAGTCAGTAGTTGGGCCAAGTCTTCTGGAGTCAGCAGGCTTTTTGCTGGCAGTGTCTGCATTAGAAAGCCAATCGGTCGGCCTTTGCGTCGTAGAACCAAAGCAATACCCGTGTCATCCCCAGAAGTGCAGATAGTCGGTAGCGGTTGCGTGACTTCCAGTTCAATAATAGAATAAGGCATATTCTTCAGACTGTCCTCGATAAGGCCAATTTGAGCAGGCTAGGGTCAGTGCCTGCATTTACCATTTAGAAGAACAGTGCGCAATTGCTCTCCAACTGCCTCAAGCGATAAGCTGGCTTCCACCCGGTCTCTTGCCCGCTTACCCAGCTCGCGGCCCCAGTCTGCGTTGTCCAGCACCCATCCGAGCGCCCGCGCCAGCGCTGCGGCATCCTCGCGCGGCACCACGATTCCACCCGATGCCTCGCCGCCTTCGAAGATGTCCGCTATTCCCTGGACGTCTGTCGCTACTACAGGCAGACCACAGGCCATTGCCTCGAGTGGTGCCACGGGGAAGCCCTCGTGGCGTGAGGCAAAGGCATACACATCGCCCACCGACAGACAACGCTGAATTTCGGTGCGGTCGTGGAGGTATTCGTTTACCCATTGCACACCCCTTAGTTGTTTAATCGCCAAGCGTTGACGTAATTCTTCCGCGTCCTGACCGGTTCCCACCAGTAGCAGCCGCAGATCTCGCTCGGTACGCTCTCGACAAAGAAGTTCCCACGCATCCAGCAAGATATCCAGTCCCTTGTGGTGTATCGAAATACGGCCATGCCACACTACCACGCCAGCCTCGACTGGGATTTGGAGCGCGGCCCGTGCCTGATTGCGGTCGGTCGCGCCCCACATCCGCAAATCCAGCGGGTTGAAAATGTGCGCCAACTTGGCGGGCGGTATCTTGTAATGGGTACGCACCCGTTGGGCTTCGCTTTGCGATGCGATGATCAAGCCTGCACTGGCTTGCAGGGTCAGTGAGTGTACAAAGCGCCCGAAGCGGCTCCGCTCTTGAACGCCGCCCTGAAAAGAAGCAAAAACCGGTAAACCTGTTAATAGTCCTAGCAGCACACAAACATCAAAGCGCGGGTACTCATACTCCTGGCACAAAATGATGTTACAATCTTGGCGTTTCAGCTCCCGAACAAGCAACCTCATCGGTGTACTGAGATAAGGTAAAATTCTATCTAAAAACAGTAAACGAGAAAACAGGAGGCGGCGAATACTGCCTAGCTTACCAACTGGTTGTATTAATGTCTGCTTGTAAAGACTGTGAACGATACTTTGAGTGGCGCGGAAGATCCTCGATGAAGGCAGTACACAAATAGTAGCACCGGTGGGTGCATGGGTAAGACGCGTGGGTGCAGCCACACGGTTTGAAAAAATGATCACGAAGGCCCGCATACCAGCTAGATGCAGAGCATCAACATATCCAAACAACCAACCGCCGGTCATTTCATTGCAGAAAGCTTCAAGTGAAACACCAATCGTATCTAAAAAATCTTCGAACACGTTACCCCACGGCAGTAGGGCAACTGTTGCACAATGGGTAGCAGGAACCATAAAAGTCCTCACAAAAGTGAACTAATAATCAGGTAACTTCCGTAAAATCAAAGGGACATGTCACAAAAGCATTAGGGTGCAAGCTAGGCTTCTCTGATTTCAGTTTAATTACCTCTATCTCAAATGCAGACTCGATATAATCATAGGCACTGTTCGCGCGTGAGCTTATCGGGTCGGCAAGCCACAACCCCACCCTATAAACGCCGGGATTTAGGTGCAACTTCTCGATCCTTAATCTCACTTTATTGGAGCCCTTTCGCAGCCTGATAACTTGACCGACCAAAACCGTGTCAGCGTTAATCAACTTGGTTCCAAGTTGACTACAGAGGAACACGGCGAGACTTCCGACCGATCGTGATGCGTCTGATTCAATGTTTAATAAAAATTCGAGCGGCCCATTTGAATACGGACGGAACCCGGTGGCTCGGCTGAGGCTACTGTACTGAACTTCTACGAAACGAGCCTCTCCTGTTCCAGTCCGTTCCAAACGCGACACGTCGATCCATCCATCAGGTCTGGTTCGATAGGAATAACTGGATAGATAGTTTGCGATAATGCCTGCACTGTCGCCTTGCGCGATGAGTTGCCCCTTTTCTAACAAAATGCACCGAGGGCACAGTTGTTGAATGGCATCCATATTGTGGCTGACGAACAGAACGGTTCGTCCTTCTTGCGCTACATTACCCATCTTGCCCAAACACTTTTTCTGGAACTCAGCATCTCCTACTGCCAACACCTCATCAACAATTAAAATCTCCGGTTCTAAATGCGCCGCCACTGCAAATGCCAGGCGCATGTACATGCCGCTGGAGTAACGCTTCACTGGGGTATCGATAAATTTCTCTATCTCAGCGAAGGCCACTATCTCATCAAACGTGCGCCGGATTTCTCCTCTTCGCATCCCCAAGATAGCACCATTCAGGTAAATATTTTCGCGCCCGGTCAACTCCGGGTGGAAACCAGTGCCGACTTCTAGCAACGACCCCACCCGTCCACGTGTCTTGGCGTAACCTGTGGTCGGTTTGGTAATGCGAGAAAGGATCTTAAGCAACGTACTCTTACCTGCACCGTTCCGGCCGATAACCCCGACCACCTCACCATGCTCGATCTCAAAAGTCACCCCCTTCAACGCCCAAATTCGCTCTTTCGTGCTATTATGGTGTTGATAGCTAGCTAACGAAGAGAGCCGACCGATGGAGGTTAAGCGGCGGAACGTCCCAGCCATTGCGTGGACCAAGGTCTCTTTCAGCGTTTTGTACCGTTGCCTCTGTCCAATCCGATAGACTTTGCCGAGCTCTTCCACTCGAATCGCGATATTTCTCATAGTTTATACCACATCGGCAAATGTTTCCTCCATACGGCGGAAGTAGTGCATTCCCCCAATCAACACGACGACGACCGTTAGCACCGAAACCAAAAGCAAGGCGTTAGGAGCTTCTGCCTGGCCAAGTAGCGCCCAGCGGAACCCTTCCACAACGCCAGCCATAGGGTTGAGGCCATAGAGTGGACGCCACTGCTCAGGTATGAGGCTGCTAGGGTAAGCAATAGGGGTTGCAAAGAGCCAGAACTGTATCAGGAAAGGCACAACATAGCGCACATCACGATATTGAACATTCAATGCAGCTAACCACAGGCTAACACTTAATGCAGTGATGGCTGCCATTAGGACAAAGAGCGGCACAGTCCAGATTGTGGATGCAGGTACAAGGCCATACCACAACATTATGGCAATGAGGATACTGAAAGCGATGACAAAATCCACCAAACCGGCCAATACGGGCGCCATAGGGATAAGTAGGCGAGGAAAATATACCTTGGTAATCATCCGCTCATGCTCCACAAGGCTATTGCTGGCTTGTGCAAGCGCATTGGCAAAATACGTCCACGGTACAAGAGCGGTATAGGCGAAAACGGGGTAGGGTACACCGTCCGAAGGGATACGCGCCAGCCAACCGAAGAAGATGCTAAAGACGACCATGGTAAAGAAAGGCTGGATGATAGCCCAAGTAGCTCCCAAGGCTGTCTGCTTGTAGCGCACCTTGATGTCCCGCCAAATAAAGAAGAACATTAATTCTCGGTATTCCCATAGGTCGCGAAGCTCAAGAGAGACCCACCCCCTGGGAGGACGAATAATGGTCTCGTGTGAATCTGGCAAGTCCTCTAGTTTCTTGGGAGGTTCGACTAAAGTTTGGCCAATTTGCTGTTCCTGGATAGTCATTTGATGGCCCTTCAAATACTGCTAATACCAAAAACTATAAGTATTTACAGATTCTATCAAAAAACACTATAAATAAGTATAAAAATTAATTAAAAAATGAAGAAAAAGAGGGGGTAGAGGTACTGAGACCAGTGAGAGGGATGTCGTACATAAATGGCTGTTTCATCAAAACCCGTAACTCTTCTCTTTGGAGGCTATACCTGGGCGCAACCACTTCCAGAGCAGTCCTATTTGGAGGACACCTTGGGATACAGCAAAGCAGAACAACAGGAGATAACGGTATTCCTCCACAACGGTAAGCGAGTAGAACACCCCGCCAACGAGCAGCAGCAGCGTCATCGCCTGGGGCAGCAGCCAGAGTGGGTTTAGGGCACCTGTTAGACTTTTCGGGGTGGGACGGAAGGCCAAGGGCAGGCGTAGCAGCGCCATCACCCACGCCAGGGTGTAGATAGGCCAGGTGGTGTAGACAAGAACTAACGCCTTCACCAGAGAACCAGCACGCACGGATGAATGTCGCCAGGTACGCAGTGCCACCTGCCGGATTAGCAAAGTGCTCAGCGCCAAAGGGAAGAGATGGCCTAGATACTGTTGAAAACTTGCCCAAGCGACGCTGCTCCCGCCAAGCAGTATAGCCAGCGTCAGGAAAAGATGGATCCCGGCGACAGGGCCGATCCAGTAGCAGGTCGTCCGGACGGCATAGGACAACCGCTGCCCCCACGTCAGACGGGCAAAGAAGCGTGGGTAGGCGGTCAACAACACCTCAAAGACCCCTCGCGCCCACTTGAACTGCTGTGTGAACCAGGCTGCTAGATCAGGCGGGGCGAGACCGGGCGCAAGTGGCTCCGCAGCATAGGCAGAACGCCAGCCAGCGGCGTGGATCGCGATGGACGTAGCCAGGTCTTCTGCCAACCCAGGCTGGTAGCCGCCAATCGAATCGAGCGCCGTACGCCGGATTAACGCATTACTGCCCATCAGCGTTGCACTGCTTATCTCGCCCGCACCTATCGAGGTAGGATTATAAAAATCCAGGCTGCTTTCCGCCGCCGCCTGCGCCGTCCAGTTCTGCCTGTCATTGCAGAAGGTGAGCATTACTTGAACGAAACCGATGGTAGGATCGGCAAAGTGGCCCAGGGTACGCTCCAGAAAGTTGGGCGCTGGCGTGTGATCCACATCAAAAATGACCACGATATCGCCATCTGTGCGA
>Ga0180438_10010010_pt1 | contig 11686 bp, 12 predicted proteins | sample SS_ome_12_FD_132455 | JGI IMG/M metagenome (GOLD analysis project Ga0180438, IMG submission 132455) | Hypersaline lake sediment archaeal communities from the Salton Sea, California, USA - SS_3_D_2 metaG | ecosystem: Environmental > Aquatic > Non-marine Saline and Alkaline > Hypersaline >...
AAGACTCGTTCCTTACTTGCATTGCGTGGTTTCACTGTCACCGAGCTTTTGGAATATGAGGATAGGTATGTTATGCATCCAACAAGAGAATCTTCGAAAGGTCTACTGAAGTATGTTGTATGGATCTTGAAGGAAGAAAAGGTGGTTGGTGTGGCCATTGTACGAGAGCTTGTGAAAGAGATGGAGGAAACCGAATCCCAGAGAGGGATGTTGGTGGGAGGAGCACGTTTCACACCTGCCTCTAGTAAGTATGCTAAAGCTTCTAGAATTGAGCTCGTCGAAGGACACTATTCATCCTTTGATTTGTTTGGCCATGAGCTAGTCCCAACGCAAGTCATTGCAGAAGAGGCTGAAATCAAACTTGTACTCGAACACTATGGTATAAACAAGACACATCTCCCTCGAATACAGAGTAGAGACCCTGCAGCACGAGTGCTGGGTGCTAGACCCGGTCAGGTTATTCGTGTAGAACGTTCAAGTCCAACAGCTGGTGTGGCTTTTTATTATCGACTAGTTGTAGATTCCTAGATTGAAATAAGTCCCAGTTGAATGGCAAAGAGGAATATCACAACACAGGAAATCAAGGGAAGCGTGACATTGTCTGTTCCTTTTGGACTGAATAACTCCACAATTGCTGCTGTTGTTGCACCAATGAAGGCCAAGATTATCATATCAAACCAGAGAATGATGCCTCCAACCATAAATATTGGAGTAGCCATGGTAAAAATGCCAAACCACCAGAATGCCAAGAGCGCCCCAAGGAATCCAAAAACGAAGAGCGCAAGGGTTCCTGGAATACTTCTTTTAGAACCAAATATTACTCTGGTTGAGCTTTGTCCATATTTTATTCCAATTGGGGCACTCATTCCATCACCAAACATCATTATGTGAATGGAGGCTGCAGCTACGAAATAAAGCTCATGAAGACCTGTGAATGTGAAGACTGCTGTAAGAATGGTGATGGAAACAGCATACCAGAAAGGTCCTCTTACACTATTATGTTCAAGATCTTCCGGGCGTGCCATTGCTGCAAAAAAGCCACTGAACCTTTCCGTGTTTGCCAAGGCCAACATGACGACGAATGTCAGTGCTACAAGTGTTGCAACCCATGGATGGGGGAAAAAGGGCAATGTCCAAATAGCTGCACCAGCAAATAGGTGAACTATTCTTCTTGTTACCTCTGAACCCAAGTTTCGTTTCTTCCTAGCAATATCAGCAATAATGAGGATTATCATCGCATAAAATAAAGCCACGAAATAGAAAACTATGTCATCAAGGACAATAGAAAATTCCACCTGCATAGCTGCACCACTCTTTGCTAGTCCATCCACACTAGTGAATATATCTATCGGCTGTATGTAGGCTACTTTTCAGCAGGTTTGGAGCTCACTCCGGTTGCCTCTTCTAGGAATCTGATGGCATCCTCGACATCTTTCTTTATCACTATGTCTTCCGAACCCCGCGCTGACAACCATACTCTGATTCCTTTTGAGGTACCATAGGGTTTTGGGAGTGATTTGATATACACATTTGGTACCTTCCTCATGACCAAGTCTATTGCAGGTGCAAACACAGATTCATCCTTCAGCTCAAACTCGACAATCTGTTCATAGAATTTCTGTACGACCTTCTCCTTTATCCAAGGGACCACTGAGTCCTCGAATATGAATTTCAACTCAGCTGGAACACCCGGGAGACAGAATATTGTTGTAGAACCATCATGAATTCTCACTCCTGGAGCCCCTCCCACACGGTTGTCGAGTGGTTGTGCTCCCTCTGGTAATTGACCCATTTTTCTTCTTGCTTCTGTTAGGTCTGGGGCTGTGACAATTCCCTTTTCGTAGAGGGTTTCGTATTGGCGCTTGATTATCTCAACAGCATTTGTGTCCTCAACTATTCCTCTATTAAGGGCCACTGCTATAGCTTTCAATGTCATATCATCATGTGTTGGACCAAGACCCCCAGACGTAATGATGATATCACAGGTTTCTCGTACAAACTGCAGTGCCTTTCCTATCTCCTCTATCTCATCTCGTACTGACACAAGTCTTCGGATATCTACACCCAAAGCAACTAACCTAATCTCCATCCAATGACAGTTGGTTTCCAAGACAATACCATCAAGGAGTTCGTTTCCAATCGCTAGGAATCCTGCTTTCATAGAATCATGTTTGGTGACCATCATCTATACATCCTTGTTACTTGGTAACATTTCACTGTCGAGATAATTTGAGAGCTCTCGTAGCGTGTTCAATCGTTTTGTTGCGAGATCAATTCCTCTGGGAGTCACCATACACTGGGATATTTCTGAAGCAAGCGGAATAAAATCACGAAGGCTTTTAGCTATCTCATCTAAACTTCTACCTGGAAATAATCGAATCCCGTTTAGCACATGCTGGACGAATCCTATCATCCCAAGTTTGAGTATCTTATCAGCTTCCCAGAGAATCTGCGCTTCTATTGGTTTGAGAGGTTCTTTGATTGTCAAACCAACGTGTTTTTCGATGACCTCTGCAACTCTATTGATTGTGGTACGGTCTACTTTCTCAGATGTAAGAATCTCCTTTGCCATTTCTGCACTAGCTATTCCATGCCGCTCTGCCGAAATTCCTCCAACACCTGGTTTGGCAAGATCATGAAGCCATGCTGCAAGAATGACAACATCAAGATCTGCTGCAGTACCTATAGCAATCTCTTTGGCAAGCGCAACCACCCCATCAATATGGTCCAATCTGTAGTTATACAGCGGAAGTCCCTGCTTTTCAGAAGCCTTCTTCCATTCCTTAATTGCAGCTTTTCTAGTCGAGTTCTCTACAATTATCCTCAGTCTTTTCTCGATGTTCTCATTCATGTATGGTCAACAGAAACTCACGTAGCTGAGATGCTTATGAATTGTATCCAACACACCAAGACTCATTACGTCTTCAAAATACTCCGTATGTAGTCAGCAGCTAGATTATCATCGGTAACGAACTTAATGAAGGACTTCTCTCTTGCTTCTTCTATACATGTCAAGAGGTTCTCTAGACTCTTACACCAAATCAAATGCCCTCTTTTTTCCATCTCACGAATCAACTGAGCTTGATGACCCTCCATCAAGGTTGTATTTTCAACAACTACGAGTTTTAGACCGCGAGTCACACACTCCATGGTGGTTCCAGCTCCTCCAGTGCTCACAATCAAAGATGCTTTCCTATAAGGGACATCTAGATTTTTTAGAAATCTAAAGTACTTGAAGTGTTTTGGAACATATACTCCTCGACCAATCTGTCCAATCACATGTTCCTTCAATTCTCCACGCTGGACCAGTTCATCCATCTTCTGGATTAGAGGGTCATAATTAGCTGTTCCTACAGTGACGAAAATCATAGTAACTGACCTCCGTACACTACGCCTGGCACCTTCTCAGCGAGTTTTTTCCATTGAACCATGAATAGACTGACTCTTCCGAGAAGCAGACGACCTGTCGTTGAAAGCGAATCAACACGTGACATACTCTCTATGAATACAGTTGGAATGCCCAGTGCTCGAGCAGAATAAAAAATTGGTACGGTCATTCCTGTGCCACAGCTAATTATCATGTCAGGTCGATATATGACCAGATAGACAAATGAAAGGAAGAGGGTAAGAACCGTACGGATTACTGACATCAGTCGGGAGTCTTGAGGCAGTAATCTGGGTGTAAAAACGCGAAGTATCTTCCCATTGATATGAATTTTCATGGGAGTCAACCTGTCAAGAAGTCCGATAATATAGATGTATTCGAATTCCTCTCCCAACGAGTCCACTAAAGAAAAAGTCTGTGCAGTGTGACCGCCTCTACCCAACACAACTGCTATCTTCTTCAATGGTGTACCTCAGATGCTGACTCATCTATCCTACTGATAAAGGATTTTCCTAACGTACTACGTTCAGAATCAGGTTTTTCATTTAATAACTAGGTTTAACGAAATATAATCAGATATGGTAATCCATAAGTAGGAACCAATATTGATTGATAATCTAGGTGGAGAACATGCCGAAAGACAAACCTAGGACAGGAGAAAATGTGTTTATTTCAGACACAGCGGTAATTTATCACGATGTAGAAATCGGAGACAATAGTAGAGTCTTTGATTTTGCCGTGCTAAGAGAGGGAACTCGAATTGGTAAAAACACAACAATTGGTAATTGTGTCTGTATAGAAACCGATGCCAAAATAGGTAACCATTGCAGTATCATTTCCCAATGTCATATTACCAACAACATCGTCATTGAGGACTATGTGTTCTTGGGTCCTAATGTAACAACTGTGAATACATGGAAAATTGGATACAAGCGCCCTGACATTAAAGCGATTACAGAAGCTCCAGTTATCAGACGTGGCACTCGTGTCGGTGGCGGAGCTACAATTCTACCAAGAGTTGAGATTGGCGAGGAGGCTCTCATAGCCGCAGGAGCGGTTGTGACAAGGAATGTTGGAGCGAGAGAGGTTTGGGCTGGAAATCCAGCACGTTGTGTCGGTACAGTCCCAGAGGAGGAGTGGTTACCCTAGCTAATTATCTGCTATGAATTTTCTCAACGTTTTCAAACATTATGTTCTTCATGTCCTGCGTGGAGATGTCCACATCATCTCGTTCCCAAACTTGTTGCATTGCGTATCTTAGAACATGATACTCATGAAATGGAATATCTGTTCCAAAAAGTATGTGATCTGAACCAATTACATTGATTGCTCTTACAATAAGCCTTGAAACATCAACCGATGATGTGTCAAGGTAGAAGTTTTCAAAATCACTTATTTTCTCTAACATCTCTAATGCGCGACTAATCAGAGGGGGAGAAACTCCACCAAGATGAGCAGCAATAATTATGATGTTCCTCTTTTTGTAAGCCTCAATACAATATTCAATTCTGCTTTTGATATTCCTCCCACAATGGACTATGAGTGGAAGGCCTGTGTCTTCAACGAGATCCAATACATCTTTGGCTAGGTGGACTTCCAGTTGTGATATTGATGGATGATATTTAATGCCAGCAACATCATAGGTTTTGACAATTTCAGGATCCACCTCATTTGCGTGAGGCCAATAAAAGCCCCAAACTTGTTTATTCAAACTGAATGCTTTTAGTTGCTTAAAGAAAAGGTGGTTGACTTCACGAGAGTCATGATAATTCTCCATGGATGGCATGAGTTGAACTCTGGATACAATTCCAAGATATGATGTTAAATCCGCCCATGTGAATGTCATATCTCTCCCAAAGAGCTCTTTATCCTCAATAATGTGTACATGCGAGTCAATTACTTTCATCTATCTGATAGCCTCCTGAATCTGATGATCTATTCTTGACCTCTAATTCTGGCATTGAATAGGATTACATTGGATACTACCAATGAACCAAACATTAAATTTGTCAATGTGAGTTTCGACAGATTTCCTCCTTAAACCTTTACGCTGTTTTTTAATCCCTCGGTAAGACAAAAATCGTTGAAATTCAATTAATCGGTTTGATATTATGCTTGCATTCATAAGCATCATTATAGTGATGAGCACAACATTTGGTGCTGATAAAAATGGAGGAATATATACTCGCTACTAAGTTCTTCAACGAGCGGGAGCAACTTCCATTATTCATTGCCAATATTGCAGAGCAAACCGTGAAGCCCGTTACAATTCTATTTGTAAACGATGGGTCCAATGATGACAGCGATGAGATTGCCAAGAAAATATCATCAGTATACAACTTGAATTACAATATAGTGTCCATGCCAGTAAAAGCAAAGGGAAATCTGGACACTCTAGGTCGAGCATGGAACAAAGCCCAGCCTTTAATCAAAGAACTACTATCTGATGTTCCATATTTCGCTACGGCTGATGTCGATACGAGATTTCCACCGAACTACTTCGAATTCATGATAAATTTCTTAGAGAGCCACCCAAGGGTGGGAGTTGTAGCTGGGCAAGTAGTTGGAGAACGTAGAAGAACATTTCCAATGTTCACAGGAAAAGTTGTTCGATCTGATATCGTTCAATATATTGACAAGTACTGGGATATCTCCATTGATTCGTTTCTCAATATTAAAGCATTAAAACTAGGATACAAGTTAAGAATTCTAAATGAGATGGAAGTGGATGCAAGAACCTCACATCTTGGTACCAAGATAGGGCGATTCAGAGCTGGTAGGCTTGCATACTATGGTGGGATAAACCCTCTTTATGCTATATCCAAGGCAGTATCAAGCGTAGACTCAGAATTCCTTCGAGGTTATTGGTTTGAGTTTTTCAAAGGGACATGGAGATGTGAGGATGAGGACATTCTGAATTACTATCGCAACGAGTTCATTAGAAAATTAATTCGAATAGTCAAAATTCTATTTCGAAGATGAAGAAGCCTTAAAGGGTCACCATGACTCCCCTTACTCGAGTTCTCTGTCACAAAGGTGAATCTGGGTTTATGCGAGTCTGTATAGTTGAGGAAATTGCAAATTGCGCTTATCACTTGACAACAGGCTTGACGAGGAAAGGACATGATGTAGTTGTAATTCTGGATGTAAAACGACGACTTAATCGATTGCTTTTCACTCACTCTGTACAAGAAGGTGCTGAGGTGAAATGGATTAGACCATGGCCAATGCGTCCTAGAGCTCTGGGATTAATCATCCCAATGTTGCTTGCAATAATACGGAGCAGACCTCACCTAGTGCATGCGCAATATCTATGGTCACAGTACTTTATCGGTTTCATTGCAGCTAAACTTCTAGGAGTTCCAATAGTCGCTACGGGTCATGGATGGGAAGTACTAGAAGTTCCCAAGTCACAATTTCGTGGTAGAATTCAAAGATGGTTCTTGAAACGGACTGATATGGTCATTCTCACTGCTGATTATTATCAGAAACACATGGAAGGACTTGTTGCACCAGAGAATCGTGTATACATTCCTCGGATGATAGACACTGACACCTTTCGTTCTGGAATTGATGCAGAGGATCTCATCAGCAAATATGGGAACAGAATTGTGACATTCATTGCGCGACTTCACAAAATCAAAACTCCCGAAAAGACATTGCAAGCATTCAGGATAGCACTTGATGAATTTCCAGATGCGAATCTCCTGATACTTGGAATTGGTGAGGAAGAGAAAAATATGCGCAAAATGGTTGAGGAGCTTGGCATGGTGGGGAATGTCCATTTCCTTGGAGAGGTGTCAAATACTGAGATTCCAAAGTATCTGAATGCTTCCAAGGTTGAGGTCAGAGGGTTCAATCCTGACACTCCGGAATTAGGAATTTCCCATCTAGAAGCACTCGCATGCGAAACTCCCATTTTAACCTACAATGACTATGCTGATGTTGGTGGCATGATCATTTGTCTAGAGGTTCCTGAAATAGCTGACAACTTGAAACACATACTTCGAGATGAGGATTTTCAGAAGCGCCTTGGAAAAGAAGGACGGAAGTATGTTGTCGACAACTTTGGCATTGATGCAGCTACAGATATGACGATTCGTACATATCACACAGTACTATCAAGAAGAAAGAAGAGGGCTAGATGATTGTGACAGATGATAAAATGAAGATCTGTTTTGTGCTAGGAACAAGGCCTGAAATAACCAAGTTGTACTCAGTGATGAATGCAGCAAAAGCACACAATATGGTCACACCTATTTTTGTTCATACTGGACAGCATTATGATTATGAGATGTCTCAGGTTTTTCTAGAGGAGTTGAAATTACCGGAGTTTCATTATTTCCTGAATGTTAAGTCAGGTTCTCATGGGAGTCAAACAGCCAATCTTTTAGTTGAACTCGAACCAGTGCTCACGAAAGAACAGCCAGACGTAGTGATTGTCCTTGGGGACACTAACACAACGATGGCAGGAGCTCTTGCAGCATCAAAGCTGGGAATTCCGGTAGCTCATGTTGAGGCGGGATGCAGATCATTTGATATGTTAATGCCAGAAGAGATCAATCGGTTGACTGCAGATGCTATTAGCTCTGTCTTCTTCGCATCTTCAGAAGTAGCGGCTCTCAATCTTCTCTATGAGGGTCATCCAAAGAATCGAGTATTTCTCCTTGGAAACACAGTTGTTGATATCATAGATGAAACGCGTGAATTAAGAAAGTCCATATCACTTGACACTGAACATATTGGGGATTATGATGTTGTAGTGACACTCCATAGACAAGAGAATGTGGATGACAAGACACGCTTGAAGGATTTACTAACCGCTCTGAGTGAAATACATGGAACGATTATTTTCCCAATACACCCACGAACCAAGAAAAGAATAGATGAATTTGGTTTGAAAGCCCTTGTGGAATCAGCCCCTAACCTGAAACTAATCAAACCTTTGAACTTCCTCTCCTTTATGAAACTCATTGAGGAATCAAAGGTGATAGTCACCGACAGTGGAGGGGTCCAAGAAGAGGCTGTAATGCTTGGAGTACCCTGCGTTACCGCACGAGATACCACTGAATGGCCCGAAACTATATGGGCTGGTGGGAATCAGCTTGCAGGAGCAAGTGCAAAGAATATCACTACATTATGTAATGAGCTCCTATCTAAACCTGATTCAGCATTCAAACATAAAATGAATCCATTCAAGGGTAATGCTGGGATTTCCATCATTGAAACCCTTGTAAAACTCTGGCAAGGTGGAAATCTTCAGTTTGAAAAACCAGACATGAGTGATGGGAAATATCCACTACCAAAGCTTGAAACACGAACTGAACCGTTGAAGAATGTGTACCAGACATCATTGAATTTTGATAGGAAAGGCAATGCTACTCTTGAAGACGAGGATGGATCTGGTAAAGTTGTCAGAACCTCTACACGAGAATGACATCTTATTCAGAAACCATCTGCATATTTTTCTCCTTCTTTCAAAGGTTTGACTCCAAGACGACCCACTAACCATTTGGGATAAGATATGAGAAGTCTAAGAGCTCGCCTCAATGTAAATCTTGGTTTCTGCATTGACTTGTATAACTCATAATAATCCTTAGAGGTCACAACTTTGTAATTATCAATAATCTCATTCGGATAAGCATCAGCGACGACCTTGCAACCGCAAGCTATAGCCTCTATTGCATTCTTGCTTAGGGAGAGCTCCGGGAATCCCTTGAATTCTAGATAGTACTCATACTTTGAAAGGAACTCGGGCATCTCTTCATAGGGTATTGGTGCATCAACACTTCTATCAATAATCGTAAGATCGACTCCTCGTTCTTGACACCACTTCTTCGCCATCTCGCGTTGGTCTTTGTGATAATTCGGATGATAGGTCATTAGGGCTGTTCCCTGAACTCGACCACCCTTGTATTCAAACCATGAAGGTATCGGTCTATCAAGCCAAATGTCTCCATACTTCAATAGATCATTGGTTGATACAGCTACAATGTCCGCGAGAGAAACTTCAGGATGTGGTTTCTTCCTAGAACGAATTTCTCCTCCATGATATTCGAACACAATTGGTGTTCGTCTTTGATATTGTCGTGCTAATACAAGAGCTCTGATTATAGTCGAAACATGGATGTGTGTTGGATTCCATTCCTTGAGATATTTGATACAGGTACTGTAGAAGTCCCTCGCTGAATCCACCATCACTGATCCTGAAACTCTTGAAGTGTGTCCATACTTATCGTACTCGGATCTCATTATAATGACTGATTCATGTCCATTCTTATTTAGCCAGTCACAGACTTCCGCAAGAGAACCACCAGTGTTCCATAGAATCAAGACTCTCAATTTGTCTTCATTCTTTTCTTCTTCTTGACTGACCACTTAAGATAACCATCCAGTTCAAGCTTCTGGAGTCATCGAGCGACTTCTTTCATTTATCATCTTTTGGATTCGAATCGCTCATTCTTTTTGTCTGACATGATATCCAACAATAAACTCGTAATTCTGCTTCTAGCCCCAGTCCGAAAGAACCTCTCTGAATCAAACTTTTCGAGTTTCCTATCGCTTCTAATTTGTTTAACCAAATCATCAACAGAAGTAACTTTGAGAGCTACTCCTTCCTCAATCAATTGCTCAGTATATTCCGCTCCATGCATATCCAAAATATAGGTCTTCAGACCAAATGCCAAGCCCTCAAAGATCGTAGTGGAATACACCCCAATTTGAATTTCTGATTCAGCGAATAACCTGTAAAGTGATTTCTTTGAATCATGAATCACTTCCACATCCGCATCAACTAGCCACGGATATTTTTCTTCCCACCCTTGATACTCCAATGGATGTAGTTTATAGACGATATTGTAATTGAGGTTCTCAACCTTTGATAGTTCTGCTGTGAACTTAGAGAGATCCGTACCGATTGTCCACTGAGAGAGCACAAGAATCTGTTTCTTCCTTTTCACATTTGAGAAAGTTCTCTTCTCATCATCTATGTACGGAAAACCAGTGCTTACTACATGGTTTTCATCAATTGTATATTCAACGCTTTTCGACCAGTAGTCGCCAAAGGTAAACAACCAATCAGGGAATGTTGTCTTTCGATGTTTTTTCCCAGGGAAAGAATATCCTGTATGATATCGATGGATGACTCCATGTTGCAGCTCGATTACTGGTATGCCTAGGGATTTTGCAGACTCTATGAGGTCTTCCTTGCCATAGCTTGTTACTAACACAATCGCTTTAGGTCTAATCCGATTCAGGACGAAACGAAAATATGGAATCCTAATTTTCCTGTAACCAAGATGCCTCAATACAAGCTTCTTGACATCAATATCAAGTCCAAATGACTTGAAAACCCATTTTCGAATGTGTCTTAACAGAGCTCTTTCATCATCATTCAATGATACTTGAAACAGCCTTAGTTTTTCTGCTATATAGATAAGTGAGTTTTCAAAGTCAAAGTACCATAGATTAGATGTTTTTGGTGGATTTTGATGTCTAAGATAGAGATTATGTTCTATAGATGTGTAACTTAGGTCAAGATCCTCCATAATGTAGTCAGTGATGATGTCCCACCAATAACCATCTTTTCTCAAGACCCTGCGGGGACTGGAAATGAACAATATCTCTTTTTTTCGAGCAAATATCGGGTTCTTCCAAAGCCTCACGAAAGAAACAATCAAAAACTTCATTCTTTCTCTGACGGTTGGTCCTTTACCTAGAGCGTTCTTTCGTCCCGCTAGGAGATCATTGATGGTCACAAAAAGGGGTTGGCGAACATAATCCCAGAATCGAGCCCCATCAATCGTTCTTTCAAAGAGATTAAGTTCTTCCTCCATCTCTATGATTCTTTGAAAGATTTCACCGAAACTCAGCATCTCGCACACGTTCCAATTTAGGGATTAGTCTTTTTTCCATTCAATAAAATCTCACAAAATTCCCTAACAGCACCTTTTCCGCCTTCCCCTTTGCAAATATACTTGGCAATTTTCTTCACTTCTTTTGATGCATCTGCTGGACAAGCACCCAACCCCACACTCTCAATGCAGGTTCGGTCATTAAGGTCGTCACCTATGTAAGCTATCTCGGACATCTGTATATTCAGTTCTTTGCATAGTTTTTCTAGCATTGCCATTTTGTCCTTGACCCCAGTATATGTGTGCTTTATCTTTAGCTTCCTAGCCCTAGCTTTAACGATTTCTGAATCCTCTGAGGTCATAAGGGAAACCATCATGCCTTCTTTCTGAATCAGCTCCAATCCTTTCGCATCGCGCGTATTGAATTTCTTCAAGCTCTCACCGTCAC
>Ga0180438_10010011_pt1 | contig 11685 bp, 6 predicted proteins | sample SS_ome_12_FD_132455 | JGI IMG/M metagenome (GOLD analysis project Ga0180438, IMG submission 132455) | Hypersaline lake sediment archaeal communities from the Salton Sea, California, USA - SS_3_D_2 metaG | ecosystem: Environmental > Aquatic > Non-marine Saline and Alkaline > Hypersaline >...
CCGCTACCGCCTGCTAAAATGACAAAATAAACATTGTTATATTTCATGGGATCCTTGCAAAGTGTGTTGTTTGCTTTACCGATAAGTATAAGAAAGCATATGGAAAAAAGAATTTTGTTTTTCATGATTCGCCTTTCGCTCTTGAGGAGGGTGACCTATCCAACAAATCTTTGATTCTTTCTACAGCTGCTCCACCCGGAGGGTGGGAGTGGCCTACTCAAAAAACCTTTGATTCATATCTTTTATCACTGCTGAAAAATTTTTGCAAAGATTTGTTACATAAAAAAAGTCCCCGGATTTTTCCGAGGACCATAGATTTCTAATCTTTTTTTATCACTGTACTCCGCCAATTGCTCTTGCCGAAAGACATTGAAGTAAAAACGGGGCTTTTGAGCGTTTTTGTCTGTGATCTACATATTCTCTTAGCGTTTTTTTATTTGCCCCACAACAAACTTTTGATGATTTTTTTCTTTGTCTTCTTATTTGGTTTTATTATTTCCCTCCCAGGAGAAGAAGCCATGACAATACCGGATGATTTCCCCCGTTTTTCTGTTCCCGGATTCGAAAAAGAAATGGTGCTTCTCCGAACCATGTTCTGGCTCCATTACCCCAAGTCGGGTCCCGGCGCCACATTATGGGATGAATGGATGTCCGCTCCCGCACTCTGGCCCCCCCTAACTTCCCAAAATTACCATGATAAATTCCTGAAACAATGGAAAAATACTTTGAGCTCACGGTTCATCGATCCGGAAGGGTATGTTGCCACTCATCAGCACCCTTCCATAACCCATCAACATGGTTGGCCCTTTCCCTTCTGGAATTTCGGAAAGGGGAGCGCAGGATGGCATTTTTCCTTCAAAAACACGGTGGGTCCTCCCTTTCGCTTTGATAAGCTGGCTACAACAGAAGATTGGATTCTCCAAGGTGCAGAAAGCTTGGGTATAAATGAGGAAGGATGGAAAATAAAATTAAATTCTGAAAATGCCTCCTTATCTCTAAAAACCCTTGAAAAAAAGATCGCGATCGATGTTTACCAGGCGCCCTTTATTCAAATCAGATGGATTGCGCCCGGATCGATAAACGCTGAGCCTTATATTGAATGGATCTCGGATACCTCCGCTTCCTACAACTACAATCGCAGAATCTATTTTGATCCGCCCTCTCAAAATAAAATGGTCTATACCATGATTCCCATGTATAAACACCCTGAATGGAAAGGCAATATCACACAATTGAAAATAGGCTTTGGCAATACTAAAAAAAATATCCCGATTACGATCCAGGCTATTTTTACCCACTACGATACTCGCCACAACGTAAACGCCCAGAGCTTTATTCGCGGATGCGCCAACTATTTCTGGTGGACAGGAGATTACAGCTTCCTTCGCAAAAACATAAATCGCATGAGAAAAGCTTTCCATTACATGATGACCGAACATCGCACCAGGGAGCTTAATATTGTGTTTACCGGGTGGGTGGGGCACGAGGGAAGAACAGGATTACAGAAAATTTCCGAAAAGGAAAACAGGATACTTCACGGAAATGGCATCGGGAATAACTATTGGGACCTCCTTCCCTTCGGTTACAAGGATGCCTATGCCACTTTGCGTTATTACGATACAGTGAAAGTCATGGAAAAGCTTGAAAGCGAAATTTTAGCCCACCCGGGCTGGAATATTCCGGGCGGCATTTTTAAACTCGATCCTGCATACCTTGAAAAACATGCGGAAAACGTGAAACAAACAGGCAACGACATGTTCTGGAACAAGGAAACCGAACGCTTTGTTGCAGCTATCGATATTGACGGAAAAAAATGGGATTACGGGTTTACCTTTGTGAACCTGGAAGCGATCCATTATAATTTTGCCACCAGGGAACACGCTGAAAAAATCCTGGGCTGGATATCCGGTGAAAGAACCGTTTCCGGCGATACCTCCACAGGAAAGGATATCTATCACTGGAGGTTCGCCCCTAGAAGCACCACAAAACGCAATACGGAATATTATGCCTTTGTTTGGTCTGCTCCGCAGAATATCCCCTGGGGGGGGCAGGTACAGGATGGCGGCGCAGTTTTGGGGTGGTCTTACCATGATCTTATGGCGCGCCTTAAAATTAAAGGAGCGGATAATTGCTGGAATCGCCTGAAACAGATACTTGAATGGTTCGACCAAGTGCAAACCGCCGGGGGCTACAGGAAATATTATAAGGATCGCAAGGATGCCACGCTCCAGGGTGGCGGTACCGCAGGCGGGCTTGGCTTGGATTTTGAATTCGTTGAAAGCATATTGGTACCCCAGATCGTGATCGATGGTTTTATCGGATTTCAGCCCTGCGGCGATGGTTTTGCGATCAATCCCTCGCTCCCGGGCGATTGGCGCTCTTGCATGATCGATCGCATCTATTTCCACGGTATGATTTTTTCCGTAAAAGCCTCAAAAGACACCATAGAAATTTCATGCACCGGAGAAATTCGCGATCCATGTAATATTTATCCACCGGAAGCCAGTTGGAACGTTAAAAAAATCTCTCCCACAGGAGAAGAAACCGAATCTCGCCAGATTTCCATAAATCGCTCCAACTCGTCTATAATGGTGGATTGGAGAGAAGTCTCCAAGATTATATTGGAAAAAAATCCGTAGATTTCCTTTTTCAAACCTTGGTTACAGGAGGAGGATATGATCAGGAATGCCTTTACAATGAAACTAAAGAAAGGTTTCGAAAAGGAGTACAAAAGGCGACATGATGAAATCTGGCAGGAACTCCAAGACGAAATCTCAAAAGCCGGAATCTTTGATTACTCAATTTTTCTCGATGAGAAAACCCTTACCCTTTTCGCCTTTCAGAAATTGAAACACGATAATTCCGCAGATCAACTTTCCCAAAATCCCATCGTTAAAAAATGGTGGGCATACATGTCCGATATTATGGAGACCAATCCCGATCTTTCTCCTGTTTGCATACCGCTTGGCGAGATGTTTCACATGGATTAAAAAATCCATCATACCACATGGGATTGGATTTTGCGTTCTTCACAATGAAAATAGAATGCGATTATCGTACACAGACTAATTCCAAGGAAACAAAAAAATGAAATTAAAAAATATTATACTGAAGGATTCAGTTCTTTTTGTTGTTTTCATCCTGGTGGTTTGCGTATCATGTTCAAAATTGAAACAGGAACCATTGGATGAAACAACGGAGCAGCGGGTAACGAGCCTTTTGAATCAAATGACCCTGGAAGAAAAACTAGATTATATTGGCGGAGAAAACAGCATGTACATACGCGCCATTGAAAGGCTTGGATTGCCGGAAATCAAAATGTCCGATGGTCCCATGGGTATCTGCTCCCATGGCAAATCAACGTGTTATCCCGGAGGCATTTGCCTTGCCGCCACCTGGAATACACAGCTTGCCACTAGCTTCGGAAATTCTGTTGGCAACGATGCCCGAGCTAGGGGAGTCCATATCTGGCTGGCGCCCGGTTTGAATATTTATCGCACCCCGCTTTGCGGAAGAAATTTTGAATACTTCGGAGAAGACCCCTTTCTTGCTTCAAAAATGGCGGTGGCTCTGATAAATGGCGTTCAGGAAAAAGGAATCCTGGCTACACCCAAGCATTTTGTATGCAATAACCAGGAATATGACAGGCACAATGTCAGCTCAAACCTCGACGAACGCACACTCAGGGAAATATATCTTCCAGCTTTCCGGGCATCCATTAAAGACGCGAAAGCGGGATGCATCATGAATGCGTATAATCTTTTAAACGGCTCGTGGTGCACGGAAAATGATTTCCTCAATAATAGGATTTTGAAAAAGGAATGGGGCTTTAACGGAATATTAATGTCCGATTGGAGGGCAACACACCATGCTATAGCTGCGGCAAATGCCGGGCTAGACCTTGAAATGCCCTCCGGGGAGCATATGAACCGAGAATATCTTATGCCCGCCTTGGAAAAAGGCGAGGTTTCAATGCAAACAATCGATGACAAGGTGCGACGGATTCTTCGCGTTATAATTCGCTCCGGTTTCCTTGATCGCCCACAACTCGACCAACAGATTCCCTTGGATAATCCCGAAAGCTCACACGTTGCCCTTCAAATGGCTCGGGAAGGTATTGTTTTGCTCAAAAACGAGAAGAACACCCTCCCCCTTGAAAAGAACAAAATCCGTACCATTGCTGTGCTAGGTCCCAATGCACATCCCGGAGTTCCTGCAGGGGGAGGGAGCTCCTTTACTCATCCCTTCCATACCGTTAGCCTCCTCGATGGAATCAGGAATATCTCCGGCAATACAATTAATGTTATCCATGATCCGGGTTGCCTTGTTCCGGATATCCTGGAGATTGTCAATTCCCAGAAACTGGAACATCGAAATCCGGATAATACCTTCAACAAGGGAATCTTTGCAGAATATTTTAATGGCAAAGATTTATCCGGGGAACCTGTTATTACCACAATTGTTGAAACCATTAATTTCGATTGGGCAGACGGATCGCCCGAGGCTTTGCCCAACGATCAGTTTTCTGCAAGGTTTTCAGGAACGATTCGACCCGGAAAAACAGGGCACTACATTTTCGCTGCCAGATCAGATGATGGCGTTCGGATTTACCTGGACAAAGAGCTTGTTGTGGATGATTGGACAGATCATCCGGCGCGAGTTCGAACCGTCATGCGAAAACTCGATGCAGGAAGTGTGTATGACATCAGGATCGACTATTATGAAAACACGGGAAAAGCCTTTTTGCAGTTCGGATGGCAACTCCTTATGAGCTCTGAAAATTCACCTGCTGTAAAGCTGGCTGCAAAATCCGATGTGGCTGTTGTTTCAGTCGGGTTTAACGCAAACGAAGAATTCGAAGGCGCTGATCGCTCTTTTAAGCTTCCCGGCGCACAAGCGGAGTTTATTCGAGCCGTTGCGGATGCGAATCCGAATACTATCGTCATTATAAACAGCGGGGGAGCAGTCGATTGGAATGGTTGGCTCGATCATGTTCCTGCCCTGCTTCAGGCTTGGTATCCGGGGCAGGAAGGAGGAACCGCTATTGCGGAATTACTGTTCGGGATTCATAATCCCTCGGGCAAGCTTCCCGCAACCTTTGAAAAATCCGAGGAAGAAAATCCCGCCTATCCCTATTACCATTCCAAGGACGGAAAAAACTGCGAATATAAAGAAGGGGTGTTTGTGGGATACCGTGGTTACGATCATCAAGGCATTGAACCCCGGTTTTGTTTCGGGCACGGGCTTTCTTACACAACGTTTGAGTACAACAACCTGGAAATATATCCTCCGGCGATTTCTTCGGATCAAAAAGTTCATGTTCAATTTTCGGTGAAAAATACAGGAACTCGGGAGGGAGCTGAAACATCGCAGATTTATATACATGATGTCAAATCCGGTATTCCCCGCCCTCCCAAGGAACTTAAAGCCTTTCAAAAGGTTTTCTTAAATCCTGGAGAATCAAAGACTCTTCATCTCACGCTCGATAAAGAAGTTTTATCCTTTTTTGATCCGGATAAATCCTGTTGGATCGCTGAGCCGGGTATGTTCCGAATCTTGATTGGCTCTTCCTTGCACGATATTCGCTTAACCGGAGAATTCTGTTTGAAGTGATTCTTGCTCTATGTTATTTTCCGGAGAATATATCTTTTTCAACAAGTTCGAGCATTTCGCCCCCTGAAAGGAGAAACGCTCCGGGTGCGTATTCCCTCATGGTGTGCGGGGATACAGGTCCCGGGCTTCCTGCCACGTATTGCACCCAGCCCAGTTTCCCGTCCGGAAAAACACACCTGTTCAACCCCTGCCAGGCTTTTCTTACTACAGGTAGAAACTCCTCTGCCTTAAGAATCCCGTTATTGATCCCCCAGGAAAGGGAAAAGCAATAAAATGCTGTTCCGCTCACCTCCGGCATGGGCCACTCCTCCGGATCGTGAAGCGATGTTCTCCACATCCCATCTGTTCCCTGTACGTCTTTCAGGGCGTATGCCATGTCCCGGTAAATTCGAATGAAATCCTTGTAATGGGGATCATCCCTTGGAAGGTATTGTAAAACCCGGGCAAGTCCGCCCATCACCCACCCGTTACCCCGCGACCAGAATATCTTTTTTCCGTTCCTGGTTTTTCTCTTTTCCGGGAAAAAATTCTTGTCCCTGTAAAACAGGTTTGCCTCCTCGTCGTAAAGGAAATCACGGCAATCCCACCACAGTTGGTTCATGACCTTGAGATATTTCTTGTCCCAGGTTGCCCTTGCCATGCGGACAAAAGTGGGCGGCGCCATGTAAAGGGCGTCGCACCACCACCATTCCTCTCTCCCTTTCGGGGGATTTTCGCACATCTCGTCGAGTATTTCCCTTGCATGGGCGATCTTTTCCTCTCCTCCCATAAGAAAATAGAGTTCCAGGTAAGTCTGAGCACAGGTTTGATTGTCTGCAAACCAATATCCCGCACGATTCTTGGCTAACTCCCAGTTATTATCATTGCTCCATTTGATAGCCTGTTTCAGGTATTCCTCATCCTTTGTTGCAGCGTATGCCCCCATTACGCCCGTATAGAAAGCGCCCCGTTCCCATGCCGCATTCTGGCTTGTATTGGGATTGTCCCTTGTATATTGAAAAACCTTTTTCATGACTTTGGTGATGTATTCCGGATCGAATACATTATCCTTGATTGGAATTGTTTCGCGCGGAAGGTCCCCCGCATCCTTGAGAACATCTTCCCACTTTCTGTTGGGCTCTGCCCTTAATGTCATGGTTTTGGGATTTTCATACTCTGCAATCGCGATTTTTGCCCAGCCGTTTCTAAAGGCGTATCGTTCATCTGAGACTTTAACGGATTTTGCGCCAAGTGCGGTAAAGGTCTGGCTGGCTCCGTAAATTGTGGTTCGAATCGAGTTGCCTTTAATTTCCAGTTCGGCTCGATTTTCTCCGTCTTCGAAAAATACGGGAAAAACCATTCGCGTGGGTCCTTCGTATCCTTCAAGTGTAACAGTCAATTCCATGCGGTCCGGGGTCAGATCGTATCTTTCCGTAACAGCAAAAGGTCCGTCCAGATTTCCCAGGTATATCACTTCAAACGATACCAGGTCTGATGTTTCTACCAGCTTGTTGAGCGATACGGATTGTACGGCATCGGCATCCATCTCTGCCAGGCTCGCCCAATCATTGCTCTTTGTGTTGATCCATGCAGGACCCACCGCAGCAACGATTCCGTTACCGCTTGTGTCAACGATTCCGTCGCTGGGTCCGAGCAGCGGATTTCCTCCTCTTGTGTGAATTCTAATAAGCCCCGTGGGATTATATTTCATGTCGCCACAGGTATCTATCTCAACATACATGCCCCCTGCATTGGCTATCACCTTATGGAACACATCGCGAAAGTCTAAAACAAATCCTCCCAATTCGCAGGGTGTGGCGATTTCTACAATTTTATCACCGTTTAATTTTGCATAATCGTATGCAATGGAAAGCATGGCTGCGGTTAAAAGGTTATAAGGGGAGTGAAAGGAATAGCTTTCAAAACCGTGTCTTTTTTCAGGATTCACCCTGTTTTTGACGATCCAGATATCCCCTGTGGGGCGTTGCCATCTTTTTAAAGATAAAAGGGAATTTCTCGCTGCCCTTTTGTATATTCCCGCCATCTTAAGATTTCTTTCCGCCCTGTAAAAAAGGGCGAACATTTCGAACAAGGCGCATTGCTGAGCCTCGTTCCATTGGTGCTGCGCACTGCGTCCGCCCGTGGGATATTCCCCGTTGGGGGATTGCATAAAAAGGCTTGCCACCGCGCCCCTGCGAAGGTACTCGCTGAGTTTGGTCATATTCGCGCCGGAATATCCGCTCCCTATCATATCCGTGAGCCACATCCTGGGAAATAGATCGTACGCCATAGCCGGGCTTCCATGATTTCTATACATGCCCCAGGGTGTGAAATACCGGAATTGTTTTTCCAGGCATTCTTCCGGATACGAATTATCTGTTCTCAAACCCATCCGGAAAAGCATGGCTTCGCCGCTTAATGCCACGGCATTCCAATGATCCTGCCCCGGCGCCATCCTATATATTTGTATAGGATCGAAATCCAGGTTACTTCGCCATTCAGCAGCCCGATCCGGTTCCACGTGGGGTTCGATGATCTTTAGCGCCCGAGCCAAAAGGGGAGTGTAAAAATCCTCGTGATGATTAGAAGATTCCCCGTTCCCAAGGCAATAACTTGCCCAATACATGGCTTTGGCTGCGCGTTCCATAAGGTCCGCATCGGAATCGCATTGTGCCACGCTGGCTGCAGCCAGTGCAAAAGCAGGCGTTGCGTATTGCACCTCCTCATTCCTGTAGGGATCGATGATGGCGCCTCTTTCATCCTGGAATTGACTGAAATAATTTACATTGGCTCTTATCAAATCCATATAATCCTTACTTGTGAACCGGGTGGGCGTGATCTCCTTTATCTCTTGCAAATCAGTCAAAAATCTCGTAAGGGGAGAGGTAAGCGGACTTTCCGTACAGATTTCACTATCAGGAGGCGCAACAAGGCTTATAAACTGTTTCACCGTTATTGTTGCAGGCAAGATTTTCGCAGCGGGCTCCAAGGCTAGTGAATTTATCAACCAGTTGTCTTTGAAGGGGGTGATCTTTATTATCACGTGATCTTTGCTTATATTGAAAGCAGTTGTCGCAGTGAGGTATTCACCCATCCCGGGATTTAATAAAGGAAAGGAAATTGACGGATCATCGATTTTCAGCTGTGTGGAATGATTCGCAACATACATGTCACCGGAGCTTACGGAGACACGATAGGTTCCCGGTTTCACGTCAATCCTGAATCTTGCTTCTGAGGAAGACCAGGCAAAATCACGAAACAGGTCGTTCGGTTTATCCTGTGTATCGTATCGCACATCTTGTTCATTGATCCAGCCGTATCCTCTTTCCCGTGAATATTTTGCGTTTTCAGAAATTCCTATATAACCGGTGGCAACACCGCTCGCTCCAAAATCGAATTTCCATTCATCCAGCCGGGCAATTCCTGGCACTAGTATTAAAAGAACGCAGATTGTGATAATCGCCAATCTTGGTTTCATATTTACCCCCTCAAGCTCTTAATTCAAATGTGAATGAACCGTTTCTATCATGGCAAGGATATTTTTCATGGGTGTCCCGTTTTGAATATTGTGGCAGGAACAGCATATGTATCCCTGGTTTCCTCTCCCAAGGATTTGCAGGCACGCTTCAACCTCTAACCGGACATCATCCGGTGTGCCAAAAGGCAAGAGGCGTTGTGTGTCGATTCCGCCATGAAAGATTATTTGTTCTCCGTATCTTTTCTTTAAAAGATTAAGCTCCATTCCCTTACACCGATGCTGAATAGGATTCAAGATATCAATTCCCGCATTGCAAAGCCTTGGGATGAGCGGCTCGATCGAGCCGTCAGAATGATAAAACACCTTTTTTCCAAAATCATGGATCAACCCGCACCATCTATGCAATCGAGGTTTTATAAAAACATCCCATGCTCCGGGGGATATCAAGAGGTTATTTTGCCCCCCCATATCGTCCGAAATAAAAATGCAATCTATATAATCCCCGGCTATACTTAGAAAACGCTTCAGCATTGTTGTCTGAATTTCCTCGATTATATCAAGAGCTGTTTGCACGTTTTCCGGATAGCAACTAATGTCCAGGAGCGCCTGCTGGAGCCCGCGAAGACCGCAGTATATCTCAAACAGGGAAATCCACGGTCCCAACGTGACAAAATCCCGGCTCGCAACACGGGCTTTTTCCAAAGCTCCCTCGTAATCAAAATCATCCGGATGGGGCCACCAGGGATAATCCCTGATCCGGGAGGGGCTATTATAATCCGATAAAGGCGATTCCGCATTTTCCAGGTAAATCTCTTCTCCGGCTTGAACCGGTTTCAAGCGCACACCCCAGTGCGAGACCTCCTCATCCTCCTCTTTTTTTGGCGGGAGTTTTCCCTTGTAGGGTATATTCACCCACACCATTTTATCCACGCCCATTTTTTTGTATAACCGGAGAGGGGAACTCTCATTATAGTATTCCTGCAACACCCCCAGCATCTCATTTGTGTGCCAGATATCAACCGGCATTCTATCCACAGGTTCACGGTTCAATATCCCAAGAATTCGCTCCCTGGAATTCATAGAAGCCTCCCCTTTACAGCTGCCATGCAAAACTCCTTGTATCTACCATGCAATTTCCGCATCCCCGAAATCGCCCCCAATATACGGAGGAAGCCTCCATACATGATCCCCGTTTTTATCGGTAAAATAAAGGCTCGAATGGGAAAGTTGACGAGCATGGCCATCAGCCCAGAATGCGTAAAAATCCGGGTGCGCATTTTCCGGCTTCCGTACGTAAGTATGGTTCATAACGCTGTTATGCGTGAGCTGTTTTTCCTTGTTCCAGCTTTTACCCCTGTTGCGGCTGATCCACAAGGCAACCTCGCCCCCTGTGCCATAAGGCTGGGGTCCCTTTTCCGTTGGCGCAATGATCCTCCATGTTCCGTCTTCCTCTATGTAAAAGGAGCCGAAATCATAGTTATGATCCGAAGTTGTAACAGGATCGATCTCCCACCTTTCCCCGTTCCATGCTGCGGTGCGCCAGGTGTGGGGGGCATTCTCCGCTCCCGGCTTCGATCCCTTGCTTGTGAGAAACAAAATCACAGGATGCCCCTTATCGTCAAATTCCAATCCCTTTACATACACCAACAATCCCTCGGATTTATAATCGTGCACCAGGGCTTTTGTATCCGGTTTCAAAAGGGGAGGATTGATTTTCTCTCCGCTTGCAACAGCCCAGCTCTCCCCGAAATCCCGGGTTTCCAGGTAATACAGGTTTGTCCTGGCATCCAGCCCCCCTTTTTTAGGATGATAATTGAACGCCGTTCCAACCAGGTTCCCCTGGCGCCCGCTAGTTTGGTAATGCCCCTGCTGCATTTGGGAAAGGCGCGATGGTTCGCTCCAGCTGATGCCATCCCTGCTGGTCATCCAGTAAAGGGTTCTGCCTCCCTTGTATCGCGTGTGGAGAAAAAGAAAACCCTTTCCCGGAATATACTTGGGTTGAGAGTAGGAAAAGCGATCCTCCATAACCTTTTCAAAAGAATCTATTGAGTAAGGTTTTTTGCTTTTGTGGATATAGGAGGGGCGTGCCCCCCCGTGGCTGTTTGAAAAAATAAAAATAAAGCCTTTGTCATCCAGCAGGAGCGTGGGATTATCATGGGCATCCGTGGTTTTTTTGTTCAGGAGTATGGTGGGGCGGGGAAACTTCCCCGTGGCATGATCGTAATAGGAAACCATCATTAAAAGCTCGTTGGTTCTACGTGGAGAACCCCCATAGCAAAAAAAAGTCTTGTTTGCCTCCCTTGAATAGTATGCAAGGGGAATGTGTTGTTGTGGATACGTTGCCAATCCGCCGCTGTATTTGAATTTGAATTCCTCGGGAAAATTTCCAATGGAATACCACACACCACGATATCCGTCATCCTTTGGGAGTATTCCTTCCCCAGCTTCCCCTGCAAAGGCGCACACCAGGAAATTTGTAAAAATTGTTAAGACAAAAGATATTAACACCGGTGAACTGAAAAGATCCATAGCATTCTCCTTTTGGTTTATAATTTATCCGGTTTTGAAATGAAAAGTGCACGGAAAAAATATTGTGTTGGTTTATCTTGACCTCC
>Ga0180438_10010012_pt1 | contig 11685 bp, 10 predicted proteins | sample SS_ome_12_FD_132455 | JGI IMG/M metagenome (GOLD analysis project Ga0180438, IMG submission 132455) | Hypersaline lake sediment archaeal communities from the Salton Sea, California, USA - SS_3_D_2 metaG | ecosystem: Environmental > Aquatic > Non-marine Saline and Alkaline > Hypersaline >...
ATCCATATCTCTGAAATCCGCAGGCAAATCTTTTCAGGAAGCGATAATTCTCGAAAGAAAAGGCGAGGGAAATCTGGCAAAACCAGCTTCCTCCCGTACCACGGTTTTGTTTTGGAGGGTGGAGCAGATATTCCCTCGCCGGGCAGTGGCATATGTTGTCTACGAATATCCCGCTAGCGTCTCACTCCTCTATACGGTTGACGACAAACTCGATTACGGATTCGACGATCGCCTTTCCAAGCGCCTTATCAGCGATGATCTTTCGCCGTTTCTTGAAATCGTCGAGGCACAGCCGCAGACCCTCGATCTCCCTGAGCGGATCGAACTCTTTCCCGCCGAACTCGAGGTACCCGCCGAGCCCGGCTATCGCCGGCCATCGTTTCAGCGCTTCCAGCGGATCCTTTTCCGCCACACTATTCATCTCGCCCAGTTTTTGCTCGTCCACGTCGCCGAAGTAAGCCGCCGCCGAATGCTCCATTATATACGCATGTTCGCCGCCGGCCGCAAGTATCTGCATCAGAACGTCGCCCGCCTCGAAACCGCTGAGGTCGAGATTTCCGGCGAATCCGGGCATGAACGCTTCAACCACCACGCCTAGAGCCTCGGAGAGGTGCTTGTTCTTCGTCGGGAGTAGCCGGTTTCCTCCGTGACCGATCAGTATGAACACTTTTCGCGGCTTGAAACCGAGTGAACCGACCAGATGCGCGGCGGTCCCCGTAACTCTTTCAACAAACTCTTCGAACGGCAGGTACCGAGGCGACCAGTTTCTGGCGATTTCGCCGACGCTGTCCGTGCTGTACGGAAGATGGCCCAGAAACGTAGCGCCGGTGCGCTGACACGCCGGTTGCGCTATAGCGCGGATGTTCCTGCTGTCGATATCGGGCGGCATCGCGTATCCGTGGGCCTCCATATCGTTGCCCACAGTAAGTACGACGACGCTGCGACTCTCCTCTTTGTGAGGTCCGTACGTGTTGAGCTGATCTTCACCCAACGCGAGGTTATCCATACGAGCCTCCTTCTATTGGGCGGAACCCGTCCCGAACGCCGCGACAAACCGTTCCACAAACCCGCGCCTTCGCCCTTCCTCCAACGGCACTCGGTGATTCACCAGCCTTGCCGCGAGCGTCTGCACGCTTTTAGCGGCAGGCGAGTCGGGATATAGCTCCATCAATGCCCGCTTTTTCATGACCGCCTGTCTCACGTGTGGGTCGAGCGGAACGTAGCCGACCGTTCTTACCCGGCGGTTGAGAAACTGTTTCGCGGCCGACTCGAGACGATGCGCGGTCTGTTTCGCCTGGCGTTCGTCGTTGACCATGTTTATCACCATTTTGATGTTCGCGTTGCGTTGTCTGTGAAATATCGTTTTGGCCATCGCGTACGCGTCAAGCACGGCGGTCGGTTCGGGCGTCGTCACAAGGAGAACCTCGTCAGCCGCCACGGCGAACCCGACCACATTCTTCGATATTCCGGCCATCGTATCGACGAGAATCACGTCAACGGTGCCCTGAAGTCTCGCGAAATGACCGATGAACTCCTTGCGTTTCTTGCCTGATAGATCGGCGAGCCTGGATATTCCGGAACTTCCCGGGATGATCCGTATACCGCCGGCAGCTTGCACGATGATATCCTCAAGTTTCTTCTGGCCGTCGAGAACGTGCTGCACACTGTAGTCGCACGATATTCCGAGAAGGGTTTCGATGTTCGCCAGTCCGAGATCAACGTCGACGATCAACACGCGCCTGCGCAGTTTGACCAGCGCCATGCCGAGGTTGATCACCATGTTGGACTTGCCGACCCCGCCTTTCCCGCTGGTCACGGCGATAACCTTTGTTGGCCCGTAGCTCTTGCTGGCGAGTTCTCTGAGCCCTTGCGCCTGGTCTGTCACCGAACACCGTCTCCCAACATCATTCTGGTTATGCCGTCAACGCTGGCAAGTTCCATATCGTCAGGCACGTTCTGGCCTGTCGCGAAATAGCTTATCGGTTTGTCAACATGCGACAGCGCGTTCAGCACGATTCCCACCTGTTGCGTCTCGTCGATCTTTGAGAAGAGCAGACAGCTCGGTTTGACGGCGGCGAACTTATCGATTATTCGCAGAAGCTCCTTGAACTCCGTCGTTGCACTGACAACAAGATGCGTCTCGTCGGTTGAGGCCGCGTCGAGGTACCGTTTGAGTTCTGCAATCTGCTGTTCGTTGTACTGCGATCCTCCCGCGGTGTCTATGAAGATGTAGTCATGATCCTTGTACCGCTTGATTGCGGTCCTCATATCTTTTGGCGACAGTACCACCTCGAGCGGAACACCGATAATGTCGGCGTAGACTTTGAGCTGGTCGGTAGCTGCAATCCTGTACGTATCGGCGGTGACCATGGCGACCTTCTTTCTCTCCTTCATTGACAGATTCGCAGAGAGCTTTGCGACAGTGGTGGTCTTGCCGACGCCGGTGGGTCCCACAAGAGCGATGACCCGGGCCCTGCTCTTGCCCGACGGTTTGACCCCGCCGGTAACCTTCACCAGGCGCGCGATCTCCATCCCGACGCGCTCTCGCACCATCTTCTCGTCACCCAGACTTGCGCCGTCCAGTTCATCGTGTAGGGTCCTGATGATCTTGCGAGCGAGCGGTTTCGCCACTCCGGCATCCACCAGTTGCTGATAATGTTTCCCGAGCTCGGGCGGGAAACCTCCGCCACCTGTCTCGCCCGACAGAGCTTCGATAAGGGCCTTGAGCTCTTTGATCTGAGTTCCCAGCGAAGGTTCGAGAGCCTCGACAACTTTCGCCTCGCGTTTGCGCACGGGGGTCGCGGTTCGTTGCACGTCCGCGTAAGCCCGGCGCGCCCGTTCCGACAACGAGGCGGTGTCACTCATTATCTTGATGTCGTTGGAGGCGGTCACCTGAACCACTTCGCGGCCGCCAATGCCAAGGAACCCGCCGCGCCTGAACGTCCTGGTGTGCAGAATAACGGCGTCTTTCCCCATCGTCTGTTTGACTTTCAGCAGAGCTTCCTGCATGCTCTCGCCTTGGAACTTCTTAACTTGCATCGGCCAGGATCACCGTCCCTTCACTTTCCAGTGTTACCGAAGGATCGATCTCGTTGAAGCTGAGAACGGCAACATTTGGCAACTGTCTCTCCACCATACGCTTCAGAAACCGCCTCGCCTGAGCCGCACAGACTATGATCGGCTGATATCCCAATGACACCATTTTCTCCGCCGCGCGAGCCACCGAGGAGATTATCCGCTGTATGTGCCCCGGTTCAAGCACCGCTCGGCTTACGCCGTGGATTTCCTGGACCGTGCCCGCTATATCCTGTTCGATATCGGGGGCGAGCGTCATGACGTGCATTTTGCCGTCCGCACCAACGTATTCACTACATACCGTTCTAGCCAAACCTTGCCGCACGTACTCCGTCAGCAAGTCCAGGTCCTTACTTATAGTAGCATAATCCGAGAGAATTTCAAGTATTCTTTCAAGGTTGCGGATCGGCACACGTTCTCTCAGCAGGTTCTGCAACACCTTCTGGACCTCGCCGATGGACATGCGTGTGGGAATAAGTTCGTCGACGACGGCGGAGGTAGTCTTCTTGAGGTTCTCAACGAGGTCGCTGACATCCTGCCTGGTCAACAGCTCGTAAGCGTACTTCTTGATAATCTCCGTGAGGTGCGTTGCCAGCACGCTGGGCGGATCGACGACTGTGTATCCAAGCCTCTCAGCCGCGTCTTTCTGCTCCGCGGTTATCCATACTGCGGGCATGCCGAACGCTGGCTCGACCGTAGCTATCCCGGGCAGCGGTTCCTTGGCCAGACCAGGGTTCATCGCGAGAAAATGGTCCATGTGCAGCGCATATCGGGCCACCTCTGCCTCTCTAATCATTATCACGTACTCGTTAGGCTCGAGCTGCATGTTGTCCCGGATACGTATGGGCGGGACCATAAATCCCATTTTAATCGCCATCTGTCGTCGGATCATGCTTACCCTGTTGAGCAGGTCGCCGCCTTGCGCCGCGTCCGCTATGGGTATCAGCGCATAACCTAGCTCGACCTCCATTGTGTCAACCTGGAGCAGGTCTACAGGTCGTTCTTCCGGCTCGGGTAGCTCGGCGGCTCTCCTCTCGAGTTCCTCGGCCCTGCGTTTCTTCTGCACTTCGACGAGTCTTGCGCGCGAGGTGCTGGTCGCTACTACCGCCATTACAGCGCCTATCAGCATGAAGGGCCCGGTGGGTAGTCCAGGTACGAGCGCGAGCAGGAAAAGCATTGCCGCGGCAATACCCGTAGCGCGAGGGTACGCGAGAACCTGCCGGACGATGTCGGTGCCCAAATCGGCTTCAGATACCGTGCGCGTTACGATAATGCCGGCCGACGTCGCAACGATGAGCGCGGGTATCTGTGACACCAAACCGTCGCCGATGGTCAACAACGTATACATCTCGACCGCGTCTGCCGGTGAGCGACCCTGTATGAGTATCCCGATAATCAATCCGCCGACTATGTTGACTGCGGTGATGATGAGGCCGGCGATGGCGTCGCCTCTGACGAACTTCGTCGCACCGTCCATCGCTCCGTAAAAGTCGGCTCCGCGCTCTATTTTTCGCCTGCGCTCGCGAGCCTGGGCTTCCGTGATAAGCCCGGCGTTCAAGTCGGCGTCGATCGCCATCTGCTTGCCCGGCATCGCGTCCAGGGTGAACCTCGCGGCAACCTCCGATATTCTGCCGGCGCCCCGGGTTATTACAACGAACTGGATCACGACGAGAATCGCAAAGATGATGACCCCCACAACGTAGTTGCCGCCGACGACGAACGTGCCGAACGCCCGGATCACCGTTCCCGGGTTTGCCGTGAGCAGGATCAGGCGCGTCGAGGCGACGTTCAAACACAACCGCAAGAGGGTCAGCACGAGCAGCAGCGATGGGAAAACCGCAAACTCCACCGGTTCCCGAAGGTACATTGTCACGAGCACGACGATGACGGAGAGCGCGATGTTGAACGTGATCAGCACGTCCATCAGCCGGGGCGGAATAGGTATGATCATGACCGCCAGGATGCCCACGACGACGATAGCCATGCCTATATCAGGCGTGGTGGTGAGGCCTCTTCGTTCCGGACGCGCCAGCGCTTCAACCTCGTCCACTGCCACCGTTTATGCTCCTCTCTACGCCGCGACCATAGTTCTCTCGCGAGCCTTCTCCGCTCTTCGGTCTATCTGGTACACGTAAGCCAGAACTTCGGCTACCACCTGATAGAGGTTTTCCGGTATTTCCTGACCGACTTCGACCGATTTGTACAACAGTTGCGCCAGGGCCCTCTTCTCGACAATAGGCACACTGTTCTCGGCGGCGATCTGTTTGATCCGCTCGGCCAAGAGTCGGGCGCCCTTCGCCACTACCTTTGGCGCGCTCATCTTGCTGATGTCGTATCTTAGTGCGACCGCAATGTGGAACGGGTTTGTGATGACCACGTCCGCGCTCGGCACCTCCGCCATCATCCTCTGGAGTGCCATTTGCCGACGGATGCTTCGGATGCGCCCCCGGATGTGGGGGTCGCCTTCCAGCTCTCGCAGTTCCTCGCGCACCTCTTGTCGCGTCATCCTGATGCTGCGCTCAAACTCCCACCTCTGGTATCCGTAATCCAAAAGCGACAGCAGAAGCATTGCGAGCGCCGCCCTTGCCGCGAGCTGGAAACATAGCAGCATCATCTCGCGGGCAATGGGCCCCGGCTCGCTTGCCGGGAGAAGAACCAGCCGGGGCAGCGCGCCCCGAATGGTTCTGTATGCGATGGTACCTATCAAGACCAGCTTGATTATTGATTTTAGCAGTTCCACGAACGATTTCATTGAGAAGAACCGAGACCATCCCTGAAACGGGTTGAGCTTTGTCAGGTCGGGGTTCAGCGGTTCGGCTGAGACCAGTACCCCAAACTGCATGACGTTCGCCAGAACACCGCTCACCAGCGCTATTAGCATGAAGGGTAGGACGATTCTCCCCAACGGAATCAGAACGTTCATGAGAACCATGCCCATAGTTGAGGGCGTCAACTCCGTGCTGCAGGCTGTCGCGAGATGGAACTGAAACACCCTGTACAGTTCGCCCAAGGCGTTTCCGCCCGCCATGTAGAACGCGAGCAAAACCGCGACGAGCACGATCGTGGCGTTCAAGTCCTGGCTCTTGGCTACCCGACCTCTTCGCCGGGTCTGTTCCCGCTTACGCGTGGTTGCCGGCTCAGTTCGTTCGCCGGCAGATTCGTCAGGCATATTCAGTTCTCCACGACCGAGTTACATGTGGTTCAACAAGAACACCACGTCGCGCCACATCTGGTTGAACGCGCCCTGCAATAGGACGAGAAACACGTTGATCGAAGCCGCCACCATCACCAATCCAACCGCTATGGTTAACGGAAAACCAACGATAAGGAGGTTGATCTGCGGCACGACTCTGCCGATGATGCCCAAGCTAGCCATCGTGAGCAGAAGCGCGCCGAGCGCCGGCGCCGCCACTCGGATTGCCATGCTGAAAAGCTCGCCAAAGCTTCGCACCAGCGTGGCGAAAACCGACGCGTCGTACGAGACACCTCCGACAGGTACCTTGTCGAAGCTGAACGCCACCAGTTCTATGATCCGCAGGTGTCCGTCCAGCATCAAGAAGAAAAGGGTTGCCAGCAAAAAGTTGAAGAAGCCGATCAGCGGAACCTGCGTCCCGAGTCCGGGATGAATGACGTTCGCTACACCGAATCCCATCTGCATGTCCACAATCTGGCCTGCGAGTTGCACGCCCATGAAAATGAGAAACATGATGAATCCGCACACCAGGCCGACCATGATCTCACCACCCGCAAGCAGTCCGAGACGCAGAGGGTGGTCCGGCAATGGGGCGGCCGGAGGTTTCACGAGAGGTGTGAGCAAGAGAGCAAGCAGGATGGACAGACTGATCTTGACCACGGACGGGATCATCCTGCTTCCAAATATAGGGACCATCAGCATGAATGCCGTTATGCGCACCAGAATCAGAGCGAACAGCTTAAACTGGGACAACTGAAAATCGAGAAGATTCACCCTCTCGCACCACTCCTTCGCTGTGGTCATCCGTGACGTCCGACGGACAGGGACGCTGACCCCGACTCCGTTCTCGTCAGCGTCTCGACAACGTCGAGTCTTCAGCCCTACCTGGTGAGTGGCTGAAAGCTCGAGTAGAGATTGACAATGAAATTAAGCAACGTGTTGAGCATCCACGGCATAGCGATGATGAAAACTGTTAGTACGCCAAGAATCTTGGGAACGAACGTCAGCGTGAATTCCTGTATCTGAGTAACAGCTTGAAAGACGCTAACGAGCAGCCCGATCGTCATGCCGGCTAGAAGTGCCGGGCCTGCAACGAGAAGCACCGTCATGAGTGCTTCGCGCCCTATCTGCACCAACAGCTCTTGCGTCAACCTATCTCTCCCTCCGCACAGAGAGCAGGGTACACTACACCTTGTGCGCCCCTGTCACTACGCCCCTATATGCAGCCCCAGTTGCCATAATATAACATAGCGTGCCTCTTTTGTCAAGTAAATATCGTGCGTAACTCACTCAGGGCAGCGAGCTGTTGTTCTCGACTGCTTGACTTCAGGTGCTGTGGTGGGGTAACCTTCCTTTACTTTTTCGTGCCCGTGGGGCTTCCTGTGCACATCCTCGTGACAGAGGACCAGAGGAAACGATGATGAAGCTGATTGCTCCCGCGTGTGTCTGGCTGCTCACGCTGACCGTCTCGTTGTCGACCGTCGCTGAGGACTCGAGCGCGAGATTGGACGAGCTGGAAGAGAGTGTCAGGTCTCTGGAAGAACGCCTCAGTAAGGTCCGCGAGAAGCCGCATGAGGGCGATACTTTACGTGCGTACTGGGACGAAGGGCTGTGTTTCGACAGCAAGGACGGCGCTTTCAGGCTGAAGATTGGCGGGCGAGTGCAGGTCGACGGGGCATGGTTCGACCAGGACAGTGACCTGGTAACCCAGCTTGAAGCAGCCGGAAGCGACGAGCCGAACTGGCAGGACGGCTTCGAGATCAGAAAAGCGCGACTGCGTCTGGACGGTCTACTCTATGAGATCGTCGAGTTCAGGGTGCAGTATGACTTCGCCGATTCCAACCTCAAGGACGCGTACGTCGGCCTCAGTGCTCTCCCCTTCGGTTCAATACGAGTTGGACATTTCAAAGAACCGTTTTCTCTCCAACGGCTGACCTCGAGCAGGCACCTCACATTCATGGAAAGAGGACTTACGGCCGCTTTCGAAGCAGCCAGAAACACCGGTGTTATGCTCCACAATCATATCATGGACGATCGGCTGACTTACGCTCTCGGCGTGTTCCGCGACACCGATGATTTCGGGAGCGGTTCGGGAGACGGGAAGTACAACATAACCGGCCGTCTGACGGGGCTCCCGCTTTACGAGAACGACGGCAGGCGGCTCGTTCACCTGGGCTTGGGATACAGCTACCGCAACCCGGACGAGGTGGTGCGATTGAGCATGCGTCCGGAAGCTAATCTTATTCCGGACCCGCTGGCGGACACGGACAGCTTCGCAGCCGATGACGTCAACATTCTCGGTGTGGAAACCGCGCTGGTCTGTGGCCCGGTGTCGCTCCAGGGCGAGTATGTAACTGCTATGGTTCATAGCGACAGCGCATCCGATCCTGACTTCTTCGGGTATTACATCGAGGCAAGTTACTTTCTGACGGGAGAACATCGGCGATACAATACTTCATCCGGCGTTTTCGACCGCATCAAGCCTAACCGGAACTTCATGGGCAAGGAAGGAGGTCCCGGAGCGTGGCAGATCGCCGCGCGTTATTCTCACATTGACCTGGAAGATGGAGCCGTCAACGGTGGTAAGCTGAATACTGTCACCGCCGCATTGAACTGGTATCTCAATCCGAACACGCGCGTGATGCTCAACTACGTGTTCGCCGATGCCGACGACAGGTACAACGGTGAAGCGAACATCTTGCAGATGAGATTCCAGGTAGAGTTCTGAGTCAAGTGGTTCACGCCTCTACGGCCGGTCAGGCCAAAAACGCCCTCACATCCGTGTGCGTGGAGCTGGAGGGGGGACTCGAACCCCCGACATCCTCATTACGAGTGAGGTGCTCTACCGGCTGAGCTACTCCAGCCTGATCGCTGACAAGTTCGTCTAGTTCGTGTTAAGATTATATCAGGTCTCCCGATGCACTTCAAGACTATGGGCGTTGTAAAATGGCTCTTAGCTGACCTGAAAACAGAGCCAGGTCCCGACGAGCAACGGATGCATTTTTGTCGTTCGAGCACGCGGAGTGTGACTCAGGAAATCGGCTTATCGCGCGTCAAGGAGCAGTAATTGGAGAACCACGGGCCAAAAACGCATCGCGAGATGATAGAGGATGAACTCGCTCGACCGTACACGATAAAATCTGCGGGGACAAGGGAGTACGTCCTCAGCGCACAGCGTCGCGGCGAGGAAATAGCCTCGTTGGTGGCGGATTTGACATCGCTCGAGGGGAGAAGGGTGCTCGACGTTGGGACCGGCGGCGGCGGAGCGGCGTTAGCTTTCTCACGACGCGGCTGCCGTGTGACGGCGTTCGACAACAACTGGGACAATGTTCGTCGCGCGCGCCAGCTTGCTCGCGAATCGTCGGCGACGCCGATGTTCCTGGTGATGGACGCGGAATCTGCCGCCTTCGCGCCGGAGAGTTTTGATATTGTCGTGCTTGCCGACCTGCTCGAGCACGTTGCGAGGCCGGCGAAGGTTGTCGAAGCAGTCGCGAACGGCATGAAACGTGGCGCGTTATGTTACGTCACCGTGCCTAACAGGTTCTCCCCGTGGAACGTGTTGCGCGAACAGCATTATCGCCTGTTCGGACTCAGCCTGATGCCGCACCGGCTCGCTTCTTTCTATGTGACACGTGTGCGGAAACGTTCGACGATCTATTCGCTGCAATCCAGCTTTTCGTGGCGTTCGCTCCGGAAGCTGTTTGCAGCGTACGGAATCGCGCTGGAGTTGTGCGGCGAATTCAGAAGTCTCGACAGACTCGATAGGCCGGAACGGTTGATAGATCCCGCACAGCGTCTTGTCGTTAAAGTGCTGTCCGTTTTGCACTTGACCGCGCTTCTGCGCGCGCTGTTCCGAACGCGGTTCCACAAGGGATACCTTGCGCCTGCTCTGGTGTGCCTGGGCCGGAAGACGGTGTAAGAGGCCGAGTCCTGACTCGCAAAAAGCTCAGTTGCGGGAAGCCGACCGTCGGGGGGCAGAGTTGTTCATGTGTTATAATGCCCCTATTGTCGGGTCCTTTTGAGGTGAGCTCTTGTAATGGAGAAAAACGACTATGCATGCTGGCAGACGTAAATGTAAAGCTGCTGTGCTCGAGAAGACTGATGAGCCGCTGGTGCTGCGCGAGTTTCCTTTGCCGGAGCCTGCTGAAGGTGAAGTTCTGATCAAGGTGCTGGCGTCGGGTGTGTGCGGTTCGGACGTTCATATGTGGCACGGGAAAGACCCGCGGACTCCTGTGCCGCTGATTCTCGGTCACGAAGGGGTTGGCGAGGTGGCGGCGCTGGGTTCGCCTCGGACCGATATCCTGGAAAGAGATCTGGCGGTCGGAGACGTCGTGATGTGGGAACGCGGGATCATGTGCGGGCGGTGCTATCAATGTGTCGTGGCAAAACGTCCGGCGTTGTGCCCGACAAGAAAGACCTACGGTATATCCGTCTCGTGCAAGGAACCGCCGCATTTGCGCGGATGTTACGCCGAATACATACTGCTTTTTCCGGTGACGAACCTGTTGAAAGTCGGTTCCGGCATCGATCCGAAAGTTCTCGTGCCGGCTTCGTGTTCCGGAGCTACAGCGGCCAACGCGGTCGAACAGTGCGCGGTTAAAAGCGGCGATACGGTCGTCGTACAGGGTCCGGGACCGCTCGGCCTGTTTGTTGCGGTATTCGCGCTCGACGCGGGTGCGTCGAACGTTGTAGTGACCGGTGCGGAAGCCGACAGGAAGAGATTGGAGTTTGCAGAAGCCCTCGGCGCGACGCAGACGTTGTGCACAACCGATATGAGCGCCGAAGACATGATCGAGCGCATACGCGAGCTTACTTACGGGCGCGGTGCGGACGTCGTGTTGGATTGCACGGGATCGCCGCATGCGATGCACGACGGTATCCGGATGGTTGGCCGTGGCGGCACGTACGCGCTGCCAGGTGTTGCGACGCCTATCGGCGAGGTACCGGTGAGGTTCTTCGAGGATGTCTCCGTCAAAAATGTGCGGCTGCAGGGTGTGTGGGTCAGCGATACGTCCCATCTGTACCGGGCGGTCCGGTTGGTAGAGAAGGGTAGGTACCCGCTGGATAAACTGGTCACGCACGTTTTCTCTCTGGACGAGGCAACCAGCGGGCTCGAGGTAACTGGCAGCCGCGAGGCTGTCAAGGCGGTGTTAGTCCCTTAAGAAAGTCTTACGTGGACAGTAAAAGAACCAGCAAGGAGTGGTTAAATGAAGGAACGGACGTGTGATGTCCTTGTTATAGGTGGTGGAGGCGCAGCACTTCGCGCTGCGATAGAGGCGTACGAGACGAGCGCTGCGCGAGACGTGTTGCTTGTGACGAAAGGTGAACTCGGCAAGAGCGGTTGTACCGCCTGGGCGTGTTCAGATAGGATGGCGTTCCACGCTACGCTGCCGTATACGGCACCCGGCGGCTCGGAC
>Ga0180438_10010013_pt1 | contig 11685 bp, 9 predicted proteins | sample SS_ome_12_FD_132455 | JGI IMG/M metagenome (GOLD analysis project Ga0180438, IMG submission 132455) | Hypersaline lake sediment archaeal communities from the Salton Sea, California, USA - SS_3_D_2 metaG | ecosystem: Environmental > Aquatic > Non-marine Saline and Alkaline > Hypersaline >...
TCGCTAAAGCAGATCGATTCATTAACGACTCAAGAATAAGTAGGGATCAGCAAAAAAGGATTCTTAACCACACTTTAAAAGAAGACGCAGTTCTCGCATGCCAAAGATATTTTGTTTGTAATCGCGTGTGTCCAAAGAATGTTATGCCTGGAACAGCTATTAGAGATATACGAGATAAATGGATGAAAGAAAAAGATTAACAAACATAATTATTCATCTTTCGTCAATTTTATGGTCACAGGGGTACAACCCAATACTTCTTTAAACTTTAACATAAAATTCATATCAATTGGTTCACGAGCATCTTCCCAGGATAGCTTTAAGAGTTCCTTAGCTTTTTCGGGCTTTTCTGTTATGATATTATTTGTCAAATGTGGATCCTTTTTAACATCATATAAACATCCCTCTTCAGTGTCCCATACAAAACCATTATACCAATATTCTCCATCGTATACAACGACAGATCCGCCCCAAGCAACGGTCACATGATCATAATAGATTAGATTATCATCTTCCACTAATTTCAGTAGGTCTTTCCCTTCCATCTTATTCGCAGATACTCCACAAGCATTACAAATTGTAGTTGCAATATCAAAATGATAACAAAACTTTTCACAAGTTTTTCCACTATGTTTTCCTCCCGGAAAGCGTATCATCGCGACAAGATCAGCAACTTCTCTTCCCAATGGGTTAGCTGCTTTTGCTACAAGACCGTGTTCTCCAAGCATGTGACCATGATCTGAAACAACGATGATTATTGAATTATCCCATATTCCAATTCGTTTAATATACTCGATAAAGTATCCGAACCATGTATCGACAAGGCTAACTTCTGCCGCATACCTGGTTTTTATATTCTTTAATTCTTGTTGTGAAAGTATTCTTGCTGGTCCATAGAGGGAGTGAGTTATCTTTCGACAGCCCTCTTCCCAGTTAGGATCTTTTTCATACATCCTTATATAATGTAATGGTGGATTCCACGGCTCATGTGGATCAAAACATTCTACTGTTAAGAATCCTTTACCCTTTGATAATGTTTGATAATTCATATCAAGCCATTCACCTGCAGACCGAAAAACTTTTGCAGGAAACGTGTCGCTTTCTGAGCGCCACCACCGTGTATTTTGTAAAAATTGACGCATCATAAACTGAGCGAATACGATACCCGCTGTTATGCCATTTTTTTTAGCCGTTAAATATTGTTGGAGAACTTCGTCGGAAATTTCTGGTCCAGAGAGATATGCGTCTTCCTCTTGTCCACGTATCCATTTCCATTGATCAAAGCCACGCTGAAAGTTATAACCGGGTTTAAATTGATGATAGACATCAGAGAACAAAGCAGAAACGTATTTTTTTCTGCCAAAACGCTCTGCTAAGGTATCATGCGCATCTGAAATAGTACTCCAACCAGGGGCACCGAGTGCATCTCCAATAAAATCTCCTCGGACCATTCTAGTTTCTCCGGTCTTATCCTCTGTAAAGGGAAATACTCGTCTTCCTGTATATATGGCTTTTCTTGCGGGAAGCGTAGGTAATGAATCGGGATACATTCTCGTAAATTTCACTGACTCTTTTGCAAATGTATCTAAATTTGGAGTTTTAATCCAATTATTTCCATAGGCTCCGACGTGGTCTTGTCTTAAAGTATCTAAAATAATTAATATTGCGTTTACTATAATAACCACCTAGTAATTTATAAAAAAACGAATTAGAAAAAAAGTTTTTCTTAATTTATTTTCAACACATATTAGTGTAAACTTTTTTTAATTATCGGATTAATTTTAGATTATCATATAACAAAATTCGAATGATTAAAAATGGATTTTCGGATAGAGAAAGATGTATTGGGTGAATTGAAAGTTCCTAAGGAGGTATATTGGGGAATTAGTACTCAAAGAGCACTTCAAAACTTTAAAATAAGCGGAAAAATTATGCCTCGAAGTTTCATTAAGGCTTTAGCAATATTAAAAAAAGCTTGCCTTTTAGCAAATACAGAATTGGAATTAATAGATAAAGAAATTTCTGAAGCAATTTTAAAGGCCATCGATGAAATTATCAATGAAAATAGATTTCTCGACCAATTTCCTATAGATATTTATCAAACTGGTTCGGGAACACAGACAAATATGAATATGAATGAGGTTTTAGCCAACAGATCAAACCAAATACTTGGCTATCCTATGGGGCAAAAAAAACCAGTTCATCCCAATGATCACATTAATAGATCTCAATCTTCTAATGATGTTATTCCTACCACAATGCATATTTCTACCTTACAACTAATACATAAAAAACTTCTTCCATCCTTGAATAATCTTATAGAGGTTCTTCAACAAAAAATTGAAGAATTCGATGATATCATTAAAGTAGGGAGAACCCATTTGCAGGATGCTGTTCCTATTCCACTATCTATGGAGTTTAATGTTTATAAGCAACAAATAGAATTATCTATCGCTAGAATATCTCAAGTATGTAATGAATTATATCAAATTCCTATTGGAGGCACAGCAATTGGGACGGGATTAAATGCAAGTGAAAAATTTACAAATAAAACCATTAAACACCTTTCTAAATTAACACAGTTACCCTTCAAATCTAATCCAGTTAAAGCAGAAAGCATTTCCTCTCATAACCGAATCGTAGGGATAAGTAACGTTATGAGATCCCTAGTACTTTCCCTTCTAAAAATGACAAATGATATTCGATGGATGAGTAGTGGGCCAAATGCTGGACTTTCTGAGCTTAAATTACCACAAAATGAGCCAGGATCCTCTATTATGCCTGGAAAAGTAAATCCCACTCAATGCGAAGCACTCATGCAAGTCTGCCTGCAAATAATAGGTAATGATGCTACTATTACTGCAGGAGAGTTCTATGGAAGCATTTTGGATTTGAATGTATGTAAACCGCTCATAATAAGTAATCTTTTAGAATCCATAGAAATATTGAGTAATGCCATTAATTCATTTATCGAAAATTGTTTAAAAGGGATAGAGGTGAATGAAAAAAAAATAAACTCGCAGCTAGATCGATTATTAATGGTAGTAACTAATTTAACTCCTATAATCGGATATGATAAATGCTCAGAAATTGCTTTAAAAGCATATGAAAGTGGCAAGTCAGTAAAAGAAATTATCAAAGAAATGGGATTAAAATTTGAACAAGATTTAGACAAACTCCTTGATTATCGATCTATGGCTTTTCCTAATAAAAATAAGTAAAGTGTTACCAATTCTAAAGATTTTCTTCAAAAATTGAAGAATTTATCCTATGCTAAAGAAAAAAATTATTCGGTTTTATTTTCCCCATATGATTCGTAGTCTTCCTTAGTAGCTTTACGAATTGAGCCTTTTTCTCCACAATTTTCACAAAAATCTCGATGCGTGTGGGAAAATTCTCCACAGTTTGAACATATAAAATTATAGGTTTTTTTAAATAATTTCTTATCCATGATAATTGAAACCTCCTTGAAAAAAGAAATAAATTGACCTTTTAATATTTTTCCATTCTCTCAATTTTTCCCTCAATTTGTAACAACACATAGAATAACCATCTTTTATAATTTATTTGTATAATCCTTAAAGTCTAATCATTAAATATTAAACATAATGGTTAATGGTGAAAATATGTCTGAAGAAAATACTTTGGAAGAAATCCGTAGAATTGCTCAAAAAAAGATGATGGGGATATGTGGAGTTTATAAAATCTGTGATGGAGACTCTACAAGAATCTGTCAAGGACAGAGTTATGGAAAGCCCTTGAAATTTGGAGGAATTGGTTCTGGGGCATCATTTAATAATAATATTCTCGCATTGAAAAAGTATAAGCTAAAAATGAGACTGATAGGCGAGCATTTTGAAGCAGATACCTCATACAATTTCTTTGGGAAAAAGCTTAGTATGCCTATCATGGGAGCAAGTGTAGCAGGAGTTAACAGCTTCGGTGGTGATGAGGTTATAACTGAAAAAGAATTTTGTAGAGCAATAGTTCTCGGATGTAGGGAAGCAGGCACAATAGGTTGGAGAGGGGATACTTATACCTATTCATTAGAAAACTCGTATGGACTTGATGCCATTGCTGAGGCTGATGGATGGGGAGTTAAAATTGTCAAACCACGAGATAAAGATTCTATTATCGAGTTTTACCAAAAAGCAGAGAAATTAGGTTGTATTGCAGTAGGTACTGATATTGATGGATGTGGATCCTTCGCAATGAGCAGTCATAATCAACCCGTTTTTAGAAAGGGTGTAGATGATTTACAAAATTTAGTCGCTTTAACTCATCTACCCGTAATCATTAAAGGAATTATGTGCTTAGAGGATGCTTTAGATGCAACTAAAGCTGGTGCATCCGCTATAGTTATTTCAAATCATGGAGGTAGAGTCCTGGATCATACACCTGGAACAGCAAGCGTTCTGCCTGAGATCGCTTCGAAGGTAAAAAATAAAGTTAAAGTTTTAGTTGATGGTGGTGTGAGAACCGGTTATGATGTCCTGAAAATGTTGGCATTAGGTGCTGAAGCAGTACTAATTGGACGTGATATTGTAAGAGCAGCAGTTGGTGGAGGAATAAAGGGAGTTCGTATCCATATGGAATACCTCCAACAAACTCTCGCAAAAGCAATGAAAATGACAAATTGTAAAACATTGGAGGATATCACCTCTGAGATTTTGTCTTGATAATAATTTAATCAATCTGTGCTGATTAAAGAAATTGAAAAAAGTGTAAAATTATCAAGAAAAACTAAAATAATCTCATCTATTAAATAAAATCACTGTAAATGGCATTAGGTTTATGATAGGAGATAAAATTATTAATAAAAATTGGCGTTTTATCAAAAAAGACGTTAAGGATGCATATTTACCGGAATTTAATGATAGAGCTTGGGCTGAAATAGAATTACCACATACATGGAATGCATTAGATGTACAAGATGGAGGAGGAAAAAGAAATATATTTTTTAAAAAGTCTGATCCCGGATATTATAGAGGTGTGGGATGGTATAGAACTTCAATATGCATTCCTTCTAACATTGATCAATATAGAGCTTTTATTCGATTTGAAGCAGCGGGTAGTGTAGCAGATGTTTATTTTAATGGTAATAAATTAGGACAACATCTTGGAGCATTTTCAGCTTTTTGTTTTGAGATTACTCCTTATTTAAATACCAATACTGAAAATATCTTAGCTGTGAAAGTTGATAATTCATGGAGAGTAGATTTACCCCCTTTAAGTGGAGACTTTCCTATTATGGGCGGTCTATACAGGCCAGTGCATCTTATAATAAAAGCGAAGACTTGTATCACACCTTTAGATTATGCATCTCCAGGTGTATATATAAAACAAGAACAAGTATCAAAACTTAAGGCTAATATCGAGTTGAGAGCAAAAATATCTAATATGGAACAAAATGCTAAGGAAATAACTTTGAATTATACCATATCAGATGCAAAAGGAGAACAGATAAAGCAAAGTACAAAAAGTTTGAAAATTGGATTTAATAACATAATTGATGTTGTCCAACATATAACTATTGAGAACCCCCATTTATGGAATGGTAGAGATGATCCTTACTTATACACTGTTAAATTCGAATTAATTAAAAATAATGAAGTAATCGATTATATAGACCAACCACTTGGTTTACGTTATTATCATGTAGATGCTGAGAGAGGATTTTATCTCAATGGGAAGCCCTATGCTATTAGAGGAGTTAACAGGCATCAAGATCGTTTAAATAAAGGTTGGGCATTGAGTTATGAAGATCAAGATGAAGATTTACAAATAATAATGGAAATGGGAGCCAATGCTATAAGGTTAGCCCATTATCAACATTCTGACTATTTTTATCAGATCTGTGATAAGAAAGGGATTCTTGTTTGGGCAGAACTTTGTATTGTTGATCGAGTTAATTTTTCTAAAGCATTTTTTGAGAATAGTAGAACTATGTTAATAGAATTAATTCGTCAAAATTATAATCATCCTTCTATTTTTACATGGAGTTTAGCAAATGAATTGGGACTCTTTCAATTTCGAAATCCGGTAACAATAATTAAAAGACTGAATCATATCGCTCACAATGAAGATTCTAAACGACCAACTGCTATTGCAGGGATATTTGCCGCTTTTTTTAGGAAAAAACTTCATCGAATAACAGATTTGCTAGGTTGGAATTATTATCCTGGATGGTACTATAATTCAGCAAAGAATATGGGACCCCGTTTAGTTAAGTTAAATAAAGTAGGAAATAATAGAGGTTGTTGTGTAAGTGAATATGGGGCGGGAGCAAGTATCTTTCAACATCAGCAAAATCTTACTGAAAAAGAAAAAATCAAACCATACGGTAAATTTCATCCAGAAGAGAAGCAGAATATAGTCCATGAGGAGAATTATAAGCAAATAGTTGCGTTACCATTTGTTTGGGGTTCTTTCATATGGAATATGTTTGACTTTGCTGTCTCTTTTAGAGATGAGGGAGATACTCCCGGTAGAAATGATAAAGGAATAGTATCTTATGATCGAAAAATAAAGAAAGATGTCTATTACTTTTATAAAGCTAAATGGACCAAACAGGCGATGATATACATAACTAGTCGTCGTCATAAAGAACGTAATGATCCTTTTACTGAGATTAAGATTTATTCTAACTGTGCAGAGATTGAATTGCTATTAAATGAAAAATCCTTAGGAAAAGCTCCAAAAGAGGATTTTTGTATATTCAGATTTCCAAAGATTGAATTAAAAAAAGGGCTTAATAAAGTAGAAGTTATTGGGAAGTTAAATGACCAGGTTGTATCAGATTCAATTAATTGGTACTTAAAATGATCTCGGCGTTATTATAATAATTGACCATAGTGTATTACGGTATTATATTCTAGCTTAATCAAACCTTCTTGCTCATATTTTTTTAACAATCCTTTAAGTTCTCTCATCATTTCATCGAATACCGGCTCGTGAGCTAATGGAATATATGAAGATGAAAGAACTCTTCCTTCTCGAGAAGAAAATCGCAATTTAGAGTCCATATATAAATTTTTATCATCCATTATTATTATCTGAGTTTTTTTTTAAGTGTGCAATCATCTATATTGATAAAGCGCATAAGAAAAGTAAATATAAAAAAGAATTTTATGTATTCTTAATTGGCATACTTCTGTTTTATGAGAGTAAGTTTACCACCAGCCTTTAACTCCTCTAAATCCTTTTGACTCAAAGAATGAGTGAGTTCAAATTCAGCATTCTTTGTTAAATTTTTCAAGGTCGCCTTCCCTGAATCCAACATAGACAAATCAATCTCGAACATATCGCCTTGGTCAATCTTATCATAGTCTTCTTTATTCACAAAGGTTAGTGGTACAATTCCAAAATTGACTAAATTCGCAAGGTGGATGCGAGCAAATGATTTTACAATGACACTTTTGATTCCTAAATACTTAGGTGCAATAGCTGCATGTTCTCTACTAGAACCTTGACCGTAATTCTCTCCACCTACTATAAAGCCTCCTCCTTGTTCTAACGATCTGTCATGGAATTTTTCATCAATTACATTAAATACAAATTTGCTAATCTCTGGTATATTTGAACGTAAAGGCAAAATTTTCGCTCCCGCTGGCATAATATGATCTGTCGTAATATCATCTTCTACTTTCAGTAAAACTGTTCCTTCCAATTTATCGGGAATTGGATTAAACTCCGGAAGCGGTTTAATATTTGGACCTCTTATGATTTCAACTTTCTTAGCCTCTTCTGGAAGCAAGGGTATGATTATCATGTTATCATTTACTCTAAATTTCTTGGGCATATCGAATTTTGGTAATTTTCCGAATTTTCGCGGATCAGTTATTTTTCCTTCAATTGCAGCAATTGCCGCTGTCTCGGGACTCACTAAGTATGCATTAGCGCTTTTAGTACCTGAGCGACCTAAAAAGTTTCTATTAAAGGTTCTTAAAGAAACAGCATCCGTTTTTGGAGCCAATCCCATTCCGATGCATGGTCCACAGGCGTTTTCTAGAATTCTTGCACCCGCTTCCACTAAGTATGCCATCTCACCTGAACGAATCATGTGATCAACTACTTGACGTGAACCTGGTGATACAGTTAGAACGGTATGCTCGCTAATTATTTTTCCCTTTAACATATTTGCCGCTATTTTAAGATCTCGTAATGATGAGTTCGTGCAACTACCAATGCATACTTGGTCTACATTAAGTCCTTCCAATTCTTTAACAGTTTTTACATTTCCAGGACTATGTGGTTCGGCAATAAGTGGCTCTAATTCACTTAGATTAATCTCAATGGTTTCATCATAAACGGCATCCTCATCAGGTAAAAGTTCCTCCCATTCACCTTCCCTTTCTTGAGCTATCAAGAATTCTCTCGTGATTTCATCACTAGGAAATATACTTGTAGTGGCTCCTGTCTCTGTCCCCATATTGGTTATAGTTCCCCTCTCTGGAACGGTGAGTGTTTCGATACCAGGACCTACATATTCTAGTACTTTATTTACTGCGCCCTTGACTCCAATTCGCCTTAAGACTTCTAAAATTACATCTTTCGCTGAGACAAAGTCAGGCAGCTTTCCTATTAAAAGGACTTCTACTATTTTTGGCATCTTTAACCGGAATGGCTCTCCCGCCATAGCTGCGGCGACATCCAAGCCACCTGCTCCGATTGCTATACCCCCAACACCCCCACCTGTAGGAGTATGCGAATCACTTCCTAAGAGCGTCTTTCCTGGACGAGCAAATCGTTCAAGATGTACTTGATGACAAATTCCATTACCAGGTCGAGAAAAGTAGAGTCCATATTTTGCCGCAATACTCTGAAGGTATCGGTGATCATCTGGATTTTTAAAATCTGTCTGGAGAGTGTTATGATCGACATAACTCACGGATATTTCAGTTTGTACTCTTGGAACCCCCATCGCTTCAAATTGTAAATATGCCATCGTACCAGTTGCATCTTGCGTTAGGGTTTGGTCAATTTTTATTGCAATATCCGTTCCTCGTTCCAAAGTCCCCTCAACGAGATGTCTTTCAATAATTTTTTCAGTTAATGTTTTTCCCATTTTTTTCCAACAATTTGAATTATTTTTCTCTTTTCTTACTAAGTAAGATATCAAATTAATTAAAAAGTAAATGTTATTAAAGTTTTCTTTTGGATTTTCTAAATTTTTCGATTATAATCAAGAGTAGAGAGTGGGAAAACTAATAACATTTAGCCACACATTTATATGATATTATGACCGAAAATAGCATTAATGCGATTATTAGATAAAATGGAGCCATTATATGTAACTCTCCTATGAAACTGAAGACCATAGGAGCTAAAGCACCAAAGAAGAAACCAATTGCGTTATTGAATCCTATTCCTGACCCTTTTAATTCAGGATCAATATCTTCAATGACTTCCAATAAAAGTGCATTTCCTGAAGGATCGAATAAAGCGATTCCTATCCCGATAATTGCGCAAAGAACCACAAATATTATTATATTGTAAATGAAAACATCGATAAAAAACGGAATTCCAAAAATGACAACAATAGATTGCCCAATAATCATTATTTTTCTGGGACCTTGCTTATCAATTACTTTACTAGAATAAAACACAAAAGCAACATATATAGCAACAATAAAAATTAAAATATAACTGGTTTGGATTTGATCTAAAAGAAATTGTACCTGCAGAACCCAAATTAAATAAACAACAATTCCTCCAAATAAAAACCATCTTACACAGTTAAGCATAACAGAAAATTTAAATTGATTATTCTTGAACAAGACTTTAATACTTTTGAGATTAAATGATAGCTTATTTTCTTCATAATTGCTGTTCATTACATCCGGATTATCTCTTTCTTTTAATGCGATAAATAAAAAAATAGCAATCACAGTTATTAGTACACCTGAAATAGAAAAGATATTTCTGAAGCCCAAATAACTTGAAATATATCCTCCGAAAAAAATACCTCCAAAATAACCTATATTCATAGCCAATGAATAATAGCCCATTCCCTTACCATGTTGATCTTTTTCAAAAACATCACCGATAATCGCTTGTAAGATTGAGGTAAATGCTCCAATTCCTTGAATCGCTCTATAAATTATTAATTGAAAAATATCTTGGGCGAAAAAACACAAGAAAGTGCCAATAATGTAGATAATAATTCCAATAAATACAATTTTTCGTCTTCCAAACCTATCTGATGCAAACGCATAAGGAAATTGAAAAATGGATTGAGTAATCGAAAAGATCCCAATTATTATTCCATAAGAAGTAAGTGAACCAGCTAAACTTAAAACAAAAGATGGTAAGCCCATATCAACGATACTAATTCCAAGACTTCTAAAAGCTACAGCCATTAACACTACAAAAAGAAGGATTTTCACGTGCTTACTTAAGGGCTTAACTAGAGAAGTCATATAATTCTCCTAAATAGAGCCTATTTATTATGGAAATCAAAAAAGAAATATAAAGTTATTTAGGGGGGTATTTTTTAGTTTAATTGAGAGTGAACTAGGATGTATTTTATATGAGAATTGTGGTAGAGGTTGTAAGGTGGACATAGCCATAAAAAAGTGTTTTATACGATTATGGCTTTTTGGTAATAAATCTTTTTTATTAACTGCTCATATACTAATATAATTTACATTCAAATCTTCATCATAATATAGGTGTACCTAAGATCCCAGAAATTGAAGATGTCAAACGGAATCTCAAAGCAGAAAACCTTGTTAGAGAAACAAAAGTTCTTAATATTGCGAGATTAGCCACCATGCTCGTGGATTTATTCGGGTTAGATGAGCCGTTTGAAAAGATTGGTAAAGATTTAGAAGGCCAGGAAGTAGAACTGTATTTACGTAATTTAGATGGCTATATAACTTTCGTCTTAACTTCTGATAGACAAAAATTTGAATGCCGTGCAGAGCAAGCAAATAATCCTCTCGCATCAATAACTATAACCGTAAAAGAAGAGAACATAATCAAGGTTATTAGTGCCATTATTCGTTCAAAAAGCAATATTTTCGGGATTATTAAACTATTAAAATACATTATACCTCGGAAAGCGATTATTAAGGGATCATATAAGGTCGCGATAAAGCTAGTCCGGTGCTTGATGATTGGTAAGAACGAAGTGTATAAACAAAGTAAAGGAGGAGTGAAATTATGAGTTTGGACTCTGATCCGTTCTTAAGCCTTGCAAATTCGATTTATAATGACCATATCAAAGATTGGAAAAAAATGGGGAATAAAGTCGCAGGATTTTATTGTACTTATATTCCGGAAGAACTCTTACATGCCGCTGATATGCTCCCATTCAGGATACGGGCGACAGGTAATCAAGACACAGACTTAGGTGACATATATATGGTTCGGTTTACCTGTTCTTTTGTTAGAGCCACCTTGGATTTAGCATTAAAAGGATCCTATGATTTCTTAGATGGGTTTTTAGTTTGTAATAGTTGTGATCATAGCCGAAGAATGTTTGAATTATTTTCGCTTAAAGTCTTCAATCAAGAAAGAATTCCAAAAAAAGTACCACAATTTTATCTTGCTTTACCTCATACTATAACTAAGGAAGGATTTGAATGGTACAAACAAGAAATCCAAGAATTAAAAACAGAATTAGAAAAAGAATTTAGTTTAAAAGAAATCTCAACTGAGAAGCTTGAAGATGCGATTGAA
>Ga0180438_10010014_pt1 | contig 11684 bp, 7 predicted proteins | sample SS_ome_12_FD_132455 | JGI IMG/M metagenome (GOLD analysis project Ga0180438, IMG submission 132455) | Hypersaline lake sediment archaeal communities from the Salton Sea, California, USA - SS_3_D_2 metaG | ecosystem: Environmental > Aquatic > Non-marine Saline and Alkaline > Hypersaline >...
AATCGGTCCCAAAGAAATACCAAACCCTACAAAAGTTGTAAACTCTTTTAAGAAATCAAACCGTGTTTTTTGTGATGAAGCCTTTCTGTCTTAAAGATGCCCGAGCCGACGAATACAAAACCTAATCTTGATAGATACTCAAGATCGCTCTGTCCAAACAAAAAAACAAAAAGTTTAGAACATGCAAAAACAGGTTCAACAAAAAATCGTGAGAATAAAGAATTTTTTAAGAATTGTTTTGCTTTTTTTTAATCAGCAACAAAAAGGTCATGTATTATATTTTTTCAAGAAATAAGACTGTATTCCTTGAGACGTCTATTCACCGAAGAGGGGCAAACATCAAGCAGCTTTGCAATTTTATTCTGATTTTTGAATGTGTTCCACATAAATGTCATAAGATTCTCATCCTTCAAAGCATATCTTCCCAAACGCATTGCCTCTGCAAGCTCCTTCGACTCTTCCTCCAGATTTACATTGTCAACAATATGTGAAACATCAAATTTTCCGGTTTCTCTCATTTTTTTCTCAATTAAGAGATCAACTCTTCTTTTCAGATCATGCAGGCTTGTTAACGCTGTGATCCGTACTAAACTTGCTTTCTCTTTTTCAGTAAACTCCAGAACGTTTTTTGTCGTTGTATTTTTTAGCTTCTGCTCACTGATGTCTGTCACCAGATTTTGCAATTCATTTTTTGATAACGACTCAAGCGAAGGAAGAACAAGTTTTGTTTTATCAAGCTCATCAAAAAGCATCTTACTGAAACTTCCTTTTTGTACCATTTCACTCAAATTGCAACCTGCTGAACATATGACACGCACATCACATTCAATTTTTTTATTAGTTTTGAATTTTCGGTAGTAGCCATATTTCAATAGCTCAGCAATATGCTCCTGCACTTGAATATCAAGAAGGTGGATGTCTTTAATAAAAAGAGTTCCAACCCCATCCAACCCTTCAAGAACAGAACTTTTTGATTCTTCCGAACGACCGAAAAGAGGATTCATACCAAGAAGCTCAATTGCAACCTCTTGAGTACTTTTTGATGAATCCTTCAAATCAAGCACGTGTAGCTTTTCACGCAAGCTGATGTGATGTAAAATTTCGACCGCTGACATGAGATCCTCATCATGCATATCAAGCAAAACAGCTTTCTTGCTCAAAGCAATTTTGAGCAAATCAATCTTAAAATTTAAAATTGTAGGACTAATACCAGAAATAAGCTTGTTGATAAACTTTCCTGATTTCGTTGTCTCGAGATACAAAAAGTAGTCCCACGAACTTGGATCATCAATCATCTCGATTTTATTTTTTAAAACGTCAGAAACATCTGCGTAATACAGAAAAAGGGTTACATGATTATTGTAATCTACATCACTTGGAAAGGCAGACAGTGTAAGCTCTTGACCCTGCTGATCTTGAACAAAACAAGTCTGTTGCGTCTTATATTCTAAAACCTGCTTAACAACCTTTTTGAGAGCCTTTACGACTGGATGTCCAATGTGTGCATTGGGGTTTACCTGTACAAGATCTTGTGCGATAGGATTACAAAATACAAATCGACGAGTTTGATATCTCATCATACCAATCTTTTTTCGGCTGCTTCTTCGCATAAAGAGTCTAAACGCTTCTTTGTACTGATTGTTTTTTTGATGTTGATTATAGAGTTCTTCTTTCAGCTCCTTCGTTTTTGCAATCAGCTCTTTATTTTTTGTAACAAGCTTTCTTAATCTTTTGTTGTGTAGCGATCGAATTGTGCTTCCAAGATGGTTGGCAAAAAGCTCCATATGGTAACACTCAATATCACTGTAAAATTCACCACCATTATGAAGTTCTTTTTTCCGGGCATTTCGCCTGACAACAATACAGGCAACCATTTCCTCCCGATGATAAACAGAAATGAAAATATCAGCGCCAACGGAACTAAGAAAGGCCAGAATCTGCTCTCGGCATTCGTTTTGCTTATAAAAATTGCTGAAAGTAAGATCATCAGCGGCAATTACTTTTTGCTTTTTGAGTAACTTGCTTATGCAAGACTGTTTGTCACAACTATTGATAAAACTCTCCACCAATGCTTGCTCCGACTCTGGATCATATACTTTTGATTCAGGCTTTTCTTGTGAATCATTCGGGTTGCGAATATAAAGTTTTGTAGAAGTGATCGGGATAGCAAAGGCATCTTTAAAAAAATTTTCCACAATATGGACAAGCTCTCGTTCATTTGTGGCCTTTGCAAGCTGATCAAGCACTGTTTTTAAATTTTTTCGGCAATCAACTTTTTTTGGCGAACTTATATGCTCATCAAAATTTAAAAACCGCAACCCTACCACTCTGCGCGCGCAGTAGTAAATAGTTAAGGTTAGCGCAGTTGTTGAAACTCCAACCACAGAAAGAGCTGGCGTCAAGGCACCCGATGAATGGACAAATGGATAGACCTGGACAAAATCTACAATAAAGGCAGGAATCACAAAATATTTTATCAAGATTTTAATCTGCTGTTTCAGTATTTTAGGTATTTGCATGGAGCGCAATTGCCAAAAAGTGATAAGCAAACTAAAAGGCACAAGCACTATCAATGCGTACACATTAGCATATGTCATCATCTTTTGTTCTAGAGCTGAAAATACAACGCTGTTATTTAACCTAAGAAAAGCAATAAAAAGAAAAAAAACAAAAAAAATTGAACTTATCGTCAAAAATAATAGTTGATGAACTTTGAACTTCGATTTTTTTTGTGCAAGATTTTCGATGAATAATACTAAGGCTTGGTATCTTACAATAACAAATGCCCATGCTACTTTGATAACAAAACTTGGAAACGCCTTTGTCGAACTACTTCCAAAAAACTCGTGCAAAAGCTTCACAATCCACGAAAAATCTTCAAGCATGCCTCCAACAAGCACCAAAAGCAGCAGTATCAAAGGCATTGAAAATCTTGCTATACAACGCCCTCGTTGTATAAAAAAGAAAAACAAGAAAGCCTTCACCACCAAAGAGATGGTTATAGCGCAAAATAAAAATGGATGACTTCCAAGAAATACCCATATTGACCGAAAAAAAGGTATAAGATCACCCCAAAAAGTCATCTTTAACTCCAACATATAAATTGTGTTTAGCTTTACTTCATGCTAGCATACAAGGGAAAACTCGACAAATGGCTGCTTATTAGGCAATATTAAACAATCTTTGACAAATATTAATTTTTTTAAATCGTAGGATAACATTATGTTCACCCAAATTAGTACTCGTCAGTTTTTTGCGATAATAGCTGTTTGTGCTTGTCTTCTCGAAAGCTGGCCCCCAAGCTCTATTTTTTAATTTAATTCAATACGAATTTTTCAATTGCCTCTGTTTTTATTGTTTCGACTTCTGTAGCTCACACTTTTTCTTGTAAAAAATTTTGAAATTCTGCTGCGGGAGTCATTTTTCTTTGCAAAAGAGTAGGCAATAGATAAAAATAGAGCCAAAATCAGCCCTCATTACCTATTGCTCACTCATTTACAGCAGTTCCCCTTCCCCTTGACCATAAGAAGTACAGGATTTAACCATGATGCTCTTCCAGCATCATCTTATCCAAACGAAAAAACAATAAAGCTTAGAATTGCAAAAAACAGCCTTGTTTGAGGACGCCGCGAATAAAGGCTTTTTTGAAAAATGAATTGCTTTTTTTCAGCCATAAACAAAACCCCCGGCTTTACAACCAGGGGTATTTACTTTCCTCTTCACTGATTCCGCAGGAAAAAATTAAACTAACGCGAAATCGATTTTAAATTTTCATATCAATAAGTTCTGTTGATACTCTTATTGAAGGCTTTTTTTCTTTAAAAGCGTAAGCAAGCAAACCAGAGCAAAGGTTTACAAAAAAACCTGCAACACTTCGATGGCGAGAATGATTAACCGAAAGATTATTTTTCAAAATATTGCCGACTGATTTGACAACAGCCCTCTTTTTTAGAAGAAACTTTTCTTTACTGCTCATAAGCTTTTTTTTCATATTTTTTTTAACGTTGGTAATAATCTTTACTCCGTGCTTCCAGAGCATATCAAACAGTTTTTTCCCCAGATAACCTTTATCTCCAAAAAGCTTGCCAAATAGCTTTTTTGTCAAACTTTTGATAACAATTTCGTCTGCATCATGAACATTGCCAGGAGTTAAATAAAAAGAAATTATTTCTCCATGATGGTTAATACAAACATGAATTTTAAAGCCATAAAACCATCCCATACTTGTTTTACCTCGTTGAGCAACTCCCTTAAAAGTTTTATGTGAGCTGATTCTTTTGTTATGACAGACAGGAAGAGGAAAACTATCAACAAAAGATACTCCAGTACATTTTGCAGAACTCATCATTATTGAGAATATTGCGATTGGAAAAGCTGCTTTTTTTCGTAGTTCAAGAAATCGGTTATTAGCTTACAAGTTTTGGAAAACAACTCTTGAATTCACCCTGAATTCCCCTGGTATAGTAATCTTTAAAGGTTTTGTATCCGGAATGATGATAGTAAACACTTATTGCAATGATCTTACTCAAGCTCATTCTTGAAACTCTGTTACCTTTTTTCACAGAAGGTAAAAATTTTTTCGAAAAATTTTCTCGATAAAACTTGCAAAAATCATTTGCGTAACAGAAAATGATAGTCATCATGATGTTTCCCCTTTTTTGTTGGTGAATTAACAATATTGGGGAAAGATTACCTTCAAATCAAATATTTCAAAGAGTTTTTTCTAAATCGAGTTCGCGTTTTTTCTAAAATTTCAAAGGAATCTGGTGGGAAATAGAAAAGTGAGAAAGGTTGTTATTGCAGGTATGTTGTTGTCGGTTGTATGTGCAGCTCAGGCGATGAATAACTTTGGCAGTCAACAAGGTGAAGGTTCCGATAAAATTTTAGAAAGAAGAAGGATCAGAGAAGAAAAAGAGAGAAGCATAAGAAACTATTGGATTTTGGAATGGGAAAGAAGGGCTGCGAGTAAAGAGCAGTACGATAGAATGACTCCAGAAGAAAAAGAAATACAAGAAAAAATCGCCTGGGAATGTAGAAAAGGAATGGAGAAGGATATAATAAATGGAGATTAGTCTATAAAAGTGGAGATTATTTTAGGATATATTTTGAGGGTCCCAAAAAGGGACCCTTTTTAGCATCTTGACTTAGAAGTCGTACGACATACCAAAGTGGACTTCGCCTGCTGATTCGTACAGCTTCTTGTTTCTGTTGAGTTTGAATGCCCAATCAACACGAACTGGTACTGGGTTGTACAGTCTGATTCCTGCTCCGACTGAATGCCTAAAGTTGAAACAGTTGTGTTTTAGATATTTTTTAGAAATCTGGCAGGCATACGGGTTATCCCAACCACAACCGGCGTCGTAAAACACAACACCTTTCATGTTAAAGTCTGGTGTGATAGGGAAAGATAGTTCTATGTTAGTGAACGCGCCTTTTGAACCACCGATTGAATCATCAACGAATTGTGGGCCGGCTTGACCAAACAGGAAACCTCGAACGCTTGCAGGGCCACCGATATGAAACAGTTCACGATACGGAACGTTTCTGTTTTTAAATTTAGAAACGAGGCCAAAGTAGCCGTGGAATCTAAATACCAGATCGCGTTCGCCGATCAGTGGTGTAAACCAGTCAAAGTCGACATCAAGTTTATGAAATCCGATGTTGCAGCCAAGGCTTGGTATCCCTGTTCGAGAAACTGCTAACCATTTATACCCACGGCTTGTATGCATAGGGTGATTTCTTTTGTCCATGCCAACGTGTACTTCTAGCCATGCAAATTTTCCTGGATCAAACAATTTATTCAGAATGCATTGGTACTCTGTTCGTGCGATGTCAAGATCACTTCTGTCGAGGCATTCGCATGATGAAAAGGTTGTTGCAAGTGGTGGTTGTTCATACAGTACTCTGTCAAAGCCTGCGCGGAAAATAATTTGTGTTTCACGCAATGCCCTGGAAGCGAATCCAATGGTTGCACCGCCACCGGTCAATTTTTCCACAACTGCTCTGCAGTGTCTAAAGTCATCATAATGAGGACGTCGGTGGTAAATATCAAGGGCGCCGGTGATTGGTACATCAAACAACCAAGGTTGAGTAATATTAAACAGAACGCTTTGTTCTTCTTTTGCCCATGACGCGTTCAAGCGGGTTTGCACACCCGTACCAAATAGATTTGTGTCTGAAACTTCGCCGCCAATAGAAAAACCACCAATGGATGATTGCATATTTGTCATGGATCCGCCAAAGCCCATTTTGAGGTTCGCGCTTCCTGTTTTTACTTCTTTTAAAATAAGATCAAGATCTGCATGTTCATCGTCAACGCGGCGTTTACGCCAAATTGCACCATCTTTTTGGTCGAAATAGCCAAGAGATTCTACACGGAATTTGGATGCATCCATGAGACTTTCGGTTAGTAGTTGACCTTCGGAAAGAAGAAGTTTTCTTCTAATGATTTTGTCGTGAGTTTTTTTGTTTCCAAAAATATTGATTTTGTTTAGATAGATTTTGTTTCCCAAATCTGATTCAAACGAAACATTAACAGTTTTGGTTTCCTCATCCGGTTTTATCGAAGGGTCTATGTTGGTGTAAACATATCCGAGTTCTCCCCATAAACCTTCAAGCGCCTTGATGCTATCCATAATTTTTTCACGCGAGTATAGTTGCCCTTTTTGAACTGGTAGTCTTTCTATAATGTAGTCATCTTTTAAAATTTCGTTACCAGATGCGCTGACGTCTCCAAATTTAAATAGGTCACCTTCTTCAATTTCGAATGTAATATCAAAGCTTCTTGTTTTTGGATTTTGTACAATTTTTACGTCTGCTACTTTTGCCATCATGTAGCCATGGTTTTGGTAGTATTGTTCTATGGCGTGTCGATCTGCTTCAATTCGTTCTGATTGGTATTTCCCTGCCCCGTCGATGAAGTTTAAAATCCAATCTTCTTTTGTGTAGATTATGTTGCGCAAATCTTTTGAACTAACATAATTGTTTCCAGTAAATCTGATCCGTTTTACTACCGCCTTTTTTCCTTCCTTAATGTGGAAAATTGCGATGCCTTCTCCGTCGACGTCAATTTTCAGTTCTGGTGTAACTTCTGCGGCATGATAACTTTTTTCTTGATATACTTTTTTGATTTGTTTTGCGTATAGATTTAGTTCTTCTTGGTCCAATGCTGGAACTTCAGAAAAATCTACGCCTTTATTTATTTCTTTTTCTGAAAGTTTTTTGTTGCCATCGAATTCTATTTTTTTAATTTTGGTTTTTTCTTGAATATCTATGTACAGATCCATTTCTTCTTCAGAAACAGCTTTTCCTTTAACAAATATATTTCTAAATCGTTTTAGGTCGTAGTACAGATTATGGATTAATTTGCGTGTTTTTGCGCGATCGAAAAATTCACCTTTTTTGTAGGGGATTTTACTTAAGATCACAGATTCTGGAACCATTTTATTTCCAGAGACAATTATTTTTCGAATTGCTTTGCCCTGAAAGTTACGGGGCGAAATTGGTTTTGGTTCCGGTGTTGTAACTTGTGCATCTGTTTGTGCTGTGATTTGTTTTGTTTTTTTTGCAAAGCAGGTTGGCATTAAAAAATGAGAAATGCAGGTAAGTGCAACTAATACTAATTTCTTACGTCTATTGAATTTTGTTGATAACATCTATGAGCTCCTGAGCTTCTTCATGAAGAAATATCTACCTCTTTCGATCTTGTTGTGGACATCGGTAAAGTCTACTATTTTTTTCTTCAGTTGCCCAATTTCAGTAAGAGTTAAGGTTTATGTTAAACTTAAAAACAGATAAAATTTTTTAAGAAGGAAAACCTGTGATACAGATTACGAACACTCTTAGCGGAAAAAAAGAGCCTTTCAAGCCGATAGAACCTCATAAAATAAAAATGTATGTCTGTGGTATTACGCCGTATGATTATGCCCATGTTGGCCATGGCCGTGTTGCCGTTGTATTTGATTTATTATATCGCTTTTTGCAGTTTTTGGATTTCGAAGTAACGTATTGTCGCAATTTTACAGATATTGATGATAAATTGCTCAAGCGTGCGCAGCAGGAGCTTGGGGATCAGTTGAAGTATGCAGAGCTTGCACAAAAATATATTGCAAGCTACACAGAAGATGTAAAAGCGCTCAATTGTCTGAAACCAGACATCGAACCACGGGTAACAGAAGTTGTTCCAGAAATTATTCAATTTATTCAAAGTTTGATAGATAGTGGCTATGCGTATCAATCAAACGGTGATGTGTATTTTAGCATCAAGGCATTTCCAAACTATGCTAAACTTTCTAAACACGATGTTGCAGATCTTCGTGCTGGTGAACGAGTGCAAGTGAGTAGCATAAAAAAAGATCCGCTTGATTTTGTACTGTGGAAGGGAAATGACAAAGGGGAGTTTTGGGAAAGTCCTTGGGGGTATGGTAGGCCTGGTTGGCATATTGAATGTTCTGTGATGGCATCAAAGTTTTTGGGCAAGCAAATTGATATCCATGGCGGAGGGATGGATCTTGTTTTTCCACATCATGACAATGAAATTGCGCAGTCAGAAGCGTTGCACAAAAAACCGTTCGCGAATTATTGGATGCATAATGCGTTTGTCAGAATAAATAAAGAAAAAATGTCAAAATCGCTTGGCAATTTTTTTACTTTACGTGATGTTTTTAAAAAGTTTGACCCAATGGTTGTTCGTTTTTATTACCTGAAACACCAGTATCGTGCGCCTCTTGATTTTTCTTTCGATGATATGCTTGCGGTTCAAAAAAGTTATCGTCGGTTGTGTAAATTTTTCCAAGACAATTCCTGTAACCAAAAGGTCTCCCGTGCACAGATGAACGAGTCACCGATTATTAGAAAGATGGTATCGTTTTTAGCCGATGATTTAAATTCTCCTGGCATGCTTGGCGTATTGTTCGAAAGTTTAGATGAATTAAAAAAAGATGACGTTCAAAGGTGTGCAGTAAAATTGTTTATTCAAAGTGTGCTTGGTTTAACACTTGAGCCTTTGTCGGAAAAAAAAGTGGAAGTTACTCCAGAAATTCAAGAACTTATCGATGAGCGTGTACAAGCGCGTGCAGAAAAAAATTGGGCTCGAGCAGATGAATTACGGGAGAAGTTAAAAGAGCTTGGTGTCGAGGTACAGGATAAAAAACTATAATTCCAAGTTCTTTTTTACCAAAAATCATTGCTTTTTATTTTTATAATTTGCAAGACTGCCATTAATATTTTTTTTTTTTTAAAAGGATAAAAAAATGAAAAGACTGTGGCAGTTCCTTTTTATGGTGCTTTTTAGTACGTTTTTTACGTCTGAGGCTATGCATCCTCGGCCTCGGCAGTACTCCATAAATTTTTTTGACGAAGAACTTCCGGTCAGTCAAGGTGCGCTGGAGCAGTTTGATGTGTACAAAACAGAACGACGTTTTCAGGCGAAGAGCAAAACTGAGATTAAAGGGATTAAACAATCTGTTTTTGGTATAACGAACTGGAATATAGACAACTATTTGTCTTTGTTTTTAGATGCTAAAAATCTTTTTTTTAAAGAATTCTCTAAAAAAAGGATTTTTGCAAAAAAAACTTGGAAGAAGTCGAAAGATTTTTTAGGTATGACGTCTGAAGATGTGGATGACGTTAAAAAGGTTGTTAGAAATTTGATTGGGATTGCTGATGGAGACGAAGACGTCAGTAATATCAAAGATGAAGACCTTTTGTTTAAACTTGTCATTCTGGCAGATTTACTGAAAAACTACTATGTGATGAGGGCGTGCGCAAAACAGTTGATGCTTTTGTCTATGGCTCATGAAAAAGCGCTTTTGTGTGGAGAAAGAAAAGCTGATTCACCTTTAATGAGTGCCGCCTTTTCCAGTAATGCAAAAGGTGTTGAGTTTGTGACGGAAAGTGGAGATTTCTATCATTGTGATTTGCAGGAACATTGTGGTTTGCAGAAAGAAAGTTGTAAGTCTTGGAATTTTCTAGATGGAAATAAGCTTGCTATTTTAGGTATGCAATTGGATTATGATCGAAAAAGAGTTTTTGTTTTTGGTCATGATTTTTTGCAGCTTTGGGATATGCAAAAAAAACAAAAGGTTCGTGATTTTGGTGAAGGCGCGGAGAGGATCCATAACATTGCAGTTTCTCCGGATGGCAAGACGATGATTTCATATAAAAGATTTGATGATCCTTTGGTTTGGGATGTGCAAACAGGTAAACAATTAGAAGGTTTCAAGAATTACGACATTATGGAGACGAATAAAGTAGTCTTCCATCCGGATGGCGATAGAGTTTTTATTCTTCGTGGGCATAAACAGATTTCTGTTTTTAGTTTAAAGAAAAGAGATTTTCTTTCTTGTTTTCAGATGAAAAAAGATGATTTGGAGGGTGATCTTGATTTACAGCGGTTTATTATAGATTTTGGGTTATCCAAAGATGGAAAAAGTATGTTTTTTTTGCAAGAAGGAAGAGTGATTTATGTTTGGGATATTGCAGAACAAGAAGAAGTTAAATTTTTAAGAAAAAAAAAGTTGTTGTTCGATGAAGAATTTTTTTCTCCTTTGCGATTAGTTGTTCATCCGGATGGAGATAATTTAATTTTGTTTTCTCCGTTGAGATCGAATTTTTTTTTGGCTTGCTCAACAAGTCCGAATGATCCATTTGTTGTGTTGTGGCGCAAGAGTAAAGAACCTATTCGTGATGTTGTATTTTCTCCGATAGGTGATGCGCTTATTGCTTTTAGCAGTTTTAATAGATATTCAATTTGGACCTGGATTTCCGATTGGCAGGGTTATAAAAATCTGACCTATAATCAAATAGCTTTGTGGTTTAAAGCTGAAAAAAGAAAAAAAAATGAAATGTCTGTTGTAAAAATTGTTAAAGGTTCAGATGAGTATGACACTTTTAAGGGTTTGCCTTCTTTTTTGAAAAAACGAATGATACAAAAAGGGATGGTGAAAATTTTAAAGAAAAAATAAAAAGGAGATTTTTGTGAATAAGCAAATGCTATTACTTTTTATGGCTTTGTTTGGCGTGAATTTTGCGTCTAAGGCGATGCATCTCTCGACTGCAAAAAAGATAGATAAAAAAATATGTACCATTAAATTTTTTGACAAAGAAATTCGGGTGACTCGACAAACGTTGCAACAGTTTGGTTTGTATCAAGATGAAAAAAAATTTCAGCAGAGGGCGAGCACAGAGAACCGAAAGGCTAAAGAATTTTTTTGGGATATAACAGAAGCTCTTAAGGGTTTTAAAATAGAATCTCATACTATGGAGAAATTGCTTGAAATTGATGATGGGGTTTTAGATCCAAGCAAACTTGATCGGGATGCTCTGTCTGAAATTTTTAAGGCTGCAAGACTATTGGGAAATCAGTTTTTGATGGCTCGGTGTGCCAGAGCTTTGATGCAAAAAGAGTTTGGCAAAGTGAATGAGGATGATCTTGGCAAGGCGAATAAGGATAAGTTTGGCAAAAAGGAGTGTTGTAAGGATATTTATCTTGTTCAAGATAAACTTTTACCAGGCTTAAAAGGTTTGCTTTTTGAAGACATAGATTTTTTCACCTTTGATTTTAAAGGGGAAAGATCGATATCGTTGCGTTCTGGATGGCGGACGGATAATTTTATTCGTATTTGTGATTGGCAAGCGGGGCCACGATGTACAAAAAGAATGGAGATAAAAGATCAAAAAGATCT
>Ga0180438_10010015_pt1 | contig 11684 bp, 17 predicted proteins | sample SS_ome_12_FD_132455 | JGI IMG/M metagenome (GOLD analysis project Ga0180438, IMG submission 132455) | Hypersaline lake sediment archaeal communities from the Salton Sea, California, USA - SS_3_D_2 metaG | ecosystem: Environmental > Aquatic > Non-marine Saline and Alkaline > Hypersaline >...
CGCCCGGTCGTGGCTGGTCCAGAGCGGCGTCTCAGGCGTCATGCCCTCCAGGCGTCCCGAGGCGCGCAGATAGGCCAGCAGCGCCTCCCGGACCCGTGGATCGGAGATCTCCCTGGCCACGTAGTCACCCCCCTTGACCTGCCCGTGAATACGCAGCCCCCCGCCGGCGAGCAGGTTGACGTCCCCCCATCGGAGCTGGCACACCTCGCGCCGGCGCATGCCGGTTCCCAGGTAGAACAGCAACATGGCATAGTCGCGCAGGCCGACCGGGTCGCCGGCGTCCGCCCTGGCCTTGACCACAGCCAGGAGGCGCGCCGCGTCGTCGTCGCCGAGCGCTTGCGCTTTCTCATTCCGATATGCCCGTGGCGCCTTGGGACGCGCCAGGGTCACCGGGTTGTAGTGGATCCGTTCGGCGAGGGCCGGATCGCTCATGGCCCACCGATACCAGGAGCTCACTCGGCTGATCATGGCGTACACCGTCGCCGCGGCGAGGCCGCGGCCCTCTAGTTCCGCCTGCCAGGTCTTGACGTCCAGCGCGGTCACCTGGTCTGCAGGCTTACCGGTATGCTCGAAAAACAGGGTCACCGCCCTGGTCTTGTCGCGGATCAGGTCGTGCCGCCGGGCGCTGTCGGCGTCGGTCACCGCGTCCGCCCAGGCCCCGATCGCCGTCACCAGGGCTGCGGTCAGGACCTCGCGCCGTACGCTTACCGCTCTCCTGTTGGCCATTTTTGCCCTCCTGTAGGTTTCAATTCTACGCGGGTTGTGGACCCTTATCCATCGACCCCACAACCACGCTTTATGTCAACGGCTCTCCTAGAAGCCCGCTGAGCAAACAGTGGACCCCCATATGCCCATACGGAACCCCCATTTCTGAGGGGGTTAACCTAGGGGTTAACCTAGGGGTTAACCTAGGGGTTAACCTACGCTAACCTAGGGGTTAACCTAGGGGTTAACCTAGGGGTTAACCCCCCTCACTCTCCTAGAAGCCCGCTGAGCACGAGTTTCAAATCTCGTCAGGCGGCTCCCAGAACAGATCCAGCGCCTCACCGGCCCTGTAATGGCTCCTGATCCTCCCCAGATCCGGCGCTGCCAGGTCGCCCGACTCGATCGCAGCAAAGGCGTAACTCAGGCAGTACACGAGCAGGTCAGACAGGCGATCCTTGTCGCCCAGCTCCGCCGCCTTTGCCCGGATCCAGCTTTTCCACGCCGGCGAGGGAAAGGTCACGCCCACCAGACGCGCCGCTCTCTTCACCTCGTGCGGCCGCGGTTGGCGCTCGGCCTTTTTCTCCTCCTCTGCAGGCTGTAGCCGCCTCTCGCCTTGCTTCCAATCTTCAAGGTGCTCCTGTGCATCATCGTCGCCATACTGAAGGCCATCACGCCTTGCCATAGCGCCGCACCCTTTCCACCACATTGCCCCATTCGATCGCGGCCTTGCCGCGCAACGTCTCCCATATGGGCCGCCCCTCGGCGCTCGCCTCAGCGACGGCGATGCTCTGTCTGAGCGCGGGCCACACCAGGCCTCCATCCTCCCAGGCTCCGAACGCCCGGATCAGGCTCCGCAGGTGTATCTTGTGCTCGTTGGTCCTCCAGTCGGTCTTGTTGGGCTGTATGGCCATGAGCTGAGTGCTGGCCCCCGCCTCCCGCATCTCGTCGATCAGCTTCACGAGCTGCCGGACGCCGGCTACGCTCAGATACTCCGGGATCGTCGGACACAGCACGTAGTCAGCGGCATAAACCGCGTTTCGGGTCACGGCGCTGATGCTGGGAGGGCAGTCCAGGATCACCCACCCGTACTGCGTCAGCGGCTTCACCAATTGCTCCAGGACGCGAACGCCAAGCTGTCCCAGAGCCAACTCGGCGAACCGGGTCCGGTCGTCACCGGCGATCACGTCGAGCTGGCCCCTGGACGCCAGGCGTGGCATTTCGCCGAACTGCAGCCACTTCGACACCTCTGGAGCCAGCGGTATATTCAGGCTCTCTGTGGCGTTCGCCTGGCTGTCCAGGTCCACCAGAAGCACCCGCTCGCGCTCCGCCAACCTGGTGGCCAGGGCGAGGGCCAGCGTCGTCTTGCCCACGCCACCCTTACGGTTCGCAACACTCAGCACGATCATAGCATCCCCTTTGGGTAACTTTGCCCGCCCCAGGCTTACCGCTCGCCTTGGGTAACTTTTATGGCTCCCGGCCGCGGTTGTCACGCATGTACCATATGCCGCTGCCCACGTAGGCCTTGTGCAGCAGCTCCATTGTCGCCTCGTGCAGGCGCTGGGCGGTCACCTCGCCGCACTTGCCCACGTAAACCTTGTACAGCCGGCCCTGGTGGCGCTTCACAGCGCTGTAGTACGTGCCCGATCGGGCCACCTTGGGAGCGATCGAAAACGTGCCGTAGGAAAACCGCACCCGGTAGCTCTGGCCACTGTTCATCACCTGCTCGGTCAGTTGTCCAAAGTAGATCGCGCGCCTGGCCATCGTCACCGTTCCTCGTTCTACCCACGTAGGAAGCCACGGCCCTAAAAAAAGGGCGTCTCCACGCCCGGCCGGCTCATCTCTACATTGATGCCTTATACCGCTCAACATCCGCCCGCTTGACCAGCATCAAACGGGGCGTCACCATCCTGCTCTCGATCTTGTCCTCGACGTTGGCCAACTGCCTCACCCGCCGCGCCGTCAGACCCAGGATGCGCGCCGCCTCTGCTGTCGTTATCCACTCTCTCAGGTTGATGTCTGTTCGGTCCATCTCATTCCCTCATAGGAAATTATACCACAAGAGTCCTCCCGCTGTCAACCTTCACTTTTTCCATCCATTGCCATCCTACGAAGAGACCAGGTCGCAGGCCGCGATCGACCTGGTGAAGCTGCAGGACCCGCAGGGACATTGCAGCCGCCGCTCGCAGGTGGGGCATTCATCCGGGGGATCGCACAGCGTGCGCGCCTGGAATTCGGCCAGCGGGCAGTCTATGCAGACCGGTGTGCCGAACCAGGGGCAGCCGCCAGCCCTGACAAAGGCCTGCAGCCCGAGTTGCCGGGTAGAGCGCGCCGCCAGGCTCAGCGGCTGATCCAGGTAGGCGTGTGGCCGCTGCAGGGTCAATGGTTACACAACTCCTGTGGAAGTGAATACATAGGCAGGGCGCTGCAGGCCTGCCCTCGCCGCGACACACCCTGGCCGGGGTGCCCCGCGACTGAGCCTGGACCCGCGCCGCCCCGGCGAGGCGCTGCCGCGTTCCCGGCCGCCGAACGATGGTGGCCACCGCCGCGGCCGCGCGCGCCCTGGCCAGGACCGGCCTGCAGCGCCCTGCCGCTTTGCCCCATGGGGCGGGCCTGACCCGGGGCCCGCCCCCCGCTGTGGAAGGAAAGGAGCAAAGATAAGCGCTTTATCGATCTACGTAGCGGCAGATCGCCGCCGCAGGCGCGCCCTCATACTCGTGGACCTCGCCGTCGGCCAGGGCCACCGCCGCCTGGTCGTGCTCCAGGCTGTAGCGCACGTAGCCCACGTTTCGCAGCGGCAGGGAGAGCGTACCGCCCTCCTCGCCCTCCACGCTCAAAAAGTCGCCGCGACGTCCCAACCACCTGGCCAGCACCTTGGCTTCCTGGCCATCGAGGGGGATCTCCTGGCCCCTGGTCATCCGGATCGTCGCCTCGCTCAGGTCCTCCGCCATGGCAATGGCCACGACGTGGGCCACGTTGAGGGCCCGAGTCTGGAAATCAGCACGCGTGGCCTCCACGAACAGCCGCAGCGCGCGGGTAGGTCGGTTCCAATAGGTGACTGCCTGATCGGCCTCCTCCACCTCTCCCGGAGCGCCAACCCTGATCAGCAGCCAATCTGAAACCTGCCGGCGCACAAACCCCGCCAGGTCGGCCGCTAGGTCGTCGAGGTATTCGAGCTCCAGGCCTGAGCTCAGGGTCAGCAGGGCCCGGGCCGCTCCCTCCTCGCCCTCCTCAAAGTCGATGTAGGCCACGTTGCCCAGGCCCACTACGTAGCCGCCCAACTTCATCAGTCGCACATCACGCACATCGTTCTCCATCACTCTCCCTCGCTCCCATCGTAGTAGCGCCGCCTGGGCGGCCTTCGGGCAGCTCCCTGCCAGGTCACTCACTACAACTACAACGATCCTGGTTTTCTGGCTTTTCAGCAGCTCGCCGTCGTTGTTGTCGCTCGACCCGGGCCCTGCCACCCCGAGCCCAGGTGGACCAGCTCCCGATCCCCAGCGAGCTCCGCCTGGTGGACGTCCACCCGGATCCACTCCATGGTCAGGCCCGCCGCCTGCAGCGCCGCTGCCAGGAGGCGCTCCGCGTCCGGTCCATCCCGAACCGAGCACAGGACCCGCGACCGGTCAAGATCATACCAGGCTGGGGGCGCGCCGTGGCCATCGTCGAGGGCCAGCTCCAGGGTCAGCGGCCGCCGGCCGGCGACGTCGACCACGTACAGCACCGCCCGTTCCACGCCTATCCCTGCCTCGCAGCCTCATCTCGCAGGGCCTGCTCGATCGCTTCCAGCTCGGCGTCTGTAACATCGCTGAACTCCACGCCGGCCTGGACCTGCAGCGCACCCTTTTGGGCCGTCTCCACGCCGGCGCGGTCCAAAAGGCCGAACGCTGCCCGGAGCCTGGTCGCCTCGCTTGCTCCCTCGCGGATGATGCGCCGCACCTCTGTCACGGCCTCGCCGGCCCCGCCGCGCAGGCCCATCACCGCGGCGACGATCGCCTGCTCTTGGACCTCAGCCCTTGCCAGGTCCAGGGCCTCCCGAAAACCGGGATCCCGGCACCATCTGCTGTAATATGTGGACTGCGTGCACACCCATCGCCACGGCCTGCCCCGCCGCCCGCACTCCGCCTCGTGCGCCGCCAACAGCGCCTTGCGATCGTCGCGGCGCTGGCCGGACTGCCCGAGCTGCAGACCGCACCACTGGCACGAGTAGGGCGTCTTGAGCAGATGGGTCAGCGCCTCGCCCGCGGCCTCGGCGGCCACGATGCGCAGCACCCCTTTGCGCCGGCGCGCCGGCAGCGCGCTCAGCAGCTCGCTCAGTCTGTCGGAAGGCCCCCGCGGCAGCTCCACCACACTCTCCCTATCCGCCCAGCTCGCCGGCCGGGAGGTGCTCGAAGGCCAGCACACCGCCGCGGCGCACCCAGACGAACCCCCAGGCCCGCACCTGCTCCTCCACCTCTGCCTCGCGATCCTGCATATAGCGCTGCACCATCCCCGAGGGCGGCTCGGGCAGGGGATCACCCCGAGCCGCTGCAGCGTCCACGACGTTGCGCGCCGCCCGCTGTGCGTCCAGGTGCCCGGTGGCCACGTGCGCGAGCTCGTGGGCCACGATCGCCCGTGCGTTCTCCTCATCTAGGTGGCCGGCGACCTCCACGACGTAACGGCCCTCGGCGTTGTACAGCGCGCGCCCGATCAGGTCCTGCCCATCCAGCTCGCCGTCGATCTCCGCCGTGGAGCGGATCAGCAGCGGCTTACTGAGGATCGGCTCCCCTGCCGGGATCCGGCTCAGCACCCAGGCTGCCGCGCCTGGCACCAGCGACGGACAGTCCACCTCGAACTCGATATCAGCTCGCATGTTCGTAGTCATGCCCACGTTCCTCCCGATGTTCACACAACTGTCGCTGAAGTGGACCCCCAGGCTCGCCGAATTGAGGCGCAGCGCTGGTCGTCCAGGCGCGGATCGACGCCGCCTGCTCGCCGTCGAAGTGCAAGACGCCGGCAGCGCACCGGACAACGACCCGCGGCTCGGCGAGGTCCACGATGGTACCCGTGGCCAGGTTGAGCAGGCTCATGCTGTCCAACCACAACCAATTCGACATGGCCCCCCTACCTCCGTTTGGCTACTATTCCTCCGCTTCCAACCATGCCCGCACGGCCGCACAGCGCGCAGGATCCGCAAAGCGGAGATCCCGCCCCTGGCGCTGCAGGATCACCACCTCGTCATCGTCTCGGACCAACGTCACGCCGGCCAGGGTCATGCCCCAGCCCTCCCCGACCAGCCAACCCGCCCGCCGGGGGGCCGCCTCGGAGAGCCAGGCCTGCAGCGCCTGGCAGTGGGGGGTCCGCCGAAACCGCATCTCGCCCCCACTACACAGCAGCTCGACGCCGCCCAGCTCCCGGCATTGCAGGCCCAGGATCAGCTCCGTGTTTAGCCACTTGCGGCCATCGAGGGCGATCCATCCCGCGCGCAGATCCCCCCCCACGCCCAGCCACTCCCGTATGGCCTCGCAGGTGCCCGCCCGCCTGAACTGGTACAGGCGATCCAGCGCCCGAACCTCTACGACGCTCGCCAGGTCGTTAACCACCATACACGCACCCTGCATGTTGAGCGTCAAAGCATTCGGCTCGGCTTCCAGCCTGAGCCAACCCTCACGCATCGCTCACCTCCCGATCCTCTCCCGAGCTCTCCGAGCAGGCCCCATCGAGCCAGGCTCGCAAGCGCCGCACCGCCTCGCCATCGACCTGCAGCCGCCGGCCGCCACGCAGGTGCACCACCGCCAGGTCACGCACCCGCGAGACATCACACCACGCCACCGCCCGCAGGTTGAGGGTCCTATAGGCATCTAGCCTCAGCAGATCAGCGCCCATCGCCCTGCTCCCGTGGCCGCGGCTTTCCACAGATCTGGCAGTTCTGGTGGTACGACTTGTTACGATATCCCTTACATTCCTCGTCTGGACAGATCCACCCATCGTCCTCATCAGGTTTGTTGCCCAAGACCGGGGCCCATTTGTCTGCTCGCAGCTTGGATACCATAAAGCCCGGCGGGTTCTTCACATTGTTATCTGGGTTCTGGATGTACTCGACCCATCCAGCGATCTGCTCAACCGGACGCCTTCGGGCCCACTGTTGTGCCTGATGACCGTGTAAGCCGATGCTTGCCAAGAGAGACAATTTCCTCTGCCTCTGTTCATAACCACCACCACCAGGTGGTTGTTCTTCTTGGTTCTTCTTTGTTTCATCTGATATGGGGGGTCTATCATCAGATGAAAGATCTAGACCTTTCATCTGATGATAGATCTCCGGAGGGCAGTCCCCATTGGTCGCCTCTTCCTGAGCCCGCTTCACTGCCCGCCAGTGCAGCCGGCACGCCGTTGAGTCTTTGGCGATAGGGATATTGCAAACCGGACATCGTTTCTGAGACTCGCCCGCGGCCTCGATCGCCGCGGCATTTCTCTCTCTGGCGACCCGCCTCCGCGCCTGGAGCTCCGCTGTGCGGGCTTTATTGTACTCCAGGCGTGCTCCCATCTCCTGATGAACCGTCCGCCACTCCAGGTTGAGAGGCCAGAGATCCGGGATACGAAGATGCCATACAGGTACAGAATAGCCTGGGTCCTTGCGCCGCTCCCCCTCCAATAGGTTCAGCTCGATCAACCTGGCCCGAGCGGTGGAGACCTTGCCGGTGCTCATCATGGCGGCTGCGGCCAGATCAGGCGTCGACAGGTAGCACTCGCTCTTTTCTCCGGCGATCATTTTGACCACGCACCATAGGGTAAACTGGTAGACATCCTCACAGCGCGCCCAGACGTAATGAGGCACGAGGATGAAATACTTGCGATCGGCTCCCGAGTCATTTAGCACATTGCCTGCCATCTCTCTCCTCCAGTATTGACAGGGGGCCCCACCTCTGGTATACTGGGGGTACAACACGCCGCCACCGCGACTGTTGTACCCGCGCCGCCCGTTGGGACCCCACCCCCGGGCGGCCTTTTTCTTCCCGTCTATCATACCACATCGCGACCGCCGCTGTACATATTCCAACCTTAAAATTGCCCGCTGTGCATCGTGTCGCTACGCAGCTTTTGTAACTCTCGATCCTCTCGAAACTCCTGTTTCTCTCGCTCCTATTGCTCCTCTCGATCCACCTGCTCCTCAAATGGGGTGGAAATATTTCCACCCCATTTTGTCTGATCCGCCTCTACCTCCCGCCCGCGGCGCGCCGGCGCTGCAGGCCTCCAAACCTGTTGCCAACCTATTTCATTTCTTTTTTCGTCTTGGGTGCTCGTTTCACCGCGATCGGCCTGGCAATGTGTCTCACCCGCCCCGCCAGTATGTGGGGCTCTGCCCACTCGCTATACGAAGAAGTTTGCGTGTAGCCAATTCAGCACACAGACCCACGCCGCACCCGAGCCGCCGCGGCGACGTCGCCGCCCTTGCTGATAAGCGCCGTACTCGGAAGGCCCCACCTCTAGGGTATTCCCCACGCGCCTGGGGTGGCAGGGCGACCAGAGAAAAACTGTCAAAATGTTGACACATTTTCCCCACGCGCGTGGGGCGGCAGGGTTGTCAAAAGTTTCACAACCCTTGCGCGGCGCATTCACGGGCGTGGGGTGGCAGGGTTTTCCAGGGTTTGAAAACCCTGTGACCGGTGCCCCCGCGGGCGCGTGGTCGTGGCACAAATACCACCGCCCCGGCCAGGACCTGACAAAACAGCCTGTGAGAAGTCCGCTGAGCTGCAGTCCGTACCTACGCACCCAAAATGGTGGCCATCCGCCCCACAGCGCCCCTGGAGGCCGCCAGGCACGACAACGGGCGCGCCCGAGATCCGAACGCGCCCGCCGTCGCCTGGGGGGGTCGATGATCACTCGCTCCTCAACATGCCCTCCAGGAGCTGCAGGGTCTGCCCCATGCGGTCCACGTCCAGGGCCCGGACCTCTGCCAGCGCCTGTCGCACGCGGTCCGGATCGCAGCCCCGCGCCTCGAGCTGGCCCAACAGCTCCAGGACCCGCTCCCCGTTCCTCACCGCCCGATCCAGGGCCTCGATGTCGCGGTAGGTCGCCCCGCCAGGCATCAGCTCCGGGTTGATGCAGATCTGCAGCCACTGCTGCAGCCACACCAGGGCCTGGTTGGCGCTCTCCATGGCCAGGTGTATCGCCTGCCACTCCACCCGCCCGTGCAGCTCCTGGTGCAGCCTGGCCAGGCAGATCCACGCACGTTCCTCCTGTTCCCGTCCGATCAGCGATCGCTTGCCCATCGTACATCTCCTCTCCCGGTTGCGCGCCCGAGGCGAGGGCGGTACAATAGGCCCAGCCCCAGGACCGCTTGTACCGGTCCCTGTGGTTAGGCCGGCCCGGGAGGTCGCCACTCCCTGGTCGGCCGCTCTCCATTAAGGTTTCACTACTTGACTAGTCGCGTTCCCTCTCTTGCATCCTCCTCTCCATCTGTGGTACAATATCCAGGAGACACCGCCTCACCCAGTTGTCTCACGAGCCCCCCGCCGACACCCCGGTGGAGGGCTCGGTCTCTGCCACGGGGTAGCGCCCTGTGGCCAGCTCGCGCAGCATCTCGTTTGCCCACGTCGATCACCTCCTCTCTGACTGGTTCTACCATCGGCCCTCGTCGATCCGTGTCTGGATGTCCGTTTGCACCTGGGCCAGGACCTCGTCAAAGCGACCCCCGCGATCTCCCGTGCGTTCCTGCAGGGACTCCAGGAAAAACGCAATCCACTGTGGCCACCAGTCGATCGGCAGGATCGAAACCGCCGCGGCCGCGTTCTCGACCTGGTCGCGGACCATGATCTGGTTGATCTCCTCATATCGTTTCACGGTCGCCCCCTACTCCGTTCCTGCCGGGCCTGCTGTGGTTACTCGCGGGCGCCAGCAACAAACAACCAACAACCTCACCGCTCCAGTTCCCGGCGCAGCGTCGCCCGGCCCACCGCTGTGAGCTCACGCCGGTTCCCCGGCAGCTTGACCACCAGGCCGCGGCGCTCCATCTCCCTGGCCAGGCGGTTGAATTTCCCCTGGCTCAGGACCCCCCGCAGCGCCGGCCGGGAGAATGCCTTGCCGTTTCTCAGCACCGCCGTGGCCACGGCCTGCAGCTCGGCGTTGCTGAGCGGCAGGTCAAACCGCCGCATCTTCCGGCCCTCCCGATCGACCAGCTCAACCGGCACGCTCAGCGGCTCGCCGCGCTCGCCGTCGCCGTCCAAGTCCAGGCCGGTCATGGTCTCCACGATCCAGAGCAGCCGCCGGTGCTGTAGCACGAACACGAACGTGGCCACGGCCAGCGCCAGGACCCCGGCCAGCCCCCCGATCCGCCCTGCCCAGACCCACAGCTCGCCACCGCGCAGGTCCGCGATCGGCCCGCCCAACAGCAGGACCCCCAGGCCCCCGACCAGCCCCACCGAGGCTCCGATCGCCGCGGCCTGCAGGACCGGCACGCCGACGTCGCTGGCCAGCGTCGCGCGCACCGGCGAGGGGATCTCGTACGTGCGGATCCCGCCCGGTTGGGCCATCGCGTCAGCCTGATGCCGCAGCGTCTGCCATCGCCTATCGACCAATTCCATCACCCCCTCTCTCCATGCTATAGGCCTGCTCTCTCACGACTCCAACGGAGCCATACCCTCACGCAGCCACCCTTGCCAGGCAAAGACGTACATCGCCGGCGGCTGGCGCCGCTCCGCGCTCATCTCGCCGATGTAGCCCAGGGTGGTCTCGATGCCGGCATGCCCCAGGTTCTGTTGGATGCTGGCCAGGTCGAAGCCCGCCTCGTACAGCCGCCGGGCGTAGGTCCGGCGCAGATCAAGCGTCGCCACGCACGTCAGCCTGCCATCGACCATGATCGGGTGAGCGTCGAAGATGTACTGGATCGCGCGGGTGGTCAGCGCGCCTGGGAGCAGTGTACAGCCGTCCCGGCAGAACCCCCGGAACACCGGCCCCTCGTCGATGCCCGCCGCCTGCAGCCAGCGATCCACCACTGCCAGGCACCATTCCAGCTCGCCGTAGGGGATCAGCCGCTCCTTGCAGCCCTTGCCCTCCCGCACGTGTAGGGCCAGGACCCCCCCGAGGCGCTGTCGCAGGTCCTCTACCACCAGGTTGACCAGCTCCCCCACGCGGATCCCCGTGCACAGCATGAGGGCCAGGATCGCCGTGTCGCGCAGGGCCTGCAGGGTCCTGTTGCCCGGCGCGGCGATCAGGGCGCTGGCCTGCTCAGCCGTCAGCCGCAGGTGTGCGCTGTCTGCCCGGTCCTGCACTGTCTTGGTGCACACCCGCGAGGCGCTGGGGGCCAGGGCGTTCTCCAGGCGGGTCAGCAGCTCGTCAACTGTGGCCTTGAGGTTCGCCAGCGTGAGGGCCTGCCCGAGCTGCCCCAGCTCCTGGCGAGCCAGCTCGTAGAACAGATCCCGCACCTGGTTCGATCGCAGCAGCGCCCGATAGCGCACCCGGACGGTGGCCAGGTGAGCACTGGCCGTCGCCGGCGCAAGGCCCCGCTCCTGGAGCATATGATCGCGGTAGGCCGCCAGGTCCACCTCGTACCAGCACAGGCCGGCGTCCCTCAGCCAGGCCAGGAAAGCGCTGATCCTGTATTTCTCATCTTTGTTGGGATCCGCCGGCATGAGCAAGGCCCGCGCCGCAATCGCCCCGCTGTACGGTTCCTGTCTGAGCAACCCCACAACATCTGTCAACCTCATCACCTCCTCTCTGTAATCCCGATCCGGGCCCTACACCCCAAGCCGATCCAGGACCATGGTGCTGTGCTTATCGCGCTTGACCGCGATCCGCCGCACGTAGACCCGGGTGGTAGCCGCGTCCTTGTGGCCCAGGGCGTCCTGGGTCTCGACGATGCTGCCCGAGCTCTCCGCCACCCACCGGGCGTATGTGTGCCGCGTCTGGTGCAGGTGGAAGCCTGACAGGCCCGCTTTGCGGGCGTAGCGCTTGAAATTGCGCGCCAGGGCGTGTGACGTCAGCGGCGCGCCAGGATGCACGTTCGC